>Ga0255028_100172_pt1 | contig 15156 bp, 14 predicted proteins | sample DRGLUT_MetaT_FD_178168 | JGI IMG/M metagenome (GOLD analysis project Ga0255028, IMG submission 178168) | Metatranscriptome of freshwater microbial communities from Pennsylvania, United States - DR:GLUT (Metagenome Metatranscriptome) | ecosystem: Environmental > Aquatic > Freshwater > Creek...
CTGGAGCCCGCGGCGGCCGAGCGGCGGGTGCGGGAGCAATACGGCGTCTCGACGCTCGATGGGTTCGGCAGCTTCACCCGGGCCGAGATCCAGGCGGCCGGGACCGGGCTCCTGTACATCGCCCGCACCCAGCTCGCCGCCCGGGCGCCTCTCTCGGTGCCCTCCCGCGAAGAGGCGGGCTCGACACTGGCCATCGACGCGGCGACCCGCGCCAACCTCGAACTGACCCGTACGCTCTCGGGCGAGCGTACCGGCAGCCTGCTCGACACGATCGACCGGACCGTGACCGCCAACGGCGCCCGGCTGCTCGCCGAGCGCCTGGCCGGGCCACTGACCGACCTGGCGCGGATCGCCCGCCGGCACGAGACGGTGGCGTATCTCGCCGAGGACCACGCCCTCCGCCGGGCAATCCGCGAGACGCTGGCCCGGGCACCCGACTTGGCGCGGGCGCTCTCCCGGGTGGGTCTGGGGCGCGGAGGTCCCCGCGACCTCGCTGCGATCCGGGACGGGCTGATCGCGGCGGCGGGGCTCGGCGCGGTGCTGACCCAGGCGGGGGCGGCAACAGCCGAGATCGCCGAGATCGCCGAATGCCTCGAAGCGGCCGATCCGGCCCTGGCGCAGACGCTGCAGGCGGCTCTGGCGGATGAGCTGCCCCTGTCCCGTCGGGATGGCGGCTTCGTCCGCGCGGGCTATTCGGCGGAGATCGACGAGGCGCGCCTGCTCGGCCAGGATTCCCGGAAGGTCGTGGCGGCGCTCCAGGCCCGCTATGCCGAGGAAACCGGCTGCCGGGCCCTTCGGATCAAGCACAACAACCTGCTCGGTTACTTCATCGAGGTTCCGCAATCGGTGGGCGAGGCCTGCCTGAAGGGCCTCCAACGGGACTTCGTGCATCGCCAGACCATGGTCGACGCGATGCGCTTCACCAGCGTCGAACTCGGCGACCTGGAGCGCAGGATCTCCGGCGCGTCGGACCGCGCGCTCGCCCTCGAATCCGCGATTTTCGACGCGTTGGCCGCGCGTATCGTCGAACAGTCTTCGCAGACTGCGCAGGTCGCCGAAGCCCTGGCGGCGATCGATGTCGCGGCCAGCAACGCCGAGCTCGCGGTCGAGCTGGACTGGCGCCGGCCCGAGGTCGACGATTCGCTGGCGTTTGCCATCACCGGTGGTCGTCACCCCGTGGTCGAGGCGGCCCTGCGCCGGGCCGGCGAGCCGTTCATCGCCAACGATTGCGACCTGTCGGGCGAGACGCGCGGCCGGATCCGGCTGATCACCGGCCCGAACATGGGCGGCAAGTCGACCTTCCTGCGCCAGAACGCGCTGATCGCGGTGCTGGCCCAGATGGGCGCCTTCGTGCCGGCGGCCTCGGCCCGGATCGGGCGGGTCGACCGGCTGTTCTCCCGGGTCGGTGCCGCCGACGATTTGGCGCGGGGGCAATCGACCTTCATGGTCGAGATGGTCGAGACCGCGGCGATCCTCAATCAGGCGACCCGGCGCTCCCTGGTGATCCTCGACGAGATCGGCCGGGGCACCGCGACCTTCGACGGGCTGTCGATCGCCTGGGCCTGCCTGGAACACCTTCACGAGGCCAATGCCTGCCGGGCGCTGTTCGCCACGCATTTCCACGAGCTGACCGCGCTCGGCGACCGGCTGGCCCGGCTCGACAATGCCACGCTCAAGGTGGCCGAGCATCGCGACGGCGTGGTGTTCCTACACGAGGTGGTGCCGGGCATCGCCGAGCGCAGCTACGGCCTGCAGGTCGCGCGGCTGGCCGGACTGCCCGGCAGCGTCGTGGCGCGGGCCGGGGCGATCCTCAAAAGCCTGGAGAAGGCCGAACGCGGACGCCCGGCCAGGGCCAAGATCGACGATCTGCCGCTGTTCGCCGCGCTCGCGCCGCCACCGCCGCCGGAGCCCCCGGCCGAGGATCCCCTGGGCGCGCTCATCGACGCCATCGACCCGGACGCGCTGACGCCCCGGGAGGCGCTGGATGCGCTCTACCGGCTGAAGCGGGAGCGGGTTGAGAAGCGGTGATCGCGGGGCGTGCGGCGTCTCCCACCACCCCCCCTTATCGTCAGGTGGTGCTGCGCAGCAGCCTCGAAGGAGGGCTCCAGGGATCGTACGGCTGGCTGGAGGCCTCCTGCGAAGCCTTCGCTTCGCTGCGTCACCTCGGCATGAGGAGGGTCGTCGGGAGAGCCGGTTGCAGAAAAACTATGGCACCGGCGCGAAATGAAACCCGTCCGGCGCCCCATGCTCGGGCACGCGGCCGGCCCGGCGGGCGGCGACCCAGTCCAGGATGCTGGCGACCACGCGCTCGGAATAGGGTTTGGCGATCACCCCGATGGCGCCGGCAAAGTCGGCCGGGATGCGCTTGGCGTTGGCGGTCATGAACACCACGGTGATTCGCGGGTCGGCCGCGAGCGCCCGGGCGACCTCGACGCCGGTCGGGCCGTCGACCAGATGGATGTCCACGAAGGCGACGTCTGGCTCGGCCGCGCGGCCGAGCGCGATCGCCTCCGCCGAACTTCCGGCGATGCCGACCGTGACGTGCCCGAGTTCGTCGAGCAGACATTCGAGCTCGAGCGCGATCAGCACCTCATCCTCGACCACGAGGATGCGGAGCGCAGCGTCCGCGCCGGCGTTCCCACCCCTCATGCGATCTCCCTTTTGGTGTCTCGACCGCTGAGCTTGCCGCGAGCTTGAAGCGTTTGGCTCGAATTCTCAAGCCGGCAGCTGGAGCGGGATATCGATCTCGACATGGGTGCCGGGCCCGGCATCGGCCCAGGCGATGGTGCCGCGCAGCTGGCGGACCACCATCTCCACGAGATTCCGGCCGAAGCCGGCGGGGTTCGGGGGCGCCGCGGCCAGGCCGACGCCGTCGTCCCGGATCGTCAGCTGCATGCCGGCCTCGGTGCGGCGGGCCGTGATCGAGACGCGCCCCTCCCGGGCATTCGGAAAGGCGTGGCGCAGGGCGTTGGCGGTCAGTTCGTGGATCAGCAGGGCCAGCGGCGCGGCCATGGCGGCCGCCACGGCGATCGGCTCGACCTCGGCCTCGACCCGCTGCTTGTCGTGGTCGAGCCCGGCATTGATGTCGGACAGGAACTCGGCGGCGAAGTCGCCGAGGTTGAAATGGGTGCAGTCGCCCTCCGAGTAGAGCATCCGGTGCGCGGTCGAGAGGGCGCCGATCCGCTCGGCCATGCCCTGGAGCGCGTCGCGCGCATCGCCCTCCGGGGTGCGGCGGGCCTTGAGCAGCATCAGCGAGGAGATCACCTGAAGATTGTTCTTCACCCGGTGATCGACCTCGTGGAGCAACGCCGTCTTCTGCTCCAGGGCGGCGCTGAGGTCGCGGGTCCGGGCCGCGACCAGGCGCTCCAGCTCGTCGTTGGTGACGCGCATCGTCACCTCGCGCTCGCGGGTATGGGTCATATCGGCCTGCGCCGCGTAGAAATAGGCGAGGCCGGCCTCGTCATGGACCGGCGTGATCGTCATCGCGCTCCAGTATGTCGAGCCGTCCTTGCGGTAGTTCAGCAGCTCCGCGGTCACCGGATTGCCGGCCTCGACGGCGGCACGGATCCGGGCGACCTCGGCCGGATCGGTTCCCGATCCCTGGAGCATGCGACAGTTGCGACCCAGGAGCTCGTCGACGTCGAACCCGGTCAGCGCCAGGAATGCGTCGTTGGCCCAGGAGATCGGGTTGTCGGGCGCGCGCGCGTCGGTGATGACCATTGGCGATGGACTGCGCGCGAAGGCATCGACCAGCATCGCGTGCGGCGAACTGGGCTCGGAACGGGCACTCAACACATCATTCCACACTTGGTCGACACGACTTGGGCGCGCGGCGGGCCCCTGCGCACTCCGCGGATGCGGAACGTGGACGCCGCGTTAAGCATGCTTCGACCATGATAAAGGCGCTCGGCCTCCCGATTCAGCCAAGACCCGAACGGCCCAAGGCTGCCACGATTTCGCGAGATCAAGGCCAATAGCGCTCAGGAGTTCCATGCGATGGGCAACCCGCCACAGGCTTTGCGTCGCTTTCACCTGCGCGACATCGTCGAGGACCGGCGGATCGTGCTGATGCTGGCGCTCGGATTCTCCTCCGGACTGCCGCTTTTGCTGGTGCTCGGGACCTTCACGCTCCGGCTCGCCTTCTCGGATATCGACGTGCGGGCGATCGGCCTGTTCAGCTACGTGGCGCTGCCGTACTCGCTGAAATTCCTGTGGGCGCCGGCGATCGACCGGCTGAACGTCCCGGTCCTGACCAATCGGCTCGGTCGGCGCCGGGCCTGGATGGTGACGACGCAAGGCGCCGTCGCCCTGTGCCTGATCCTGATGGCCTTCTCCGACCCGAAGACCAATCTGGCCCTGCTCGGCCTCGGCGCATTCCTGGTGGCGTTCTGTGCGGCCAGCCAGGACGTCGTGGTGGATGGCTGGCGGATTGACGCCGCCGGCAGCGATTTCCAGGGGATCCTGGCGGCGACCTCGAACCTCGGCTACCGGCTCGGGCTGATCGCGGCCGGGGCCGGCGCCCTGTTCATCGCCGCGTCCGAGGGCTGGACGCTCGCCTACCTGACCATGGCGGCCCTGATGCTGGTGGGCATGATCGCCGCCCTGCTGGCGCCGGCCTTCGACGCGCCGCCGCGGGTGCAGGCGGACGCCACCGGCCATTCCCGGTTCTGGTCGATGCGCCGGGCGGTGCTGGAGCCGCTGATCGAGCTGCACGGCCGCTTCGGCGGCGCGCTCTGGGGCATCCTGCTGCTGGTGGCGCTCTACCGCCTGCCGGACTTCCTCTCCGGCGTGATGGCGAGCCCGCTCTACCGCACGCTCGGCTTCGACCTGAAGGAGATCGCCACCGTCACGAAGCTCTACGGCATCTGGGTCGGCATCGCCGGAGGCTTCGCCGGCGGCTGGGCGCTCGCGCGGCTGGGGCTGTTCCCGACCCTGCTGCTCGGCGCGTTCCTGGCCGCCGCCTCGCATCTCGCCTTCGCATGGCTCTCGGCCGGCGCCCCCGAGATCTGGCGCTTGACGGTGGCGATCTCGGTCGAGAACTTCTGCGGCTCCTTCGCGGGCATCGTCCTCATCGCGTATATGTCCAGCCTCACCAGCACCGCCTATGCGGCGACGCAGTACGCGCTGTTCTCCTCGCTCTACGCCCTGCCGGGCAAGCTGATCGCCGGCTCCTCGGGCTTCGTGGTCGCGGCGATCGGCTACCCGGCCTTCTTCGTGATGACATCGCTGGTCGGGATCCCGGTGCTGATCCTGTGCCTCGCGGTCGGACGGCGCGGGCAGCGGCAGGACGAGGCCGCGGCGCGGGCGGCCGAGGCGGCGGGGAACCGCATCCCGGCGCCCGAGCTTCCTTCCACGGCGCGGGCCTCCGGCACCGCGTGACGCGACCAGATCCAGGGATTCCCGGATGAGCACGACCGACCTCACCCGCGCCGACGCGACCGTGCCGGCGACGATTCCCGAGACGGCCCTGAGCGACGCCGATCTCGCCGCCCTGCGCCGGGCCGTGCAGGTGCTGGAGCGGCCGAGCCTGGCCGCCCGGCTGTCCTCGGCCGCCGGCGCCCCCCTCGACATCATCGGCCGCTCGCTGCCCGCCCCGGTCACCGAGGCGGTCGGCCGGTCCACCGAGGCGGCGATGCGCGGCGCCCTGCGGGTCGCCCTGGCGACGCTGCCGCGCACGAACGTGGTCCCCGCGGACGGCACCGCGATCGAGGCGGGCGTCGCCAAGACCGAGAGCCGGCTGACCCGGCTGCTCGGCTCGGGCGACACCAAGCACAAGGCGTTCGCCGCCCTGTCCGGCGCCATCGGCGGCGCGTTCGGGCTGGCGACCCTGGCCGTCGAGCTTCCGGTCTCGACCACATTGATGCTGCGCTCGATCGCCGAGATCGCCCGGGAGGAGGGCGAGGATCTGGAGACGCCGGAGGGTGCCCTCGCCTGCGTCCAGGTCTTCGCCCTGGGCGGCCGTACGGCGTCCGAGACCGAGGCTGGCTCGGCGCTGACCGAGAGCGGCTACTTCGCCGTCCGCGCGGCGCTCGCCAAGACCCTGTCCGAGGCGGCGCGCTATGCCGGCAGCAAGACTCTCCTCGACCAGTCGGCACCGGCCCTGATCCGGTTCACCGCGCAGATCGCAGCCCGGTTCGGCCTCGTGGTCTCCCAGAAGGTCGCCGCCCAGGCGGTGCCGGTGCTGGGTGCCTTCGGCGGCGCCGCGGTGAACACCGCCTTCATGAGCCACTTCCAGTCGACCGCCCGCGCGCATTTCACCGTGCGGCGGCTGGAGCGGAACTATGGTCCGGCCGTGGTGCGGGCAGCCTACGAGGTGGAGAAGGCGGCACTCGGGGTGGCCTGAGCGGTTTTTCCGCTTCACCGTCATTGCGAGCGCAGCGAAGCGACCCAGGGATACGCCGAGTTCGGGAATCGCGCGCCACGCTGGGTTGCTTCGCTGCGCTCGCAATGACGGCGTGCGGTCAAATTCCGAACCCGCCTTGATCCGTCCTCCCGGCACCGCCAGAACCGGTCCGGGTGACTCGGAGCGACGGAGGCGATCCTGATCAGCAACGCCGAGATGGTGACCCGTCTCGCCCTGGCGGCTCTGGCCGGCAGCGTGATCGGGCTGGAGCGGGAGCGGCTGCTCTGGGCGGCGGGCCTGCGGACGCACATGCTCGTCTGCGTCGGTTCCTGCCTGATCATGATCGTCTCGGCTTTCGGCTTCAGCGACGTGCTCGGCACCAAGAACGTCGTGCTCGATCCCTCGCGCATCGCCGCGCAGGTGGTGTCGGGAATCGGGTTCCTGGGGGCGGGCACGATCCTGCTGCGCGGCGAGGTGGTGAAGGGCCTCACCACCGCGGCGAGCCTCTGGGGCGTGGCGGCGATCGGGCTCGCGGTGGGCAGCGGGCTCTACGTGCCGGCGCTGGCGACCACCGCCCTCGTGGTCGGGATCCTGGCCGGGATCAAGCCGTTCGAGGAGCGCTGGCGCGCGCGGATGCGGTCCCAGACCCTGCGGATGACCGTCCGCAAGGGCACGATGTCGATCGACACCCTCCACGACGTCACCGGCGCGCGCGCCTCGCGGGTGCGCCAGTTCACCACCCGCCCGGCCGCCGACCCGGAACTCGACGCGGTCACCGTCACCTTCGTCCGGCTGTCGCGCACCAGCTTCGAGGTGATCGCCGCCAAGCTGCGCGAGACCCCGGACGTGATCTCGGTCGACACGGTCGAGGGTTAGGCAGCCGCCTCGCCGTCGAGGAACAGCCGGTAGGCCGGGTTCTCGGTCTCGTCGGTGGCCGGGTAGCCCAGCGCCTCGATCGCTGCGTCGAACCGGGCGCGCTCTTCCGGCGGCACCGCGATCCCGGCCAGCACCCGGCCATAATCGGCGCCGTGGTTGCGGTAGTGGAACAGGGTGATGTCGAAGTTCGGGCCGAGCGCATCCAGGAACTTCATCAGCGCGCCCGGCCGCTCCGGGAACTGGAAACGGAACAGCCGCTCGTGGGCCACGCCCACGGCCCGGCCGCCGACCATGTAGCGGACATGGACCTTGGCCATCTCGTTGTCGCTCATGTCGAGCACCCGGTAGCCGCCCTCGCGCAGGTCGCCGATCAGCGCCTGCTTCTCGCGCTTGCCCCCGGCGACGTTGATGCCGACGAAGATCTGCGCCTCGGCGCCGGGCGCGTGGCGGTAGTTGAACTCGGTGATCGCGCGGGGCCCGAGCGCCCGGATGAAGGCCCGGTAGGCGCCGGGCTGCTCCGGGATGGTGACCCCGAGCAGCACCTCGCGCTGCTCGCCGATCTCCGCCCGCTCGGCGATGTGGCGCAGCCGATCGAAGTTGAGATTCGCCCCCGAGGAGATCGCGATCAGGGTGCCGTCGCCGCCCTCGCGCTCGGCGTAGAGCTTGGCCCCGGCGAGGCTCAGCGCGCCCGACGGCTCGGACACCGCGCGCGTGTCGTCGAAGATGTCCTTGACCGCCGCGCACATGGCATCGGTGTCGACGGTGATGACCTCGTCGAGATGCTCGCGGCACAGCCGGAACGTCTCCTCGCCGGCTTGGCGCACGGCGACGCCGTCGGCGAACAGCCCGACCGAGGGGAGGCTGACCCGGGTGTCGGCGGCGAGCGCCGCGGCCATGCAGGCGGCATCCTCGGGCTCGACCCCGATCACCTTGGTGCCCGGCCGCAGGTACTTCACGAAGGTCGCGATCCCGGCCGCGAGCCCGCCGCCGCCCACCGGCACGAAGATCGCCTCGATCGGGCCGGTATGCTGCTCCAGGATCTCCTTGCCGATGGTCCCCTGGCCGGCGATCACCTCGGGATCGTCGAACGGGTGCAGGAAGGTCAGGCCCTGCTCGGCCTCCAGGATCCTCGCGTGGGCCAGGGCCTCGTCGAAGGCGTCGCCGTGCAGCACCACCTCGGCGCCGCGCGCCCGGCAGGCATCGACCTTGATCGACGGGGTGGTGCGCGGCATCACGATCACCGCCCGCGCCCCGAGCTTGGCCGCGGCCAGGGCCACCCCCTGCGCATGGTTGCCCGCCGAGGCGCAGACCACGCCGCGGGCGATCTGGTCCGGGCTCAGGCCCGACATCTTGTTGTAGGCGCCGCGCAGCTTGAACGAGAAGACCGGCTGCAGGTCCTCGCGCTTCAAGAGCACGGGCCGACCGAGCCGCTGCGTCATCCGCGGCATCGGATCGAGCGGGCTCTCGATCGCCACGTCGTAGACGCGAGCGGTCAGGATCTTTCGGATGTAGTCGGTCATTTTTTTGGGACTTGGGCGCGCGGCGCGGTTGGGCCGAGATAGACCCTCGCGCCGCGAGATGCGAGCGTCGTGCCCGTTCAGGTCAGATGCCGCGCCCAATCCTGGCGGCCGTGCAGAACGCGGACGATCAGGATGCCGTCCGCCTGCTCGACATACGCGACGACATGGGCGCGGTAGGGATACAGCCGCACCGGCCTCACGAAATCATCCCGCAGGCGGGCCATCAGCGGGTTCTCGGCCAGCAGGGCGAACAGCGCCTTCAGCCCTGCATAGTACCGCTCGGCTTGGTCGCTGCCGAAGGCGGCGGCACCGGCCGCGTAGATATCGATGAGATCCCGGTCCGCCTGCCGCGTCGTCCGGATGGTCACGGATTTCGGGTAACCCGCACGCGCTCCCGGGCCTCGGCCAGGACATCATCCAGCGACTGCTCACTGATGCCGCTGTCGAACCCTTCGGCAATCAGCGTCTGAAGCTGCGCAAGGCCGTCGCTCTTTTCCTGATCCCGGCGGATCAGATCGCGGACATAGGCGCTAGCGCTGCCAAAGCGCCCGGTCCCGGCCTGAGCCTCGACCCAGTCCTTCATCGCCTCAGGCAACGACACGTTCAGGGTTACCATGCCGAACGGCCTCCATCGCCGCGCAGCATGGCAAAGATTTTCACCGGATGCCATGCCGACTCAGCTTGGCAGCCAGCGACACGTCGGACCGATCATTCTTGCACGTGGGTCCTGCGCCTCATAAATTGATCCGCCGTCACGGATAGGTTTCGATGCCGCTGGCCCGCCACCCCCTCACGGTCCCGGAAGCCGCCTTCGTCACCCAGTCCAGCGTGCGCGGGGTGAACGGCGAGATCGATGCCGGCATCGTCGCGGGGCGCGGTCAAACCACCCGCGAGATCGGCAGCGCGGATCTGCTCTACCTCGCCGCCGTGCGCGATCTGCGCGTCGATCTGGCCCCGGCCCTGCGGCAACGCTTGCGCGATGCGATCGCGGCAGCACATGAAGCGCGGGGGAACACCGCCCGGATCGGTCATCTCAGCGTCGCCCTCGATGCCGTGGAGGCCGAACTCGCCGATCGACTGCGGATCCTCGATCAGTTGCACCACGAGGCGATCGAGCGGAACGCCGAGATCCTGGGCGGCGAGCCGGTTCTGCGCGGGACGCGGATCCCGGCCCGGCACATCGCCGACATGGTCCGGCAAGGCACCTCGCCGGAGACGCTGGCCGAGGAATTCGACTTGCCGCCCGATCAGGTCTCCGCTGCCATCCTCTTCGACCGCGTCAGCCCGCGCCAGGGCCGGCCGCCCCGAAAAGCGCGCCGCGTTGTATCGGCTCCTTGACGAGTGCTGCCCAAAATCCCTGGTCGGCATCGCGGACGGGTTGGGCCACACTGCGCAGCGCACCCTCGTCGTCGCCGAACTCGGCCGCCAGGCGACGGACGAGGCGACCTTCGCCTTCGCATGCGAGGCCCGCGCGGTCGTGGTTACGGTGAACGCCGGCGATTTTTTGGCCCTGGCCGCGCGGGTGCCGGATCATCCGGGGCCGATCCTGCTGCCCTCGTTGCCGCCGAGCGAGACCGGCCAGCTGTTCCGAAAGGTCCTCGGGGCGGCGGACGAGGCGCTGCGGAAGCCGGGTGGCGTGATCCGGATCGATCGCGCCGGCCGCCTTCACCGCCTCGGAGCGTCGTAGAACCGGGGGCACCTCACCCCACCCGCTCCACCAAGGCCGCCACCCAAACCAGCAACGCCGCAACCTGCGCCATGAAGGTGCCGGCCGAGGCGAGGTCCTTCACGGTGCCGATCATCGGGTGGTGGCCCGGATGGACGTGGTCGCAGAGCTTTTCCACGGCGGTGTTGAGGAACTCGGCGGCCAGCATCAACAGCAGGCTCACCATCAGGGCGACCCGGACCCACAGGGTCGCGCCGAGGAAGAGCGCCACCGGCACGCCGAGCGCCAGCAGCACCAGCTCCTGCCGCACCGCCCGCTCCGTGCGGGCGCCGTGGCGCAGGCCGCGCCAGGAATTGAGGAAGGCGAGGACGAGCGCGTTCATCGGGCCATGCCCTCCGGCACAGACCGGCTGATCCATTTGGCGAGCAGCGGCCCGGTGAGCAGCACGACGAAGAGCCGCAACGTCTGCACGGCCAGCACGAAGGAGACATCCGCCTTCGAGCCGACCGCGATGATCGCCACGGAATCGAGGCCGCCCGGGCTGGTGGCCAGCACCGCCGTGAGCAAATCGATCGGCAGCAGGAATGTCAGGCCCCAGCCCCAGGCGGCGCACAGGGCGATCACGCAGCAGGTCGCCGTCAGGATCCCGGGGAGCGCCGTCACGGTCAGCCGCAGGGTCTCGCGGGTGAAGCGCAGGCCGACATAGATGCCGATGCAGGCATAGGCGAGTTCGAGGATCGGCGCCGGCAGGGACATGCGCACCAGGCCGCTGGCATGGAGCAGGCTGCCGAGCACCATCGGGCCGACCTGCGCGCCGGCCGGCACCCGCAGGGCCAGGGCCGTGCCGGCACCGACCACCGCGACCGCCAGCGTCGCCAGCAGCGAGAGCGGCCCGGTCGCCTCGGCCGCCCCGGCGGCGGCGCCCGGGACCGGTGTCTCCATCAGGAACCGGGCGGCGAGCGAGGCCGAGAACACCACGGCAGCGACTCGGACATATTGCATGAAGGCGACGAGCCGCGGATCCGCGCCGAAATCCTCCGCCATCGCCACCATGGCCGAGGCGCCACCCGGGGACGAACCCCAGGCCGCGGTCGTTCCGGGCAGAACCCGCAGCCGCGTCAGGACCCAGCCCACGAAGCCGCTCGCCGCCACGGTCACCAGCACGACCGCCACGATCAGCGGCCCGTCCTCGAACAGGGTCTGGGCGATCTGCCCGGTCACCGCGTGGGCCACCAGGCAGCCGATCATCGCCTGCGCGGCGTTGAAGGCGACGCGCGGCACGTGCAGACGCGAGCCGCCGACCCCGAAGGCGATCGCCGCGATCATCGGGCCGAGCAGCAGCGCCGCGGGGAAACCCGCCTGCAGCAGGCCGTACGAGACGGCTGCCGACGCGACGGCGAGGGCGGCCCATAGGCCGATTGTGCGGGAGGAGGGCAAGGCGACCGGTGGGGATTCACCCGCACGGATTGCCGGGCGGAGGCCCGCTACACTGCAATCTGGGCCCTGTCACGGCAAAGATTTTTCGGAATGCCAATGTCAGAGCTGGCGAGCTTCGGTGTTCACGCAGGGTTGCGTGAACTCGGCCCTCGCAAGCCGAAGCATCTCGACCGCGTGCCGCCCGCCACCCGGCCGATCCCACCCACCCCCACATCCTGAGGTGCCCGCGTCAGCGGGCCTCGAAGGAGCCCTCCAGCCGGCCGCGCGATCCCTGGAGCGCTCCTTCGAGGCCTTCGCTGCGCTTCGGCACTTCAGGATGAGGGGAGGGTGGGTTGGAGGGGCGTTTCCGCAGGGGCGTTTTCACGGCGCCCGGGTGATATCCCCGAAAGCCGCATCGAGCCGGCCGCTTGCCGCCGCGAGCGCAGCGCGGCGATCGGCCAGCCAGGTCCGGTCGGCGTCGAGCCGCGTCCGGGCGGTGGCGAGCATCCGCCGGACCTCCGCGGGTTGCGGGCCGCCAAGGCCCTTGGCGGCGTCGATCATGCCCCGCGCCGACAAGGCCGCCCGGAACCGGGCCTCGTCGAGGGGCAGGTCCGGCTTGAGTCCCGAGCCAGCGGCGGCCTCCGCGTAGATCCGCTTCACCTCGGCGAACGGCAGGTCGGCCGGCCGCAGGTCGTGGCCGCGGCCGTAGCTCACCAGCTCGGAGGCGAAATGGTGCCCGAGCCGGAACGGCACATCGGCCTCGCGCTGGAGCGTGTCGGCCAGCTCCGTGGTGGTGGAGTAATCGGCCGCGACCTCGTCGGCGGCCCGGACCCGGTCGATCACCAGCCCGTCGAGGACGCGTGTCCAGCGCCGGCAGGTCTCGGCCGCCTCGGAGACGGTCCGCCCCGGCGGCTCGGCCTGGTTGCGCTTGTAGTCCGGCATGCCCGAATCGACGTTGTGGGCCATGATGACGAAAGCCTGCGCGGCACCGACCACGTCGCTCGCCTTCATGCGCAGGCTGTAGAGCGCCACCGGATTGCGCTTCTGCGGCATGATGCTGCTCGGGCCGGTCAGGGCCCCCTCGCGCAGCAGGATCCAAGGACGGGTCTGGTGATACTGTGCGTAGAGATCCTGCGCGAAGGTGCCGGCCGTGGTGGCCAGGTTGGCGGACAGGCCGGTCAGCTCCAGGCCGAGATCCATCGGCGCCAGTTGGCCGGCATCGTAGCTGTTCTCCACGGGTGCATCGAAGCCGAGCAGCCCGGCGAGGCGGACGCGATCGACCGAAAAACTCGACGTGCCGAGTGCCGCGGCGCCGAGCGGCGACAGGTTCACCCGCGCCCAGCTCTCGCGCAGGCGGTCGGAGTCGCGGGCCAGCACCGCCGCATAGCCGAGCAGGACATGGCCCAGCGTGGTCGGCTGAGCCTGCACGCCGTTGGTGTAAGCCGGGACGATCGTGTCGGCCTCGCGCTCCGCGACGGTCAGGAGGGCTGCACGGGTGCCGTCCAGGGCTTCGGCCAGATCAAGGAGGCGGTCGCGCTGGTCGAGCTTCAGCACCGTCGGGATGATGTCCTGGCGGCTGCGGCCGGAATGCATCCGGGTGGCGTCCGGGCCGGCGATGGCCGTGATCAGCGGCTCGATCCGCAGGTAATCGTCCGGCCGTTCGGCCCCCGGTTTGGCGGCATCCGCGGCGACCTGATCGAGGGCCTGGGCGATCCGCGCGCCAAGGTCCCGCGGGACGATGCCGGCTTCCACGGTCATCACCAGGGAGGCGCGATCGATGGCGTCGATGCGGGCGAAGCTGTCGCGCGGCTCGGCGAGGGCCGCCGCGGGGGTGAGGACGGCGACCAGGGTCGCGATCAGTCTGCGCCGCATGCGCCTCCTCCTGTGGGCCGGCGTCTTGTGTCGGCCTCAGCATCCTCTCCGATACGGAGCGGATTCACACCTCACATTCCGGATCGTGTGCGGCGGGGGCACCGATTGGGAAAGCCCTGGCCCGTCGGCAGCAGGGTTCGAAGGATGGTCCAGCCGGCAGCCGTAAGACACCTTCCATCACCGCGGGGCCGCGAAACCGAGCCCCGGGATGACGCGGGGGTGATCGGACGGCCAAGCCGCGTTTCTCAAGGTCTGGAATTCACACCGCCCCATCCCGGCAGGCCGCCGTGCCGGGCGGCGCATGCGCGCGGAAGAACGCCGCGAGGTTCGCCAGGCCGGACGCGCGCGGGTCGCTTGCCCGCCAGGCGAGCGCGATGGTGCGGCCCGGGCCGTCGACGTCGAAGGACCGGGTGACGGTCAGGCCGGTCGGGTCGGGCCCGGGGGGCACGGCCAGCGCCGGCAGCAGCGTGTAGCCGGACCCGGCCGCCACCATCGAGCGGAGCGTCTCTAGGCTGGTGGCGTGTCGGCCCACCGAGGAGCCCGCGCCGCAGGCCGCGATCGCCTGGTCGCGCAGGCAATTGCCTTCGTCGAGGAGCAGCAGGTCCGGCCCGGCGATCTCGGTGGCCGACAGGGCGCCGCCGCGGGCGAGCGCGTGCTCGGCGGGGCAGGCGAGCCAGAACGGCTCGACGAACAGCGGCGCGACCGCCAGCCCGACGGGGGGCAGCGGCAGGGAGACCAGGGCGGCGTCGATGCGCCCGTCGCGCAGGCCCTCCACGATCTCGGCGGTGCGCGATTCGGACAGCGACAGGGTCAGCAGCGGGTATTGCTGGCGCAGGGGCCGCAGCACCAGCGGGAAGAAATAGGGCCCCAACGTCTGAATCGCGGCCAGCACCAGCCGGCCGGTGAGCGGCGAGCCGCGGCCCTCGGTGGCGAGCGCTAGGAGCCGCTGCGCCTCGGCCAGGACGATCCGCGACTGCCGGACGATCCCCTGTCCGGATTCCGTGAGCAGCACCCGGCGGTTCGAGCGCTCGAACAGGGTCAGGCCCAGGGCGGCCTCGAGCTTGCGGACCTGGACGCTCAAGGTCGGCTGGCTGACGTTGCAGCGCTCCGCGGCCCTGCCGAAATGGCCCTCGTCCGCGACGGCGACGACGTATTCCAAGTCGCGCAGCGACAGGCCCGACAGGTTCATAGGCTGTGCCTATCACGGCGTTTGCGACGATGCATTAGCCATTGGCACCGCGGAGGTCCATAACCTCGTCGGAACGGTTCCAGCCTGGCGAGTCGGCCCCATATGCCGGCCACAGGCATCACGGAGAGACGAGACGCATGAGCGATCAACGCCCGATCCTGACCACCCGCCAGGGCCATCCGGTCCGCGACAACCAGAGCACCCGCACGGTCGGCGAGCGCGGCCCCGCGACGCTTGAGAACTACCAGTTCATCGAGAAGATCACGCATTTCGA
>Ga0255028_100173_pt1 | contig 15132 bp, 10 predicted proteins | sample DRGLUT_MetaT_FD_178168 | JGI IMG/M metagenome (GOLD analysis project Ga0255028, IMG submission 178168) | Metatranscriptome of freshwater microbial communities from Pennsylvania, United States - DR:GLUT (Metagenome Metatranscriptome) | ecosystem: Environmental > Aquatic > Freshwater > Creek...
ACGATCTCGAGCTGGCGGGAGGATTCCTTGACCTCGATGAGGTCGCCGGCCTTCACCTGGTAGCTCGGGATGTTGACGCGGACGCCGTTGACCTTGACGTGGCCATGGTTGACGAACTGGCGCGCGGCGAACGGCGTCGCCACGAACTTCGCCCGGTAGACCACGGCGTCGAGGCGGCGCTCGAGCAGGCCGACGAGGTTCTCGCCGGAATCGCCGCGCAGGCGGATCGCCTCGGCGTAGTAGCGGCGGAACTGCTTCTCGGTGATGTTGCCGTAGTAGCCCTTGAGCTTCTGCTTGGCGCGCAGCTGCGTGCCGAAGTCGCTCATCTTGCCCTTGCGGCGCTGGCCGTGCTGGCCGGGGCCGTACTCGCGGCGGTTGACGGGGCTCTTCGGGCGGCCCCAGATGTTCTGGCCCATGCGGCGGTCGAGCTTGTGCTTCGCCTGAATCCGCTTCGACATGTTTCGCGTCCTCTCGTGACGAGAATGAGGAACGCGCCCTCCTTTTCCCGGACGTCAGGTCCGGGACGACAGGGCGGGAGGATCCCGCCCACGGGTGCGCGTGAAAACGCCAAGGGGCCCCGTGCGGAGCCCCATCGACGGGCTGCGTCTTAGGGGACAGGGGCGCCGGGGTCAACCATGAGAGGTCGGATGGACGAGTCGGTTGCGGTCCGGCGCGGGGCGCTGGCGGACGTGGAGGCGATCCGGGCGCTGGTCGAGGCGGCCTACACCAAGTGGATCCCGGTGATCGGCCGTCTGCCGATCCCGATGCGGGCGGATTACGCGCAGGCGGTGCGGGACCACCGCTTCGACCTGCTTCTGGCCGGCCCGGATCTCGCCGGGCTGATCGAGACGCGAGCCGAGGCCGATCACCTGCTGGTCGTCAACGTGGCGGTGGACCCGGCCTTCCAGGGCCGGGGCTTCGGCAGCCGGTTGATGGGACGCGCCGACGCCGTCGCGGCCGAGGCCGGCCTCGCGCGGCTGCGCCTGTACACCAACAAGAAATATGTCGCGAACCTGCGCCTCTACGGCGCACTCGGCTACCGGGTGGAGCGGGAGGAGCCCTATGCCGGCCCGGGCCGGACCCGGGACGACGACATCACCGTGCACATGGTGAAGGATCTGGCGTGAGGAGCTTGCCGGTCGCTCCCACGGCGTCCGTGACCGCCAACCCGGTCATTCCGGGACTGCGCAGCAGGGCCCGGAATCCAGATCCTCCCGGCGTGCTCGGCGGGACACCGTCGGCGGTTGGGGGTTCCGGGCTCGCCTGCGGCGCCCCGGAACGACGTGCTGGTTGTCGCCCAGCCCGGACCGAAGACGGTGTCCCCCGTCGCTCTCGTGCCTTCGTGAGGTCTCCGGATGGCTTCGCTCCGTCCGCGAGGACGGCGTGTTCAGGTCACCACGCTCGGCTCGGCCCGGCCGGTGCGGGGCGCGATTTCGGCGATCGCGCCGGCGGCGGCCGCCACGGGCGCCAGCACCTCGGCCACCGGCAAATCGAGCCGGTCGGGCGCGTTCTCGTAGCGCTCCAGGTAGACCCGCAGCGTCGCCCCGGCGGTGCCGGTGCCCGAGAGCCGGAACACCGCCCGCGCGTCCTCGGCGAAGCCGATCCGGATGCCCTGGCGCTCGGTGAGCGAGCCGTCGACGGGATCGCGATAGGCGAACTCGTCGGCCGTCGACACCGTGAGGTCGCCGATCCGCGTGCCCGGCAGCCCGGCGAGCTTTTCGCGCAACCCATCCATCAGGCCATTGGCGGCGTCCGAATCCACTTCTTCGTAGTCGTGGCGGGCGTAGTAGTCGCGCCCGTAGGTCTGCCAATGGGCGCGCACCAGCGCGTCGGCGCGCTCGCCCGTCGCGGCCAGGATGTTGAGCCAGAGCAGCACCGCCCAGAGCCCGTCCTTCTCGCGCACGTGGTTCGAGCCGGTGCCGGCGCTCTCCTCGCCGCACAGGGTGATCAGCCCGGCATCCAGGAGATTGCCGAAGAACTTCCAGCCTGTGGGGGTCTCATAGGCCTTGATGCCGAGCGCGGCCGCGACCCGGTCGGCGGCGCGGCTCGTCGGCATGGAGCGCGCGACGCCCGCCAGCCCGCCCGCGTAGCCCGGCGCCCGGTGGGCATGGGCGGCGAGCAGGGCGAGGCTGTCGCTCGGCGTCACGAACAGGCCCGGGGCCACGATCATGTTGCGGTCGCCGTCGCCGTCCGAGGCGGCGCCGAAATCCGGCGCGTCCGGCCCCTGCATCAGGTCGAACAGATCGTGGCAATGGACCGGGTTCGGATCCGGGTGGTGGCCGCCGAAATCCTCCTTCGGGACCGCGTTGACCACCGTGCCGGCCGGCGCGCCAAGCATCCCCTCGAGGATCGCCGTCGCGTAAGGCCCGGTCACCGCGCTCATGGCGTCGAAGCGCATGCGGAAGCCGGAGGCGAACAGGCGCGACACAGCTTCGAAATCGATCAGCGTGCGCATCAGTTCGGCGTAGTCGGCCACCGGATCGATCACCGTGACCGTCATGGCGCCCAGCCGCGTGTCGCCGAGCCGGTCGAGGTCGAGGTCCGGAGCCTCCACGAGGCGGTATTCCGTCAGCGCCTTGGCCTGCGCGAAGATGGCGTCGGTGACGGATTCCGGCGCCGGGCCGCCATTGGCGGCGTTGAACTTGATGCCGAAATCGCCGTCCGGCCCGCCCGGGTTGTGGCTCGCCGACAGCACGATGCCGCCGAGCGCCTTCGATTTCCGGATCACGCAGGAGGCGGCCGGCGTCGAGAGCAGGCCGCCTTGCCCGACCAGGACGCGGCCGAAGCCGTTGCCGGCGGCGAGACGCAGTGCCTTCTGCACCACCTCGCGGTTGAGGAACCGGCCGTCGCCGCCGAGCACCAGGGTCGCGCCGGCCTTGTCGGGCAGGGTGTCGAAGATCGCCTGGACGAAATTCTCGACGTAGTTCGGCTGCCGGAACACCGGCACCTTCTTGCGCAGGCCGGAGGTGCCCGGCTTCTGGTCGGGGAAGGGCGTGGTCGCGACGGTGGTCGGAGTCGTCATAAGCGGGCGTCTCCCGGGATCTCCCGCCTCAATGCCCGTCCGGGAGCTTGGCGTCACCAGCCCCGGCGACAGGGACGGGCTTTTTTCACGCGGTCTCGCCGGATCTGGCGACGGAATCCACCGCCTGTCCAACCGGCTGCGCCGCGGGGCGTTGCGCCGGACGACACCCGTCGGTTGAATCGCCCGAGCCGCCACGCAAGGCGGGCCGGAGGACGCCCTGATGGACAGACCGATGCGCACAGATCCGAACGCGGCGCGGCCGAGCCGGGGCTTGGCCCGGCGCGAGCTGGTTGGAGCACTCGCGGCAGGCGTGGCATTGGCAGCCGCGCCCGCTGCGGCGGCCGCCCCGGCGGCGCGGCTGGCGACGGAGGAGTTCCGCCTGCCGTGGAGCGAGCCGGGCATCGACATCTACGTGCGCAACAAGCGTCCCGCCGGAACGGAGCGGTTTCCGGGCGACCGGATCCTGCTTTACGTCCATGGGGCGACCTACCCGGCCTCCACCGCTCTCGACCTGCCCCTCGGCGGGATGTCGGCGATGGACTATCTCGCGGGCCTGGGCTTCGACGTCTACTGCGTGGATCTTCCGGGCTACGGCCTGTCCGGACGTCCTGCGGTCATGAACGCGCCCGCGGCCGACAACCCGCCCTTCATGCGCACCCCCGACGCCGCCAAGGTCGTGGGGCAGGTGGTGGACTTCATCACCCGGCGCCGCGGGGTCGAGAAGATCAACCTGATGGGCTGGTCCTGGGGAACCTCGACGATGGGGCTCTACACCAGCACTCACAACGACGCGGTCAACCGGCTCGTCCTCTACGCGCCGCAATGGCTGGCGCGCACGCCGGCCCTGATCGGCGGCAACGGGCCGCTCGGCGCCTACCGCAGCGTCAGCCGGGACAGCGCCCAGGCGCGCTGGTTGACCGGGGTGCCCGAGGACAAGAAGGCCGAGCTGATCCCGCCGGGCTGGTTCGAACAGTGGGCCGACGCGACTTTCGCGACGGACCAAGCCGGCGCCAAGCAGACGCCGCCGGTCCTGCGTGCCCCGAACGGTGTGGTGGCCGACTCGAGGGAGTTCTGGCAGGCTGGCAAGCCGCTCTACGACCCGGGCGAGATCCGCGTGCCCGTGCTGATCATCCACGCCGAATGGGACGCGGACCTGCCGAGCTACCAGGCGCAGGAATACTTCACCAAACTCACGCACGCCCCTTACAAGCGCTTCGTCGAGCTGGGGGAGGGCACCCACACGGTGATGATGGAGAAGAACCGCATGCAGTTCCTCCACGAGGTCGGGGCCTTCCTCACCGAGGCGGACCCTCAGGCGCTGAACTGAGCGGCCGATCCCGTACCATCGCCTCATCCTGAGACGCGGCGCAGCCGCCTCGAAGGAGGGCTCCAGGGATCGCGCGGCCGGCTGGAGGGCTCCTTCGAGGCCTCCGCTGCGCTCCGGCGCTCAGGATGCGGTGTATGGGTGGGAGGGACCGAGGCGGCCGGACCGGCCGCCTCGGAAGGCGGGCACTACTCCGCCGCCTGCCGCGCCGCGTAGCCCAGCCGCTCGTTCAGCGCCCGGATCAGCTTGACCGCCGCCTCGGCGATCACCGTGCCGGGCGGGAAGATTGCCGCCGCGCCGGCCGCCGTCAGCGCCGCGTAGTCGCCCGGCGGGATGACGCCGCCGATGGCGATCATCACGTCGTCCCGGCCCTGCTCGGTGAGCGCCGCCTTCAGCTCCGGCACCAGCGTCAGGTGGCCGGCGGCCAGCGACGAGACGCCGACGATGTGCACGTCGTTCTCCACCGCCTGCCGGGCGGCCTCCGCCGGCGTGGCGAAGAGCGGCCCGATATCGACGTCGAAGCCGAGATCGGCGAAGGCCGAGGCGATCACCTTCTGGCCGCGATCGTGCCCGTCCTGGCCCATCTTGGCGACCAGGATGCGCGGCCGGCGGCCGTCATTCTCCTCGAACGCCTCGACCAGCGCCCGGACTTCCTCGACCACTGGCGACATGCCCCCCACCTCGCGCTTGTAGACGCCCGAGATCGAGCGGATCTCGGCGCGGTGCCGGCCCCAGGCCTTCTCCAGGGCCTCGGAAATCTCGCCCACCGTCGCCTTGGCGCGGGCGGCCTCGACGGCGAGTTCCAGCAGATTGCCGGCGCCGTCCGCAGCCTGGGTCAGCGCGTCGAGCCGGGCCGAGACCGCGGCCTCGTCGCGCTCGGCGCGCAGGCGCTTCAGCTTGTCGATCTGGAGCCGGCGGACATTGCCGTTGTCGACCCGCAGCAGCTCGATGGCCATGTCGTCATCGGCCCGGAACTTGTTGATGCCCACGATGGTCTGGCGGCCGGAATCGATCCGGGCCTGGGCGCGGGCAGCGGCCTCCTCGATCCGCAGCTTCGGGATGCCGGCCTCGATCGCCTTGGCCATGCCGCCGAGCCCGTCGACCTCGCGGATGTGCTCCCAGGCCCGGGCGACCATGTCGGCCGTGAGCTTCTCCACGTAGTAGGAGCCGCCCCACGGATCGACGATCCGGGTGGTGCCGCTCTCCTGCTGCAGGAACAGCTGGGTGTTGCGGGCGATCCGGGCCGAGAAGTCGGTGGGGAGCGCCAGCGCCTCGTCGAGCGCGTTGGTGTGGAGTGACTGGGTGCCGCCCTGCGTCGCCGCCATCGCCTCGATATTGGTGCGGGTGACGTTGTTGAACACGTCCTGGGCGGTGAGCGACCAGCCCGAGGTCTGCGAGTGGGTGCGCAGGGCCAGAGACTTTTCGGACTTCGGATCGAACCCCTTCACGAGCTTCGCCCAGATCAGGCGCGCGGCCCGCATCTTGGCGATCTCCATGAAGAAGTTGGTCGAGATCGCCCAGAAGAACGACAGGCGCGGGGCGAACTGGTCGATGGTCAACCCGGCCGCGAGACCCGCCTTGATGTACTCGACGCCGTCGGCGAGCGTGTAGGCGAGTTCCAGGTCGTTCGTCGCCCCGGCCTCCTGCATGTGGTAGCCGGAGATCGAGATCGAGTTGAACTTCGGCATGTTCTTCGACGTGTAGGCGAAGATGTCCGAGATGATCCGCATCGATCCCTTGGGGGGATAGATGTAGGTGTTGCGGACCATGAACTCCTTGAGGATGTCGTTCTGGATCGTGCCGGCGAGCTTCTGCGGCGGCACGCCCTGCTCCTCCGCGGCCACGATGTAGAGGGCGAGGATCGGCAGCACCGCGCCGTTCATCGTCATCGACACGGTCATCTCGTCGAGGGGAATCCCCGAGAACAGCGTGCGCATGTCGTAGATCGAGTCGATCGCGACACCCGCCATGCCGACATCGCCCGAGACGCGGGGATGGTCGGAATCGTAGCCGCGGTGGGTGGCGAGGTCGAAGGCGACCGACAGGCCCTTCTGCCCGGCCGCGAGGTTGCGGCGGTAGAAGGCGTTCGAATCCTCGGCCGTGGAGAAGCCGGCATATTGCCGGATGGTCCAGGGCTGGGTGACGTACATGGTCGGGTAGGGGCCGCGCAGGAACGGCGCGATCCCCGGATAGGTGTCGAGGAACTCGATGCCCTCCCGGTCCTCCGGCCCGTAGCGGCCCTTCACCGGGATGCCCTCCGGCGTCATCCAGGGTTCGCCGAGCGCCGGAGCCGCGACCGCGAGCGATTCGCCGGCGAGCGGGATTTCGGCGAAGTTCGGGATGCGGGAGGTCATGGCGTTGACTCGTTATGGCGTTTGTCATGCCATTATAGGGACCCGCTCGGAGCGGGCTACTCCCCTATCGGCCGAGCCAGCCGCGCGACAGGCCGGTTTTGCAGGGTGCGGGCCCGCCGTCTCGAGGACGTGAGGGCAGGGGCCGGAGCGACCCGCTCGACGCGCGTGGCCGAGGGTGGTCGCGCAAAGACAATCCGTCATTCCGGAGCGCCGCAGGCGAGCCCGGAATGACGGCGCCGCCGTGGATGCGTCAGGATCCGCCCGGATCACCCGCGAGGCGGCCCGCGCGCCTCGGAAACCGGGTCCTTCCCCCGCCCGCCACGCAGCAGGTAGACCATCGCGCCCGCCAGCATCAGCGCCATCCCGTACCACGTGATCGCGTAGACGAGGTGGTTGTTGGGGAAGGCGATCACCGTGAGGCCGCCCACCGGCAGGCCGCCGGGATTGGGCGTCGCGTCCGCGTCCACGAAGTAGGGGGCGGCGTCGGTGAGCCCCCGAGCCGCCGCGATCGCCGCCACGTCGCGGGAGTACCAGCGGTCGTCCTTGGGATCGTTCGAGCGCAGGAAGGCGCCCTTGGGCTCGGTCAGCCGCAGGAGACCGGTCACCGAGGTCTCACCCGGGACCTGGCCGGGCTCCCGGGTCGTCGGATCCCGGCGGTCGCCGGGTACGAAGCCGCGATTGACCAGCACGAGGCTACCGTCGGGCCGGCGGAGCGGCGTCAGCACCCAGAAGCCGCCGCCGCGCTCCGTGACGGCCTGCACCAGCGTCTCGCGGTCGTGCAGGAAGATGCCCGAGACCGTGACATGCCGGTAGGCGTCGTCGGGGCCGATGCGCGGCCAGTCCGCGGGGCCCGGGGCCGGCAGGGGCGGGGCGTGGACCCGGGCCTCGACCCGGGCGATCAGGTCCAGCTTCCAGGCCCGCCGTTCCACCTGCCACGTGCCGAGCCCGAGCAGGACAACGAACACGAGGCCCGCACCGACGCCGAACACGAGGCGCCGCAGCAACGAGAGCGGGGCCGGGGGGGAGGCCGGATCGGCCCCCCCTCCCGACCCCGCGGGCCTCATTGCCGGACGCGCGCTCAGCGGGCGTTGTTCATGACGTCGTGGGCATCCATCGGCATCATGTTGTGGTTGAGGTGGTACATCACCCACACCGAGCCGGCGAGCATGATCACCACCAGCGTGATGGTGAAGATCAGCGCCATGAAGGTCCAGCCGCCCTCCGACTTCGTGCTCATGTGCAGGAAGTAGACGACGTGCACGACCATCTGGACGCCGCCGAGCGCCAGGATGACCAGCGAGGTGACGAGGCTGTTGTCGAGGACGTTGCCCATCACCAGCCAGAACGGGATCACCGTCAGGATCACCGACAGGACGAAGCCCGTCATGTAGCTCTGGAAGCTGCCGTGGCCGCCCTCGCTGTGGGCGTGCGTATCGTGCGTGTCCTGGCCGTGGCCGGTGAGGCGGTGTGCGTCGGCGCTCATTCGAGCACTCCCATCAGGTAGACGACGGTGAAGACGCCGATCCAGATCAGGTCGAGGAAGTGCCAGAACATCGACAGGCACATCAGCCGGCGCTTGTTCGCGACGATCAGGCCGCGCTTGCCGACCTGCACCATCAGAACGACGAGCCACAGGATGCCCATGGAGACGTGCAGGCCGTGGGTCGACACCAGGGTGTAGAACGAGGACAGGAACGCGCTGCGCCAGGGCGGTGCGCCCTCGTGGAACAGGTGGACGAATTCCCGGATCTCCAGGGCCACGAAGGCGACGCCGAACAGGCCGGTGACGGCCAGCCAGATCTGGGTCTGTTTCACCCGGTCCCGGTCCATCTCCAGCATGGCGAAGCCGTAGGTGATGGACGAGAACAGCAGCATGGCGGTGTTCACCGCGATGCCCGGCAGGTCGAACAGCTCCTTCGGGGTGGGCCCGGCCGCGTAGCTGCGCCCGAGCACCCCGTAGGTCGCGAACAGGGTCGCGAAGATGAGGCAGTCGCTCATCAGGTAGAGCCAGAACCCGAGCATGGTCGAGCCCTCGGAATGATGGCCCTCCTCGTCGGTCTGGTAGAAGACCGGCGCCGCGGCGCCGGGGGGTGCAGTCTCCGCGTGCATCATCGGATCACGCCATCTCCAGTTCGCGCGTCCGCTGACCTTCCGTCCGACTGACGACGTCGGCGGGAATGTAGTAGTCGCGATTGTAATTAAAGGTGTGCGCGATCGCCACGACGAAGATCGCCACGAAGGTGAGCGCCGCCAGCCACCAGACGTACCAGACCATGGCCAGGCCGAAGGTGAAGTTCAGGGCTGCCAGGATTGCGCCGGCCGCGGTGTTCTTGGGCATGTGGATCGGCCGGTAGCCCTTGAGCGGGCGGTCGAAGCCGCGGTTCTTCATGTCCCACCACGCGTCGGAATCGTGGACCACCGGCGTGAAGGCGAAGTTGTAGTCCGGCGGCGGCGAGGAGGTGGACCATTCCAGCGTCCGGCCGCCCCACGGGTCGCCGGTGAGGTCGCGCAGCTTGTCGCGGTTCCGGATCGAGACGACGAACATCACGATCTGTGAGGCGATGCCGCAGGCGATCAGCGCCGCGCCGATGGCGGCGATCACGAACCAGATCTGCAGCGACGGGTCGTCGAAGTGCTGCATGCGCCGGGTCACGCCCATCAGGCCGAGCACGTAGAGCGGCATGAAGGCGACGTAGAAGCCGGTCACCCAGAACACGAGGGCCACCTTCCCCCAGAACTCGTCGAGCTTGAAGCCGAAGGCCTTGGGGAACCAGAAGGTCACGCCGGCGAACATGCCGAACAGCACGCCGCCGATGATCACGTTGTGGAAGTGCGCGATCAGGAACAGCGAGTTGTGCAGCACGAAGTCGGCCGGGGGCACCGCCAGGAGGACGCCGGTCATGCCGCCGATCACGAAGGTGACGATGAACGCCACCACCCAGAGCATCGGCACCTCGAACCGGATCCGGCCGCGGTACATGGTGAACATCCAGTTGAAGATCTTCGCGCCCGTCGGGATCGAGATGATCATGGTCGTGATCCCGAAGAACGAATTCACGTCCGCGCCCGAGCCCATCGTGAAGAAGTGGTGCAGCCACACGAGGTAGGCGAGGATGGTGATCACCACCAGCGCGTAGACCATCGAGGTGTAGCCGAACAGGCGCTTGCCGCAGAAGGTCGAGGTGATCTCCGAGAACACGCCGAAGGCCGGCAGGATCAGGATGTAGACTTCCGGGTGACCCCAGATCCAGATCAGGTTGAAGTACAGCATGGCGTTGCCGCCGAGGTCGTTCGTGAAGAAGTGCGTGCCGACGTAGCGGTCGAGCGACAGCATCGCGAGAACGGCCGTGAGGATCGGGAAGGCGGCCACGATCAGGATGTTGGTGCAGAGCGACGACCACACGAAGATCGGCAGCTTCATCATGGTCATGCCCGGCGCGCGCATCTTCACGATGGTCGCGATCAGGTTGATGCCCGACAGCAAGGTCCCGATGCCGGCGATCTGCAGCGCCCAGATGTAGTAGTCGACGCCGACGCCGGGGCTCATGGCTGCTCCGGAGAGCGGCGGGTAGGCGAGCCAGGTCGCGCGCGAGAACTCGCCGACGAACAGCGAGACCATCACCAGGATGCCGCCGGCCACCGTCATCCAGAAGCTGAAGTTGTTCAGGAACGGGAAGGCCACGTCGCGGGCGCCGATCTGCAGCGGCACCGCGAAGTTCATCAGCCCCGTGACGAACGGCATCGCCACGAAGAAGATCATGATCATGCCGTGGGCGGTGAAGATCTGGTCGTAATGGTGCGGCGGCAGGAAGCCCTGCTCCGAACCGAACGCCACCGCCTGCTGCGAGCGCATCAGCAGCGCGTCGGCGAAGCCGCGCAGCAGCATGATCAGCGCGAAGATACAGTACATGATGCCGATCTTCTTGTGATCGATGGACGTGACCCAGTCACGCCACAGCGGCCCCCAGAAGCGGAAGTATGTGATCACGCCGAGGACGGCGAGGCCGACCACGGCCACGCCGGCGAAGGTCGCCTGCAGAATCGGCTCGTGATAGGGGATCTGCTCGATCGTAAATCGACCGAGGATCAACTGTTGTAGGTCCAGGTTTGCGAACATGGGATCGGCCCGTTCAATGGGTTCGACGGCGACCGCCGGTTTACGGTGTGGGGCTCGCGTTCACGCGAGCATTCTTACTCGTTGAGCTGCTTGGGCGCGATCTGCCCGCCCTCTTTCTGGCCCTGGCTGTCAGGCGCCTTCATCTCGGGCGCCTTCTCCTGCCCGGGCAGCGCGGATTCGCCCTGACCGCGCGAGTCCGGGTTGCCCATGTCGGGCCTGGGCTTCATGCCCTGCGGCTGCGTCTGCCCGTGCGGGCCGGTCCCGGAGGCCGGCCCCGTCGCGCCGGGGGCCTCGTTGCCGCGATCGGCCATGCGGTTGTCGTACTGCAGCCGGTCGTAATTCGCCTGGGCTTCCTCCCCCGAGGCACCGCCCCGGGCGTCGATCTTCACCATCTCCCCGACGCACATCTGCTCCGGCCGGGGGCACATGCCGATGATCCGGTCGTACAGGCCCTTCGGGTAGGACTTGTAGAAGCGGGCCGGCTCGGACTCGCTCGGCTTCTCCAGATCGAGATAGGCCTCCTGGGTCAGCGCGCCGCCCTGCGCCTTGGTCTTGGCGACCCACTGATCGAAGGCCGCGCTGGTCAGGCCGTTGAACTTGAAGAACATGTTCGAGAAACCGGCGCCGCTGTAATGCGCCGAGCGGCCCTCGTAGGCGCCCTCGCGGTTGATCACCGCGTGGAGCTGGGTCTGCATGCCCGGCATCGCGTAGACCATGCCGGCGAGCGTCGGGACGTAGAACGTGTTCATCACGTCGGTAGCGGTGATCTTGAACTGGATCGGCCGGTCCACCGGCGCGGCGAGCTCGTTGACCGTGGCGATCCCGTATTGCGGGTAGAGGAACAGCCACTTCCAATCCATGGCGACCACCTCGACCTGGAGCGGCTCGACGCCGGCCGGGACATCGCGCTTCGCGTCGATCTTGCTGAGCGGCCGGAACGGATCCAGGGTGTGGGTCCCGATCCAGGTCAGCGCGCCCAGCGCGATGATGATCATCAGCGGCGCCGTCCAGATCAGCACCTCGAGCTGCGTCGAGTGGTGCCATTCGGGATCGTAGACCGCATCCTCGTTGGTGGCGCGGTAGCGCCAGGCGAAGAACAGGGTGAAGAAGATCACCGGGATGATGATCAGGAGCATCAGACCGGTGGCGGCGAGCACGAGGTTGCGCTGCTGCTCGGCGACGTAACCGGCCGGGCTCATGACCACGAGGTTGCAGCCGCCCTGCAGCGCCAGGACCGGCAGCAGGGCGAGAAGCGGCACGAGGCGACGCGCAGGGCCGCCCCGGCTCTTGGCGGGCGCGATCCTGTCCGGGAGAGGGGTCGAAGAGGTCACAGCACTCGTCTCTTTATCCCAAGCCGCATGCGCGGCGTCCCTGCCGTGCCGCGTGACGCGGCGCTCCCGGCAGATTCTGGATGGAGGCCGCGCGGCCCGAGCCGCGCGGCTGCCGACTACATCTGGCGCATTTCCGAACGGTCGAGGAACAGCGCCGCGAGGGTGCAGACCGCGCCGGACAGAAGGTAGACCCCGACCATCGCCAGGCCGTAGCGCTGCGACAGGAACAGCGCCACCAGCGGGGCGAAGCCGGCGCCGACCAGCCAGGCGAAGTCGGAGGTCAGCGCGGCGCCGGTGTAGCGATAGTGATTGCCGAGCCGGGCGGTGACCGCGCCGGCGGTCTGGCCGTAGGCGAGGCCGAGCAGCATGAAGCCGATCGTCACGTAGATCGTCTGGCCGATCGCGCTCTCGCCGAACAGGAGCGGCGCGATGATGCTGCCGACCGCGAAGAAGCCGATCAGCGAGGCGCTCATGATCAGGCAGTTGCGGCGGCCGATCTGGTCGGCGATCAGCCCGGAGGCCGCGATCGCGCCGGCGCAGACGATAGCTCCCGAGAACTGCACGATCAGGAACTCGCCGGGCGAGCGGTTGGTGTTGTTGAGCGCCAGCCAGGCGATCGGGAAGATCGTCACGAGGTGGAACAGCGCGAAGCCGGCGAGCGGCACGAAGGCGCCGCGGATCACGTCGCCGGCATGATGCCGGAACAGGTCCAGGGCCGGGACCGGCCGCAGCCGGTCGAGGTCCATCATCCGGGCGAACTCGTCGGTGGCGACCAGGCGCAGCCGGGCGAACAGGGCGACGACGTTGATGGTGAAGGCGCAGTAGAACGGGAAGCGCCAGCCCCAGTCGATGAAGTCTGCCTCGTCGAGATTGACCAGGAAGAACGCGAACAGGGCGCTCGCCACCATGAAGCCCAGCGGCGCGCCGAGCTGCGGGATCATCGCGTACCAGCCGCGGCGCTCCCGGGGAGCGTTCATGGCGAGCAGGGAGGCCATCCCGTCCCAGGCTCCGCCGAGCGCCAGACCCTGCAGCACCCGCAGGACCGCCAGGATGTAGACGGACGAGATCCCGATGCTGTCGTAGCGCGGCAGGAAGCTCACCGCCGCCGTGGCGCCGCCGAGCAGGAACAGCGCGATGGTGAGCTTGACGCTGCGCCCGTGCCGGCGGTCGATCGCCATGAAGATCACCGAGCCGATCGGCCGGGCGATGAAGGCCAGGGCGAAGATCGAGAAGGCGTACAGAGTCCCGGTCAGCGGATCGACGAAAGGAAAGAACACCTTCGGGAAGACCAGCACGCAGGCGATGCCGAACACGAAGAAGTCGAAGTATTCGGACGCGCGGCCGATCACCACCCCGATGGCGATCTCGTTCGGATGGACCTTGTGGTCACCCGTCGCCTGCTGGGCGTCGCGCTCCAGGGTCGTGGACGAGGCCATTGGGGTGTTCGCACTCATTGTTGACAGCCGCCCTCACCGCGCGCCCGTTCGGGCGCCATGGCCGGAACCGCCTCATGCGGCATGTCCAGAGGTATCGCAACCGGCATCCGACGCAAGTTCACCCACTGACGCATGCATGGCACCCTGCGGAGCGGGGCGCGCCCGCGCGGGCGGAGCGCGCGCTCACGAGGCCCGGGCGACCGCCCTGTCCTAGACCCGGTAATGCGCCGAATTCCGTGACAGGTTGATGTTGTAGTAGGGGTCGGCCCGGAGCTCGGGCCCCCAGCGATCGAGCATGGTGAGCACCTCGCCCTCGAAGCGCTTGCGCTTCTCCGGCGTGTCCTCGGCCCCGCGGCTCTTCGACTCGTGGTGAATCAACTTGGCGAACGGCGTCCAGACGATGCGATAGCCGGCCCGGCGGATCTTCAGGCACAGGTCGACGTCGTTGAAGGCGACCTTCAGGGCCTCTGCATCGAAACCGCCGACCACATCGAACACCTCGGCGCGCATGGCGAGGCAGGCGCCGGTGACCGCCGAGACCTCGTGGGCGATGACCATCCGGCAGAAGTAGCCGGGATCCGCGTCCGGCACGCCGAGATGGCTGTGCCCGGCCACCCCCCCGATCCCGAGCACGATGCCGCCGTGCTGGATCGTCAGGTCCGGGTAGAGCAGCTTCGCCCCGACGGCGCCGATCTCCGGGCGCACCGCGTGCCGGACCAGCTCGCCGAGCCAGCCGGGCTCCAGCACCTCGATGTCGTTGTTGAGGAACAGCAGCACCGGGCCGGTAGCGGCGGCCGCGCCGCGGTTCGACAGGTCCGAGAAGTTGAAGGCCCCGGGCACCGGCACGACGCGCACCCGCGGATCGTCGCGATACCGGGCGAACAGGGCCACGGTCTCGGGCTCGCGGCTGTCGTTGTCGACGATCACCACCTCGATATCGGGATAGTCGGTGCGTTCCAGTAGCCCGTCGAGGGTGACCGACAGGATCTCGGCGCGGTCCCGGGTCGGGATGATCGCCGAGACCCGGGGGGCCGGCTGCGGAAGCGGCCGGATCAGGCGGTTGAAGCCCGAGGGTCCACGCTCGGCCCGGCCGCCCCAGGGGGCCACGACCTCGCCGAGGGCGCGCAGGCGCGCCGCCTCGGCCTTGGCCAGGGCGCGGTCCGAGAAGGTCCCGGAGCCCTGCGCGGCGCGCCAGTGATAGAGCACCCGCGGGATGTGGCGGATGCGGGACGGATCGAGGCCGTCGGTGAGCCGCAGCAGCAGGTCGTGGTCCTGGCTGCCCTCGAAGCCCGGGCGCAGGCCGCCGATCGCCCGCAGGGCGTCGGTCCGGACCACGGTGAGGTGATTGATGTAGTTCTGCGCGTAGAGCAATTCGCGGTCGAAACCCGCCTTGAAATGCGGGTCGAACCGGCGGCCGCGCCGATCGATCTTGTCCTCGTCGCTGTAGATCAGCACCAGGCCCGGATCGAGGCGGAGCGCCCGGGCGACCTCGTAGAGGGCGTCCTCGGTGAGCGTATCGTCGTGATCCATGAAGGCGCAGACGACGCC
>Ga0255028_100174_pt1 | contig 15124 bp, 11 predicted proteins | sample DRGLUT_MetaT_FD_178168 | JGI IMG/M metagenome (GOLD analysis project Ga0255028, IMG submission 178168) | Metatranscriptome of freshwater microbial communities from Pennsylvania, United States - DR:GLUT (Metagenome Metatranscriptome) | ecosystem: Environmental > Aquatic > Freshwater > Creek...
CGCGCGACGCGATCGAGGACATCATCGAGCCCTACCTGATCCAGCGCGGCTTCGTGCAGCGCACCCCGCGCGGGCGCGTCCTCACCAGGCACGCCTACCGCCATATGGGCCTCGCCGTGCCGAGACGCGACGCGGGCGGGCAACTTGGGCTCCTCGACGACGAGGGAAACTGAGGCCCGAGACACGCTCATCCATGCACTGAGATCGCTCCTGCGTTTCGCGTGTTTCATGGTCTGACCGCCGGGTTCCACCGCGCTTCAGTACAGGCGACGTACGACGCTTCGAATGTAACCGACTGCCGCGACGGCGATTTCTGGCGTAAGTGCCCGATAATATTGCCAAGCTTGTGACGGGATTGCAGCAAGAGTCGCCAGAGAGAATCTGCGATGTTCCATGGAACAGTGCGAAAATGCGCCAGTTGTGAAGGCGACCGCGCTACGTCCGATTGGCGCGAGTGAGGCTGCCTGCATCGAGGCCCTGCCCCTCGGTTCGCGGCTGGTCTTCGTATTTCCAAGAACAACGTCAGGGATAAACTTCCGCCATGAAGAAGATGACGCTCGCCATTCTCGGCCTCTCGGCCGCTTTCACCGCGCCGGCCTTCGCGCAGGACGCGCTGCCGATCCGCGTGTCGCCGTTCGCCAACCAGGACGGTATCGGCGCCGCCGCGACCGAGACCCCGGCCTTCCGCGCCGAGGCGCTGCGTTCGGACGCCGCCAGCATCGAGGCGAGCCGCATCGCCCTGCAGCGGTCGCGCAACCCGCAGGTCCGCAACTACGCCAACCGCGTCCTGGTCGAGCGCAAGGCCACCACGGACGCGCTGCTGCCGCCGAACACCTCCCTGTCGCGCAACGGCTCGGTGGTCTCGGACAACCAGGGTATCCGCACCGACTTGAGCAACCCGGTCGGGTTGGTGCTCGCGCCGGTGACGATCGCGGCCAACATCGGCACCGGCATCGTCGGCGGCGCCCTCGGTGCGGTTGGCATCGTCGATAACAGCCCGGCCGAGCCGGGTCGCCGGGTGGCTCTCGGCGAGCGTGGCCAGGCGCGCCTCGCGCAGCTCCAGTCCGCCCCGAGGGGCCGCGCTTTCGACCGGACCTACATTGACCAGCAGGCTCGGTCCGATGCCCGGACCCTGGCGCTGTACGATTCCTACGCGAAGGCGGGTGACAACGCGCAGGGCCGTCGCTTCGCGAACGAAGCCCTGCCCTACATCGCCGACGAGCATGCCCACTCGGCGACCCTCGCTGCCCGCATCGGCGGCTGATCCGCGCGAGCCTCAGGGGATGTGAACGCGAGGGCCGCCTTCGGGCGGCTCTCGTCGTGTTGCGTCTGCGCCCGGCGCGCCGCTAAGGGAGCGCATGACCGCAACAGAGCCCGCGAACGACGATCCGGCCAACGAGGGAGGGGCGCCGCATCGGCTGTCCGTGCGCGTCTACTACGAGGACACCGATTTCTCGGGCTTCGTCTATCATGCGAGCTATCTCCGGTTTCTCGAGCGGGGACGTACGGAATTGCTCCGCGACCTCGCTGGCGACCAGTCGGACCTTCACCGCGAGGCGCGCGGCCTCGTCTTCGTGGTGCGTCGGATGAGCCTGGATTTCATCCGTCCGGCCCGGATGGACGATCTGCTGACGATCCTCACCCGCACGCGCGTCCTGCGCGGCGCCTCGATGCAACTGGCGCAGGAGGTTCGCCGCGGCGGCGAATGTCTCGTGGCCGCGGAGGTGACGGTTGCCTGCGTGCGCGACGGCCGCGCGGTCCGCCTGCCGGATGGCCTGCGCCAGCGCTTCGCGTCCGCCTCGGCCGATCAGCTGTCAGCCGGACCGTGACGGATCGGCCTCGCGCAGCACCCGGGCGAAGGCGTTGATGATCGTCATCGCATCGTACTCGACCGATACGAGCTGATAGCCCATTCCGACCATCTCCCGCGCCCGTGCGGGCGACGGCGCGAAGGCGCAAGGAATCTTCCCCGCCGCCCGCGTCGTGCGCGCGATCTCCGCGAGGGCGGCGCTGACCGCAGCGCCGAGCGGATCGAAGGCCGTGCCCTTCGAGAGCGCGATCGACAGATCGGCGGGACCGACCAGCACGCCGTCGATCCCCGGCACGGCCAGGATCGCCTGGAGATCCGCGATCGCACCCTCGGTCTCGCACATGGCGATCGTCAGGGCGCGCTCATTGGCCTCCGCGAGGTACGCGGAGCTGTCTCGGAGACCCGACAACCACATGGCGCGGTCCGGCCCCCAGCTGCGCTGGCCGACCGGCGGAAATTTCGCGGCGGCGGCAAGCGCCTGGGCGTCAGCCACCGTGTTGATCATCGGGGCGACGATCCCGGCGGCACCCGCGTCGAGCATGCGTGAGACCATGGCGAAGTCGCCCACCGGCACGCGCACCAGGGTCGATTTTCCGGCGAGGGCAACCTCGGTGATCGCGGCGCAGCAGGATCGGTAGTCGTAGCTCCCGTGCTGCTGATCCAGGAGCACCGCGTCGAAGCCGGCCCGCGCCAGCGCGCCCGCGACCAAGGGGTCCGCGATCATGGACCAGCCCAGGAACCGTGCCGGTCCGGTGGGCAGCAATTCGGGCAGATTGGGAACGGGGAGGGTCATGCGGTCCTGCGTGTTTCAGGGCTCGCGACTCGGCGCCGCTGGCCGGGACCTTAGCGGACGCGGTTTCGACGGGTCCAGCCTGCTGCCCCTGTTCGAACAGCGGGACGCCTCAGGATCGCCGGGATCGAAACCGATCCTTAACCCTGTCGCGCCCTTAACGGAGGCGGTGCGGCGGCGAGACATCGCGGGCCCAGCGGCCCTTACTTTCGACAGATTCGCGGGCGACAGCGTTGATATCGCTCACGTATCCGGCGGACGCGGGCCTCGCCCGGCGCATCGCGATCCGGAGCAGGAGACCTCGACGGATGAACCCAGCCGACGCGATGCAGGCCGCGCCTGTCGCCGACATGACGCTGCTCGGCCTGTTCCTGCAGGCCCACTTCGTCGTGAAGATCGTGATGGTCGGGCTGCTCAGCGCCTCGATCTGGTGCTGGTCGATCATCGTCGACAAGACCCTGCTGTTCCGGCGCACCAAGGCCGAGATGGACGCGTTCGAGGACGCGTTCTGGTCCGGCCGCTCCCTGGAAGAGCTGTTCCGCTCATTCAACGACCGGCCCGTCACGGGGCTTCCCGCGGTGTTCGTCGCCGCGATGCGGGAGTGGAAGCGCTCGTTCGAAGGCTCGGGCCGGCAGATCCAATCCCTGTCGCAGCGCATCGAGAAGCAGCTCGACGTCACCATCCATCGCGAGGTCGAGCGGCTGGAGTCGCGCCTGCTGTTCCTCGCGTCGATCGGCTCGGCCGGTCCGTATATCGGCCTGTTCGGCACGGTCTGGGGCATCATGACCGCGTTCACGTCGATCGCCGCTTCGAAGAACACCTCGCTGGCGGTCGTCGCCCCCGGTATCGCCGAGGCGCTGTTCGCCACCGCGATCGGCCTGTTCGCGGCGATCCCGGCGGTGCTCGCCTACAACAAGCTCCAGGCCGAGGTCACGAAGGCGCAATCGCGCCTGGAGGGTTTCGCCGACGAGTTCTCCGCCATCCTCTCCCGCCAGATCGACGAGCGGCTGCCGCTCGCCGCCTGAAGCTGATCCGGAGGAGACAGGTCCATGGGTATGGCAGCGGGTGCGTCTCAGGGCGGAAAGCGCCGCCGACGGCGGAGCCGCCGCGGCGGTCCGATCAACGAGATCAACATGACGCCGTTCATCGACGTCGTGCTGGTGCTCCTGATCATCTTCATGGTCGCCGCGCCGATGATGACCGTGGGCGTTCCCCTCGACCTGCCGCAGTCGAAGGCGTCGCCGCTCAATTCCGACGTGAAGCCGATCACCCTGTCGATCCGGCAGACCGGGCAGGTCTTCCTCGGCGAGGACGAACTCACCGACGAGTCGATCGTCCCCAAGCTCAACGAAACCGCCAAGACCGGGACCGAGGAGCGCGTGTTCGTGCGCGGCGACAAGCGTGTCGATTACGGCCGCGTCGCGCAGGTGATGGCGATCGTGACCGGCGGCGGCTTCAAGAAGGTCGCCCTCGTGACCGAGCCTGAGCATCAGTAGGGCCTGGATCGTGGAGTTCCGCTTCGACCGCAAGGAACCGGGTGTCTGGATCTCCGCCGGCACCCATGTCGCGCTGCTCGGGCTGGCCCTGTTCAGCGTCGCCGCCCCGGCCCTGCCCGAGGCGCAGGAGGGCGTGCCCGTCGAGGTGATCACCGAGAACCAGTTCTCCGAGATCACCAAGGGCGAGCGGCAGGCCGACAAGCCGATGCCGAACGCGACCTCGCGGGCCGACCGCAAGGCCGAGAAGGTCGAGGATCGCGAGCCCGAGAATTCCAAGACCGACGCGCCCACCGCCCCGACCCGCACGGCCGAGATGAAGCTCGCCAACGCGGAGGAGATGCCGCTGCGCAGCGAGCCGGACCCGCAGGAGGTGGCGCAGGCCGCCAAGGCCGCGCAGGAGAAGCGCGACGCCGAGAAGGCGGCCGAGAAGGCCGCCAAGGCCGCGGCTGAGAAGGCGGCTGCCGAGAAGGCCGCCGAAAAGGCTGCGGCCGCCAAGGCGGAGGCGAAGGCCAAAGCCGAGGCTGTCGCGAAGGCCGAGACCGAGAAGCGCGAGCAGCTCGAGAAGCTGATCGAGAAGCAGGAGGCCGAAGCCGAGGCCGCCGCCCAGAAGGCCGCCGCGAAGGCGAAGGCCGAGGCCGCCGCCAAGGCTGAGGCTGTGAAGGAAGCGGCCAAGAAGGCCGCCGACGCCAAAGCCAAGGCCGAAGCCGAGCGTCAGAAGGAACTCGCCGAGGCGAAGGCCGAGGCCGAGCGGGAGAAGGCCGAGGCCGCCGCGAAGGCCAAGGCAGATGCCGCGAAGGCTGAAGCGGCCGCCAAGGCCGAGGCCGCCGCCAAGGCGAAGGCCAAGGCCATGGCGGACGCGAAGGCGAAGGCCGACGGCGAGGCCAAGGCGCGCAAGCAGGCCGAGCTCGCCAACAAGTTCAACGCGGGCGACATCCGCTCGATGCTCGCCTCGAAGGCGCCGTCGCAATCGACTGGCGCCACCGGACAGGCCGTGCAAAAGGTGGCGGCCCTGGGCGCCGCGACCGGCAATGCCCAGCGCCTGTCGCCGTCGCTGCGCGACGCCCTGGTCGGCCTGCTGCAGCAGCAGATCGAGCGGTGCTACTCGGCGCCCCCCGGCGCGGCTCAGGGCGTGGTCCTGCCGGTTCTCGACATCCGTCTGAACCCGAACGGCTCGCTCAGCACCGAGCCGCGGATCATGCGCGGCGGGGCGAGCGCGGTGGATCAGTCGATCGCGCAGGCCGCGCTCCGGGCGGTCCGCCGCTGCGCGCCGTACAACATTCCGGCCACCTATGCGCCGTACTACAATGACTGGAAGGCCATCAACGCGGAGTTCGAGTTCACGGCGACCTGAGGTCTTCCAGCCGCTGTCGAGCCGTCCCCGCGCCCTCGTCTGATCGTCACTCGGATCCGACCCACCATGCTGAACACGTCTTCCGTCGGGCGCCGCCCGACGTCCTATGCCGCGCGCCTGATCGCGCTCCTCGTGATGCTGACGGGCTTCCTGGCAGGGCCTGCGCAGGCGCAGCTGCAGCTGCGCATCGGCGGCGGCAACTTCCAGCCGATGCCGATCGCCATCGCGGATTTCGGCGGCGACCCGAGCCTTGCGGGCCTCGTCTCCGGCGTGGTCACCAATGACCTGCGCCGCTCCGGCTACTTCACGCCCCTCGACCATGCCCGCTTCCCGGAGCAGCCGAATTTTGACGCGGCGCCCAATTTCGAGAAGTGGCGCGCCACCGGCATCCAGGGGCTGGTCACCGGCCGCGTCGTCCGCGACGGCGGCCGGGTCAAGGTCGAGTTCCGGCTCTGGGACGTCACCTCCGGCCAGCAGATGACCGGCCAGCAATACGGCACCGATTCCGCCAATGCCCGGCGCGCCGGCCACCTGATCTCCGACGCGGTCTACACCAAGATCACCGGTCTCGGACCGTGGTTCGACAGCCGCATCGCCTTCGTCGATGAGACCGGCCCGAAGGAGAACCGCCGCAAGCGCCTGATGGTCATGGATCAGGACGGCGCCAACGTCCGGGCCATCACCAGCGGCGAGATGTCGATCGTCGCGCCGCGCTACTCGCCGGCCACGCAGGACATCGCCTTCATGGCTCAGGCCACCGGCCACCAGCCGCGGGTGCAGGTGATCAACCTGGAAACCGGTTCGCGCCAAGCGCTGGGCAACGTCGATTCGATGAGCGCGAGCCCGCGCTTCTCGCCGGACGGGCGCAAGATCGTCATGAGCGTGCAGCAGGGCGGCAACGCCGACATCGTGACGATGGACATCGCCTCGAAGGCCCAGCACGCGATCACCAGCGGCATGGCGATCGATACCTCGCCGACCTACGCGCCGGACGGCGCGCAGATCGCGTTCGAGTCCGATCGCGGCGGCTCGCAGCAGGTCTACGTGATGGGCGCGGATGGCTCGAACCCGCACCGGATCACCTTCGGCGCAGGCTCGGCGTCGCAGCCGGCCTGGTCGCCGCGCGGCGACCTGATCGCCTATACGCGCCAGCGCAACGGCGGCTTCGCCATCTGCGTGTCGAAGCCCGACGGCTCCGGCGAGCGCGTCCTCACCGAGGGCTTCCACAACGAGGGTCCGACCTTCGCGCCGAACGGCCAGTACGTTTTGTTCTTCCGCGATCCCGGTGGCCAGGGCGGCGGCAAGCTGTTCATGGTCGACATCACCGGCAAGGTGGAGCAACCGGTGCCGACGCCCGCCTACGCCTCCGACCCGACCTGGTCGCCGCTTCTCGCGGGCCGCTGAGCGGCTGACGGTTCAGACCGTCATCACGCGCGGAAGCGAAGTGAGTTCAGGCGGCGCGAGGTCGGAACCTGCGGCGCCGCCTGGGTTGCTGCGCTGCGCTCGCCGGGACGGCGTCCGCTCTTTCCGGCCGCGCGGCCGGTTCTGTCACCGCTGCACCATCAGCTGATCGCGGTTCCGCAGAGCCGGGAACAGCCGACCCCAGAGCAGCGCGACACCGATGGTCGCCGCGCCGCCGGCCACCACCGCCGGAACCGCCCCGACCGCGGCTGCGAGCAGGCCGGACTCGAACTCGCCGAGTTCGTTCGAGGCTCCGATGAAGACCGTGTTCACCGCCGAGACCCGGCCGCGCATCGCGTCCGGCGTCTCGCCCTGCACGAAGGTCTGGCGCACGTAGACCGAGATCATGTCGGCTGCGCCGGTGACGAACAGGCAGGCCATCGACAGCGGCAGCGAGGTCGAGAGGCCGAACACCACGATCGCCGCGCCGAACACCGCCGCGGCCCGGAGCATGCGCACGCCCGCATGGCGGCGCAGCGGGTAGTTCGCCAGCAGCACGGCCATGGCCACCGCCCCGAAGGCCGGCATGCTCCGCAGCGCGCCGAGCCCGAGGGGGCCGACATGCAGCACCTCGCCAGCATAGATCGGCAGCAGGGCGGTAGCGCCGCCGAGCAGGACGGTGAACAGATCGAGGCTGATCGCGCCGAGCACCACCGGCTGCGAGCGGATGTAGTCGATGCCGGCCGACAGCGCCGCCCAGGTGATCGGCGGCCGCTCGCTCGATGCGGCCGGCCGGAAGCGGATCAGCAGGGTCAGGAGACTCGCCAGGGCGAAGCTGGCCCCGGCCCCGCCGAACACCACGGCGGGCCCCAGGGCATAGAGGAAACCGCCCAGGGCCGGCCCCAGCACGGATGCGCTCTGCCAGAGGGAGGCGTTCCACGCGATGGCCGAGCTGAATTGCGGGCCGGGGACCAGAGTCGGCAGCAGCGCCTGGAGAGCCGGGTTCGCGAAAGCCCGGGCGGTGCCGACGACGATGACCAGGGTGTAGATCGGCCAGACCGACTGATACCCGGCCAGGGCGTAGGCGAGGAGGCCGACGCTCGCCGCGCTCTGGAGCGCGAAGGCCGCAGCGCCGACGAGGCGGCGGTCGTAGGCGTCCGCCACGTGGCCGGTGATCAGCGCGCAGAGCACCGCCGGCAGGAAGCCCGCCAGGCCGACGAGGCCGAGCGCCAGGGCGGAATGGGTCAGGTCGTAGACGAACCAGCCGATCGCCACCGCCTGCATCTGATAGGCCAGCCCCGTGAGGAAGCGGGCCGCGCCGAACAGGCGGAAGTCGCCGATGCCGAAGACGGCCCAGCCGGAGCGATCATGTGCGGACATGTCTTCCTGCTGCGCGGGACGGGCACAAGAATCAAGCCTGACGGTGGGGACCTCGCGGACCGCTAGCGAACTTCAGGCTGTATCGTCGCGCCCGTTCCGCCGGCGATCGGGATCGGCCCGCTCAGTGCAGCGCCATCCCGGGCTTGCGCGGTGTGGTCGCCGCAGGCGGCACCGGTGGTCGGGGCTCCGGGCGCGGTTCGCGCACGGGGCGTTCCGAGAGGCCGATCGGGAAGGTGCAGGTCACGTGCGTCCCATGTCCGGGCGCCGTCTCCAAGTGGACCCGGCCGCCATGCAGCTCGACGAAGGACCGCACGATCGAGAGGCCGAGTCCGACGCCGCGATGGCGGGTGCCGAGGGTATGGCTCTCGAACCGGTTGAAGACCGAGTCGGCGATCTCGGCCGGCATGCCGCGGCCGTAATCGCGCACGCTCAGGACAAGATCCTGCGCGTCCTTCCGGGCATGGACCTCGACACGCTGGCCGGCATCCGAGAAGCCCACGGCGTTCGAGAGCAGGTTGAACAGGATCTGGCGGACCCGCTTCCCGTCCGCATGGACGCTGCCGATATCCTCCGGCACGTCGAGGGCCAGGGTGATGTGCGATTCCGCGAGCCGGTCCTCGATGCCGCGGACGGCGGCCTCGACCGTGGCCTGGACGTCGACTTCCTCGCGCTGCAGTTCCAACGAGCCGGCGTCGATCGAGGCCAGGTCGAGAATGTCGTTGATGATGACCAGCAGCGCCGCCGAGGAACGCATGATGTGGTCGGAATATTCCCGCTGCCGCTCGTTCAGCGCGCCGACCGTCTCGTCGCCGAGGAGCTGGGTGAAGCCGATGATGTTGGTGAGCGGCGAGCGCAGCTCGTAGGAGACGTGGTGCACGAAGGTGTCGCGCAGCTGCGCGGCCTTCTCCAGCGCGTCGTTCTTCTCGGTCAGCGCCCGCTCGACGTTGACGCTGGCGGTGACGTCGATCAGCGTCAGGAGCGTCGCGCCCTCGGGCAGCGGCTGCGCGGCGCAGTCGAGGACGGTGCCGTCCACGACCTCCAAGCGGCAGGAGCGCGCGGTCCGCGATTCCAGCCCGACGACGGTGTCGCGGATATCGAGCCAGGGTTCCTCGGCCGGCGCCAGCGACCGGCACGCCTGGATGACGGCGTCGACATGCGGCCGCTCCTCCACGATGGCCGGGTCGAGCCGCCACACGGTGCAGAAGGCGCGGTTGGCGAGCGTCAGCCGGCCGTCGGCCCCGAACACCGCGACGGGCTCGGCCAGGGTGTCGAGCGTCTCGGCCTGTAGGCGGCGCAGGGCGTTGTAGCGGGATTCGGCGTTCAGGTGATCGGAGACGTCGTCGAACAGGTAGGTCAGGCCGCCCTGCGGGTTCGGATCGGCGACCACGCGCAGCGTCCGGCCGTCGGGCAGGTACCACCAGGTCTGGTTCGCCTCCGCGGCCCGGTAGGCGGCGAGCACCCCCTGCTTCCAGCCGCGGAAATCCGCATGCTCCTCGAGCTTCCGCTCGGCCCGCAGGTGATCGAGGATCTCGCCGTCGGCGGGGCGGCTGTCGAGGAAGGCCTGATCGAGGTCCCAGAGCTGCCGATAGGCGGCGTTGTGGAAGATCAGCCGCTGCGACACGTCGAACATCGCCACCGCGGTCGGCAATTGGTCGAGGGTCCGGACATTGGCGTTCATCTGCCGCTGCAGGTCGATCCGGACGCTTTCCAGTTCCGAGACGTCGATGGCGATGCCGACCCGGCCGGTGTCGAGGCTGGTTTCGAAGACGTCGAGCACCCGGCGGCTTCCGGCAACGATGGCCGACAGGCGCGGTACGCTGCGCGTCAGGCCGGCGGAGCGGGCGGCCTCCTCGCGGGCGATCGTCTCCCGTGCCGGGCGGTCCAGCAACTCGGTGCCGGCATCGAGGGCCGCCTCGCGGCTCTCCGCCTCGACGGCGGCCACGTAGGCGGCGTTGACCCAGCTCAGGCTGCCCTCGCGGTTGCGCCGCCAGACCGGCTGCGGGATCGCGTCAAGAAGCCCTGACAGGGCCGACAGACCGCGACGGGTCTCGTCCAGGGTCGCGCGCAGGTCGGCGATCTCGCAGCGCTCCTGGCTGGTCTCGCGCAGGCGCAGCAGAGCCCGGCCGGCCACCGCCTGCCCATGCGCCTCGATGTTGCGGCCGGTCTGCGTCCGAAGGCTCAGCGCGAAGCTCGTGCCCCGGGCCCGCAGGGTGTCGACGGCGGCCTCGACCGCGTCCGCGTCGGCGGCGACGAGCCAGGTGCCGAAGGCCAGGACCCGGCGCGCGTAGCCCGAAGTCGGCCGCTCGCCGTGGATCGCGAGGCTGATATCGCCCTCGACCACCGGCTCGCTGCGCCGGTCCCAGGTGACGATGATCTGGCGCTCGGCGTTGAGCAGCATCTCGGCGCGGTCATGAGCACCCCTCAGGACGTCGAGGGCTGCGGCCAACTCGCGCTCGCGCCGCGTCCAGCGTCCGCGCTCATAGAGATGGAGAAGCGACAGGATCACCGCGAAGACGACGAGCCCGCCAAACACCGCAAGAGCGGCCACGCTGTGGATCTCGCGCGCCGGATGGGCCGCGGTCGCCTCGGGCAGCTCGGCAAGCGCCGCGCTCGCCGTGGTCAGGGCGAGCGCACCCACGCAGATCCGAACGTGTGCCGCACGACCGACACCCATGGCTTGCCCTACCCCCACCCATCGATGGCGGTCCGAGCGGCGCGCGTCATCGCGCGGCGCAGAACGCACCGTCCCCGCGGCAATCCTCCCGGACCGCCGCGGCCTCATCGATCAAAGATTCGCCGGTACTCTACCGTGGGGCGGAATCACCCCGGAAGGGGAACGAAGCGTGCCTGCGGGCAAGTTGCGCATAATCAGTCGTTAACGACACACAGAAGACACAGTTCGATTTCGCATACAGAGCTTGACAAGCGAAGAGGCCCGACGCAGCGCGCCGGGCCTCGAAGAATTGTCCATCCGGCGGTGAGACCGCCCGGCGATGTTCATACTCGCAACCGATGGTTCGGCGCGGGCCTGCGCCGAACCCAGGTCGCGGCGCCGTCAGTAGCGGTAGTGCTCGGGCTTGAACGGGCCGGCCTCGGACACGCCGATATAGGCGGCCTGATCGGGGCGGAGCTTCGAGAGCTTCACGCCGATCTTTTCCAGGTGCAGGGCCGCGACCTTCTCGTCGAGGGTCTTGGGCAGGGTGTAGACCTGCTTCTGGTACTTGCCCAGGTTGGTCCAGAGCTCGATCTGGGCGAGCGTCTGGTTGGTGAACGAGGCCGACATCACGAAGGACGGGTGACCCGTGGCGTTGCCGAGGTTCACCAGACGACCCTCCGACAGGAGGATGATGCGGTGCCCGTCCGCGAAGGTGATCTCGTCCACCTGCGGCTTGATATTCGACCACTTGAGGTTCTTCAGGCCGGCGACCTGAATCTCGTTGTCGAAGTGGCCGATGTTGCAGACGATCGCCCGGTCCTTCATCGCCCGCATGTGGTCGATGGTGATGATGTCCTTGTTGCCCGTGGCGGTGACGAAGATGTCGGCGCGCGGCGCCGCATCCTCCATGGTCACGACCTCGTAGCCTTCCATCGCGGCCTGGAGCGCGCAGATCGGGTCGATCTCCGACACGAGCACGCGGCAGCCGGCGTTGCGCAGGGAGGCGGCCGAGCCCTTGCCCACGTCGCCGAAGCCCGCGACCATCGCGACCTTACCGGCCATCATCACGTCGGTGCCGCGGCGGATGCCGTCGACCAGCGACTCCTTGCAGCCGTAGAGGTTGTCGAACTTCGACTTGGTGACCGAATCGTTCACGTTGATCGCCGGGAAGAGCAACTTGCCCTCCTTGGCCAGCACGTAGAGGCGGTGGACGCCCGTGGTGGTCTCCTCGGAGACGCCCTTGATGCTGTCGGCGAGGCCGGCGAACCAGCCCTTCGGCTTCTCGGCGAGCTTCTTCTTGAGCAGCGCGAAGAAGATCTCCTCCTCCTCGCTCTCCGGCTTGTCGAGGAAGGCGGTATCGCCGTTTTCGGCGCGCAGGCCGAGATGGACGAACATGGTGGCATCGCCGCCGTCGTCGAGGATCATGTTCGGCATGCCGCCGTCATGCCAGTCGAACAGGCGCGAGGTGTAGTCCCAGTACTCCTCCAGGGTCTCACCCTTCACGGCGAAGACCGGGATGCCGGCGGCCGCGATGGCGGCGGCGGCGTGATCCTGCGTCGAGTAGATATTGCAGGAGACCCAGCGGATGTCGGCGCCGAGCGCCTTCAGCGTCTCGATCAGCACAGCGGTCTGGATCGTCATGTGGAGCGAGCCGGCGATCTTCGCGCCCTTCAGGGGCTGCGCGGCGCCGTATTCCTCGCGGACCGCCATCAGGCCCGGCATCTCCGTCTCGGCGATCGAGATTTCCTTGCGGCCGTAATCGGCCAGCCCGATGTCCTTGACGATGTAATCCTTGGCCATGAGTCGATGGCTCCGTGTTCGCGTTGCGGTTCGGGCCAAGCCCCTACCACTTCGCGGGATACGAAGCAATCAAGACATAAAGATGTCTTTATGCGTTTCGCCCAGTGGGGCGGCCGAGTGGCCGGCCGCCCCGCCGCGGCGTCATCGCGGAGGGCCGCTCAGCGGGTCGGTCGCGAAAGCCAGCCGAGGCCGAAGGCCATGGCCGCCACGAGGGCCAGGGTCGTGCCGCGGTTCTGGTCCGCGCGCCGCGCGAGGGTCCGGCCGTGGCGTACGGCGCGGTCGCGGTAATGCTGCCCGCGCTCGATGGCCTCGTCGGCGAGAGCATGGCTCCGCTCGCTGACCTGACGGAATCGGGTGCGTCCCTCCTCGACGAGGTTCTCGCCGCCGTGGCGCAGGTCGCGCACGGCGTCGCGCGCTTCCCCGTAGGCGTATTGCGCCGCTCCGGTCGCCTGGTCGTATGCGCCGTCGAACTGATCGCCGGCCCGACCGCGAATGGCACCCGCCGCCGTCTTGGCCCGGCCCCGTAGATGGCGAAGGCCGCCTTCGAAATGATCTTGGTTCATCCTCGTCCCTCCGATCCGGCGCACGCCACGTCGGTGCGTCGCCCAGGTTGGGGCGCAACGAGGCGCGGCGGCCGCGGTTCCGCGCCGTCCGGCATTGCCTGCTCAAGTTTCTGTGCATCGGCTGGCAAGGATCTGCGCTGAGTACGGCCTGCGGCTCCGCTCCGGTCCGTCGTCGTACCCTGTGCAGGCGGTCGCATCCGCGACCCATTCAGGGCGGATTGTCACCCGTCGTCCCGCGTGGACTTGGCGATCTCACCCGTGGGCCGCGGCGGAGACTTGCGCGTGTGTCGGGTGGTCGCCTGAACGCCTAGATCTCGATTTCGGTCCCGACTTCCACGACCTGCCGGGTCGGCACGCCGAAAAAGGCGCCGGTGCGCTCGGCGTTGCGCTGCATGAAGGCGAACAGGTTCTCCCGCCACGGCGCCATGCCCCGCTTGTCCTTGCGCGGGATGATCGTCTCATGGCCGACGAAGATGGTCATGTCGTCGAGGACGTGCGGCGGGAGGTGCCGGGATTCCACCGCGCAGGCGAGCCCCTCCGGGATCGAGGCCTCTTCCATGAAGCCGTAGCGCAGGATCACCCGGTAGAAGTCCGGCGCCAGGATCGTCACGTGGGCGCGCCGCTCCTTCGGGACGGTGGGCGTCTCCTCGTAGAGGGCCGTGATGATCAGGATGCGCTCCATCAGGGCGTGGTTGCGCGCAACGAACCGCGAAAGATGCAGCGGAATGCCGTGCTCCGCCGCGGAGAGGAACGCCGCGGTGCCGGGCAGGCGCAGCAGGTCGCGGTGCTGGAGGCCGGCGAGAAAGACGTCCTCGGGCTGCCTCAGGGAGATCCGCGCGTCCTCGACGAGCTCGTTGCCCTTCTTCCACGTGAGCATCATCAGGGCGACGACGCCGGCGAGGACGAGGGGAAACCAGCCGCCCTCCAAGATCTTCACGCTGTTGGCCGCGAAGAACACGGCGTCGATCGCCAGGAAGAAGCCGTTCACCGCGAAGACCAGGATCGGGTTGTAGCCCCACCGCAGGGCGATGAGGGCTGCTAGCAATGTGGTGATCGCCATGAGCATCGAGACCGCGATCCCGTAGGCGCCGGCCAGCGCGTCGGACGATCCGAACATCACCACCGCCACGAGGGTTGCCGCCGCCAGGAGCCAGTTCACCATCGGGACGTAGATCTGTCCCCGCTCCTCCCGGGCCGTCTGCACGATCCGCATCGCCGGGAGGAAGCCGAGCTGGACCGATTGCTGAGTCAGCGAGAACACGCCCGAGATGATCGCCTGGGAGGCGATGATCGTCGCCATCGTGGCCAGCGCGATGAGCGGCAGGTGGCCCCAATCCGGGCACAGGCGGAAGAACGGGTTCTCGATCGCGTCCGGGGTGGCGATCAGCAGCGCGCCCTGGCCGAAATAGTTGAGCATGAGCGCGGGCAGGACCAGCGCGAACCAGGAGAGGCGGATCGGCGACGCGCCGAAATGTCCGAGATCGGCGTACATCGCCTCGCCGCCGGTCACCGCCAGGAAGGCGGCGCCGAGCATGGCGAAGCTGACGTGCAAGCCGGCATGGAGCATGAAATCGACCGCATGAAACGGGTTGGCGGCCGCGAGCACCTCGGGTTTGGCGACGATGCCGACGATTCCGAGCAGGGCCAGCACGACGAACCAGACCAGCATGACCGGTCCGAACACCCGGCCGATGGCGGCTACGCCCTTGTGCTGGACCAGGAACAGCCCGACCAGGATCACCAGCGTGATCGGTACCACGAACGGACCGAGTGACGGCGCATCGACCTTCAGGCCCTCGACCGCCGACAGCACCGAGATCGCCGGCGTGATCGCCCCGTCGCCGTAGAGCAAAGCCGCGCCCACGAGCCCGATCACC
>Ga0255028_100175_pt1 | contig 15039 bp, 21 predicted proteins | sample DRGLUT_MetaT_FD_178168 | JGI IMG/M metagenome (GOLD analysis project Ga0255028, IMG submission 178168) | Metatranscriptome of freshwater microbial communities from Pennsylvania, United States - DR:GLUT (Metagenome Metatranscriptome) | ecosystem: Environmental > Aquatic > Freshwater > Creek...
CGCGACGAAGAGCAAAGGACATGCCTCGCGCTATGCCGATGGCCTCGTAGTCAATCATTGCCCCGACTCCTATGACGTTAAGCGCATGTCCGTGAATGAAACCACAAACGGTTTAAAAATTGGTCCACTGGCACATGCAAAATACAGTTAAAAACAAGCGAGCTATATCACGTCCAAGCAAAACAATTCGTAGCAAGCAGTAACTATCCGATGTAATCATAGATAGAGATCAGTTCGCATTCAGGTCTTGTTTATTTGACAGAGGCTAGTGTTGAGGCATGAAAAAAATCCGACGTTCCCTCAACATCTTCTCCGCGATTGCATTGCTCGGGCTGGCCGGCGGGGTCGTGCCGTGCAGGGCGGAAAAGGCCCCTCCCCCACTGGGAGAGGAGATCGCCCCCCCGGACGTGGCCGAAGCGAAACGCCAAGGGTTCCGGGTCGTTGAGTGGACGATGCCTGTGGACGCCTGCGCCAAGATCAAGCGGGAGATCGTGGAGCCGTTACGCGCTCGAAACGGTCATAGGGAGATCTTCGGCATCGAGTGCGCTACCGCCTCCCTGACCGGCGCCCGAGTTCCTGACATCCTGGTCCTGGCCCGTGGGGTCGGTGTGGACCTCAACGATTCGCGGCTGGAAGGGCATCGGCTGCTCGTCTTCACGCAAGCCGGCGAGCCCCCCGGTTCCTGGCGCATCGCCCTGTCAACGCAGGCCATGGCGGTCGGTCTGTACAGGCAGCAAATCGCCTCGATCCAACCCGGCGGCATCGTCCGATTCGAATGGGACGGGCGAACCTTCGCCCCCCGCCCTGCCTATGATAATTCCCGCTACGTCACCGGCCTGGACTTAACAAAGGATGGGTTCCGGCACCAGGTACGTCTGCGCTTCTCCCCTGGCGATGACCCGGCGGAGGGAATGCCCTACGAGGGCGACAGGGTGACAGCCGAGTGCCAGGTCACGAACCTCCGCACAGGCAACGTCCGCACCTATACCGGCTCCGGCCGGGCGGCCATGCGACAGGACACTATCGGCGGGGACGTAGGCCAGCCCCTCGGATACTTCGACCTCTTCCTGCCGGGGACCGGCGGATACCGGGACGGATTTCTGGACTTCAAAGATCCGCGATGCGGCTCCGGCATCCCTTCGTTTGAACAGGATTACTGAGACATTGAAGTTTCGTCGGGTCGATCCCAGGTGCAATTGACGCTGAGCAAAACGGGGTTGACCAATGGGACTCCCTACGCCCGCAAAAGCCGCTAACGCCCTTGTGCAAGGAGCGGCAACCGTTCGCGCCGCCAGCAAGCATGGCCCGGAAACACTCGTCTACGTCGTAGTCGCCTTTGCCACTTTGGCAGCGCTGGCCCATGTAGGTGCTAGCCCCATATGGATCGTCGTCGCAGGTGCAGGTCTAATTATAGGCTACCCTGCGTATACGTACCTTAGTGACGTGTTGAAAGACTCTACGACGCTGCGCCGCGCTAAAAACGGAGTAGGGGAAATCATCGAAAAGAAGGGATTCCTTGGAATTCTTCGTGGCATCTTTAAGTCAAACAAATAAAAGATTGCCCATGAGTGTCGAAGGAGAAGAGAAGATGGATATTTCATTTTCGGAATATGGATTACCTGCGATGGTAGTCATTACGATGATATCCATCTCAATTGCAGCAACTCGCGAACTCAAAGAGTATCGTGATAATCTGAGATATCAGATCATAGCTACAAACATTGCAAAATCAGACATAGAAAAAACGTTCAATCTGATTGAACAGATTGCTAATGATTCATCTACACCAGAAGACATAAAATACATTCTCAAAAACATAACCGAGGTTATTGTAAATAAAAACTTGGGTAGACAAGTAGCTCAGAGATTTATGAGTAACATTGGCGATCTAAGTTATAGAGAAAAATCTTATAACTATGCCCTTGATTCGTTGAGAGATCTAGAAAAAACTAACTCTCGAATAGCCAATGAATTCAAGGCAGTTCTAAAGAGTGGAATATGCGCTTTGTTACTCATGCACTCCAAAAAACCATCGGGCGAGATAGCAATCCGTAAGGCGATAATGAATTCGTCCGGTCTGATTCCAGAAATTACAAAAGTATTCGATCAGGTGGATTTAGTAGGCGCTTAACCTCTCCCTCCTGCTCTAAGCAGGAGGGAGATACCGCTGTAAAAACATGTCGTTTATGACACCGATAAACCTTGCAATTTCGGGTTCCACCCGGACAATCGAAGGGTCAACGGTCTCAGAGGTTTACCGTGCGCCTTCTCACCATCGCCCTCACCCTCATCGCCCTAATCACACCGGCCTCGGCTGCCGAGGCCCCCTATTTTCGCGTTCTGCCGCTCCCTCGGATCTCGGCCGCGCTGGTGACGGTCCCAACTGTGCCAACCTCACCCTCGACTGATCCGGCCTTGCCTCCGGGAATGTCGAACTCCGATCCGAGTACGGCATTGCCGCCTGGCATGGGCGGCGGTGAGACGGACCCGAGCCTGACGACTCCGCACAACGGCCTCCTGCAAATTGCCGCCCTTCCCGGTTGGTCCTGGGACGTTTTGTGGAACGGGATGCCGGCGAACCTGGCGCAGGTCCAGGTCTATCCAGGCGGCGGCAACACGGTCTTCGAGTTGACGGTGCGGGTCGGAAACGGCGGCTGCGCGCTCGCCACAATGGGCGTCGTCGCCTCAACCGGACAAGTGTCGTTCTCGACCTTCCGGGACGATTCGCACGGAGCCTGCCTAACGCCCTCGACAGCCGATTGGAGCACAGTCACGGGCCAAGCGTTCCCGTCCAGCGTCCGGGTCGTCAAAGCCGGCTCTCTGCCTACTGGAAACGGCTGGGGTTCATACACCAACACGTCGGCATCGTTCGCCCTCGCCCATTGATCCTCACGCGGCCCGGAAAATCCGGCCCAAGAAGGTCCGCCGCTCCGGTGGGGCCGGCACTGCCGGCGGCGCCGGAGGGGGCGCCAGGAGCGCCAGGCGCTCGGCCTGGGCCGCCCAACGGTCCCGGTCGGCGATAGCCTCCTCGGCACGTCGGCGCTCGGACTCGACCACCTGTTTCAGGCCCTCGATCCGCGCCTCAGCTGCGGCAAGGGCCTTTTCCGTCTCGGCGTCCCTCCCCGTTCCGGGCGGGGTCGCGTCGCGTTCCGCGCGACCGTCGCCCGCGACGGTTTCGGCGGTCGCACCGGGGATCTTGCACTCGTAGACCCGGCAAAGCTCCGCCGGGTCGATCTCATAGCCGCCATCCGCCTTGCGGGTGGCACTGAGCCGGCCGGACTGGATCGCACGGGCGACGGTGGTTTTTCCGATATCGGCGAGGCGCGCGGCCTGTCCGAGGCTGAGCATGTGGGACACGGGACCCCTCCGGTCGCGTCGCGTTCCGCGCGACGGGTCCCGGCTACGGTGCCAAGGTCACGTTGACGGCTGGTTAACCACGGGGTCGTCGGGGTCCGGGGGGCGCACGGAACCCGGCCGGGACGGTCGCACGGGCCACCGCGCGACTCCTGGCGGGACCCACCACGTCCACTCCCCGGATGCGTGCAAGGCCGCGACGGTCGCGGCATGGGCCTCAACGGCCTCCTGGGCGGCCTCCGGGGCCTGCACAGGGTCGGGCAGGGCACCGACGAGGGAAAGGCCGTGCAGCCCCTCTAGCAGGCCCGCGAGGCGGGTTTCGAGGGCATCGGCAGTCTCGGCCGGCGCGACGCGGACCCAGGCCCCCCTGCTCCGCCTACTCCCTGACACCCTGTAGATCACACGGGACAGTCCCGCATAAGCGTGACCGTTCCCATATAGAGATTCCTCTATAGAGACCGTCACGCTTTCGACGGTCGCGCGACCCGTCGCGCGGCGGCGAAGCCGGCTCGCGGCTTGGCGCACGGCCTCCGCGCTTTCCCAAAGCCCGGGGTAGGCGGCGGCGCAGTCGCCGGCCACGTCCGGGAGGAAGCCGGAGAGCCGCATCTGCTCGAACCGGTCGGGGATTACGCTGTCCCACGTCGTCACTTCGTCCACTTCCAGGGGAAGGGGGACGTTTGTCAAAATCAGGATCTCGCACGGCACGTCGGCGCCCCGATGGATCGGGCGGCACCGGGCGATGGCCTGCATAAGCTCCGCCTCGCGGATCTGGCGGATGATCCGGTTGGCTCGCTCGTCCGGGTGGTATGAGACCGGCACTGCGACCGTCGCGCCGGAGCGCGTGCGGATCGCGCCGTCCCGCTTCGGGAGCATCGTGCGACCCGTTTCCCGGTCAGGGGTTAGGAAGGCGAGGGGGGTCGCGTCGGCGAAGAACACCGCCCGCATCTGGCGCTCGACTTCGCTCGGATTCGGCTCGATCCGCCCCACGATGAGAACGCCCGCCGTGTTCTTCCATTGATCCTTGCCGCGAAGCGCGCCCTGGTGAGCTACGTCGAACGGCGCACCGTCCGTGCGCCCCTCCTCGATCCATGCCTCCCTGACGGCCTTCTGCGCTACGACGAGGGGTCGCCGGGAGGGGTCGTCCGCGACCGTCTCGGCATGACGGTCTGCGAGGGCGAGGCCGGCTTGCCACGCCCGCTCGCGATTGGCCGGATTCGAAAAGGCGAGCTTGCTCCCCGTCCTGTCCGTGACTTGGCGCACGGTTACGTTTCGCCACACGGCCCGGATGCTCTCGACCCGGATTCCCGGATAGAACCGGGACAGGATCAGGTCGTCCGCATCCGCGTCGATGACGAGGAGCGGGAGGCCCTGGAACCTGGGCTCCACGCTCCATGCCAGGGTCAAGACGTTCTCCAACTCGCCGCTCCGGCGGTTGAGATGCCCCATCTCCACGGTGAGGCCGTGAGGCTCGCCCTGGCGCTCGGTTGCCAACTCCCGCTTGAGCACGTGCCAGACGCGGGCGAAACCGAACGCCTCACGTTGAACGGCCTGGGCGAGGGCGTCCCGCTGGTCCTTCTCCTCCATGCCGGCGTCGATCTCCGGGCGTCCAAGCCGCGAGTATTCGAGCTCCATGGCGGCGGTGCACAGCCCCTCGCTGAGCCCGTAGGCGCGGAAGTCTGCGAGGGTCGGTTGCCGGTCCTCGCGGGCCGCGCTACGGATCGCGTCTTCCGCCGCACGCATGGCCTGGTGATGCTCGGCCCAAAGCTCCTGGGACCGTAGGTCGGCGTCGTGCTGACGCTCTCCCTTCCGGGCTCGGGCGATCTTCTCTCCGGGTGTCCGGCTCGTGAGGAAGCGGTCGATGGTCACGCGGCTTTCGCGTGTGAGCGTCGCCCAAAACGATTCGTCCACGATGAGGAGGTCTAACGTGTCCTCCTTGAGGGCATCGAGTCCAAGGGACAGGTAGGCGTGCGCCGCGATGTACAGGCCGGGGGCCTTCTTCGCCGCTTGCTGCTGCTGGACGTAGGGGCAGGATTCGCGGAACGGGCATTCGACCGTCTCGCCGGCCGCGTTCTTGCCCTTGCACAAGGTCTCGGTGACGCTGAACCCGAGGGCGGCTACGCCCTCGGCGATGTCGCTCTTGCGGCACATCTTCAAGCTGGGTGCGTTGGGGTCGTCCTGGGACCGTCCCCGGATGACGGTTGCGAGGATCCCCTTGGCCCTGGCCCGAACGGCAAGCTCCTCGCCAAGCTCGACGCTGGGGACGAGGTAGAGAACCCGGCGCTCGCGCCATGCGGGCTCTGCGCACGCGGTCAACACGGCTTCCGTCTTGCCCAAGCCGGCTTCGCCGGCGATGCCAAGACGAGGGGGGAGGGCGCCCTTGCGCTCCTCTGCATCGAGTGCGTGCCAGGCATCGGCCTGGCCGAAATGTTGGATGATCGCTGTATGCAGCGCCGTCGTGGCTTCCAGCCTCGACAGGCGCGCTACGCTCGAAGAGAGCGATTCGGCCCTTACCATTTTCATCCCCGTTTGGGGACTCGCAGACAGCCGTTCCCATTGCGCCGAGGGGCACAATCAGGTACACGTAATGATGCAGGGGACGGAGATCGCGTTATCAGCGCGACCGCTCTTTCCCAAGCTCTGAGCCGTCCGGTAAGTCCCGCAAAGACCATCACCCGGATGTCTCCGATCCCCTGTCATTTCCCGTGACGTGAGACCGAAGCGCTGCCCCTATCGGAGCAACGGCTATTAATGTAGCTGCAACCGTGGCCGGTTGCAAATGCCTGGATTTATAACGGGCTCGCTTTCGAGCGATTTCACCCGAGCTAGTAATGCCGGGTGCATTTCCAACCAATACTTGGCAAATGCCAAGCAATACCTCGACATGCGACAGATTCGTTCGAAACTCCGCGCCGATTCGCCGGTATCGGCCAAGTTGGCCTAATACCGGCGGTCTTGGATATATTCGCGCCTTTAGGCTGATGTGGCCCGACGCGGCTCGATGGCGCTCCCCTGGCGAAGCTCGTCCGCGATGGCGGATAGTGCGTCGGCGATGGTTGTCGGGTCCCAATGCTGCTCGACGGCGCGGCCGATGATGTGCTGCACTGCCGGTTCGATAGCCTCGCGCGTTTCTCTGATGCTCGGAGCCTCCCGGAGACGGTTGCCACGCCAACCGCCCGGAACGTGGACCTGGGCGAGCAAGCGCAACAGCACCTCGGCGAGAGGTGGCGGTCCCTTCGCGGCGTAGGTCCTAGCCGTGCGTCCGCCTATCCCGGCGTAGTCGGCGAACGACAACTGCGTGAAGCCAAGCCTGCGGATTTCGGCGTCGAATTCGTCGCCGGTCATGGGAACGCCCTCTAGGGGAGTAGGACGGGGGAAGGGGATGATGTTCCCTCCCTGGTCGCCCGACTCGATGACGGGCACAATGACTCGTCCAGGGTTTTGAGGCGAGTGCATCACGGAAATTCTCCCTGGCGGTCCTGTGGCCTGGGCGGTGCGCCTCGGCCTTGAAGCTCGATGGTGCGGTCTGTCTGTCGGCCGCGGTTGTCGAAAACGATGGCGAAGGCGCCTGCCGGGGTCTGGCCGTCCGGCCCCACGGGGATCTCAGCGCCGGCCTCGATCTCCACGAAGCGGTCATCGTCGGGACCGGCGATGCGGAAGAACCGACCTGGCAACAGGACCCGGCGGATGAGCCACGCCTGCTCTTGGCCCGGAAGTGGAGCAAAGCCGGTCTCTCGGGCTACGCGAAGCGCGTCCCATGGGATCATGCGAAGAGCGGGGAGGGGCATTCACTCCTCCTCGGGGTCGGTGAGCGCGGCAAGGACCGCGAGCAACAGGCGGTCCTCCCGGAACCATCGCTGGCCGGTTTTCCGGGGGACGTGCACGGTGGCCCTGGGCGTCGCGCCGACAGGTTCGCCAGGGCCGTAAACGTCCACCCGGACGAAGGCCATGGACCCTGCGTTCGCCGCCCCCTTGGTCACGAGGCGGCGGGCCGGGGTGTCGATCCGGCCGCCTTTGAGAGGGATGAGCCGTGACACGCCTTCCCTCCCTATCTCGGCTGGAACCGGCGCGGCCTGGTCGTCATGCCGGCGCGCTCGCGCTGGATGAGTTCCTGGGCCTGGGTCAGGACGAAGAGCCGGCGTGTGGCCCGGATCGGGTCCATGCCGCCCCGGTCCTCGGGGTCCATGGCCTCCATCAGGCCGAGCAACACGCGCACGGTCGGATTCTGGCACCGGATGGCGTGCCAACGCATTGCCGGCGGAAGGGCGGCCATGCGGCGGGCGACGTAGTAACGCCGTAAGGCGCTCCCGACGATGCCGCGCGTCTCGATCAGGGAAAGGCCGGTCTCAATGGCGAGGTTGCGGGCCTCTTCCCCGCCGTCCCGGCTCATCTGGCCGTGGACCCATGTCTCTATGCTGTCGAGTTCGAGATCCGCCTTCCGGGCGATCCGCAGGGCATAGAGCCTTGCGACCTGGGCGGCCATGTCGCGCCGGACGTGGCCGGTGAGAGCGAAGAGTTGAGTGGCACTCATTGAACGGTCTCGCTGGGGGTGAGCCGGCGGATGCCGGCATGGAGGGTCTTGGCGGGGGTCGGACCCGCCACGAGCCGTTCAGGCAAAGTCGCTGGGGTGCCAGGCGTAGTGGAACATGGTGTAGTTATGGTCTTCCGGCCATGGCGTTACTGTCTGCTTCTCGATAACCGACAGTAGGCCGGTTTCGGAACGGTGAACAATGATCTCGTTATGCATGGTATGATGCTTGAGAGATTCGGCGGTGCGACCGATTTCGTAGGTCTCGAAGGTGAGACCGTCATAATCGTAAATCCAAGAACGTTCGGATGACATTGGAAATCTCACGAAGCGTGCCGCTCGCGCCAGAGGCGCAAGTTGATCCGGCATGAATGGAAGAAGAGGACGGTCCTAGCCGCGAAGCTTGCCGAAGAGCGGGGGCCGCGCTGGAACAAGGTTTCGATGCGGTCGTAGTCGGCGGCGAGCGCCGGATTGGAGCGAAACAGCCCCTGGGATGCTGCCTGTACAAACCTCACGAGGTCTTCGGATTCCTCGATCTGGAAGTGCGAGATCCGGGCGTAGCCCGGCTCCTCTCCGTGACGGCGCCAGGTGACGATGCAGGCCACGCAGAGGCCCCGCTTGTCGAAGGCCGCCGCACCGGCCGCGATGAGCGGGCCGGCGCGGTGGAAGGCTATGCGAGCGGTGCGGGCGATCATGGTAAGCTCTCGTAGAACGTTCGCGGACTATGACTTACAGTAGGCCATATCGGCCCATTTATCAATAGAAAACTAATAAAAAAGCGAACTATCTTGTAACAGATAGTCAACGACGAAGCGGGGTACGCGAACCGAAAGCGAACCGCATTCGAGGCGGTAGGCGGGACCGTCCAGTTCGTCGCCCTGGCCCGTGACGGCCTCGGCCTCGGTGATGACGATGCGCGAACGGCTCTGATCGGCGCCGACGAGCACCAGCCCGCCGGCATGGGGAAGAACTCGGATTCGCTGGGGCGCCCGGCCATCGGCAACGGCGGCAATGCGGAAGAACAAGGTATCGGACATCTTCGCCTCCTGACCGCCTGGCGGTCGCTCGGGGGGGTGTTCGCGCCGGTATTGAGGGGAGGGGTGCCAAGGCTGCGGAGCACGGAGCCTAGCCTTGCAGCCCGCCCCGGCCGGCGCGCTGCCGGGGGGAGCGAAACCGCAGGGAGGGGAGCGAGGAGGATCGTGCTCACTTCGATGTCATCTATGACACCGTTAGACGGGAACGAAGCGAGGAGCCCCGGTGTCCGTGTCGTTCGATGGATGCCCGGTTGGGCGATCCCCCCGTGAGAGGGGAACTTACGCGACCCCCGCCGAAGCGGGGAAAACAGTCGGCTTAGGCGGCCTCCGCAACCTTTGAGAACGCCTCGGCGGTGGTCCCGTTGTCGATCTGCTGGGACCCGATGCCGTGCCAGATCGTGCGGTAATGATGATCTCGGCCGCCCTTGCGGCGCTCGTGACAATCATAGGAGGTCGGTCCGGTCGAGCAATACCGGTAAACCTCACCGCCTATCAGTTGGTAGAATACCTCCGGCAAGATCTTGTCGGCCTCTAGTGGCTTGAAACCGTCTTCGTCATGGTACATGCCGTCCGGGATGTCCTCTCCGGAGATATCATCGAGTCCGTTGGAAGCCTCACCCCAACTAAAGCTGTTCGCATCGGCACCGTTCGCCTCGATCAAGCGATAGAGGCGTTCCGTGCACTCGCGGGCGGTAAAGCCGTCGAGGTCCACCGCTTCCTGGGCGTCGTCCTCGTCATAGAAGCGGCCAAGCTCTCGGCCGCCTGAGCCGTAAGCCACGAACGCGCCCTGGCCCTCGTATTCCGGTTCCTCGCGGGCGACGTGAGGGCGGTCTGGCCCGCAGTTTTCTCCCTGCCAGGCGTCCTCAATGGCGGCCTCGGCGGTGGTGCCGATTCCGAAAATGGCACCATTGGACTGCGGATGGGCGGGAACGGCGATGAAGTAGCGGATGGCGGTTTCGAAGGTCACGATCTGGTCTCCTGCGGCGTGGCGGGATTGCCCTGCCGACACCTATATAAATAGGCCAATGCGGCCTATATATCAATATGCAATGCTAACGATTTCAGAGGAAAACCGCAGCTAATCAGTCGCCTACGCGACCGAGAATGCGGCCCTGGCGTCCCGTGCGTGCCGATCACCAAGGGCGAGAGAGAGACCGATAAAGGCGGGCTCCGCCCTGGCCTCCGCCAGGCTCACGGCACAGGCCGCGTCGCTGCCAGGCACCCAATAGCCGGCCCTGGCCTCGAAGCTACCGGCATCGGTGTAATGGGCCACGACAGAGAGGGGGGACGCGGTAAGGACGAGGCGAATGGCTCGGTTGATTTCAAAGTCCTCGGCGTCCTCACGGGCGAGGATGACGGTGATGCGGTTGCCGTCACTGCTCGTGCGGGTCACGGCCCGGCCGGCGGCGGCCTCGATCATGCGGCGGAAGGTGCTCATGGCAGGCTCTATTCGCAGAGATTAGGAGGGGAGAGGGGGGCGAGGGAGGGCGTGCCGTCCTCCTGCTGGGCCGCCAGGATCGCGGCCACGTCGAGCGGCCGGAGGCGTGCCGCGAACGCCATGAAATCGGCGTAGGCGGCCTCGGCGGCGGCCTTGGCTTCTGGCATCGTCTCCGCCACGCCCCGCTTGATCCAATGGAAGCCGGTGGCGCTGTTAAGCCACCAATGGACGCGTCCTGGCGTTTCCTGTCTGGCGTTGAGGTCGTAGGGGCCGGCTAAGGCCATAGCCGCCGGCCCGTCGAAGTCGGTCCAACGGTGGGCCATCACGCGGCCTCCGCGAGGGACACAGCCGGCGCGGGCTGCTGGGCGTGAAGGAACTCGGCGGCCTTCCGCGACAGGCTGGCGGCGGTGAAAACCGCCTTCTTGTCGTCGCGCAGCACCTTGAGCCAATGACGGACGTATTCGACATTATCCGCGCGCGGCTGCGGGGTGATGTCCAGATCTCCGCAAAGGAAAGCGGACCCGATCTCGGCAACAAGCTCCTCGAAGGCGTAAGCCTGCTCCCCGAACCGGCCGGACAGGTCCCGGTCGCACCGGCCCTTGCTCCCGGTCCAGTGCACAAGCTCGTGCATCAGAACGCCGTAGTAGTGCTCGGTCGCGGTCGCGGATTCGGTATCCTTGAAGCGGCTGCGGGTCGGCATGGTGATGATGTCGAAGCCCGGCGAGTAGAACGCCTGCTCGCCCGTGCTCGTCACCTTGGCCCCCGTGGCGGTCACGAACGCCTCAACCTGGGCGAGGTCTGAAACCCGGTCCTCGGTCGGGATGGTCTCGCCGGCCGGCAGGGTCCAGCCTTCCACATCGTTCGCGTTGAACACGTGGCTGGCCTTCGCGTAGAGAACCTTCTTGGCCTTCGGGTGGTCCGGGTCTACTCGCTCGCCGGTCTCCTCGTGTAAGTAAACGTCACCCCAAAAGGTGATGAGCGTTCCCTTGGTGCCTTTCTTGACCTTGGCGCCGAGGTCTTTCCACTGATTGAACGTCGCCCAATACCGGGACGCGCCCCCCATGCCGGCGATGCCAAGCAAGAGCCGGTTGATTCCGTTGTACGGCTTACGGGTGCGGGCATTGACCGGGACACCGTTCCCGGCGGCCTTCACCCACGGCCACTCGGTCGGGCTGGCGGCCTGCTCAAGGGCGGAAACGATGGTCGCGGTGACGGTCTCGTAGATGTCGGCGCGCGGGGCGGTGGCGGTCGGCTTTGCCATGGCGAGATGTCCTATTGGTGTCATAGTTGACACCGTTGCAGGGTTGAAAGACTAAGCGGCCACGTCGTCCAGTTCGGATTCATAATCTTCGAGAGACGACACGATGTTGTCCAAGTTGTCGGCAACCTCTTCGGCTCTGGTAGCGCGCTCGCCCTCCTTCATGTTCTCGGGCATATTTTCCAGATACTCGCGTTCGGCTTCGGCTGCCTCTGCCAGCATTTCACGGGCGGCAATGAGAAGGCGGTTAGCCTCGGCGATCTGTCTGCGACGGGCGGCGTTCATGATGGCGTTCCTTGAGTTGGGGGCCTGGTGACGGGGGAGGGGGGCTAAGCCTCCGCAACCTCCTCGTTGGCCCGCACCTCCCGGCGGGGCTTCCGGCTGCGGCTGGTCTTGGCGGTGGCGACAACCTGGGCGAGGAGGGCGTCTGCCTGAACGATGGCGACCTTGTTCGCCTTCCGGGTCGCAGCGGCCTTCTGAGCGGCGGCGCTACGCTTGGCCTTGGCAAGGCGGGCCTCGTTGCGGAGCCAATAGAACTCGGGGGTGTTGCGGAAACCGTCGGCTTCGGCGTCGAGGTAGGCGGCAACCTGAACCTCGGCGAAGGTGGCGAGGGAGGCGAGGGCGTAAGAGGTCTTCATGGCACTGGTCCTGGGAGGGGGGGATCGATGGGCCGTTTGCCGCTTTCGATACAGATAATATAGGCTGATACGGCCTATAAGTAAATACACAAAACGCAGAAAACAGCGAATAACCCGCGAATTTATGAAGAAACTTTGCCCCTACCCCTTTCCCTTCCTAATTCCTCTCTCGTGCCGGAGGCGCGATCAGGTGCGAACCCGATGATGGGCGTAGTCACCCCGGAGCGCAGCTTGGAAGGTCGCCCGTACGGGGGAGGGAAGCTTCAAGCCGAACGGCATGGGCCGTCCTGTTGCGAAGCGCTCGAAGGCATACGCTTCGGCTTCCTCAGAAGAATAGATCCAGCGCACGGATCGCGTGTCCGGGTGCGACAGGTCAACACCGTTGGCCTCACGGATCTTATTGCCGAAGGATTCCATGGTCTCTACGGCCTGACCTGGAATGTTATGATAGACCGTGTGGAATAGCTCATGAAACAGGGTTTTTAGCGCTGTTTTGTGATTTATATTGACAAATATCGAAGATCTTCGACATTCACACCCGAATGCCAAGCCTAGACCATCAAATTCACGGTATTCAGGCGCATATGCATCGGCAAAATCAGGCTGGTATTCCAGCATGATATTATAGAGTTCTTCGTCTTCACCCGCTCGGTAGCCGTGGCGTTGGAGCCCGGCGCCGAGGTAAGCGGAGATCAGCGGATTCATCCGCATGGCCTGGGCGTAGCTGCGCAAGGCGTCGGTGGTGATGGCGGCCGGGGACATAGCCCCCGGCATCATCCTGGCTCCGTGGGGCAGGATCGGCACCTCACAACTGACTGGACAGAACGCTTGCCCGTCCCAAACCAAACACTCGGTCGGCTTCAGCATGGAAGCCTCCTAGATCTTGAAGGGACTAGGGGCGGGAAGCTCCTCATTTGGGGCCTTGAGCCTTGTTCCGCCCTCGCCCTCGTCTCCGCCGTTTTCGGGGCCGCTGTTCGCCGGCCCCTTCGTAGGGTCCATCAGGCGCGCGGCCTCCTCCACGGCCCGCTGTAGCTCGATGAGATCACCGAAAATCGCGTGAGCAGCACATATATCTGTGTAGCCAGGATTAGCTTTCGACCATGATTTAAACATGCTCTTGGCCGCTCGAAAGCTCACAGAATTGGGATCATTGGTCTCCCTAGATAGCAATCGAACAACTTCCGGTGCCACCTTTTCAATACGTCTCTGCAAACCTTTAACATGCCTTCCGATTGGGGCATCAAGGTCGTATTGCAGCTTTTGAGCGACCCATTCGTATGCGTCTGGGGTTCCAAATCGAGCTTCGGATTCCGCCCTGGCCTTGGCTGCCGCGGCGCCCCTCTTGGCATATCCGGGCGACGGCACAGGTTCGGGGTGTGATGGCCCTGGCCTTCCGCCGCCTGCTCCACCGCCGCCCGCCGTAAGCTCCGGTGCCGGGCTGCCACGGCGAGGGCCGGTCCCCCGGATGGCCGAGGGGAGCGCAACGGGGACGGCAACACGAACCGGACGCCCGCCCTGGAAGGTCTCCGGTGCGGCTCGGCCGAAGCTCGCGACGAGACCGACGAGCGCACCAACGGCGACCTTGCCGAGTTCCCCGAGGATCTGGCCCACGGCCATGATCGCGACCAGGCCGCCGTGCTGGAACATGATTTCCGAGACGATGCCGGCTGGGGAGATTCCCGAGCCGCCGCCACCCTTCTTGCGGGCGATGCGGGCGCGCTGCGACGCGACGGTGAAACACCCACCGGGGCGGGCCTTCCTCTCCTTACTGCTGGGCTTGTTGCGAGGCGCCGACATAGCGAAAATCCCCTATCGTGCGATATGCACAGGAGAATGCTAGCACTCGGCAATTAAACTGCAATGGTAGTTTTTGACGAATCGTTAGCGAACGTCTTGCGAATAACGGCGCAAGCCGCGCGACAAGGTGGACTCCGACACGGCGAGAGCGCGAGCGGTTTCCGCCCACGATGAGCCGGCGGCGAGGAGTCGGCGGGCTGCATCGGCCTGGACCTGGCCGAACTTGCCGGGGCGGCCGACATGACGCCCCTGGCGCTTGGCGGTCGCCATGCCGGCGGTGACGCGTTCGCGGATCGATTCGCGCTCGAACTCAGCGAGGGCGGCGAGCACGTGGAACAGCACCCGGCCGCCGGCCGTGCCGGTGTCGATGGCCTGGGTGATGGAACGAAGGTGGGCACCCTTCGCCTGTATGGCATCCGCCGTGTCGATGAGTTGGCGGAGACTGCGGCCGAGACGGTCGAGCTTCCACACGGCAAGGGTGTCGCCCGGCCGGAGATCCGCGACGGCTGCGGCGAGGCCGGGCCGGTCCGCCTTGGCGCCGGAAGCCCGGTCCTCGTGGATCGGATCGGCGCCGATGCCTGCCAGGGCCTCGGTCTGCAAGCTGAGGTTCTGATCGCCCGTCGATACGCGCGCGTAGCCGACGATTCGCCCGGTCATTTTGGATGCGCCCTTTTGCAAGTCGTAAGAGGCTGAACTACCACGGCTCAGCTTTACTTGCAAAAGGAACTCCTTTTGCAAGTGGAGGCAAACGACCTTTTGTCCGTTCAGGTTTCGCTCTAGGGTTGATGGGTCGTCATTCCGACGCCCAAGAGAAGTCAACGCTATTGCCCGTGTCCCAACCCGTCGCGGATAAGGTCGTCGCCGAACTGCTTCGCATGGAGGAGGATTGCACTCACTCCGGCAAAGCGCACTTCAATGCTGCTGACCGATGGACGTGGTGGAACTACGCGTTCGGGATTCCCTCTGTCGCATTAAGTGCGGCGGCCGGAGCGGCC
>Ga0255028_100176_pt1 | contig 14712 bp, 6 predicted proteins | sample DRGLUT_MetaT_FD_178168 | JGI IMG/M metagenome (GOLD analysis project Ga0255028, IMG submission 178168) | Metatranscriptome of freshwater microbial communities from Pennsylvania, United States - DR:GLUT (Metagenome Metatranscriptome) | ecosystem: Environmental > Aquatic > Freshwater > Creek...
CGGGCGAGCGCAAGAGGGCGGCGTAAGATCGTAGGTTGGCGAAAACGCTACGTCCGCTTCGATGGCTTCAGCGCTCAGAAGCGGACCGACTGCATTCCACCCCAAGCCGCCCACCCGCATCCCGACCCAGATCAGTCATGCGGACCGCCGCCAGCATTTCTCGAAAGCCGTCATTCGTCAGCCGTCCAGTAAGTTCGGCTCGGGGTAGAGATGCGTTGCTAGTTGGGCTTCTCAAGGAGTGGCGGCCAGCGATGTAATAGGTCGGTGCCGCGAGCGAACTCGAAGGAGAACACGAACTCACGGAGGATGCCGGGTTCATCAATTTCCTTCACGAGCTTGATCTTCAGCGATTTCATTATCGACAACAGCGTGTCTGGTGGGAACACCTTGTAGGCCCCATCCTGACGCGCGAGCCGCTCCTCGCCTTTTGCGAGGTCCTGCACAAGGTAGAACTCCACCGCGATCAGCAGTGACCGGTCCTGAGGCTTATCCATTCCTCTTTTTCGCAGCCAACCACCGCATCTGCAACGGGTTGCCTACAAACCTTCTATGGCTTCTCAGCCCGACTCATGGCAGGCCACGCACAGCTTGTTACCGTCTGGGTCGCGGAAGTAAGCTCCGTAGTAGTTCGGATGATAGTTCGTCCGAAGCCCAGGCCATCCCTCGTCCACGCCTCCGGAAGCCAGCGCCAATGCGTGGCAGCGGTCAACCACTTCACGCGACCGGGCCAAGAACGCCGTCATAGGCCCGTTGCCTGGGTCGGGGTGCTGCTTGTTCCAGGGCCAGCCGACGATGAACAGGGGGCGCTCAGCATCGCCGGGCTTCCAGGCAATCCATCCGTCCGCCAGTTCGACGTTTCTGATCTGGAGGCCGATTTCACGGAGCAGGGGCTCGTAGAAGCGCCGCGCTCTCTCCAGGTCGGACACGCCCACATGAATGTGTGACAGGAAGGACATGCCCCGGTCTCCGAGCGTCGCACTTGTTATTGCTTAGGCAGGTCTAGCCCGTGGAGTTGCCCCCGTTTGTGGTCGACGACCTATGCAAGTTCCCGGGGTAACAGCTTGGTTGGCGAAGGCTCGGGGCGTCAAGCCGCCCAGGGCCGTATGGGGTCGATCTTCGTTGTATTAGCACCTCCACTCCTCGATGCGCTCGCGGGCATCGGCCATAGACAGGAACCACGAAGCGTTCAGGCATTCCGTTCGTAGCGGCCGTCAAACGACTCGGTGGACGACTAGGCCCCGAGATGTCGGCGCGTGCCACTGCCGACGAAGACAACTTGCCGAATCTGTCGCCGCCACCGCCCGGTGATGGCCGGCCAGTGGATCTGCCTCGCCCGTGCCGTCAGCATCAGTGAGTTGCGTTGGGTTGATCGCTATGCTGGTTTACTTCAGCGCGATAAACCCGCGCCGCGTGTCTTTTGCAACCTTGAATAGGAGGTGGGAACCGGCGACACAGCTAGAAACGAGGCTTCAAGGTGTCGCCATGGCTCGGGGAGGATGGTGTGAGTTACTGCTGGTGGCAGCCTTCGCCTCTGCGAACCCGGCTCATGCGCAAGTCTCACCCATCGACATTTTTGGAACACTGATCGGTGCCGCTCAAGCTCAGGCAGCACGTGAGGCCTGGGCACGGCTGCCAAATGCAGATCGCTCCTGCCTGGATCGAGCCCTCGTCCGCCAGAATGTAGACATCGCCGGTCTGGCACAGCGCGGCATCGGTCCGGACGACGGTCGGTTAAGCGGGATGTTCGCCCAATGCCGACGCTTCACCGAACCAAACCTCAGGCGCGGGTTCAGCTGCACGGTGCCCGACGATAGCGGTTGGTCAATTACGACAACCTGCAACCAGACGTTCGCCTACCGCGATGGCGATGGCCACGTCCATCCCGTCGAGGCGCGTGAGGCGATCGAACTTCACTTCTCCGGCACTCGGGTCATCGTCGCCGACATCGAGACCGGCGAGGCCCGTGAGACGCGTCGGGCTCGAGCCGAGGCGCAAGGTCGAACCGAACAGCTTCAGGTGCTCAAGGGGTCGCTGACGGTCTATCAGCGGGACCCCTCCCCTGTCGTCCGATCCGAGATCGCCCGGATCCAAAGCCGCATCGATCAACAGATCGGCGCGCGCAGCGGACCGTCCGTGCCCGATATCGAAGCGCTCAATCGTGAGATCGCTGGCTTGAGCACGCTGTCTCAGGCCGAGGCCCTGCGCATGGCTGCGCTCGATCGGATGAGCGGACTGCGCGCCCAGGCAGAAGCTCGTACGAAGGCCGACGTGCCCGACGGTCTGCGCAAGCGTCTGGCCGACCTGCGCAAAGACGCCATGTCGGTCTCAGAACTACCCCGGGCCGCCTCCCCGACGAAGACGGCGGGTACTCCGCGCGATCTAGGTCCCTCGTTCGATTGTGAACGTGCGAACACGCCCCTGCCCATCCTGATCTGCGAGGATGGCGGTCTGCGGCGCGTCGATCTCGACATGGCCCGGGCGTTCTACGCGCTCCGGCAGCTTCGCCCGGACGCCGCAGCCGAGCTGAAGGAGGCCTCAAATGACCTCGTAAAGCGCACGCTTGCCGCCTGTCGGATCCCGGAGACCGGCAAGGTCCCGGCGACGCTTCGGGCCAAGGCGATCCCGTGTATCGCCGCAACCTATCAGCGCCAGCGGGACGCATGGTCCGTCCGCGTCGGTCGCGAGGGACCGCCGTCCGCCCGGCAGGAGATCGCCCGATCGCTAGAGGAGCACATTCGCTTTCAAGAGGCGCTGCGCAACGCCGGCTATCTCCCCACCGACGCAACTGCAGACGGCGTCTACGGCGGCGCGACACGGAAAGCGATCATTGCGTTCGCTGAGGCCGAAGGCATCGCCAACGATGGTTTCCTCGGCGACGGGGTCGCCTCCAGGCTTGGACGTGGTTCGACCCCGACGGCGAGCTCCGCTGTGTTGGTAGATCCGAGCCTCCCCGCGCGCATCGACGCCGTCGCACGGCGCTACGAGAGCTTCCTCGGAGATCTCGGCGTTGAAGAGCGAGATCGCAGCACACGCCTGCAGGCGCAGCGCCAAATCGACGAGCAGCGCAAGCGCGTCGAGGCCCTGCTAAATGGTCCCGTGCCGGAGGATCTCCGACCGGAACTCGCCGTCCTGGTTCAGCAGTTCGACGTGGCTACGCCAAAAGACTTGCCCAAGGCCGCGGAAGCGCTGAAGCAGCGCTTCTCCCAGATCGAGCCACGGGTGCGGGACGCCGAAGCGATTCAGCGCGCCGTCACCGACAAGAACCGCTTCCTCGTGGATGGCGACCCCGGCGATCTTCTGCTGCTTTACAATAGCTCGCCGCGCGCGGTCGCCGTCGTTCGCGGTCTTGACGGCAACCTCGTGTTCGACCCCGAGCGTACCGTCGCCTGCGCGGTCCCCGAAGCGCCGAGCGACCGCATCGCCCTGGAGCAACTCGTCGCCAAGGCGCGCAGCCTCGGTGCGCCGCTCAAGGAGACACTGCCGCCGTGCAGCAGTGCGCAGCAACAGAGCGCAGACCTCGTTGCCCTTGAGCGCGGTGCGCTGCGCGCGCAAGTCGGGCTGTTCCAGACCATCGCCTCTGCCATTGACACGGGCGTATTCACCCTCGCTGGAACGGTACCGAGGTTGGACGTCGAATCAGCACGACAGGCGGAAGGGATCCGCGCAGCCGAGGCCGAGAGTGAGGTCGCGCGCGGAACTTCGGATGGGTTAGCCGTGCTCGCCTTCAGCCCCGGATCCCGCACGATCTGCCGCATCGCGGCGGGTGACAAGGTCCTTCACGACCAGCTCCTGCAACCCTACGAAACGCTGCTGAAGGCGGAACTGCGCGGTGTGACTACGACGGTGACGGCGACCGCCGACGGGGCCTTCCTGTCGATCAAACGTGGGCAATGTGGAGCCGTCTACGGGACCGCAAAGGACTTGGCCGTGCTCGTGAATGGGCTCACCCGGGATGGGGTCACGTTCCGCTACATGCCGATCTGGATCACACCCGAGGCCGTCGGCAAGGCGCAGGCCGCGCTGACGGAGCAGCAGGCCACCAAGCTGCGCGACCGCGAGCAGGACGAGCGCCGACGCGAGCGCGATGCGGCCGCGCGTAGCCGTGCCGCCCTCGTCGACCGGCTGAAGCGCGACCAAGCTGAGGCCGAACTCACCCTCAAGGGCGGCATACCGCAGGATCTCCAGACGTTCCTCAGCGGCTTCGTCGGCGAGGTCGCGGCCATTGCACCGGAGACCTCCGATGCCCGTCTCGGTGAGCTGGCGGATGCCTATGCCGGGAAGCGTGTCCGCATCGACGAGGCGGCGCGGCTCGCTCGGGCAGTCACGGCGAAAAGCCGGTTCCTGATGGACGGTGATCGCGGCGACCTGATCATCCTGTACAACGACAGCGGCAAGGCCCCGTCGGTCGTGCGTAACCTGCGCGGCGAGTTGGTGTTCGAGGACGGACGCGCCGCTGCGTGCCTGTATCACGCCCCGCTGTCCGACGTATTCACGAACCGCCAGATCCGCGACCGGAGCGCCGCGCTCGGAGCCAAGCTCGACCTGCCGCTCGGACCGTGCGGCGCGAACGATCTCGCGCAGCAGGATCTCGTCTTCGCTGAGCGCGAGCGCCTGCTGCGCGAACCGGTGGACCGCGTGATCAGCCTCGTCGAGGCCGTCAACGGCAACCTGTTCGCCCGGCTCGAGGTCGTCGCTGCGGGGGCTCTCACGGCCGCCAAACAGGCCGAGGCCGTGAGGGCCAACGAGATCGAAGCTCGGGTCCACGGTCGGACAGGCGAGGGCTTCGGGATCGTCGTCGTACCCAACGCGTCGAGCGTGCTGTGCCGGGTCGCGTCGAACGACGCCGAAGCGCAAGCGGCGATCCTGGCGCGCCTCGACGCCCGGATCGGAGACGAGTTGCCCGGCCAGCCGGTGGTCACCCCGACTTCGGCAGACGGCGCATTCATCGCGATCAAGCGTAGCGAATGTGGTGCGGTCTACGCCGCGACGACCGACCTCGCCGTCCTCGACGAGGCCATGAATCGGGACGGCATCGCTCACCGCTACCTGCCGATCTGGATCGAACCCGCCGAGGTCTCTCAGACGCGGGACACGATCGAACAGGACAAGACGCGGAATGCCGAACAGCAATTCAAGCGTCAGCGGGAGCTCGAAGACCGGAAGAAGCTCGATCTGGAGAAGCAGAACGAGGCGGGTGTGCGTCGTGCTGCCCAGGAACGGGCCCTGCGCGCGCAGTGCGGCGAGCGCGCTCGCTTCTTCGAGCAGGCGCTTGGCGAGGAAGCTCGCGCCTTCGCCACCGGCGTCCAACCGGCCGCCTTCATCGATCGGTACCCGAAGCTCGCCCGGCACTATCAGGCACAGCGCGACGACCGATGGGAGTTCATGTCGATCGAGACGCAGGTGCTCGATTACGGCACGGCCCTGTACAAGGATCGCCCGCTGGAGACAGCCCTGGCGACGACGCGGATCAAGATGCGCAACCGCATCAAGGGCGAGTATCAGGACGTCTGCTACGTCACAGGGTTCATCAACGACGCCGAGTTCAGCGTCATCCGTGACCCGTTTGGCGAGCCCTGCGACGACGTCGGGGGCAAGCTCGCCCGGTACAAGTTGGGCGAGCACTTCACCAGCCGCTGGATCGTCCCATGAACGATGCGATGATCGAAGCCGATACCGAGATGCCCGTGCCGCACGAAGTGCGGATCACGTGCGCGGCGACTGAGCATGTCAGTCTTGCCTACCACGAGAACGCGATACCGGTCGTTCGCGAGATCGTGGTCACCAACACCACCGAGGCGGAACTTCGCGACCTCGTGCTGCTGATCGAGAGCCGCCCAGCCGTCATCCAGCCGCTGACGCTGCGCATCGATCGCGTTCCGGCTGGAACCGATCATCACATCGAGACGCCCGATCTGCGCCTCGATGCCGGCCTGCTCGCGGGCTTCACCGAGGCCAGCCGCCTGGAACTGACGGTGACGCTGAGCGATGCCGAAGGTCAGCGCGCCACTACGGTCGCCGAACTTCGCCTCCTGCCGCCGACGCACTGGGGCGGCGGGCGCAGCGCGCCCGAACTCCTCGCTGCGTTCGTGCGTCCGAACGACCCGACCGTCGACGTCATCCTGCACGACGCCGCAACCAAGCTCGGCGACGCCGGACGTGAGACCGGCCTGAACGGATACACGACCGGCAAGAAGGCCCGTGCCTGGGAACTCGCCGAAGCGATCTGGGCCGCACTTGCGGATCGCCGCATCGCCTATGTCCTGCCGCCCGCGAGCTTCGAGCAGGCCGGCCAGAAGGTGCGTGGGCCGAGCGATGTGCTGGAGCGCAAGGTCGGCACCTGCCTCGACCTGTCCCTGGTCTACGCCGCCTGCTTGGAACAGGCCGGGCTCAACCCGCTGCTCGTGCTTACCGCAGGCCACGCTTTCGTCGGCGTCTGGCTTCAGGATGAGGATTTCGCCAGCGCCGCCGTCGACGACATGCAGCTTCTGCGCAAGCGACGCGACCTGCAGGATCTACTCCTCATCGAGACCACCCTGCTGACCTTCAATCCGCCGGCCGCGTTCAAGGTCGCGGTCGCCCAGGGTGCTGCTCAAGTCGAGGACGAGGCACCAGCCGCCCTCGAAGTTGCCATCGACGTGCGTCGCTGTCGGCGGCGCGGAATCCGCCCGATGGATCTCGGCGGTGGCAAGCCGGTCGACGTCACTCCTGCCGAATCCGCGCCATTGAACCAGGGGCTGTCCGCCCCGCCCGCCTTCGAGGACGAAGTCCGACCGGCCAGCGACGAGGCCGCCGACGGTCCCGTCGACCGCCTAGAGCGCTGGAAGCGCAAGCTGCTCGATCTGACGTTGCGCAACAAGCTCCTGAACTTCAAGCCGGGTAAGGGCTCCGTCGTCCTAGAGTGCGTCTCGCCTGGAGCGCTCGAGGATGGCTTGGCGGCTAAGCGCGAGTTCCGCCTCAAGCCGGTCTCGGACGTGCTCGGCGGGGCCGACGAGCGCAGCGCGGAACTCTACGCGCGTCGGCACCATGACGATGCCCGGCGAAGCTACCTCGAGGCCGCGCTTGCCCGGGGCGAGCTGTACACGACCGCGACCGAGGCCGATCTCGATCGCCGTCTGCTCGACCTCTATCGTCTCGCCCGCAATGGTTTCGAGGAAGGCGGGGCCAATATCCTCTTTCTCGCGATAGGCTTCCTGTCGTGGACGAAGAAGGAGGGCGAGGCCCCCTACCGGGCCCCCCTCCTCCTCATCCCGGTCTCGCTGAAGCGCTCCAGCGTGCGCGCCGGCTTCCGGTTGGCGCTGCACGACGACGAAGTCCGGATCAATCCGACCCTCCTGGAGATGCTGCGCGAGGATTACCGGCTGCGCATGCCCGAGTTGGAGGCGGAGCTGCCGCGGGACGAGTCCGGGTACGACGTCGACGGCATCTTCCGGATCGTGCGGCGGCACGTGAAGGAACTGCGCGGCTGGGAAGTTGTGCCGGACGTCGTGCTCTCAGCGTTCTCGTTCACCAAGTACCTGATGTGGCGCGATCTTGTCGACCGCGCCGAACTCCTGAAGCGCAACCCGGTGGTGCGCCACCTCATCGACACCCCAAAGCACTCCTACGGCGACGGTGCGACGTTCCCGGAGCCGGAGCGCCTCGATCGGGAACATCCGCCCGAGACGGTGTTTGCACCCCTGTCCGCCGATTCCTCGCAGCTGTCGGCCGTGATCGCGGCCGCTGGCGGCAGGGACTTCGTCCTGTTCGGGCCGCCCGGTACCGGCAAGAGCCAGACGATCGGCAACATGATCGCCCAGTGCCTCGCGCAAGGGCGGACCGTCCTGTTCGTCTCACAGAAGACGGCCGCGCTGGAGGTTGTGCAGCGCCGCCTGCAAGAGATCGGCCTCGGCGATTATTGCCTGGAGGTCCATTCAACCAAGGCACAGAAGTCGAGCATCCTCGCTCAGCTGCGCCGCGCCTGGCACGAGCGATCGAGCCCAACGCAGGGCGATTGGGACGCCGCGACGCGCGAACTCGCGAGCTTGCGCGACGAGCTAAACGACCTCGTCGGCGCGCTTCATCGCCGCCGCGAGAACGGGCTCTCGGCTTACGAAGCCTTCGGCCGCGTCATCGCGTGTGGCAGCGGCGAGGTCCCGATTGCCCTCGCTTGGCCCGACCATCGCGCGCACGGCGTGGATACGCTCGCGTCTCTACGTGCAGCTTGTCGCGAGCTGCGGCCCGTGTTGGCCGCAGTCGGCACCCTCGTCGACCATCCCCTCCAGGGTGTCGAGACCACCCAATGGTCGCCACTCTGGCGCGCCGAGATCGCTGAGGCGATCAAGCTGTTCGAGGCGGCGGTGTCTGATCTGCGGACCAGCGGGACCACGTTTGCAAACGCAGTCGGTCTCGATGGACTTCTCGTCACCTCGGTCGGAACACGCGGTCTCGTCGTCTTGGGCAACTACCTGATCCGGCCCGAGGCGCGGTGCGGAGCCGCCTTCCTTGCGGACGGCAGCGGTGATTTGCGCCGCGCTGTCGAGGCTCGCGAGCGCTTCCATAATGGTAGGACCGAGCGGTTGACGCGGCTCAGCGGTCGATACCGGCTCGCAATCCTCGATCTGGACCTGCCCGGTCTCCTCGCCGAGTGGATCGCCGCGCAAGCGTCAAACTTTTTGGTCCGCGGCGGTAAGACCAAGCGCGTGATCGCCCAGGTGCAGCCCTATGCCGAAGGGCCCTTGCCGACCGATCTTGGACCGGACCTCACCGGGCTAATCGAGGTGGCCAAGCACGTTAAAGCGGGATGCGTCGAGGAACTGCTGCTCGGCCGTCTCGGTGCGCCTTGGGCGGATCCAGAAACGCCATCCACCGACTTCGAGCCAGCGTTCGCCTGGGCGGAGCGCGTCGAGCAGTTGCTCGACATCCTCGGACCGCAGAGCGGGATGGGAGCAGAGGGGCTACGCACGCATGTGGTGCAGCTGATTGAGCGCCAGGGCCGTGCCCTCGCTGAAGGCGGCCGGATCGCACAGTCTTACGCGGCCTTCTCGCGGGACCGCGCATGCGAGGCGCACACGTCGAAGACGCTGTGTCAGCTCGCCGGTCGCGCCGAGGTCGAGGAGCCCCTGGTGGCCGGTCCGGATTGGATCTCGTCGAGCTTGGAACTCGCCCGCCGCTGGGCGTCCGGGCTCGGACGCGCCCAAGCTTGGTGTGCTTGGCAAGCCGTCGCTCAAAGCGCACGGGCCACCGGTCTCTCACCTCTGATCGAAGCCCTGGAGGACGGCCACGTCGCCCCTGATCGCGCGGAGCAGGCGTTCGAGACCGCGTACGCGCGGTGGTGGATCGATCGCGTCGTCAGCGCGGATCCCGTTCTGTGCCGCTTCCTACCCGAACGTCACGAGGATGCGATCGCACGCTTCCGGGCCGCCGACGCGCGGGTGGGTGAGCTCTCAAAGCGGGTCGTGCGATCGCGCCTCGGCGGTGGCATCCCCGCCCCGACTACGTTCGGCTCGGATCCGGAATGGGGCACGCTCTCCCACGAGTTGACGAAGAAGACGCAGCATATGCCGCTGCGGAAGCTGTTCGGCCGCATGCCGACGGCGCTGACCCGGCTCACCCCGTGCGTGATGATGAGCCCGCTCTCGATTGCGCAGTACCTGCCGCCGGATAGCGCACCGTTCGACGTTGTCATCTTCGATGAAGCCTCGCAGATCTCGCCATGGGACGCCGTCGGCGCGATCGCGCGAGGGAAGCAGGTGGTGATCGTCGGCGATCCCGAGCAACTGCCGCCGACCAACGTCGGCGACCGGGGCGTCGATGATATTGAAGACGGCACTGACGTCACCGATCAGGAGTCCATCCTCGACGAGTGCCTGGCGGCGAACATCCCCCGGCGAAACCTCGACTGGCACTACCGCAGCCGACACGAGAGCCTGATAGCATTCTCGAACGCGCGCTATTATGGCGGACGGCTCGTCACGTTCCCCTCCCCCGTCACTGACGACCGTGCAGTTCGGCTAACCCTCGTGCCAGACGGCGTCTACGAGCGCGGCGCGGGTCGCGTGAACCGCCCGGAGGCCCGTGCCGTCGTCGCGGAGATCGTGCGACGCCTGCGCAATCCAGCTTTCGCCGGCGAGCGCCGCTCGCTCGGCGTCGTCACCTTCAACGGCGAGCAGCAGCGCCTGATTGAGAACCTCCTCGACGAGCAACGTCGTTCATATCCGGAACTGGAGCCGTTCTTCGACCGGGACCGCTGGCACGAGCCCGTGTTCGTGAAAAACCTCGAAAACGTGCAGGGCGACGAGCGCGACGCGATCATCTTCTCGGTCGCGGTCGGTCCGGATCAGAACGGGCGTCCGGTGAGCACGGTGTCGTCGCTCAACAAGGACGGTGGCCACCGCCGCTTGAACGTCGCCATCACCCGCGCCCGGCGCGAGCTCGTCGTGTTCGCCTCGATGAGGCCGGAGCAGATCGATCTCGGCCGCACCAGGGCGCGAGGCGTCCGAGACTTCAAGCACTTCCTCGAATTCGCCGACCACGGCGCGCGGGCGCTGGCTGAGGCCTTTGCGCCGACCGGCGGCGACGTCGAATCCCCGTTCGAAGCCGCAGTGATGGCGGGGCTCGAAGCGAGGGGCTGGACAGTCCACACGCAGATTGGCGTCTCCGGCTTCCGGATCGACCTCGGCATCGTCCATCCCGACGCCCCTGGGCGCTACCTCGCCGGCATCGAATGCGACGGCGCAACCTACCACAGCTCGGCCACGGCCCGGGATCGCGACCGCCTGCGCGAGCACGTGCTGACCGACCTCGGTTGGCGCATCAGAAGGGTGTGGAGCACGGAATGGTGGATGGACGCCGAGGGCGCGCTCGCCAAGCTCGATCAGCGCCTGATCGAGGACCTCGAAGCCGATCGCGCGAAGGCCGCCGCCGCCGCAACAGCGGCAGCAGCGCCTAGCGACGTGGCTGTCGAACCCGAGGCGGTCGAGCAGGAGCGGGACGAGCCGACGGGGAGGCCCGAGGTCACCCCACCCGTCGACAAGGTGCCGAGCGAGCTGGCAAACGACCAGGAGCCCGTCACCGACGCCATTCCGCATCGACTGTACGCGGACCAGGCCCTGCCGGTCACACCGCCGGCCCCGAAGCCGGAGGTCCGCGATGACGCTCGGGCCTACAGGATCGCGGATCTGAACGATCTCGGCCGCTCGGTCGAACCCGGTCGCTTCTACGATGCCTCCTACCGGCAAGCGCTCAGCGCCATGGTCGACCACGTCCTTGCCGTGGAAGGGCCGATCTACGAGGAGCTGCTCATCAAGCGCATTGCTCGGGCGCACGACATCCAGCGGGTCGGCCCACTCGTCCGGGAGGCGATCGCCGAACGAATCGATGCCTCGGTCGCCCGAACCGAGGATGACGGACGGCCTGTCCTCTGGCCGCGTGGCGAGGAGCCCCGCGCGAGCCATCCTTACCGGCCAGCCAGCGCAGCCATCCGCAGTCACACCGACACGCCGATGCCCGAACTCGTCGGGATTGCGATGACCCTGCCGTCCAACGCCTCAGAAGCTGAGCGCGCCAGGATGATCGGCCAGCGTCTCGGGCTGTTACGCATTGAAGCGTCCGCGCGATCTCGGTTCGAGAAGGCCAGCGAACTGGCCCGCCAGGCCGCGGTTGCGTGAGGCGAGTATGCGCGTCGGGATCGTCACGGCTCTTATGCTGCTGAGCAGCTTCGAGGCAGCGGTCGCACAAGGTGTTCAGGACGACCCGCGGCGCAGACGGCTCGTCCTACCTGCGGTCCGGGAAGCGACCGACTGCATCGCACGTGAGACCCTGAACGAACCCGGCATCGAGGGCGCGACGAGGCCCGGCCAGTTCCGGGCTGCTCTTGCCGAGCCCATGCGCCGATGCGCTGACCAAGTCGACGCAATGATCGCGGTGCATGACCAAGTCTACTATCTTGGCTACGGCGAGGCCTTTTTTCAAGGGCCCTACCTCCAAGACCTCGTGCGGGCTATCCAAAGGCGGATCGGTCCCGAACTCGCGCGCCGCGCTTCGGAAGCCGCGGAACGCGCCGCGGCCGCACAACAATCGAACCCCGGCTTTCAGGTCGCCCAGCCGACTCAGAAGACGTTCGATCAGAACGCCGAGCAGGCCAAGCGCGAAGCTGAAGAGCGCGAGAAGCGCGAAGTCGACGCGATGTGGCAGCGGGCCCGCCAAGCGAATGCGGCACCCGCAACAGCGCCCGCACTTGCGCCGACGATGAGTACGCCGGCGGCTCACTCAGACCCGCAACCGACCTCGACGGATCAATCAGGAGGTGGAGGGTCGGCCCTCGGCGGGTTCATCGCGCTGGTGATTGGTGTCTTCGTGTTGCGCGAGGCGGCAAAGCGCCGAGCCAGGAAGCGCCGCTACGACCGCTTGATGGCGAAGTATGGCGACGCCTCGATCGTCGACCGGATCATGGCCGCCGAGATGTGGCAGGGCATGACTGCAGAGATGCTGACCGACTCGTGGGGAAGACCGGTCGATCGTGACCGTGAAGTCTACAAGACACGGACGACCGAGACCTGGAAGTACGGGCAGACCGGGAAAAACCGCTTCAAGAACCGCGTGGTCGTCGAAAATGACGTGGTCGTTGGGTTCAAGCAGAGATAGCCCGCTGTTTGACTGAAGCGGGCCTGGCGAGGGAGGCTCAGGTCGGGAGGTAGCTAATCTCCGTTCCTGGCCTCCCCGCAACACAGACACCTGTCACGCACCGCACCTGGGCGGATGAGGCCTCCATCCGAGGCCAGCGCGCGGTCGATAGGGCGTCGCGTCATTGCCGCTCGGCCAACCGCTCGAAGGCAAGGTCAAGCTTGGCAGACGCGCAAATTCGAAAGAAATACGTCGATTCGTGCGTTAAATAGGCACCATATGAGCGGTCGGTAGCTACCGAGTTAAACCGCTATCTATTGACGCCACGACAGGATCACCTGGGGGTACGACAAGCCAAATGCTGTGCCTAAGCATCCCGGCTTGTGTCACTATCGGCCCTACTGTCAGATCCTCCGGACCGAACAATTTCCAAGACGCTGTCGTCGTACCCCAACTCCCGCGACGGACGGACAAAACGGACAATTCTGACGATAGGTCTCATGGGCTCCGATCCCGACAGTAGGGCGGAGGGATGGCCCCGATACCGTGGGTCGATACCAAACGGATCACGCACTCACATCGGAGTGAGTTCGACTGGCTCGTCGACACGGCGACCTATCTCCGGTGTCGCAAGGACGGGCATCGGCATCATGCCGACCGCTTCGGCCGGTCCGGGAGTGGTCCGACATGCGACTTACATCCGCAGCGATACTGCTCGTCTCATTGATGGCCCCAGCAGCCGCCGCCCCCACGACCGAGCATTGGTCAGCGGCCAGCAAGACCGCGACCGGGATCACCGGCGATATCGAGCTGTCTCCGACGGCCCTCGTGGCCGCGGGCAAGACCTTCCCGCTGTCGGTCGCGGCCGACGTCGACGCGTTCGGGACAGATCAGGGGCCGAAGCCCGCGCGGCTCCTGCACGTGACCCGTGCGTTCAATCCTGTCCTACTGCACGGGAACACCTTGTGCTCACCGGCGGCACGCTGGATCGCGGTGTATCGGAGCGCCGCCGGGAAGGAGCTCACCATGGCGGTGTTCTCCGGCGAGATGCAGCCCAGAGGCGAGGACGATCCCAGCCTGTGCGCGACCTATTTCTATGAGCGCTGAGAGCGCCGGCGGATGATGGAGCGCATCGAACGCCTCGCTCAGATCAGCGCCTATCCGTGGAACCTGACGCGGCGCGTTTTCAGCCCCAAACAGGCGGAGGCCGAAGCGCTCGTCCGCGGTTGGATGGAAGAGGCCGGCCTGGCAGTCCGGCGCGATCCCGCCGGCAACCTCATCGGCCGGCTCGAGGGACCGGTCCCGGGCGGCCCGGCGGTAGTAATCGGTGGTCACATTGATACGCGCGAAGATGCCGGCCGCTACGACGGTACGCTCGGCGTGCTGCTGGGGATCGCGGCCGTCGAACGGGTGATCCACCAGAGTGTGGCGTTGCGATACGCGATCGAGGTCGTCGCGTTCGTAGAGGATGCGGCGGGCCGGTTCGGGCCCCACAGGCTTGGCAGCAAGGCCATGGTCGGGCGGCTCGATCCGCACGTGCTGGACTGGGACGACGCCTACAACGTCACCCAACGCCAAGCCATGCAGTCTCACGGTCTGGACCCCGACACGCTCACGACGGCCAGACGCCCGGCCGATGCGATCCTCGCCTATCTCGAGATCGCCGCCGAGGCCGGCCCCGTATTGGAACAGTCGGGATCACCGGTGGGCGTCGTCCAGGCGTTGTCAGCGTCGGCGATCTTGCGGGTCACGCTGACGGGACAGGCCGCCAGCGCCGCGACGGTCCCGATGTCGGGCCGACGGGACGCGCTCGCCGGGACAGCCACGTGCATCCTCGCTGCCGAAGGCATCGGGCTCGCCCGCGAGAACGTCACGGTGACGGTCGTACGCCTCGACGTCGAGCCGGCTCCGGCCTTCGTAGTCACGGGCTCCACGACCTTCGGTGTTCTCGTCCGTTCCTCCGACGATTCCGCGCGGCGTGCGGCCGTGGACGAGCTCGATACGGCGTTCCGGGACGTCGCGCGACGTCGTCAGCTGGAGATCGGCATCGAACACAGCGTCGATCCCGATGCCACCCGCTGTGATCCCGGCATCGTCCGCCTGTTCGAACGC
>Ga0255028_100177_pt1 | contig 14661 bp, 11 predicted proteins | sample DRGLUT_MetaT_FD_178168 | JGI IMG/M metagenome (GOLD analysis project Ga0255028, IMG submission 178168) | Metatranscriptome of freshwater microbial communities from Pennsylvania, United States - DR:GLUT (Metagenome Metatranscriptome) | ecosystem: Environmental > Aquatic > Freshwater > Creek...
ATTTCTATTCTGTCCGTCCAGTGATCGTTCACAGCATCTTCTAAATTCCAAGCAGGACAAAAGTTGCATTTGTCAGGCCAGTTAATTTTGGACGGTGTCACGCTCATGCTGTACAGGCGCGACTTAGGCTGCTCCTCCTCCACTGAGGCCCACGCGGGGGAACAAACGATGAGACTAAATGAAACGAGGGCAACCTTCAGCATGCTGTCACCGATGAACGTGGCGGCAGCATGCTGCCACCAGCACTTTTGAATAGACAAGAGTGGGAGATCCTCAAATGTGCGGCTGCTATGGGTCGTGAGCGAGCGCGGCGGTAAGATCCGCTCTTGTTCATTCTGGCCTGGAAGCGGACGGGCAGAAATCCACCCAACCCGGTCGTAGGTCGCTGTTTGTCGCGCTGCCACGAAGCGGACCTTCCGAGGGTCTGCGAAGGGTCGATTTTGTTGAAAAACTCGGAGGCAGCGTTTCAAGCCTAATCGAGGGTGGCGTTCAGGAGAAGGTTTGTCTCTTGCGGAGGGCGCGATCCCAATCCCGCAGTGCGTTCTAGGCGTTCAATAGTAGGATCTTCCCCGGCTGGCTCCGTTCACGGCGCTGCTTCGACTCGGATCCGAGTTTTTCAACAAAATCCGTCGCAAGCAGCCTCTCACTGTGGGTACCAAGCGTCGGATTTAGACCACTACGCCTCCGAGCAGCCCCGGCGAGGCCGTCGTTCGTCAAGCCTCAATCCACCGGACATCCCGCGGCCTCCTCCCGACGCCGCACGGCCGCGTACTCCCGAGCCTGTTCCTGCCAACTCTCCTCGGGCGGGGTCATCTTCACCCTGGGCGAGGGCCCGCCCGCAAAGGCTGGCCCGTGTACCTCAACAGGCAAGGAACCGGTGGTCAAAGGGTCTGCGCAGGCATCGTCGGACCGGTCGCCCTGAGCAAGAGCCGGGGTCGCGTACGCGATGGCCGCCACGGCGAGCGCTGAGAGCTTCTTCATCGGCGATGTCTCGGCATGCCGTCGCTGCGGAACGGCCGGGCGATCGGGCGCACGGGCGGGGCAGGCTCGGCGGGCTTCGATGGTAGCGTATCGCAGGGCGCTTAACGAATAGGAGCCGGCCCCAGCCGGTGCAGAACGGGCCGGGCAGGATGACTTGAATCGAAATACTTCCGTAGGGTCGAGGCTCGAAGCGGCTGGCCTGAACGAGGATGGTCAAAGGCTTGATCGAATTCCTTATGCCGCGGACGGCGTTTCGTCCGCCCTGCTCGGGTCCGGCGTCGAGACGCAGCCGCCCTTCTTCAGAACGCGCTCGCGGGACGCCGGGTACCTGCTCAGCCCGCCGGTCGGACCGCCTATCGGACGGATGGGGCGTTCAACCATGTTTCCGAGGCAATTGGGACAATGCCCGCCCAGAATCCCTTGGACACAATCGCGACAGAACGTGCACTCGAAGCTGCAAATGAATGCGTCGCGCGAATCCGGGGGGAGATTCCTGTCGCAGCACTCGCAGTTCGGCCTGAGATCGAGGCGGGCCATCGCTGTCTTCCTCCAGTGCGCTCGGTGAGCAATGAGGTCGGCGGATCGGTTGCCGGCTCGGCCGATCGGGCTGCGGCCCGAAGCTTCGACAGGCACTCGCGCAATCGTCAATCTTCACGTCCGCGCGCCTGACTTTCGTGGCGGATCTTATCCAGAGGCGTAGCCCCGTAGGGATGCTCGGCTGGGTGGCCCAGGAACCTGATGTGCGGGCCCCCGGTGCCCGACGAGCGGGGTCGAACCGAAATCCGCCCTGCCATCAGGGCCGAAGGGGCTTGGTGACCGCTTCGGCCTGCTTGGCGCCTGCCACCCTGCCGTGCGCCGGGCACGCTCATGTGCCCGCTCCGGGATCGATCGCAGCCGCTCGTTCGATCGCCGGCACAAGAGTATCCTGCCGAGTGGCGCCGCGGCCATGCGGCGTCGGCGTGGAGGGAGACTAGCTCCCGTGCAGCTGTTCCAGCACCCGCTTCAGAACGATGACCGCATTCGTCGAGGCCAAGTCCTGGAAGGCTTCCATCTGATTGGCTCCAGCGTCGCCGCCAGCGAGGTCCGATAGACTGCGGATCGACATGAATGGGACCCCGTTCAGGTAGGAGACATGCGCTACCGCGGCCGCTTCCATGTCCAGCACGTCGGCGTCGAACGCGGCCCGCGCGAACCGCCGGAACTCGGCGTTGTCGATGAAGGCCTGGCCGGATGCACCCTTGCCACCGACGACCAGGCGAGGCGCAGAAGAGAGACATTTGCCGGCCGCCGTGCACGTCGCCAGGGCGGCGCCAGACGAGATCGTTCGCGCCACGTCCAGAAGGTGGGTGTCAGCCGGGAACGACCTCCGCAGTTCGGGGGCGCCTGCCGCCTTCGGGACACGAACCGGCTGCGGGAAGATCATCCCGAAATGCTCCGCCTGCGGCACCGCGAAGTAGTTGGGCAAGGCGTACCGCCCGTCGTGTTCCCGGGCGAAGACGGACTCCAGGTATTCGCTCCAAGTGCCGGGGATGACGACGTCGCCGATGTGCAGGTCGGGATTGGCGCCGCCAGAGATACCCATCACGATGAGGCGCTCGACCTTGAAGCGGTCGATCGCCATCTGCGCCGCCAGCGCGGCATTGACCATGCTGACACCGCTCTCGACCAGGACGACGGGCTGGCCCTCGATCCGGCCCGTGACGAAGATCACGCCCGCATGGCTCTCCTCATGCTGGTCGGCGATCGCCGGCAGGAGGGCCTGCCATTCCGGCTCGTAGGCGCAGAGGATCGCGGTGCGCCGAACCTCCTCCGCCCCCGACGGCGACGCGGTGGCGAGTGCCACCGGGACGGCGAGGGAAAGGCACGCCGCGATCACCCTCGACGCGTCCGCCACGGTTTTCCTTAGGGACATGGATCAGCCTTTCTCGCAGGCGTGCTCAGGGATAATCGGACGCCCGCCCCCGGCGGGCCGTGGGCGGCGGATCCGCCCAGGACCGCAGAGTCCGACGCCGCCGATCGGTTCGACGGCCGAACGCCCGGTGTTACCGCGACGGCCGAGTCGCGGAACGCTCGCCGCCGCCGGTAAGCCGCCACCGATTCGGCGCCGGAATCGCTCGGCGGACGCGGATCGGCTTCGTGTCCGGGGACAGGGTCGAGATCCCTGTCGCCGCGACGATCGGGCGACCCGTTCGCGTGCCGCACCGTTTCAGATGGAGCGCATTTGGATGACGGTGCCGCGTGGCCGCCGCTGCACAGCTACGCCGGTCGATGACGCTCCGTACGGGAGCTCGCACGCCCGTCACTTGCCCTCGTGCCCCAGGGCCCAGACGTAGGCCGCAACAGCCTTCAGGTTGGCCCGCGACAGCTCCACGCCACCCATCGGCGGCATCGCGTTCTGGTGCTCTTTCGGTTCCGGCACGCCGTCGGCGATCGTCTTCTCGATCCCCGCCAGGCTGCCGTCGCTCCACAGCCAGTGCCTTGCGGTGAGGTCGGCGCCGACCGGCGAGCCCTTCGCGTCCGAGCCGTGGCAGCCTGCGCAGGTAGCCCCGGCGACGTCCCCGCGGAACACGCGCTCCCCGAGCGCGACCTGTTCGCGCGTCGCCCCTTTCGGTACCGGCAGCGCGGCGACCGCGCGGCCGGCATCCGGGTGCATGCCTTCCGGCGGGGATGCTTCCGTGGACGCGGTCGCTGCCGTCCGCGGGCTTGGCGCGGCCGCGACAGCCGCGTTCGGGTCACCGCCCGTGTAGGTGACGCGCCAGATGCGGCCCTTCACGTCGTCGGAGATGTACAGCGCCCCGTCCGGCCCGACGGCCAGACCGGACGGCCGGTACTCAGCCCGACCCGGCTCCTTTACGGCTCCGGCAAAGCCGTCGGCGAAGATCACGAAGTCGCCCGCGGCCTTCCCGTCCTTGAACGGCTGGAACACGACGCTGTAGCCGCCCTGTGGGCCCGGCGCGCGGTTCCAGGAGCCGTGGAAGGCGATGAAGGCGCCGTCGCGGTAAGCCTTCGGAAAGGCCACCTCGGTCCCGGCGCCGAAATAGAAGCGCATGTCGTTGGGCGCCCAGTGCGCCGGGAACCATGCGGCCGGCCCCTGCCGGTGGGCGCAAAGCCCGACCTTGCGGCCGCCGTCGCCGCCGTACTCCGGGGCCAGCACCAGCTTCTTCTGCGCCGGGTCGAAGTAGCATTCCGGCCAGCCGTAATCGGCGCCCTGCCTCAGCTCGACCACCTCCTCCGCGGGCAGCTCGTAACCCTGCCTGGCCGTGTAGAGCTTCGGCCAGTCCTCGTGGAGCTGGTCGCGGCCGTGCTGGGTCGAGAAGGCCCGGCCCTGGGCGTCGACGGCGATGCCCTCGCCGTTGCGGATTCCGGTGACGTGGCGTTCGGCGGGCGAGAAGCGCTGGTCGCTCCGCCCGACGTCGTAGCGCCAGATGCCGCCGCGCGTCTCCTTCTCGATGCAGGGCTCGTTGCCGGGCGAGCCCGGCACGCGATTCTTCACCTCGCAGGCGTTCGACGCGGAGCCGAGATCGACGAGAAGATCGCCCTTCGGAGTGATTGCGAACGGGTGCATCGGGTGGTCGCCGGTCACCGGCAGGCCCGAGACGACGATCTCGCCTTCAGCCTTCGGCGCGACCTCGCCCGTCTCGAGGGGATAGCGCATGATGCGGTCGTTGCTCTCGGCGTAGACTGCGCCCTGGTGGAGTGCCAACCCGGTGCCGCCGTGGCCGCCCTGGGCCGGGCTCTCGCCGAAGCGCTCCGTGACGTCAGCCTTGCCGTCGCCGTTCGTGTCCTTGAGTGCGACCACGAAACCGCCCGGCGGGGGCGCGTCGTTCTTGTAGTACACGCCGCTCCAGGTGTTGACGTAGAGCGTACCGTCCGCCGCCACGGCCATCTGCCGGGCATGGCCGATCCCGTCGGCGAAGATCGTGGCACAGAACCCGGCCGGCAGGCTGAGGCCGCCGGTCCCGCCCGCGCACGGCACTTCGGCGGCCCACGCTGGCGCGGCGGCGAGGCCAACAGGAAACAGCGCGATCGAGGCGGCGATGGCGAAGCGCGGGTAAGGCAGTCGTTGCATGGATTGAGTCCTCTCGGAACGACGACGGAAAGGCGGCCGGGCCGACACGGGGATGGTCGGCTCAGGGAGCGGTCAGCGGCACCGCCAGCACCTGGAATGGGAGTTCGGGCTTCGTGCCCTTCCGGGCCGGATCCGTGAGGATGGCAAGCTGCCCGACCGTGATGAAGGCTGTCGCGCCGACCTTGGTGGCGCCTGTGACGCCGCCGGCGATGGCATCCCGCAGGACCTCCACTTTCGCCGTGTCACCCAAGAAGGTCACGCGATCGAGCCGGCCGCCCCCCTCGGCCAGGAGGAACGTCCCGTCGCCGAGTGGCCTCAGCCCGTCGGCGAGCACCAGCGGCCGCGAGGGCGTCAGCGGCGTTACTGTGCCGGCCTGCCCATCCTTTGCGTCGATCCGGAACAGCTTGGCCGTGGTGAAGGTGTCGACATAGAGGTTGTCGTCAGCGCCGAAGGCAATGCCATCGAGCCCGGCCTCCTCGGCCGCGGGCGTGAACAGCGGGTCGCTCTTCCAGACCTCCAGCGTCTGCGAGCCGGACTTCAAACGCAGGATCTGCGGTCCCAGCGTGTTGGTGACGTAGGCTGCCCCGTCCGGTCCGATCGCGATGTCGTTGCAGATGGCCGGGCTGACGGGGAACGGCGCGCTGAGCTTGCCGGCACCCGTCTTCAAGTCAAAGCCCTTCAGCGCCGCACCCTTCACGTCGCTCGGCCCGCTGATGCCGAGGGCCGAGAGATCGTTCGAGCAGACCCACAGCGTCCCGGATGTCTCGTCGGCGAGCACCCCGAACGTCGAGCGCGTCTCGAATGCCCCTGGCGCGATCCAGGTTTCGCCCGAGGACGCGCCTGGCTTGATCCGCGTCACGCCCCCGCCCACGAAGTTGCTGATGTAAAGCGTGCCGTCCGCAGTAGCCGTGATGCTTTCGGGGTAGGCCGCCTCTCCGGGTAGCGCGATGTCGCGTGGAGCGGCCGACGCGGCCACCCCACAGAACGATGCTACGGCCAGGGCGGCCGCTAGCGGGAGCACCGAAAGCCTTGGCGGCCCGGCCGTTCTCGAACGTCGGTTCGGCGTCGCCGCACATCTCATCGCAATGCGCCTCGTTCCGCTGGCTGGCACGTGACCGGCCCGACCCGGATAGCTGGCGGCCGCTCGCAGGAAGTCCGGCTATCGAGCCCCGGCGTCCGCACGCCTGCCGCGGCTGGACCGCGCGCCAAACCCAGGCCGTGCCGAACCTGATAAACCTCCCAGCCTGGGGCCGTGGAGCCGAATGAAGGAGCGGCGTGCTCAGGGCCGCGGCGGCTCGGGGAAGGCCAGTACCTCGTCAGTGTAGCTTTCCACGACCTCGCTGAAGGGCGTGCCGTCGGCGCGCGTGAGCACGGCGCGGTGCTCGATGACCCGGGGCGCCGGGACGAGAGGTGCGCCGGCTCCCGGCGGGGTCGAGGCCGCGATTTCCCAGCCGTCGGGCAACGGCGACCACAGGAGCTTCGCCGAGAGCGTCCGGCGCCGGAAACCGAGCGCCTGCACGGCGCGGCCGAACGCGATGTCCGTCGTCTCGAGCTGGTGGTTCATCTCCGGCGTGAGCCGGTCGGGCACGTACCAGTTGTCCGCCTCCGAGAGCACGTGCTCTCCGCAGCGGAGGCGGACATGCCGATAATTGACGGGTTCGGACGGTCCGACGCCGAGGTTCCGCCGTTCCTCGTCGCTCGGGCGCTTGTCGTCCCCGACGAGCTCGGCGACAATCTTCGCGGGCGAGGCGAGCCGATGGGCGCCGCACCACCGGTCCAGGGTCAGTGTCGCGCTGTCGTGGCTCAACAGATCCGCATTGAGCGATTGCAGCAGGGCGAGTGCCTCCAGCCGGCCGACGAAGTCGCCGCGCCACGCCATTCCCGCCGCCGGGGCCGGCGTCCAGGACAGGGCGAGCATGACCGCCGCCAGGCCGAACGTTCCGCGCGAAAATCCCATTCCACCGCTTTCCTTTTCCCTGGATGCCCGCGCCTCCCGGGCGCTCGCGATCGCCCGCATCGTGCGGGGGATGGCGTATTGGACGGACAGTCCGGACGCGGCCTGCCTAGCGTGCGGTCTCGCCCCGGATGGAGGCGACGTCGGCCGCCGTCAGCGACGCCGGCCGTGCGCCGAACCGTGCGGTCACGTAGTTCGCTACCGCCGCGATCTCCCGATCCGAGTACCCGCGCCCGAAACCGGGCATGTCCCGGGGGCCGGCCCCGCCTTTCCGGTTCACGCCCCAGACGATTGCCTGCACGACGTTGCGGCCGCTAGGGTCGTTCACGGCCCGCCCGCCCGTCAAGGTGGCGTCGGCCGCCACCGTACCCTCGCCTGACCACGCGTGGCAGCCGATGCAGGCGCCGGCGAAGATGGCCTTCCCCGTCCCGCCCGCATCCGCCAGCCCGGCCTTGTGGGATTCCGGCGCCGGCTCCGCCTTGGGCGCAGGCAGGTCAGGGCTGGCGATCGGCGGCACGGTCCGGACGTAGGCGACGATCGCGGAGATGTCCTCGGGGGCCATGTGCGCGAGGCTCAGGTCAACCGCCTCCCCCATCGGCCCGGACGCCGTCCCGCGCCCGGCCGCATGGCCGGTCGCGAGGAACTTCGCGAGCTCGTCGTCGCGCCAACCGCCGATGCCGGCCGCGGCGTCCGGGGTGATGTTGTACGCCGCCCAGCCGGCGGCGACGGCGCCGGCAAACTTCCTGCGGTGGTCCAGCGACTGTGCAAGGTTCCGCGGGGTGTGGCATTCGCCGCAATGCCCCAGCGCCTCGACGAGGTAGGCGCCCCGGTTCCATTGCTGGCTTCGCTCGACCACCGGTTGGAAGCGCCGGTTCGGGTTGAACATGATGTTCCAGAAGGCCATCAGCCATCGCTGGTTGTAGGGGAACGCCAGGCTGTTCGCCGGTGCGCTCGCACGACGCGCCGGCAGACTGAACAGGTAGGCCTTGATCGCCAGCGCGTCGGAGTCGCTGATCAGGGTGTAGGAAGGATACGGGAAGGCCGGATACAGGTGCGTTCCATCCGGCCCAATGCCCTCGCGCAGCGCCTTCAGGAATTCGGCGTCGCTCCAGGCGCCGATGCCGGTCTCGCGGTCGGGGGTGATGTTCGGCGCGTACAGCGTCCCGAACGGAAGCTTGAACCCCAGGCCGCCGGCGAACGGCGCCCCTCCCTTCGCTGTGTGGCAGGCCTCGCAGTCCGCGGCGCGCGCGAGGTACGCGCCGCGCTCCACCAGGGCGGCGTTGCGCATGCCGGCCGGGACGCCGGTCGGGTCGCCTCCGTAGGCCGCCAGGTCGACGCGCCGGCTCCCGGCGAAATCCATGGCCGCCGGTCCAGAGGCAACCCAGCCGACGGTCGCCGCGGCGGCGACCGCAACGCCGGCCGCAGCCGCCACGAGCGAGCCGCGCCTCATGCCCGCTTCCTCGCTGCCAGGGCGGCCTCGTCGATGGGGAGGCGCCGCAATCGCACGCCGGTGGCGGCGTGGAGCGCGTTGCAGAGGGCCGGGGCCGCCGCCGTCGTCCCGGCCTCGCCGATGCCACCCGGGGCCTCGCCGTTCCGGATCAGGTGCACCTCGATCGGTGGGACCTCGTTCATCCGCAGCACGCGGTAATCGTGGAAGTTGCTCTGCTGCACGCGTCCCTTGTCGATGGTCACCTCACCGTAGAGCGCGGCCGTCAGGCCGAAGACGAGGCCGCCTTGGAGCTGGGCGACGATCGTGTCCGGATTGACCGCGATTCCGGTGTCCACCGCGCAGACCACGCGCCGGAGGCCGACCGTACCGCCAGGATCGACTTCCGCCTCGACGACCGTGGCGATGAAGCTGCCGAACGCGACCTGGGCCGCGACGCCGCGGCCGACCCGCGCCGGAAGGGGCTCCCCCCAACCGGCCTCCTTCGCCGCCGTCCGCACCGCTTCCCTGAGGCGGGGGGTGCCATCAAGCATCGCCACCCTGAAGTCTACGGGATCGGCCCCCTGCAGTGTCGCGAGCTCGTCGATGAAGCTCTCGATGGCGAAGACGTTGTTGTTCGGGCCGACCCCGCGCCAGAACCCGGTTGGTACGGCCGGCGGCTCGCGCCGGACGAACTCGACGCGCTTGTTTGGGAGGTCGTACGGGATGTCGATCGCGCTATCGACCGCGTCGATGTCGACCCCGTTCTGGTACGCGGGTGGGAGCCAGCGGGCGATTACGGCCGACCCGACGATGCGATGGGTCCACCCGGAGATCCGGCCGTCCTGGAGGCTGGCGGCCATGAGGTCGCGGTAGACCGGCCTGTAAACGTCGTGCTGGATGTCCTGCTCGCGGGTCCAGGTTACCTTGACCGGGCCGTCGACGTGGCGGCCGATCCTGGCGGCGGTGGCCGCCATGTCGGTCTCGAGGCGCCGCCCGAAGCCGCCGCCGATCATGTGCTGGTGGACAGTCACCCGCTCGACCGGGATCCCCAGGGTCTCGGCGACGGCGGACTGGACCCGGCCGATCACCTGCGTGCCGATCCAGACGTCGCAGGCATCCGGCCGCACGTGGACGGTGCAGTTCAGCGGCTCCATGGGCGCGTGGGCGAGAAGCGGCATCTCGTAGGCCGCCTCCAGGCGCTTACCGGACGAGAGCGCGTTCGGGGCGTCGCCGGCCTCCTTCGCCACGACGCCCGTCTGAAGGCTCGCCTGGCGCAGGTCGGCCCAGATCGCCGCCGAATCCACGGCCGCGTTCGGACCCTCCGCCCATGCGATGTCGAGCGCCTCGAGGCCCTGCCGGGCGGCCCAGGTGTTGTCGCCCACGACTGCGACGAGATCGTCCAGCACCACGACCTGGCGCACGCCGGCCACTGCCCGGGCTGGGGCCTCGTCGACGTGCGCGACCTTGCCGCCGAACACGGGACAGAGCGACAGGGTGGCGAACCGGACCCCCTTAGGCAATGCGTCGATGCCGTAGGTGGTCCTGCCGTTGACCTTGTCCGGCGTGTCGAGCCGCTTCAGGGCCTTGCCGAGCAGCGTGAACGCGCCGGGATCCTTGAGGGGCGCGGCCGCCGGCGGCGGTTCGGCCGAGGCGTCGGCGGCCAGCGCGCCATATCCCAGGCGACGACCGCTGGCCGCGTGGAAGACCTCGCCGGCCTCCGTGGCACACGTCGTCGGATCCACCTGCCACCGTCGGGCCGCCGCTGACACCAGCATCGCGCGCGCCGTCGCCCCCGCCTCGCGCAGGGGCTTCCAGAAGGCCCGGATCGAGTTGGAGTTGCCGGTGGCCTGCACGAACAGGACCGGGTTCCCGTAGAGCTTCTGGTCGGGCGGCGCGTGCACGACCGCCACGCGCGCGAAATCCGCGTCGAGTTCCTCGGCGAGGATCATCGCGACCGAGGTGTAGACGCCCTGGCCCATCTCGACCTGCGGCATGACCAGCGTCACCTGGCCGTCGCCCGCGATGCGGACGAAGCCGTTCGGGGCGAACTCGGCGGATGCCGAGCGGGCCTGCGGCAGTCTGAAGCCGAGAAGCAGGATGCCGGCACCCGCGCCGCCCACCAGAGATCGCCGGGACGGCCCGCGGCGTTGCGTGTCGAGAGACATGTCCCCTCCTACGCCGCCCCCGCGGCTTTCTTGATCGCGGCGCGGATGCGCACGTAGGTGCCGCAACGGCAGATGTTCCCGGACATCGCGGCATCGATATCGGCATCGTCGGGCGCCGGGTTTCCTGCCAGCAGCGCGGCGGCCGACATGATCTGCCCGGACTGGCAGTAGCCGCACTGCACGACCTCGAGGTCCAGCCACGCCTTCTGGACCCGGGCACCCGCCTCGGTCGCGCCGATCGCCTCGATGGTCGTGACCTCGCCGTCGACGTCGCCGACCGAGAGCACGCACGACCGCACCGCCTTGCCATCGACCTGCACGGTGCATGCGCCGCACTGCGCGATGCCGCATCCGAACTTCGTGCCGGTCATCCCCAGCACGTCCCGCAGCACCCAGAGCAGCGGCGTCTCTGGCGGCACATCCACCGAGCGGGCGTGGCCGTTGATCCGAAGCGAGACCATGTTTGCCTCCGGGACGGGGCGTTCGAGTGCGAGCCCCAAGGAATCTGGACGGCGGGGCGCCGGACCGGTCGGCCGGCGCGCGCCCGCTCGATCACAAGGTCAGGCTGGCCAGCGGCAGTTCCAGAGACAGCAGCAGACCCGTCGAGCGCCACTGCACGTCGACGGAGCCGTCGAGCCGGCCGGAGACGGTGCCCCGGACCAGCTTGCTGCCGAAGCCGGACCGCGAGGGCGGCTCGGCCACTGCCGGCCCCCCGCTCTCGGACCACGTCAGGAAGAGCCGGCCGCCCGCCTCGATCCACGTCACGGCCACCCGCCCGCGCTCGCTGGTCGCCGCCCCGTACTTGGCCGCGTTGGTGGCGAGCTCGTGGAAGACGAGCGCCATGCTGTTGGACGCCTGCTCGCCGAGCGGCACTGCCGGACCGGCCAGTGAAAAGCGCCGGCTTCCATCCGAGCTGCGCTCCTCGTACGGCTCGACGATGGCCGCCAGGAGCTCCCGCAGGTCCGCCAGAGCGGGCGACGCGGCGATCGCCGACGCCGTACCCGACGATGCCTTCACGAGCCCCTGGGCCTTCGCCAGGGCCTGCAGCCGCCCCGTCAGGGCCTCGGCCATCTCCGCCGCCCCGGTCGAACCCCGCGCGCTCATCCGGATCAGGCCATCGACGACCGTCAGTACGTTCTTGACGCGGTGACTCATCTCGCCGGCTAGCTTCTCCTGCTCCTCCAGAGCGCTCTTCAACAGGGTCTCCGAACGGGACATCCGGAGGGCGATGCTGACGAACGAGGCCAGCTCGCTGGCCGCGCGGGCATCCCCGCCATCGAAATGGCCCGTCTCGTCGGCCACGACCCACAACGTTCCGAGGGGCTCGTTATTGTCGAGGTGCAGCGGGATGTGCAGGACCTCGGGGAGGGAAATGTTCGCGTCGGCGATCCAGGCGAACGCGCGCTCCGGATGGGTCGAGAGCTGCGGTCGCCGAAGGCCCATCGAGATGCCGCAAGGGCTCTCCCGAGGGAAGGACAGGCCGTTCACGGAGGCCATCCTTCCGCGCACGTGGTCCCAGCGCAGCACGTCCGGCGCTTCCGGCCGGTAGAGGCTCAACCCCGCCGAAGTTCCCCCCGTCACCTCCATGGCGAGCTCGACGAACCGGGGCAGGACCTGCCGGGGGCATTGAAGCATCTTGTCCGCCAGCTCGTGCACCGCGAGGTTCTCGCGCCGGTAATCGCTGGTCTTCGGGGGCCGGGTGCCCAATTGCGGCGTGATGAAGATACCCGTTAGCCCCGACTCGATCTCGATCCCAATCGGTTGTTCGTTCATCGCTCCGATCCGCTACCCGGGGATCCTTGCCGCACTCCTCGGCAGGATCCGTCCGCGATCTCGCACGCCCGGAAGCCCCGTTCGCGCCGGGTTGGTGGCGCCGGAACGGGGAACGCCGACATCCGGGATCCCGCCTTCGACGCCACGACATCCGTGACGGACGGATCCTAGGCGCGGCCCGCCGCCTCGGAGTCCTCAAGGCGTCGCCGAACGTCCACATGCGGACCGACGGCCTCGATCGCCTTGGAACCTTTCCGCCTCTCGCCCGCGGACAGACGGTCCCTGTCTCGGGTTTTGACCAGCGGCGACCGCCCGCCCGGGTCGCGCAAGCGGACGAATTGGCACCGCTTCGGGACCCGCGCGAGGGAAAGGCCGGCTAGCATGGGAGGGCGTCGGACCCGCCCCTGCGCGCGCGGGGCGACACCATCACGGGAGGCAGTTCCTATGCCCTTGTCCATGTACCAGGCATCGGTCCCGGTGCTCTTGCGCAACCTGAAGAACCTGTCCGTGGTCATGGAAAAGGCGGCGCAGGACTGCGAAAGGAGGAACATCCCGGAACGGACCCTGATCGAGGCGAGGCTCTATCCGGACATGCTCTCGTTCAAGGAGCAGATCGACTTCGTGATCCTGCAGGCCATCGGTGTCGGCGCCAGGCTCGCCGGATTGCGGCCGCCGCCGGACGGCACCGGGGGCGAGGCGTCCTTCGACGTCCTGCGCGGGCGCTTGGCCGAATGCGAGGACTTCCTCCGAACCTTGAAGCCGGAACAGATCGACGGGAGCGAGGATCGGGAGATCACGTTCGACGCCCCGGGGAAGCGGTTCCACTTCACCGGGCAGAGCTACCTTCTCAATTTCGCTCTGCCGAATTTCTATTTCCACTACTCGATCGCCTACGGGATCCTTCGCCATAACGGCGTTCCGCTCGGGAAGCTCGACTTCCTGGGGTGAGGCGCCGGAGCCCCGATGCCGGGCGTACGAACCCGCGTGCGGGATGGGTCCGGCGCAAGCCGCAACGGTAGGTTCAGGGCTTGCTCTCGCGGAACGATCCTGGTGGGCCCTGTCGACGCACCGCCACCCGAAAAAGCCCGCGCCGGCGAACCGGGCGGGCTGAAAGTCAGGGAAACTCGGTGCGTTACGCCGAGTAACAGGTCGGACCATAGCTGCTACGCGCGGGGAATGGAGGATTCCGCGATGACAGATCGTGCGGGATGACGTTCCGCCGCGAAAGGCCCCCCAGGACGGAAAAGCCCGTGCGACGACTGCAAGGCCGAAGGCGGATCGAGAGGAGTGGCACAACCGAGGCAAGCCCCGAACCGGGCCGCCCGACGCATCCTCCGCCCCCTGATTGCCGAAGATGGAGGCTCGGCTATCTTTCCGCCTCGCGCGCGGCCCTCGCGCGGGGTGTCGTCCCTCCCTACGAGGCCGGTTGATCATGAGTAGCGCGGCGGTCAGGTGGCTCGTTGTAGCGCTTGCGGGCCTTTGGAGCACCCAGGCCGACGCGCAGCGTCATCGAACACGCAGCCCTTCTCCTCGCGGAACGACCGAAACACCGCCATTATTGGCCTTTCCGCATCCGCCAACCGTGAGGCTGCGTCCCCCAGACGACGGCATCATCCATTGGAACACGCCGAACAAGGACGGCAATCTCGGCGGTCCCGGGACAGGTGGAGGCGGCGGCGGCGGAGGCTGACCTACTTCGCCATTCGCCGTCCGTGGCTTTGCACCGCCCCCATACGCGATCTGGCGTAGGCTCGCATTTCGGCCCTTCCGCTCGGGCGTGCCTACCGTGTTGCCTGCAACCCCGAGCGCCGCGCGGACTGTGCGCGGTGATCCCTCCACCCGCCGCACAATCATTGCCAAAGCGCCTCGGGAAGTCGCGAGTGGCAGCACGTAACCGGACCGGATGTCAGGGCTGAGCCGATCCCGGGTTACGGCGGGGTCAGTTGGGCTGCCATCGCGACCGTGGTCACCGCGGTCCGGAACGTCTTCTCCTTGGGTCCTGGGCGCGACACCATCCCGGCGAACCCGGGGGATGCCTCAATGGCCTTGGCCATGTCGAGGCTGTGACCGCTGGTGAATCGGTATGGTCCGGCTGCCGGATCTAAGAAAGGCATCGATCGCCGCAACGATCTCAAGGCTGGTGATCGTTCCGGCCTTGCGCAGCTCGGCAAGGGTCAGGTGCTTGGCGGACATGGTGGCGAGCTACCGCAGCCTGTGAGCGTCGTCCACGACAATCAGGCTGATCAGGAAGATCTGGCAACGCCACTTCTGCCCGGCTCCCTCCGGCAAG
>Ga0255028_100178_pt1 | contig 14605 bp, 11 predicted proteins | sample DRGLUT_MetaT_FD_178168 | JGI IMG/M metagenome (GOLD analysis project Ga0255028, IMG submission 178168) | Metatranscriptome of freshwater microbial communities from Pennsylvania, United States - DR:GLUT (Metagenome Metatranscriptome) | ecosystem: Environmental > Aquatic > Freshwater > Creek...
CCTACCCGAACGGCCATTGCCTGCCCTACGCGCTGGCCACCGACCCGGCCGCCTTCAACGACCGGCTGCTGGCCATCGACATCTCGGAAACCGGCCGGCTCTCCGGGCCGATCCAGGCCGCCGAATACGGCGACCTGAGGCACGCTTATTACGGTCTGGACCCGGCGCCGGCCGGGACGGAACGCCCCATCGACGAGGACGCCGCATGATCTCCGTCAACGAGGACATGAAGCAGGAGATGCTGCGGCGCGGCATCTCGGTGCTGCACCCGGCCCCGTTCGGCCTGCCGGAGGACTGCACCTTCGAGCCGCCGTGCAGCATCAAGTGGATGGGCATCGATTACTGCCTCACCATGGGGGCCTTCTCGTACGCGGTGAGCGGCTACTATTTCGGCGCCGACATCGCCCGCTACTGCTCGATCGGCGAGAGCGTCCAGGTCGGGCGCGGCAGCCACCCGGTCCATTGCGGCTCGACCTCGCCGCTGTTCTATACCCACCACTCGGCCGTGTTCGACCGCCTCGACCCGCGGGCGGAGGATTACGAGATCTGCGGCCCCTACCTGTGGCCCAAGCGCGTGCGCATCGGCAACGACGTCTATATCGGCCACGGCGCCTTCCTGATGCCCGACATCACGATCGGCGACGGGGCGATCATCGGCGCCATGGCGGTGGTGACCAAGGACGTGCCGCCCTACGCGATCGTGGCCGGCAGCCCGGCCCGGATCGTGAAGATGCGCTTCCCCGACGCGCTGATCGAGCGTTACCTGAAGGTGCAATGGTGGCGCTACGCCTTCTGGGACCTGCGCCAGTGCTCGATCACCGACCCGGAACAATTCCTCGACGCCGTGGAGGAGCGGATCGCCGGCGGCATGCAGGAATACCGGCCGGAGCTGATCCCGATCCAGTCGCTGGTGCCGCAGGGATGAGGATTACGTATCTTCTTCCAAGGTGACGGACCAAGTCCGGCGCACCGTCGCCGGATTACCGTGCAACAGGCATCCATCACCGGCTGGCCGCTTGAGCACAGATCCGGCCGAGAGCTTGCTATAGGCCCCCAGGCGCATTTTCGGCAGGATTGATGCGCCCGTTCCCAGGAATGCGGCCGTCCCGCACACGGTATGACCGCACAAGAGCGCGCCAGGTGACAGAACGACAGAGGCGTCAAGACGTGCGTCGTGATGAACCGCGACCTGCGCATGCAACACCACGTTGGCGCCGAGTTGCACCAGGGGACCGACAAAAACGCCAGGATAGATGATCGCCCCGGCCCCGATCACCGCTGACGGCGCGACGTAAGCCATCGGGTGGACGATACGCGCCAGGGTCAGATCCATGCTGACCAGTTCACGGTAGATCTTGTGCCGGATCGCCGGGTCACCCGTGCAGACGATGAATTCCTTCTGATTCCGGTCCGGAATCGAGGCGATGTCCGCATGCGTCGTGAAGGAACTGCCGCATAGGGCCGTCAGGTCTGCGGTCCGCACCGGTCCGGGGGCGACCACATCCGTGATCACGTAGCCGTCGCCGTTCACGCGCCCACGCTCGCCGAGGTCGCGCAGGAGAGCGGCGACCTCCACCGCCAGACTGCCGCCACCGCATATTACGAGCCGCTGCGTCATCGAGCGGCTCGGGGACGTCTGGCCTCGGGTTCGCGAACCTCACTCGGCGGTGCGCCGGGGAACACGTCGGCATATCGGGCGATGGCCCGCCGCAAGGATGCGCAGACCGCCGCGACATCGGCCTCGGTCATGGCCTCGAAGGTCGGCAGGTTGAGTCCTCGGGCCGACCATGTCTCGGCGACCGGATAGTGGGTCTCCTCGTGATAGGGCGCCTGCTGGTGCGTCGGGTAGAAGATCGGACGGCTGTCGATGCCGTCGGCCAGGAGCGCCGCCATGACTGCGTCCCGCTCGCGGACACCGCCTCCGGTGAGCAGCACGGTGACCAGCCAGGGTACGGGCACCGCCCATGGCTGGGAACCGAGCAGGCGCAGGCCTTCGATCCCGGCGAGTCGCACGGCGTACCAAGCGGCCACCTGGCGGCGGGCGGCCAGGATCGTGTCGATCCGCTCGAGCTGAGCGAGGCCGATCGCGGCGGCGATGTTCGTCATCCGGTAGTTGAAGCCGACCACTGGATGTATGTAGCGGCGCTGCGGGTCGAGGCCTTGCCCACGGTAGAGACGCAGCCGCGCCGCGAGAGCGGCGTCGTCCGTCACCACCATGCCGCCCTCGCCGGTGGTGATGATCTTGTTGCCGTAGAAGCTGAAGGTCGCACAGGCCCCGAAGGAGCCGACCGGCCGCCCCCGATAGGTGGCCCCGTGCGCCTCCGCCGCATCCTCGACCACGTGCAGGTCGTAGTGCGCCGCCAGCCTCATGATCCGGTCCATATCGGCCGGATGGCCGTAAAGGTGGACCGGCATGATGGCCCGGGTGCGCGGGGTGATCCGCGCCTCGATACAATCCGGATCGAGGTTCAAGGTCAGGGGCTCGCAATCGACGAAGACCGGCTTGGCCCCGCAATAGGTCACGGCATTCGCCGAGGCGATGTAAGTGAGGTTCGGCACGATCACCTCATCGCCGGGGCCGATTCCGAGGGCCGTGAGCGCGAGGTGCAGCGCGGTGGTGCCGTTGTTGACCGCTACCGCATGGGAGACGCCGCAGAAGCGCGCGAAGGCGGCCTCGAAGGCACCCAGGAAGCGGCCGCTGGACGAGATCCAGGTGCTGTCGAGGCATTCGAGCACGTAGGCACGCTCGTTTCCTCCCAGGGTCGGAGCGGCGACGGGAATGAAGTTGCGGTCGGCCATGATCAGACCGCCGCCCCGGTGGCGACCAGCGCTTCATCCGCTGCGCTCAGAGGCCGGCCGGCCGCCCTGCGGTAGAGAACGCCAAACCGGCGCGCCACCGACTCCCAGGTGTGCCGGGCGACGATCGCCCGGCCCCGCGCCGTGAGCTGATCGCGGAGCGGGGCATCCGACCACAGCTTGACGATCGCTCCGGCGATGTCACCGCTGTTGTTGGGATCGAACAGGAGCGCGCCGCCATCCGTCTGCGACGGCAACGATGTGACATTGGAGCAGGCGACGGGACACGCGGTCGCGAAGGCCTCCCAGATCGGCGCGCTGGCGGCCTCGAACTTGGTCGGCACAACGGCGCCCCGGGCCAGATGGTAGAGCAGAACCAGATCGCGCTGGGTGATGTAGCCGGCCCAGCGGAAGCGATCCGTCACATTGAGGGCGGCCGCCCGCTCCAACACGCGCAACGAGAACGGCAGGAGCGCCCCCGTGAAGACCGTGAGGGGCGGCTCGATACCCTGGGCTCGCAGGATTGCGGCGGCCTCCACGAGGCCGATATGGTTCTTGTGCTCCCAACCGGCCGCCGGGTAGATCAGGAAGCCGCCCGGCCGGATCCGGAAGCGTTCACAGAGGTCCCGCACCTCTGCGGATGTCGGAGGCGTGCGGTCGGCCGCCGGCGGCGCGAACGAGATGACGGCCAGCTTCTCGGCCGGTACGCGGTATTGGCGTTGGAGATCCTCCGCGATCCAGCGCGAAGCTACCGGCACGATCGCCGCCGAGTTGCAGAAGTATTGATAGATGACCTCACGCTGCTCGAGCTCACCGTCAGAAAAATTCTGTGGGAGATGAAGGTGCTGGAGGTCGTGGGGGTGGTAGAGGAACGGCAGGTCCGAATCGAGCGCGAATTGCGACAGGGCGTGCACCACCGCCACGCCCGCTTCCCGCAAGGGTCCCGTCGCGTCGTGGAGGTTGATCCGGAGGTTCGCACTCTCGTCCTGAAATTTGAAGATCCGCTGGGCCAGCGACGTGCCAGCCAGCCTGAACGCGCGCTCGCGGATCGGCAGGGCGCCGGTGTTCAACGTCAGCAGCTTGCAATGATCCGGCATGATCGCACGCAGATCGTCGCGCGCGTCCGAGTCCACGATCAGGGAGAAGCGATACTCGTCCGCCGGAAGGTGATCGAGATGGCTGATCAGGCCACGCGTGACCTCGGCTACACCGCCAGCAGCACCCAGGGCCGGTCGCGCATCGATCGCGACGTGAAGCTGCTCTGACACGGCATAAGTCCTTTTGGTCGTCCTGCGCGCCCGCTCCGGCGCACGATTCATCAATCCCGATCCTTGTCCGGAGCTGTCTCACCAGGGGATGCGGCCGTACCGGCGCGTCAGAACCGCGTATTCCGCCGCACTCTGCTCCGCGAAGGTCGGATCGGCGGCGATGCGGGCCATGCCGGAGCGGGAATGGACAAGCCGGGTCACAAGGGGCGCCAGCATCGTGTGGCGCTGCAGCTCCAGGCTCGCTCCACCGAAGCGCACGACATGGGTGATCCAGGGTCGGACCTGTTCCGCCATCGCGAAGGTCGCCGGCGCCAAGGCGTCGATGAGGTGGCAGCGTTTCAGGCCGCTGTCGCCCAATCGACCGAGCCATTCGTTATCGAGATGCCAGCGCATGGCGGGATCGAACGATCCGATCCGCCGGAGGGTGCTGGACGGCATCATCCACCCTGAAGGCGTCGGGAAGTCGTTGATGCGCATGATCGTGCCATGCTCATCGACCTCGAGCTGGGTCGTGGAAACAAAGTCATAGCGTTTCAGAGCATTGAGACCCCAGGTGAGGTAATTCGGGTCCCACCAATCGTCGTCCTCCAAGAAGGCGATGTAGTCGAAACGATCCGCCGCCGCGTCGATCCCGGCATTCAGGGCGCCGGCCTGCGAGCAGGTCCCGCTCCGCGCCCAGATGACATCGCTCCGCTCGACAAGAGACGCGGGGATGTCCGCATCGGCATCGATGCCGATGATGAAGGTGAGCCGGGCGCGTCCTTCCGCAACGGCGGTTTGGGCGAGCGCGCCGGTGATCGCCCGGTCGACGAAATATGCGTCGGTCTGTGCCCCGACGGTGATCCGCTGAAGACGGGACGGCGTGATCACCCCGACCGACGAAGGCTGCGACATCGCGAATTGTTCCCGTATAATTCCACATTCCGTGGTTTCGATTATATCTGTTCAATATATCGGTAATCGCGTACTATATTTTTTTATTCTAGAGATGAATTAATCTACGCCTGAAAATGTCTGAAATCATATTTTTCGCTTTCGACTCGATAATGATCTGCGATTCTCCTGTTACGGTCCGAAGAATTATCCGTCAAGCCTACGAACTTGAGCCATTCTGGTCTGTATTGACGATTTTCACGGCCATGAATGCTTTGGATATAAATCTGTTTCGTTCAATACTGACGAATTTTACAGCCTATGCAGGTTGAATGAGATCTGGAAGCCGGAAGCGGGCCTTGCCCGAACGCCGTGTCCGGGGGCCAGATGGAGAATTGGTTTCCTGCATCGCTACGGAATCCGAAGGATCCGGCGGATTCTCCGATCCCGGGTGGCGTTCCGCCGCCCTCCCGTCCGGGCGGAGAGGCGCGCCGCGATCTGCGACGTCCCGCAGCTTGTTGGAACGGCGCGGCGATCCCGCTCGGCGCAGGTTCCGGTGCCTCGACAGGCGGTCCCGCAGGCCGCGCCCGCTATCCCCGCGCCAGCACCCGCGCCGCCGCCTCACCGAGCGCCCGGACGCCCGAGACCAAGTCGGCGTCGCCGGTATCCTCCGCCCAATGGTGGCTGATGCCGCCGATCGAGGGCACGAACAGCATCGCGGCCGGCAGGATCCGGGCGACGTTCTGCGCGTCGTGGCCGGCGCCCGAGGGCATCACCTGCCAGCCGCCGGGACTGACCGCCTCGGCGGCGTCCGAGAGCGCCCGCATCAGCTCCGGGTCGCAGGGGGCGGGGATCGCCTTCGCCAGGGCCGTCAGCGTAGCGGGGCAGCGCTCGCGCCGGTTCGATTCGCGCACCAGCGCCTCCAGGCAGGCTTCCATCCGCTCCAGCACCGGCATCGACACGTCGCGGAACTGGAAGAACACCTCGGCGCGGCCGGGGATGATGCTGAAGCCGCCGGGATCCAGGGTGATCCGCCCGGTGGTCCAGGTGCTGCGCGGGCCGCAGACCTTCGGGAACTCCCGGTCAATCGCCGCGAGCAGCCGCACCGCCGAGAGGCCCGCATCCCGGCGCTCCGCCATGGTGGTGCCGCCCGCATGGTCCTGGTTGCCGTCGAACACGATCCGGAACTGCCAGATCGCCACGATGCCGCTCACCACCCCGAGATGCAGCCCGGCGGATTCGAGCTGCGTGCCCTGCTCGATATGCATCTCCAGGAAGCCGCGGTAGCGGCCCGGGTCGAGCCGCATCCGGGGCAGGCCGGCAAGCCCGGCACGCGCCAGGGCGTCGCGCAGCGGCGTGCCGTCGGTGCGGTTGCGGGCGGCGTCGATCTCGGCCTCGGTCAGGTCGCCGATCGCCGAGCGGCTGCCCAGGAAGCCGCCCGAGAAATGCCCCTCCTCGTCGGCGAAGGCGACGACGTCGACGGTCAGTCCGGCGCGGGCGAGCGCCACCCCGGCCACGACCCCCAGCGCCCCGTCGAGCCAGCCGGCCTCGTTCTGGGTCTCGATATGGCTGCCGACCAGGAGATGCGGGCCGGGGCCGCGATGCCGCCCGAGGACGTTGCCGATCCCGTCGATGGAGGCCTCGAGCCCGCATGCCTCCAGCTTGGCCATCAGCCAGCGGCGGGATTCCATGTCCGCGGCCGAGAAGGTCGGGCGGTGGACGCCGGTCCGGAACCGGCCGATCTCGCGCAGGGCGTACAGGTCGGCCAGGAAGGCTTGGGTGTCGATCTCGGTCATGCGGTCCCCGGGGCTGGAAGCTCCGGCCGTGCAAGCCCCGTGCGGCGGGCTATTCCGCGGCCGCAGGTCTCGACGCGGCGCCCTGCGCATCGCCCATCCAGGCGGCGAGGTCGGCCCGGGCCCGGTCGGTCAGCGCGCGCTTCTTCAGGGCGGCCTTCTCGGGCCCGCGCAGGCGGCGGCCGGTCTCGTTGCGGGGCGCCCCCTCCAGGGGTGGGAACAGGCCGAAATTCACGTTCATCGGCTGGAACGAGCGCGGGGCGTTGGCCTCGCCGTCCGCCGCCACGTGGCCACCGGTGATGTGGGCGATCAGCGCACCCAGAGCGGTCGTCTGGGGCAGGGGGGCGAGGGGGCGGCCGGCGGCCTCGGCCACCGCGAAGCGGCCGGCCATCAGCCCCACCGCGGCGCTCTCGACATAGCCCTCGCAGCCGGTGATCTGGCCGGCGAAGCGCAGGGCGGGGCGGGCCTTCAGCCGGAGGGTGGCGTCGAGGAGGCGCGGGCTGTCGAGATAGGTGTTGCGGTGCAGGCCGCCGAGGCGGGCGAATTCGGCCCGCTCCAGGCCGGGAATCGTGCGGAAGATCCGCACCTGCTCGGCATAGGTCAGCTTCGTCTGGAAGCCGACCATGTTGTAGAGGGTGCCGAGTGCGTTGTCCTGGCGCAGCTGCACGATCGCGCAGGGCTTGACCAGCGGATCGCGCGGGTTGGTGAGGCCAACCGGCTTCATCGGGCCGTGCCGCAGGGTCTCGGGGCCGCGCTCGGCCATGACCTCGATGGGCAGGCAGCCGTCGAAATAGGGCGTGCCCTCCCACTGCTTGAACCCGATCTTGTCCCCCTTCACCAGGGCGTCCACGAAGGTCTCGTACTGCTCCCGGGTCATCGGGCAGTTGAGATAGTCGGCCCCCGTGCCGCCGGGGCCCGGCTTGTCGTAGCGGGACTGGAACCACGCCACGTCCATGTTGATCGAGTCGCGGTGGACGATCGGCGCGATGGCGTCGAAGAAGGCGAGGGACTCGGCCCCGGTGAGCCCGCGGATGCCCTCGGCGAGCGCCGGGGCCGTCAGCGGGCCGGTGGCGACGATGCAGGGGCCCCATTCCTCCGGCGGCAGGCCCTCGACCTCCCCGCGGACCAGGGTGACGTTGGGGTGCTGCTCCAGCGCCCGGGTCACCGCGGCGGAAAAACCCTCGCGGTCGACCGCGAGCGCTCCGCCCGCCGGCACCTGGTTGGCGTCGGCCGCCCGCATGATCAGCGAGCTCAAGCCGCGCATCTCCTGGTGCAGCAGCCCGACGGCGTTGCCCTCCGGATCGTCGGACCGGAACGAGTTCGAGCAGACGAGTTCGGCCAGCCCGTCGGTCTGATGGGCCTCGGTGCCGCGCACCGGGCGCATCTCGTGGATGACGGCGCGGTGGCCGGCCTCCGCCACCTGCCAGGCCGCCTCGGATCCGGCGAGACCGCCGCCGACGATGTGGATGGTCTGTGTCATGTCTGAGAATAGCGAAGGACCGCCACCCGGATCAACGGGTGGCGGTCCTTCGGTCGGCTCCCGCGGTGGCTGGGATCAGACGCGGGCGATGCCGCGGATCTCGCTGCGGTTGATGCCGAGATCGGCGAGGTCGCGATCCGACAGGCGGGAGAGCTGGGTGATGGTGTCGCGGTACCGGAGATAGGCGCGGACGCGGCTCAGGACGCTACGGGCGGCGGACATGGTGTGCTGTGACCTCTGCTTGGGCAGACGATGGCGCCCCATTGCGCATCGCTGCCTCTTGTTGGTGCAACGCACATATAGGCCGACCGCAGCGCAACAGGAGTCGAAAGGTCAAGCATCAGACCTGCGGAAATTGCATAACCGGCTTAAGAAACCGCCAACCATTCCGGATGGTCATTCTTTGGGCGCATGCAGAACTGCGGTCCGGGACGCGCGAAGGGCGTCCCGCCGCGCGGCGGAACGCCCCCCGATACGCCGATCGACCGCGCCTGGGTCTCAGTAGAACGGGCGCGGCCCGTAGAAGCCGTAGGGCCTGTAGAACGGGCGCGGCCGGACATAGCCGCCATAATAGACCGGCCGGCGCCAGTAGCCGTAGGGGCGGGGCCCCCAGTTCGGGCGGCAGAGGCCCCAGGGATTGGGATGAAAGCCGGGGCCGCAGCCGCCCGCCGCCTCGGCGGTGCCCGCGAGCCCAAGGCCGCCGGCGATCGCGGCGGCCATCACGAGCGCCTTCGCGCGCGGTGCGCTCAGAATCGTCATGACTCGATCTCCTCAATACGTCCGGCGGATCGGTAGCCGGTCGATGAAGATTCGGCCCCGCCGCCTGAACCGACGCTGAGCCAGAGGTTGTATTCCGTACAGGCTCGCGGCGGCACCCCGGCAACGCCGTCCGCAGCGCGCAGGTTGCGGCGCAGCGATGGCGGCCTCAGTGCAGGGACGGGGTGCGCAGGAACCGTTCCCGATCCCCGGAGACCAGGGCCAGCTTCACGCCCCGCCCCTCGCGCCGGACGGTGAGCGGCACCCGCACCCCCGCCTCGCCGAGCGCCCAGACGCTGCGGAACAGGGCGGCGAGGTCCGCGACCGGCTCGCCCGCCACCGCCTCGATCACGTCGCCGGCCTGGAGGCCGCCGGTCTCGGCCGGGCCGCCGTCGGCGAGCCCCATCACGACGATGCCCTCCTCGCTCTCGGTGGCGTAGAGGCCGAGCCAGGGTCGGGGCGGACGGTTCGCGCGCCCGCGCGTGGCGAGGTCGTCGAGGATCGGCGGCAGCAGGTCGATCGGCACGACCATGTTGATCGGGCGCGCGCCGCTGGCGCCGCCCTGCTGCAATTGCAGGGAGCCGATCCCGAGCAGGTCACCCTCCGGGCCGATCAGCGCGGTGCCGCCCCAATGCGGGTGCGCGGGGGCGGTGAACAGGGCCTCGTCCAGCACGTATTCCCAGTAGCCGGCGAATTCCTGCCGGGCGACGACCTCGACGGCGACGCAGCGCTGGCGTCCGCCCGCACCGGCCAGCACGGCCCGGTCTCCGGTCTTCAGCCCGGCCGAACGGCCGAGCGACAGGGCCGGGACCCCGAGATCGGCCAGCGCCTGGACGAGGCCGAACCCGGTGGCGGCATCGAAGCCGAGCACATGGCCCGGCACCGAGCGGCCGTCCCGGGTGGTGAGCCAGACGCTCTCGGCCTCGGTGACGAGGTAGCCGATGGTGAGCACCAGCCCGTCCTCGCGGATCACCACGCCGTTGCCGGCCCGCTCGGTGCCGAGGGTCTCGGCCGTGAAGGCGCCCTCCGGAATCCGCGCCGAGAGGGCCAGCACCGCCGACAGGGCCCGGTCGAGGTCGTAGCCGTAATCGGCAGGCCTGGGCTGGGCCTGCGCGGGGATCTTCCACTCGCCCTGCGTCGCCATGATCGTCCTTCGGCTCGTCCATCCGCGTCCTGGCTGGCACTGCCCTGGCTGGGACCGGCCGCGCGAAAGGGCACAAGATAGGATGTTCGCGCGGCCCGTGACACCCAGGGCGCGGCACCGGCACGCCATTCGCCGCACGGGCACGAACGAAAACCGCCCGGCCGGAGCCGGGCGGTGCGCCGTCCGGAGGGACGGCGTGTTCGGAGGGACCGGATCTCCCGCCGGATCGCGGCGGGAGACCGGAGCCTCAGTACTTGCGGACCAGCGGGGCCGGGATCGGCGCCGCGGCCGGGGCCGGCGAGTAGAGCGGCACGATGAACCGGATCCAGCCGTCGGTGGAGTAGTCGCTGCGGGTGCGGCCGAACGCGGTCTGGTAGGTCGCGCCGGTCACGACGTCGCGGGCGACGTAGGCCTGGACGGTGAAGACCTTGAAGTCGTAGCCGATCAGGCCGCCGATGGCGAAGCGGCCGCGGTTGTTGGCCGCCGCGCTGAACGGGCCGATGTCGAAGTTGTAGGTGCCGTAGGCGACCGGACCGATCTCGAAGTTGCCGAACTTCTTGGTCGCCGTGAGGTCGAAGTTCAGGGCGTTCGAGAGGTTGATCGGGCCGATGGCGGCGCCGACCGGACCGCCGAAACGGCCGGGCGAATCGTAGATGTTGGCGGTCAGGTTGGCGGTGATGTTCCAGCCGTCACCGGTGTAGCTGCCGGCCACGCCGAAGCGGTAGGTGTTGGAGGAGAGCTGCGGAAGGACCGGGGTGGCCGTCACGCCGTTCGCCGTGATGATCGAACCGCGGTCGCCGTTGAGATCGTTCAGGTACGCGCCGCCGAGCAAGCTGACGCCGAAATTGTTGCCGAGGTCGAACGCCCAGATGCCGCCGACGAAGGTGCCGACGTTGATCGAGATGTCCTTGTTGCGCACGCCGGCCGGGTTGCGGGTGAAGGCGAACACGGTCGGGGGCGCCACGAGAAGCTCGACGCGGCCGCCGAACGGCACGAACGGGGTCGACCACACCAGGACCGGGATGTTGACGGCCGTGTCGGGATCGTTCCGGCCGTCGGTGCGGCGGTAGGTGAACGTGTTGATGGCGTAGATGCCTTCCGGCAGCGGCGCGCCGACGGCGAGACCGACCTGCTCGCCCGGAACCGTCGTGGTCTGCGCCTGCGCGATCGTCGAGGCCATGCCGACCGTGAGCGCGACCGTGCCGGCCGCGAGCCAGTTCTTCATCATTTTCTCATTCCTTCCCAAGGTCTCAAGGCATCCGTCCCGCATTCGGCATTTCCCTGCCGGTCTGCTCGCCTATCGCGGCTGCCGGCTTCGGATCTGCCGAGCGCCCCCACGGAGCCTGCCCGTCTCAACGTCTGCGACTATTCTACAGAGACCTGCGGAAAGACAGTGGAATGCTCGCCGAAACGGCAAAACCGGCCGAACCGTTGCGCAAAAGCCGCATTTTTGCGGCGATGCAACACTGTCCACAGGCGCCACCCGCGGCCGTCGGTTCGGCAAAATATCGTTGAATGGTCAAGCTGTTGTCCCCCCCGATCACGGGAGAATCCGGCAAATCCGGCGCAGGCAGCAGGCCGTCGGGAGGACCGGGTGTCAGGACCGGAACCGCCGCCCGGAAAGGGCCGCGCGGGACCCGGACGGGGATCCGGCAGCCCCGAATCAGGTTCGGCCGCGGGTGCCCGGTCCGGGCTTGGCGCCCCGGGCCGGGCAGAATTTGCCGCGCCGCTTCCGGAAGACGGGGACGCCCTGGACTACTCGGCGGCGCTGCGACGGGCGGCGCGGGTGGCGGCCTGCGGGGCAGGGCGCCTTTCCAGCACCTCGCGCAGGAACCGGCCGGTATGGCTCGCGGTCGCGCGGGCGATCGCCTCGGGCGTGCCCTGCGCCACCAGCCGTCCGCCGCCGTCGCCGCCCTCGGGGCCCATGTCGATCACCCAGTCGGCGGTCTTGATCACTTCGAGGTTGTGCTCGATCACCACCACGGTGTTGCCCTGGTCGACCAGCTCGTGCAGCACCTCCATGAGCTTGGCGACGTCGTGGAAGTGCAGGCCGGTGGTCGGCTCGTCGAGGATGTAGAGGGTGCGGCCGGTGGCGCGCTTCGACAGCTCCTTGGAGAGCTTCACCCGCTGCGCCTCGCCCCCCGACAGGGTCGTGGCCTGCTGGCCGACATGGACGTAGTGCAGGCCGACCCGCTTCAGGGTCTCGAGCTTGTCGCGGATCGCCGGCACCGCCTTGAACAGCTCGGCCGCCTCCTCGACGGTGGAATCGAGCACGTCGGCGATCGACTTGCCGCGGTACTTCACCTCCAGGGTCTCGCGGTCGTAGCGCTTGCCCTTGCAGACGTCGCAGGTGACGTAGACGTCCGGCAGGAAGTGCATCTCGATCTTGATGACGCCGTCGCCCGAGCAGGCCTCGCAGCGCCCGCCCTTGACGTTGAACGAGAAGCGGCCGGGCTGGTAGCCCCGCGCCTTGGCCTCCGGCAGGCCCGCGAACCAGTCGCGGATCGGCGTGAACGCGCCGATATAGGTGGCGGGGTTCGAGCGCGGCGTGCGCCCGATCGGCGACTGGTCGATGTCGATGACCTTGTCGAGATGCTCCAGCCCCTCCAGCCGCCCGTAGGGCGCCGGATGCTCCAGGGCGCCGTTCAGCTTCTTGGCGACGGCCTTGTAGAGCGTGTCGATCACCAGGGTGGACTTGCCGCCCCCCGAGACGCCGGTGATGCACGTGAAGGTGCCGAGCGGGATCTCGACATCCACGTCCTTGAGGTTGTTGCCGCGCGCCCCGAACAGCCCGAGCTTGCCCTTGCGGCCTTTTCGGCGCGCGGTGGGCGTCCGGACTGCCATCTCGCCCGTGAGGTATTTCGCGGTGAGCGAGGCCGGGTTGGCCAGGACCTCGGCGGGGGTGCCCTGCGCGATGATCTCGCCGCCATGGATGCCGGCGCCCGGGCCGACATCGACCACGTAATCGGCCTGCAGGATCGCGTCCTCGTCATGCTCGACCACGATCACCGAATTGCCGAGGTCGCGCAGGCGCTTGAGCGTACCGAGCAGCCGCTCGTTGTCGCGCTGGTGCAGGCCGATCGAGGGCTCGTCCAGCACGTAGAGCACGCCGGTCAGCCCCGAGCCGATCTGGGAGGCCAGCCGGATGCGCTGGCTCTCGCCGCCCGAGAGCGAGCCGGAGCCGCGGGCGAGCGTCAGGTATTCGAGGCCGACATCCACCAGGAAGCTCAGCCGGTCGCGGATCTCTTTCAGGATCCGGACCGCGATCTCGTTCTGCTTGGGCGTGAGCTTCTCCGGCAGCTCCGAGAACCAGCGGTGGGCGTCGGAGACCGACAGGGCGGTCGCATCGGCGATATCGGCCATGGCGACCTTCACGGCCAGCGCCTCCGGCTTCAGCCGCTTGCCGCCGCAGGTGGCGCAGGGCGTCTCGCTCATGAAGCGCCCGATCTCCTCCCGGACGGCGTCCGAGTCGCTCTCCTTGTAGCGGCGCTCCAGGTTCGGGATCACGCCCTCGAACGGCTTGGTGACCGTGTATTTGCGCAAGCCGTCGTCGTAGGCGAAGCGGATCGACTGGTTCCCCGAGCCGTACAGCACGATGGCGCGGGCCGTCTCCGACAGGCCCTGCCAGGGCACGCTGGTCTTGAAGCCGAAATGCTCGGCCAGCGCGTCGAGGGTCTGGCCGTAATAGGGCGAGGTCGATTTCGCCCAGGGGCCGACCGCGCCGCGCTTCAGGCTCAAGGCCGGATCGGAGATCACCAGCTCGGGATCGATCCGCATCTCGTGGCCGATGCCGCTGCAGGTCGGGCAGGCGCCGAACGGGTTGTTGAACGAGAACAGCCGCGGCTCGATCTCCGCGATGGTGAAGCCCGAGACGGGACAGGCGAAGCGCGACGAGAAGGTGATGGTCCGGGGCGCCTCGCCCTCGGGCGCATCCGCGAACACGATTTCGGCGATCCCGTCGGCGAGTTCCAGCGCGGTCTCGAAGGAATCGGCCAGCCGCGAGCCGATATCGGCTCGGACCACGATCCGGTCGACCACCACGTCGATGTCGTGCTTGAACTTCTTGTCGAGCTTGGGCACGTCGTCGATGGCGTAATACTCGCCGTTGACGCGCAGCCGCTGAAAACCCTTCTTTTGGTAGTCGGCGATTTCCTTGCGGTACTCGCCCTTGCGGCCGCGGACGACGGGCGCCAGCAGGTAGAGCCGGGTCTTCTCCGGCAGTTCCAGCACCCGGTCGACCATCTGCTGGACGGTCTGGCTCTCGATCGGCAGGCCGGTGGCGGGCGAGTAGGGGATGCCGACCCGCGCCCAGAGCAGGCGCATGTAGTCGTAGATCTCGGTGACCGTCCCCACAGTGGAGCGGGGGTTCTTCGAGGTGGTCTTCTGCTCGATGGAGATCGCCGGCGACAGCCCGTCGATCTGGTCGACATCGGGCTTGGACATCATCTCCAGGAACTGGCGGGCATAGGCCGAGAGCGACTCGACGTAGCGGCGC
>Ga0255028_100179_pt1 | contig 14455 bp, 12 predicted proteins | sample DRGLUT_MetaT_FD_178168 | JGI IMG/M metagenome (GOLD analysis project Ga0255028, IMG submission 178168) | Metatranscriptome of freshwater microbial communities from Pennsylvania, United States - DR:GLUT (Metagenome Metatranscriptome) | ecosystem: Environmental > Aquatic > Freshwater > Creek...
ACCCTGCGCACAGACGGATCGGGTGAGCTGAACGAGCTGATCTTCTCGATCCGCCAGCTTGACGGTGGCGCGGTCTCGTCACAGCTCGGGAAGCAGATCAGTCCCGGATCCGCCGTCAAGGTCGAGGGTCCGTTCGGCCACGCCTTCCACCGGCTCGGACGGGGGCGCCTCGTCGTGGTATCGGCCGGGGTGGGCTTCGCGCCGGCCTGGGCGGTGGCGCGGGCGAGCCGCCTGCGTGAGCCGGAGCGCGACATAGTGGTCGTGGCAGGAGCCCGTCATGCGCACAACCTCTACATGCGTCCAGCCCTGCAATGGCTGCGCGAACGGGGGGCTGCGACGACCCTGACCTGCAGCGGCGCGAACCCGCCTGACGACGCACGCCCCGGTCGGCCGACGCTGCATCTCCCGATGCTCACCGCGGATGACACGGTCGTCACCGCTGGAGGGCCTGAGTTGGTCGCGGCAGTGCAATTCCTGGCCGCGGCGGCAGGGGCAACCTGCTACGCGGACCCTTTCTATGCCGCCGAGCGGACCGGCACGACGAAGCACCCGGCGGAACTGAATTTCATCCAGCGCCTCCTCCAGCGGGTTACGCGTCATCAGACAACCAAAACCGAGCCTGTGGTCTAAAGGATCATCAACCAAAGATTGGTATCCACGTATTCGGTGACACCAATTTAACCACTCAGATAGCAGGTTGCGGCCATGGCACCTGCGTTCGTCAGTCTCCGCAAGCTTCCCGTGGCAGCCTTGGCCTTCTTGGCGCTGTCATTCGGTGCGTGGGCAGAAGACCTCGCCATCGTCGGCACAGGCGATGGAATCGAGATGCTGCAGGCAATCGCGACGGCCTACAATGCGGGCGGCGCGGTGCGGGTGACAGTCCCGCCGAGTATCGGGTCGGGCGGCGCGGTCGCGGCGGTCGGCGGCGAGCGGCAGAAGCTCGGCCGAGTGGCTCGCCCTCTCACTGAGGCGGAGAAGGGGCAAGGCCTCGTCGAGGTGCCGCTGACACGTATTCCCTCCGCGTTCTTCGTACACGGCGGCGTCGGCGTGACAGGCCTGACGAGCGCGCAGGTGGCAGCGATCTTCGCCGGGACGACCGACAATTGGAGTGCTGTCGGCGGCCCTGACCTCAAGATCCGTGTCGTCCGGCGCGAGGACACGGACAGCACTTTGGCGGTCCTTCGGTCAAGCATGGGAGGCTGGCGGGATCTCGTCCTGACGAGCCGCTCGAAAACCGCGACCACGACCCAGGACGCCATCGAGACCGTGCGCCAGACCCCCGGCGCGATCGGCTTTGGCCCGTTTTCGCCCGCGCTGGCGGGAGACCTCGCCGTACTCGCGATCGACGGCAACACGCCGCGCGATCCTGCCTACCCCAGCGCGGTGACCCTGGCGCTGATCTACAAGGCCGCCACGCGCGACGCCGCGGCGGCCGATTTCCTCGCCTTCGCGACCTCCGACCACGCGAAGCGCCTGCTGGAGGAGCGGGGCGGCGCTCCGCTCAAGCCGTGACGCGGAATCCGTTCTCGCGTTCCCTGCGCGCGCGCCTCGTGGGCGCGACGCTCTCGACGGCCGCGATCGCCCTCGCGGCCCTCGTCTTTCTCGTGGCGCTGCGCTCCGGGCAGACCCTGAGCGAGCAGGCCCACGAGATCTCGCGCTGGTCGGAAGCCCAGCTCTCGGGCCGCCTACTGAGCGACGCAAAGCTCGCGGCGGCGCGGCTCCAGATGCAACGCGAAGATGTGGAACGGCGCTTCGCCACAATGGCCAAGCGCTGGGACGTGTCCAAGGCCGTGTTCTCCGGTAACACGGTGGCAGCGTCCGAGCTCATGCGACCCGCCCTTTCGCTCGCGGATCTCGACGGGGTGATCGCCTTCGACCAGAATTTGCGGGCGCTTACTGCCGACCGGGTCGAGGCGGACCTGCTCACGGCCAACTCGGCGCTCGCGCAGACACCCCTGGCGGCCGCGCTGCGCGGGATGATAGCCAGGAACGACCGCGAACGTTCGACTGGGTTCGTGATGTCCCTGCGCTGGGACCCCGCTTTGGCCGGCGCGCTCGCCGCGGACGAGACCGGATCGCTCGTCGACGTCTTCGGTCAACCGCTGTTCGACGAGTTCGGCGAAGTGATCGGCGGTTTGGTCGGCTACCGGGTGCTCCGCCCGCGCGAGGAAATCCTGACGGCTTTCTCCGCGCTGAGCGGACGCGACGTCCTCATCCTCGCGGGCGCCCGCCTTCTCTCATCGGCGGGCGCCGAGATCCTTAGCGCGGGACTCGGCGTTGTCTCCGCGTCGGGCCTTCAGCCGATCGCCGGCGCCGAGAAGGTCGCGCGCTGCATCCCAGTGGCGCAGGAGATCCGGCTGTGCGTCGCGGCACCCCTGCGGGAGCTTGAGGAGATCAAGAACAAGGTCGTCGAGATCGGCGAGGCGAGCTCCCGTTCCCTCCTGACGACGCTCTGCGTCGTCGCGGGCCTGACCCTGTGCCTCGTGGCGATCGTGCTCCTGTTCCTGTCGAGCCGCATCACCCGTCCGCTGGTGCGGATCACCCAGACAGTCGCCGAAGTCGCGCGGGGAAACTGGCATGTGGCAGTGCCGGACGTCCGGCGCGAAGACGAGGTCGGCGACATCGCCCGTGCGGTGGTCGTCCTGGAGCACTCCCTCGCGGAGCGGGACCAGCTGCGCGACGACGTCTTCGCCAAGAACCAGATCCTGACGGAGCGGGAGGCGCAGCTAGAGGAGCAGAACGAGCGGTTCGACGCGGCCCTGAACAACATGTCCCAGGGCCTGTGCATGTTCGACGCGAACGGCCGCCTCAAGGTCTCGAACGCGCAGTTCCTCCGCATCTACAGGATCGCACCCGAGGCTCTTGGGCCCGATCCAAACCATTCCGATGTCTGGTCGCTGGCCGGACTCGCCGATCTGGCGGGCCGGGACTTAGGTGCACACGGCCGCGTGACGACCGCAACCCTTGCCGACGGACGCTGCGTCGAGATCGCCATTCAGTCGATGGTCGACGGAGGCTGGGTCGAGACGCACGAGGACGTCACCACGAGCGTGATCGCGCAGGCGCGCATCACGCACTTGGCAACCCACGACGCCCTGACGGGGCTTCCGAACCGGACGCTGCTCGCCGAGCGTCTGGGCTCGGCGTTCTCGGAACTCGCCAGGGGCGGCCGCGCCGTTGCGGTCATCTGCCTCGACCTCGACGACTTCAAGGGGGTGAACGACACCTTCGGCCATCCCGCGGGCGACGATCTGCTCCGTCAAGTCGGCGGCCGGCTGACGGCCTTGAGCCCGCCGGGCAGCACCGTGGCACGCCTCGGCGGCGACGAGTTCGCGATGGTCCTGTCCGGGTCGGAACTTGGGGATGGCGTGCTCAGGCTGGCGGAGGAGGCTCTGGTTCAGCTGCGGCGCCCGTTCCTCATCGCCGATCAGTTCGTCTCCGCCGATGCGAGCCTCGGGATCGCGATCTCAACACCGACCGATGCCGACGGCGACGATCTCCTCCGCCGCGCCGACCTCGCGCTCTACGTCGCCAAGGCCGATGGCGGCCGAAGGGTGCGCGCCTTCGAGCCGGAGATGGAGGAGCGTCAGCATCACCGGCGCTGGATCGAGCGCGAGCTGCGCATCGCGATCGAGAACGGACAGATCGAGCTGCACTACCAGCCGCTGTTCGAGCTCGCCACCAACACAGTGACGGGATTCGAGGCACTGGCCCGCTGGCACCACCCCGAACGCGGCATGATCTCGCCCGGCGAGTTCGTGCCGGTAGCCGAGGCCACCGGTCTGATCGATGCGCTCGGGGTCTACGTCCTCCGGACTGCCTGCGCGGCCGCGATGGAATGGCCAGGGTCGCTGCGTGTGGCGGTCAACATCTCGCCGGCCCAGTTCAGGGAGGGTCACATCGACCAGATCGTGGAGGAGGTGCTGCACGCAACCCGGCTTCCGAGCCAACGCCTCGAACTGGAGATCACCGAATCGGTGATCCTCGGCCAAGATCAAGCCACCTACGAGAAGCTAACCCGGCTTCGCCGCCTCGGCGTGCGGTTCTCGATGGATGATTTCGGCACGGGCTACTCGTCGCTCAGTTCCCTCAACAGTTTCCGCTTCGACAAGATCAAATTGGACCAGTCGTTTGTGCGGAATCTAATGGAACGGGACGAGGCCGCCGCGATCGTTCACGTCGTGGCAGAACTCGGCCGCAGCCTGAAGATCACTACAACGGCCGAGGGCGTCGAGACGGAGGAGCAGCTGGCCCGGCTCCGGGCGAGCGGCTTCTCGGAGGTCCAAGGCTACCTCCTGAGCCGGCCCATACCCGCCGCTGGGGTGGCCGGATTCATCCTCGCCCAGTGCAATCTCAGCGCCGCAGCCTGAGATCATGTCCCGCACCGATGCAGCCGGGATCGCGCCGAGCACGCGTTCAATCAGGCACGTCTTCGAAGGATGACCGTCGCGACGGATCAAATAGCGCTCTGTGAAGCGGCTCGCGTGCTCCGGGACGGCGCTTTGTTGCTCATCAGACACAATCACCCACTCACAGATCCGGGACTGAAATCATTAGTTTTCGACAGAAAGAATTGCTGCTAAGAAGCCTCAATCCTGTTTATCTAAAGGCTTTAAGCGACGATTGTCGGATAATATTTTTGGTCCATAGAATGTTCTGCCTCAGCATCTTATGTATCGTTGCGGGAATTGCCACATCTAATTCGGCGTCCAAGCACGCGCATCACCTAGTGCCGATAGAAGGTGTTGGTGGCGGCCTCCTGATACTTGGACTTGGACTGATTGGGTTCGGTCTTCCAATTTATCGGTAAGGCATCTTAGGACGATCGATCTTCGAACATCGTTGAATGGGTCGTCTTACGCTCGGGGGTTTTGGCGTCGCGCGGGGCCCGTGCCGCAAGCCGGGCTTCGGGCAACGTCTGTCCGGTCGGCACCGGCACCGCGCCACAGCCCCGGAACGGGACCCCAGATCGGCCCGCAATTGGCCCCCTGCGCAAGCTCATACGGTGCGGCTGAGCCGATCCGACATCTGGCTTTGGCGTCGTAAGCTCTGGCCTCAGGCGCGGTTCTTGAAGCGCCAGCTCTCATTGCCGGTCTCGACGATCTCACAGTGATGGATGAGCCGGTCGGGCAGCGCCCCGCTCAAGGTCGTGACGGATTTGGCGGGCCGCTCGGTCCTTGCCGGGAGGCCCGTCGCGGTGGGCGCCGCTCGTCTGAGGCACGACCCGGTTCATCCCGGCCGTGTTCGGTCGGCTGCGTTTCCACGAAAGGTGGAAAGCTGAAGCTGAGGAGATCTCAGGGAAAAGGCTGCTTTGCGAGCCTCCGTCAGCGGCCGCTTCGGGGCAAATTCCCTCGTCGCCTGACCGACCACGATGGGCGCCAAGCCGAACGTCCGGTCCGGCCTGACGATGCCTTCCCCAAAAGCGGGCTCGCCGCTTCATGGGAGTCGCGCCGAAAAATCGGGCAGACTCGCCCAAGTCCCTTATGGCGCACCTGAAGATGTTGCGCGGGATCGGGTTCGATCTGCCACCGGACGCGATCTCCCGATGGCCGCGACCAGCCTCGCCGCTAAAAACACGCCGGTAAGATTGGTCGCAGGCGCTGGAAATTTCTGTCTCGGGACGGGGAGTTATTCCACCGACAGTTGAATCACCCTGCGTCCGCATATGCAGGACCGCGTCACGCTGCCGAGGCAGAAGAAATCAGGCTCAGCTGACAGCATCGAGCGTCTGCTGGTGGGTGCGCGCCGAGAGCTGCTTCAGGGCGACCGCACATGCATTCATGACATGGAGTCGCGCCACGTGTTCGGCTTTCGCGGCGTCGCGGGCCTGAAAAGCCTCGACGAGGGCATCGATCTCGGCGAGGCTGTGTGGCAGCCGCTCGGGATGCATCAGGGATGTCGCGCGCAGCAGGTTGATTCGGGAGTAGAATCCGCAAAGGATCTCGTAGACGAGATCGTTTCGGCAATTGCTGAGCATGATATCGTATAGAATACCCTTCGCGCGCAGGACGTGATCCGTGTTGCCGCTGCTAGCAGCCTCGCGCAGATGCCGGGCTGCCGCAGCGAATTCTGTGACGGCAGCGTCCGAAGCCTGGGTGGCGAATTCTCGGGCCGCGTAGCCTTCCAGGACAGCCCGCAGCGCGTAGAGCTGACGCGCCTCCTCCACCGAGATCGAGGCCACGACCGGGCCGCGATGTGGAACCGTGTGGACCAGCTTCTCGGCCTCGAGCCGGCGCAGGGCCTCGCGCACGGAGGCGCGGCTGACGCCGAGCCCCTCGCACAATTCGCGCTCGATCAGCCGCTCGCCGGGGGCGTAGACGCCCGAGGTGATCGCCTCGCGGACGGCGTCCTCGACCTTCCGACGGAGCGTGTCTGGCTGGATGGCCCTGATCTTGTTCATCGCCTGGTGTTCGGGGAGCGCTGATGAGCTAAACGGGTGACATGACGCAGCCCCGGGTGGCAAGGGATGTCCCGAAGCGCGTCGGTCAGCCCCGGCCCCGCGCGGCCAGCTCGTCGAGCAGGATCGGCGCGGCCAGTTCCGCGCCGTGCATGCCGATCAGGCTGACGATCTCGAGAACCTCCATGAGTTCCTCCTTGGTCGCCCCGTAGCCGAGCGCGTTCTTCATGTGCATCTTCAGGCCCGGCACGTAGAGATGGGTCGCCGCCGCGTCGAAGGCGCAGTAGACGAACTCCTTCATTTTCGGTGTCAGCACGCCGTGGCGCCAGGGCCACGCCGAGAAGTCGAGATAGCCCTCGAACAGGTCGGGATCGAGTTCGAGAAGTCCGTCCCAGAACGCGTGCCAGTAGCCCCGATCGCGGGTGAAGTCGGACTTCAGCTGCTCCTGCCGCGGCGACAGCGGCTCGGGGACGCTTCGCTGCCCGGCCTCCTCCAGCACCTCCAGCAGCAGCGGCACACCGATGTTGCAGGCGTGGATGCCGAGCGTGGCCGTCAGCGCGAGCACCTCCGCGATCTCGTCGGCGGTCGCGCCCGCGTCGAGGGCGTTTCGGATCTGGCGGCGGGTCCCGGGCGCGTAGAGATGCGTCGCGGCCGTCGCGGCCGAGAGCGCGATCAGGGCGCGGTCCTTGGCTCCGAGATGATTCTTGCGCACCGGCACCATCGCCAGCCGCGCCCAGGCGTCGAGGAAGCCCGGCGACAGCTCGGCCAGAGCCGCCTGCTCCGCGTCCCAGTAGCCGAGCTGCTGCTGCACGGTGTGCCGGAGGCTCTCCGGGTTCGGCGCGGCCCCGGTCATACCGTGGCTCCGGCGTAATCGGCCTCGACCACCTCGTCCTGCCAGTTGGTCTTGCCGAGCGAGATCGCCGTGTGGAGCAGGTAGCTGTCGGCGGCCGCGCCGTGCCAGTGCCGCTCGTCCGCGGGGATCCAGACGATGTCGCCCGCCCGGATCGGCTGCGCCTGCTGGCCCGCGACGCAGATCCAGCCCTTGCCGGCGGTCACCTGCAGGATCTGGCCCTGCGCGTGCGTGTGCCAGAAGGTCCGCGCGCCGGGCGTGAAGAAGACGTTGTTGATCATCACGCCGCCCGTCGACGGCATCACCGGATCGGCCCAGACCTGCCCGGTGAAGGTCGGCCCGCGGCTCTCGGATTTCGCGCTCTTCTCGCGACCGTGGAAAATCTGCATCGTATCCTCTCAGTTCTCGTGTCAGTTCCCATGGAGCCGGACGCCGCCGGAGACGTCGCCGATAGCGTCGACGACGCGGTTGGAGATGACGTCGCCGTAGCCGAGCGCCGTGGCGAGGCCGAAGGTCGCCATCGGGCCCGCCGCGTTGAGGGAGGCGACACCGAGCTCGTGCAGGAGATCGGTGTAGAGGACGACATCCTTGGTCATGAGCTTGCCGGTCAGGCCGCCTTCCAGGTAGTCGCCGTCCACGATCTTCGGGAATCGGTTCAGCGTCGCGAAATTGACGCCGCTGGAGGCGTTCAGCACCTCTAGGAGCCGGTGCAGGTCGAGCCCGGCCTTCCTGCCCGCCACCATGACCTCCGCGGTGGCCGCGAGGCTGACCGCATTCAGGAAGTTGTTGAGCAGCTTGGTCGTGTGGCCGGCGCCGGAGGCACCCATCACGACGACCTTCCGGGCGATCGGCGCGAACACCCAGCCGAGCCGGTCGATCACCGCCGGATCGCCGCCGACCATCAGGGTCAGCGTACCTTTCTCGGCCGCCGCGGCGCCGCCGGAGATGCCGGCATCCACGTAGGCGACGCCGCGCTCGGCCAGCGCCGCGGCGATGCGGCGCGTCGAGCTGGCGGCCGCCGTGCTGAGATCGACGACGATCTGCCCGTCCCGGCATCCCGGGAGGACGCCGCCCTCGCCGAGCACGACGCGCTCGACCACCTTGCTGTCGGGCAGGGACATGAGGATGACGTCGGCCCCTTCGACGACCGCGGCGGTCGAGGCCGCGGCCGTCGCGCCCCAGCGCGAAGCGGCCTCCCGGTCGGTGTCGAAGCCGACGACGTCGATTCCCGCCCCGGTCAGGCGGCGCGTCATGCGGCCGCCCATGTTGCCGAGCCCGATGAATCCGATCCGGTTCCCGTTCATGCTGCGTCCTCCGCGCGGCGGCCCGCTCAGTACCCGGTGCCGAAATCGACGTCCTTGGTCTCCGGCCCGATGAGCGCGCCCACGGTGCCGATCAGGCCGCCGACGATCAGCAGCGCCACGGGCGTCAGCGCGAGCGGCATCAGCGCGCTCAGCCAATCCATGTAGAAGGCGTAGAAGGACGGGATCACCACCGAGAGGCTGAAGCCGATGCCGAAGCCGGTGGCGCGGACATCCGTGGCGAAGCGCTCGTTGATGTAAGTGACGATGACGCCCCAGGGCGAGGTCACGATGACTGCCAGGAGGCTGACCAGCAGCACGCGGGTGCCGAACGTCATGTCGGGCGTGACGGTCAGCGTGTAGAGGATGTACGCGCCGACGGTCGCGATCAGCGGGCCGACGATCACGAAGAAGCGTCGGCGGCCGATGACCTGCCCCAGCAGACCGGAACCAATATAGCTGAAGAACAGGATCGTGTAGCAGATCATCAGCGTCGCGGTCAGCGCGAAGCCGTTGAGGTGCAGGGTCTTCACCAGCAACCCGGTCGGCATGTAGATCGTGATGATGTTCTGCGTCATCCAGAATCCGGTCATCAGCAGAAGGACCTGCAGGAGGTCGCGGCCGCCCTTCCCGGAGAGCAGTCCCACCATGGGCGACGTCTCGGCCTGGACCGCCCCGCCGGCGGCCTCCTTCTTCCAGACCTCGGATTCCGAGACCTTGTGGACGTAGTAGAGCGCGAGCAGGCCGGCCAGCGCCGCGCCGACGATGAAGGGGATGCGCCAGCCCCAGACCGTGTACGGCGACCCGGGCCCGTCGAGGGGGAACAGGTAGAACATCAGCATCGTGATCAGGTTGATGCTGACATAGGCAGCCGGGAAGCCCGCGATGATCAAACCGCCGACGAAGCCGCGCTTGTCCTTCTTGGAATACTCGATGGCGAGCGGCATCGCGCCGGTATAGCCGCCCCCGAGGAAGATCCCGTCGAGGAAGCGCAGCAGCACCAGCAGGATGTACGAGGCGAGACCGAGGGTCTCGTAGCCGGGCAGCAGGCCGATCAGCAGCGTGATCACGCCGAACCCCGCCACCGAGTAGATCGAGGCGGACCGGCGCCCGACCTTGTCGGCGATCAGACCGAAGATCAGCGCGCCGATCGGGCGGCCGAGCAAGGTGGTGATGAAGACCAGCGACGCCAGCACCGTCTCCATCTGGGGAGACAGGTTCTTCGGCTGGAACATGAACATCACCGGAGCCAGTGCGACGACCGGCAGGTAGATGTCGAACATGTCGATGTATTCTGAGAAGAACGCGCCGCGGATGGCGCTCTTACGCTTCTCCTCGACCGACTGGGACGACGCCGGGCGCACGCCCGCCGCGTCCGTTGCCAAGGCTGCCGACGTGACCGACATGGCGTCTCCTTCCCTGTTCGTCTGCCGCGCAATTTTTTTGACTGCGTCGGTGCGGGGCGCGGGTGCGTGCCCGCGCGGTCGTTCGCGAGATCAGCGCCCGCCGGCGTGCTCCGCGTCCCACGCGGCGATCGCCGCGGAGGCGGTCCGGAAGGCGGCCAGGGCCGCCGGGGCGCCGCAATAGACGAGCGCCTGCATCAGCACGGCCTGGATCTCGTCCTTGGTCACGCCGTTGTTGAGGGCGCCTTTGACGTGGACGCCGAGCTCGTGGTGCTGGTTCATCGCGGTCAACATCGCGATGTTGAGCATGCTGCGGGTCTTGAACGGCAGCGTCTCGTCGCCCCAGACCGCGCCCCAGCAATACTCGGTGACGAGCCGCTGGACCGGACGGTTGAACGCGTCGGCATTGGCCCAGGATTTTTCGACATGGGCGGCGCCCAGGACGGTCTTGCGGTTCTCGAAACCCTGGCCGAACAGCTCGCTCTCGTCGGACATCTGGTTCTCCTGGTCGAGGCCGGTGCGCGCAGGCGCCGGCCGCAGCGCGCGGGATGGATCAGTCGAGGCCAAAGCCGATCATCGCCTTCGTCTCGAGGTATTCCTGGAGACCGGCCTCGCCCCATTCCCGGCCGTTGCCGGATTGGCGGTAACCGCCGAACGGCGCGTGGACGTCCGGGGGCGGGTAGTTGATGTGGACCTGCCCGCCGACCAGCCGACGCGCCACGGCGCGCGCCCGGTCGCGGTCCCGCCCCTGCACGTAGGCGGCGAGCCCGTAGCGCGACCCGTTGGCGATCGCGACGGCGTCGTCCTCGCTGTCGTAGGCGAGGATCGACAGGACAGGCCCGAAGATCTCCTCCCGCGCGATGGTCATGTCGGGGGTCACGTCGGCGAAGACCGTCGGGCGGACGTAGAAGCCGCGATCGAGGTGGTCCGGCCGCTCCGGGCCGCCGGCGACGAGACGCGCGCCCTCCGCGATGCCGGTGCGGATCAGCCCGACGACGCGCTCGTACTGGTTCCGGTTGACCACCGGCCCGAGATCCGTCTCGGGATCGGCGGTCGGGCCGAGGCGGAAGCCCGCCGCCGTCTCGGCCGCGATGGTGGCCACCTCGTCCATCCGGGCCCGGGGCACGAGCATCCGGGTCGGGATCGAGCAGGACTGGCCGGAATTGGTGCAGCAGGCCGCGACGCCGCGCCGGACCGCCTGATCGAAGTCGACGTCCGCGAGCAGGATGTTGGCGGACTTGCCGCCGAGCTCCTGCGCGACGCGCTTGATGGTCGGGGCCGCCGCCCGGGCGATCTCGATGCCGGCGCGGGTCGACCCGGTGAACGAGACCATGTCGATCCCCGGATGCGCGGCGATCGCGGCGCCGACGCCGGGGCCGTCCCCGTTCACGAGGTTGAACACGCCGGGCGGCACGCCCGCGTCGTGCAGAACCTGCGCGAACAGCAGCGCGCTGACCGCCGAGTACTCGCTGGGCTTCAGCACCATGGTGCAGCCGGCCGCGAGCGCCGGGGCGATCTTCACGACGATCTGGTTGATCGGCCAGTTCCAGGGCGTGATCAGGCCGCAGACGCCGATCGACTCGCGCCGGATCCGGGTGGTGCCGCGATCCTCCTCGAACGCGAAGCGCTCCATCACCTCGATGAGCGCGTTGAGGTGCGCCGGTCCCCGTGCCGCCTGCCCCTTGCGGGCGAAGCCGATCGGCGAGCCCATCTCCTGCCGGATCGTCTCGGCGAAGGTCTCGAACCGCTCCTCGAAGAGCGCGAGGATCCGGCGCAGGAGCGCGACACGCGCGGCGGGCGCCGTCTCCGAGAAGGCCGGGAAGGCGGCGCGGGCCGCGCGGACCGCCCGGTCGACATCCTCGGCGCTGCCGAGCGCGAGGGTGCCGAACGCCGTCTCGGTGGCGGGATCGATCAGCGGGAACGGCTGGGCCGCAGCCGGCTCGACCCAGGCGCCGCCAATGTAGAAGCGGCTCAGATCCGGGAGCGCCATCGTCTCAGGCTCCTTCGGCCAGCAGGCGGTACATCTCGGTGTGGTCGGCCGCGGGCCCGACCTCGCCGGCGATCGCGTGCCAGGTCTCGATGCAGTGCCGGCCGAAGCCGAGCGGGTAATCGACCGACTCGGCCAGGGCGCCGGCGATGCCGAGATCCTTGTCCATCAGCTTCAGCGAGAAGCCCGAGGCGAAGCTGCCGCTGAGCATGAACTGCTTGACCTTGTTCTCGGAGGTGTTGCTGCGCCCGGACGAGGCGTTGAGCACGTCGGTCATGGCCTCCGGCGCGATGCCGAAGCGCTGGGCCACGTGGAGCGCCTCGACCGTGGCGAGCAGGCCCGCGGCGGAGACGAAGTTGTTAAGCGCCTTGGCGGCGTGGCCCGATCCCGCCGGGCCGATATGCAGCACCGACGTGCCCATCACCTCCAGCACCGGCCGCCAGCGGGCGAGGAGATCCGCCTCGCCGCCGACAAGGATGGCGAGCGTGCCGTCCACCGCCCGCCGCACGCCGCCCGACACCGGCGCGTCGAGATAACCGAGCCCCTTCCCCGCGAGGGTCTCGCCGAGGGCGCGGGATCGCACCGGCTCCGACGAGCTCATGTCGATCACTGTGGCGCCGGCCGGGAGCGCGTTGGCCCAGCCCGCGTCGAGCAGCACCGTCTCGACGATGGCCGAGTTCGGCAGCATCGTGATCAGCAGGTCGAGCCCGGCCGCGCTCTCACGCGTGAGCGTCGTCGCGCCGAGGTCCCGGCAGAGCGCCTCGGTCCGGCCTGCGTCCGCGTCGAGCAGGTGCAGCGCGTGCCCCGCCTTCGCGAGGCACCGGCTCATGGGGTCGCCCATCATGCCGAGACCGATGAAGCCGACGGTTCTGTGTTCCATGCCGTGAATGTCCCTCTTGGTGCCGCTGGGCGACATCTGGACCGGATCGGCGCCACGTGTCCCCGTCAGCGCAGGGCGGAGAAGTCCGTGGGCGTGAGGAAGGTGTTCTCGATCCGGGCGACGATCGCCCGGTCCTTCTCGGTCTCGGCGCGGCGGGCGATCCAGTCCGGATCGGCCTGGAAGGCGTTCCAGCGCGCCTCGCGCTGGGCCATGTCGTCCCACTTGAGCAGGTAGGTGAGCGCGTGGTTGTCGGGCCCGACGAGCGTGGTCCAGAATCCGATCTGCTCGATGCCGTATTTCTGGAAGAAGCCGAGCGTGGTGGAGCGGAACCGCTCCAGCAGGGCCGGCAATCGGGTCGGGGCGCAGTAATAGACGCGCATCTCGACGATCATGGAATCCTCCGGTCAGTAGGTCGGTGAAGCGGTCGGGGGCAGGTCGACGCGCGCGATCCAGCCGGCGACGTCGTCGGCCGCCGGCGGGTAGATCGCGAGAACTTGCGGATCGTGGCCCGGGACGATGTGATCCTCGGAGTCGGCCAGACGCCGGACCGTCCGGTAGCCCTCGAACATGTCGCCGACGTTGTAGACGATCGGATAGGCGAGCCGGCGTCCGATATTGGCGTAGAAGTGCGCGGCGTCGGAGGCCAGCACGACCCAGCCCCGCGCGGTCCGGACCCGGACGATCTGCAGGCCGTCCGAATGCCCGCCGACCCGGTGAAGGGTGATCCCCGGAACGAGCGTGTCGGTCGTCTCGCGGAAGCGGACGCGGTCCTCGAACAGGCGGTCCACCATCGCCTTCACGTCCTCGGCGGCGAACGGGTGGCGGACCTCCGGGTGACACATGCAGCGGCCGGTGCAGAAGGCCATCTCGCGCTCCTGTACATGGAAGCGGGCCTTCGGAAACAGGTCGTGGTTGCCGGCATGGTCGTAGTGCAGGTGGGTCAGGACGACGTCCTCGACCTGCATCGGGTCGACTCCGATCCGCGCCAAGCCCTCCCCGACCGGCCGCACGATGTCGCGACCCCGCTTCGTTGCCATCGCGCGGTCGAAGCCGGTATCGACGACGACGGTACTGCCGCCGCCGACGACGACCCAGACGAAGTAATCGATCGGCATCGGACCGTCGTGGATGTCCCCGCCGATGAAATTCTCGCGGGCCATACGGTGATGATGCGCGTACTTGATCGCGTAGATCTTGTAGATCTCTGCGTCCATGCGGGCGTTTCCTTTGGGCGGCCGGTTGACCCGACTCGTCCTCGCGTAGGCGTCTCATCTGCGAGCCGAATTGAGCATATCGTCGGACAATCTGTCAATCAGGCAGAGTTGCAATTGCCGGTGTCGATCGTCGGCGCCGTTCGGCGACGCGGTGACCGGCTCTCGGTCCGATCAGGCCTGCACGTTCGGGCGACGCAGCGCGAAACGCTGCCGCAACGCCGCGGCGATCCGCGTCGTGGTCCTGACCGGGGCGGGCTCGGCCTTCTGCAGCGGCGGCGACATCGTCGAGTCGGGCGAGCGCCTCGCCCTGCCGCCGGCGCGGCGCAAGGACGAGCTCCACGGGCGGATCCAGCGCATCCCGCTGACGCTGGAAAATCGCGACAAGCCGGTGATCGGCGCCCTGAACGGGGTCGCCACCGGCGC
>Ga0255028_100180_pt1 | contig 14448 bp, 14 predicted proteins | sample DRGLUT_MetaT_FD_178168 | JGI IMG/M metagenome (GOLD analysis project Ga0255028, IMG submission 178168) | Metatranscriptome of freshwater microbial communities from Pennsylvania, United States - DR:GLUT (Metagenome Metatranscriptome) | ecosystem: Environmental > Aquatic > Freshwater > Creek...
CCGGCCGGAAGGTCGGCGCGGTCGGCTTCTGCATGGGCGGCCGCATGGCGCTGACCGCCGCCGCGACCCATCCCGACCGGTTCGCGGCCGCGGCGAGCTTCCACGGCGGCCATCTCGCCACCGACGAGGCGACGAGCCCGCACCGCCTCGCGCCGCAGTTGAGGGCCGAGCTCTACATCGCGGCGGCCGAGAACGACGGCAGCTACCCGCCCGCAATGGCCGCGCGGCTGGAAGGGGCGCTGTCGGCGGCGGGCATCCGCTACGGGGCGGAGACCTATCCCGCCCAGCATGGCTGGATGATGCCGGATTTCCCGGTCTACGACCGGGCCGCCGCCGCGCGCGGCTGGACGGCGCTGCTCGGCCTGTTCGACCGGACGCTCCGCCGCGACGGGTGAGCCCGCGCGGGCCGCTACCAGACGAGCCGCTCGATCACCGCGTCCGGGCGTACCGCCTGCCGGCCGAGCCAGTCCGCCACGTCGCCGAGGCGGTGGTGCTCGGCGGTGACGCCGAGTTCCTCCGCGTGGATGCCCCGTGCCACCAGCAGGCTCGCGATGCCGAAGCCGCGGGCGCCGGCGATGTCGGTGCGGATCGCGTCGCCGATCGCCAGCACCCGGGCCGGATCGACGGGGGCGCCGGCGAGGTCGCGGCCCTTGGCGAGGGCCGCCTCGTAGACCGGCCGGTGCGGCTTGCCGGCATAGACCACCGCGCCGCCGATCTCCGCGTAGGCCGCCGCGATCAGGCCCGCGCAGGGGATCAGCCGGTTGCCGCTCTCGACCACGAGGTCGGGATTGGCGCAGATCAGCGTCAGCCCGCGGGCGGCGAGCCGCTCGAGCTCCGGCCGGTAATCGTCCGCGGTCTCGCTGCGGTCGTCGAACAGGCCGGTGCAGACGATCAGGTCGGCCTCCGCCTCCGGGACGAGGCTGAGGTCGAGGCCCTGGAAGATGCCGAGGTCGCGCTCCGGCCCGAGATGCCGGATCCGGGCGCCCGGGCGGGCGGCGATGAGGTCGTGGGTGAGGTCGCCCGAGGTCAGGATCGCGTCGTAGGCCTCCCGCGGCACGCCGAACCGGTCGAGGATGCGGCCGACGCCGTCCCCGGGCCGGGGCGCGTTCGAGACGAGCACGACCCGGCGGGGCCGGTCTCCGGGGAGATTGCGGAAGCGGATCAGCGCCTCGCCGGCGGCCCGATGGGCCTTCTGGCCGTCATGCAGCACGCCCCAGACGTCGCAGAGGATCAGGTCGTACCGGTCGGCGATCTCGGCGAGGCCGTTCAGGGTCGGGATGGCGGTCATGATCGTCCGTGGAGGTCTCAGGTTTCAAAAGCTCCGGGACCTTTTGCGGGTGCAGGGCGGAGCCCTGCAAGCGGGCGGAGCCTGTTCAAATACCAGGGCTCCGCCCCGGCGACCCGCCGAAGGGCTGTGCCCTTTGGAAACCCGTTACCGGCGTTGCGGGCCCAGCCGGTGCTCGGCGAAGAAGTCGAGCATGGCGCGCGAGGCGTCGGGTCCCTCGCGATCGGTGTAGCTGCCCTCCGGGCGGCCGCCCGACCAAGCGTGGCCGGCGCCGCGCACCCGCCAATCCTCGACGACGGCGCGGCCGGTCTCGTCCAGGTAGCGGGTGCGGGTGAAGGGATGGCCCCGGCCCTCGATGGTCTCGGACCGCGCCGTCAGCCCGGCGATGCTGGCCTGCGCCAGGACCTGATCGGCGTTGCGCACGCTCACCGTGCCGTCATCCTCGCCGTGGAAGACGATCGTGGGCACCCGCCGCGCCGCATCCGGTGCGCCGAATGGCGTCGTCGTGCCGAGCCCCGGCGCGCCGACCTGCATGGCCATCAGCGCCGAGCCGAGATCGCGGGCGCAGCCGGCCGCGAGGCCCGAATGGACACCCACGGCGGCGTAGAGGTCCGGATAGGCGCGGGCGATGTTGAGCGCGGCCGCGCCCCCCGCCGAGAGGCCGGCGATGTAGACGCGGGCCGGGTCGATCGGGTGTTCGGCCATGATCGCGCGGGTGAGGCCCGCGATGATCGCCGGCTCGCCTGAGCCGCGGGCCTGGTCCCGGGGCTCGTACCAGTTCCAGCAGCGCTGCGCGTGGGCCTGACGGCTCTGGGCCGGGTAGGCGACGAACACGCCGGCCCGCTCGGCCAGGACGTTCATGCCGGTGCCGGCGGCGAAATCGTCCGGGTTCTGCGTGCAGCCGTGCAGCATCACGATCAACGGCGCCGACGCTTCCGGATGGCTCGGGATGAACAGCTTGTAGTCGCGGGTGCCGGCGGAATCCGCGTAGCTGAGGAGCTCGAAGCCGCCGCCGGAGGCGGGCTTCCGGTCGGCGGCCGGCGCGGGCTGGCGCAGGGAATTGCCAAAGCCTTTCAGCACCGGCGCAAGGCCGCGCACGACCTGACCGACCATGTCGCCGACCACCTCGCGCACCCGGGCGCCGGATTCGGGCGCGGAACTTCGCGTGGCCTCGGCCCGGTTCTCGCCGGCGGATTCGTCGCGCTGCGCTGGGGCGCCGGCTGGGGGCGCGGCTCTGGGGCCCGCGAAGCTGCGCTGGATCAGGGCGGTCGCCTCCTCGAGGCGGCCGAGGCCGGTGAGGCGTGTCGCCTCGATCATGTCGGTGAACGGCGAAGCGCCGCCCTTCTCGTCGCGGCTACCGAAATCCTCGGTCATGCGTGCGCGCCTCGTTGCCTCAGGATTGCTGTCGCGGTCGGAACCGGCACGCCTGCGCCACCGCATGACCGGACCTCGCCCTCTCGCCAGATGGGGCATCGACCCTCTTTTGTGCATTGCAATAAACGCCGATGTGCGCTGCGGCAACAGCCCCCGGCGCAACCCTCCGGACAGGCGGTCCGGCGTCACGCGGGGGTCGGCGGATCAGGCTGGGTCGTCCGCGCCGATGTAATCGGCCCAGATCGCGGCGGGACCGAGGCTGGCCCGGAAGCCGTCGTGGCGGGCGCGCTCCGCATCCGTCAGGCGGCTGCGATAGGGACGGGGCGCAGCGGGGATCGCCTGTCGCGTCGCCGATCCGGCACTCGGGGCGGCGGCCTCTGCGGCGAGGAGCCCGAGGCTGGTCTGCTTGCCGCCGAGCAGCTCGACATAGACCTCCGCGAGGATCTGCGCGTCGAGGAGTGCCCCGTGCTTGGTGCGCTTCGTGTTGTCGATGCCGTAGCGGGTGCAGAGGGCGTCGAGGTTGTTGGCCGCCCCCGGATGCTTGCGCCGGGCCATCGGCAGGGTGTCGACCACGTCCTCCAGCCGGATCGGCGGCGGGGCGTTGGCCCCGAGCCGGGCATATTCCATGTTGAGGAAGCCGACATCGAAGGGCGCGTTGTGGATGACGAGGCGCCCCTCGGCGAGGAAGTCCAGGAGCTCGCCCAGGATCTCGGCGAAGAGCGGCTTGTCGGCCAGGAACGCGTCGGACAGGCCGTGGACGTTGAACGCGCCCTCGGAGACCGCCCGCTGCGGGTTGCAGTAGCGGTGGAAGGTCCGGCCCGTGGGGATGTGGTTGAGGAGCTCGACGGCGCCGATCTCGATCAGCCGGTCGCCGCCCTTCGCCTCCGTGCCTGTGGTCTCGGTGTCGAGGACGATCTCGCGCAGCATGGGTCTCGCGGCTCGCAGATGGGTGACGGACCCTAGCCCGATAGCCCGGCGCGGTTAAGCTCCCGTGCCCCTCACAGGGGGGGGTCATCGCGTCAGAGGCGATTGTGCCGAAATGCCGGAGGCGCCTTCATCAACCACCCCGTCATTCCGGGGCCGCGCAGCGAAGCCCGGGATCCAGGACCGCAGGAGGAGCCGGACTTCGCGCTGCCGGCGGCTCTGCATTCCGGGCTCGCCTGCGGCGTCCCGGAACGAGGGGGTGGCGGCTTGAACGTCAACCCGACTCCCGCGTGCAGGGGACAATGCGACGTCCGGGAGCGATGGCTCTGCCCCTCAACGGGACATGTTGCGATAGACGCAGACGCGGCCCTGGTCCTCGTAGCCGGCCGGACAGGCGGTGACGCAGGCGCCCGCGGCGAGTTTCTTCGGCGCCGGGCAGGCCGTGGCGTACTGGGCCTGGGCCGGCGCGGCGGCGAGCAGCGCCAGGACAGCAAGGGTCAGGACAGCGAGGGTCAGGACGCAGCCGGACCGAACCGGACCGATTCCTCTGAGACGCCGGGCCATCACATCCATCCTGCACTCGGTCGACCCCCGGACTGCAACCACAGATATGCAACGGCCAAGCCGGATCACCCGCCGACCCGGTGCGGCGGCGCACGCCCCTCCGTGAGCGCGGCCACGATCCGCGCCACCGCGGCCTCGGCGGCGGGAAAACCCCGGCTCGTGTCGATGACGAAATCCGCCCGGGCGCGCTTCTCGGAATCGGGCAGCTGCTTGGCCAGGATCGCCGCGAAGGCCGCCGCGTCCATGCCGGGACGGGCCAGGACCCGGGCGCGCTGAATTTCGGGCGGGGCGCTCACCACCACGACCGCGTCGCAGCGGCCCGCGCCGCCGGTCTCGTAGAGGAGCGGGATGTCGAGGACGACGAGCGGCGCGTCCGCGTGCCGGGCCAGGAATTCCGTGCTCGCCGCCCGGACCAGCGGGTGGACGATTTTCTCGAGGGCGGCCATCCGGTCGGGGGCGCCGAGCACGGCCTCACGCAGGCGCGTCCGGTCGACGCCGCCTTCCGCGTCGAGCACGCCGGGAAAAGCCAGTCCGATCGCCGTCGCGGCCGCGCCGCCGGGCCCGTAGAGGGCGTGGACGGCGGCGTCGGCGTCGTGGACCGGGACGCCGAGCCGCGCGAACATCGCCGCGGTGGCCGACTTGCCCATGCCGATCGAGCCGGTCAGCCCGAGGATGACGGGCCCGGAACCGGCTTTCGGCCTCATCGGGTGAGATCCGCCACGATCCGGTCGCGCAGGGCCGGGGTGACCGCGGGGCGCAGGCCGAACCAGGCCTCGAAGCCGGGCACCGCCTGGTGCAGCAGCATGCCGAGCCCGTCCACGGCCGCGAGCCCGCGCCGACGCGCGGTGGCGAGGAGGCCGGTCTCCAGGGGCGCGTAGACGATGTCGGCCACGGCCGCGTCCGCCGGCATCGGGGCGAGGTCGAGGGCGAGGGGCGGCTGCCCCTTCATGCCGAGCGAGGTCGTGTTGACGAGGAGCCCGGCCTCCGCCAGCGCCGCCGGCAGGTCGTCCCAGGCGAGGGGTTCGCCGATGCCCGGCGCCAGGGCCGCCACCGCCTCGGCTCGGGATACCGTGCGGTTGGCGACCCGGATGCGCCGGACCCCGCGCTCGGCAAGGCCCACGACGATCGCCCGCGCGGCGCCGCCGGCCCCGAGCACCACGGCGGTGCCGCCCGCGCGTTCCGGCCAGGCCGTGCCCAGGCTCTGGTCGAGATGGGCGCAGAAGCCCGGCGCGTCGGTGTTGTCGCCACGGATCCGGCCGTCGGGCTCGACCACCAGGGTGTTGACCGCCCCGATCGTTTTCGCCCGCGGCGTGAGCGTGTCGACCAGCGCGAAGGCCGCCTCCTTGTGGGGGATGGTGACGTTGCCGCCCCGGTAGCCGGAGGCGGGCAGGGCGCGGATGAAGTCCGGAAACGCCGCCGGGGCCACGTCCAGGCGCTGGTAGGAGCCGGGGATCCCGTGCTCGGCGAGCCAATGGCCGTGGATCAGCGGCGAGCGCGAATGCGCGATCGGGTGGCCGACCACGAAGGCGCGGCGATCGGTGCCGCGCGAGTCCGGCACGCCGCTCATGCCGCGCAATCCTGCGCGAGGCGACAGGCCGGGCCGCCGGCCTCCTCGATCTGCAGGGTCGCGTGGCCGATGCCGAAGCGCGCGCGCAGGCCCTCGGCGGTCTCGGTGAGGAAGCCGTTGCCGGGCAGGCGGTGGGCCTGATCGCCCTCCGCCATCACGAGATGGACCGTCAGGGCGACGCTGGTGGTGCTCATGGGCCAGATGTGCAGGTCGTGGAGGCCGGCGACGCCGGGCCGGCCGAGGAGGAAGCCCGTCACCGCATCCGGGGAGATCTCGGGCGGCACGGCGTCGAGGGACATGGCCACGCTGTCGCGCAGCAGGCCCCAGGTCGCCCAGACCACCAGGGCCGCGATCACGAGGCTGACCGCCGGGTCGAGCCAGGCGAGTCCGGTGAGCTGGATCACGAGGCCCGCCACCACGACCCCGGCCGAGACGGCGGCATCGGCCGCCATGTGGAGGAACGCCCCGCGGACGTTGATGTCGCCCTTGGCGCCGCTGGCGAAGAGCCACGCGGTCAGGCCGTTCACCAGGATCCCGATCGCGGCCACCACCATCACGGTCGTGCCCGCCACGGGCTCGGGATGGACCAGCCGGACCAGCGCCTCCCAGATCACCGCCCCCATGGCGATGAGCAGGAACACGGCGTTGAACAGGGCGGCCAGGATCGAGGAGCCGCGATAGCCGTAGGTGAAGCGCGCGGTGGCCCGCCGGCGCACCAGGATGGCGGCGATCCAGGCCGCCGCGAGGCCCAGAACGTCCGAGAGATTGTGGCCGGCATCGGCCACCAGCGACATCGAATTGCTCAGATAGCCGTAGGCCGCCTCCACCACCACGAAGGCGGTGTTGAGCACGATGCCGATCGCGAAGGCCGGCCCGAAATTCTTTGGCGCATGGACGTGGCCGCCGTGACCGCCGTGCCCATGACCGCCGTGCCCATGGCTGCCGTGCGAATGGCCGCCGTGCGAATGGTCATGCCCGGCCAAACGATGCTCCCTTCAGAAATCCAGACAGCCGGCGGCGCGCAGGCGCGCGAGGAGCGGCAGCAGCGGCAGGCCCAGCACGGTGCTGTGGTCCCCGACCACCGATTCGAACAGGTGGATCCCCGGCCCTTCGAGCTGGTAGCCGCCGACGCTCGACCGCACGCGCTCCGCGCCGGCACACTCCACATAGGCCGCGATCGCCCGTTCATCGAGGGGGCGCAGGGTCAGCCGGGCGGTCTCCACGAAGGCGTCCCGCACCGCCCCGGCCAGGACCACGGCGGAATGCAGGGCGTGGCTGCGGCCGGCGAGCCGGGCGAGCTGCGCCCGGGCGGCGGCGGCATCGGCCGGCTTGTGGAACACGGTGCCGTCGCAATCGAGCACCTGATCGGCGCCGAGCACGATCCGCCCCGGGAAGCGGGCCGCCACCGATTCCGCCTTTGCGCGGGCGAGCAGCAGGGCGAGGTCGGGCGGGGACAGGCCGGCGCTCGCCGCCTCGAGGGCGCGCTCGTCGACATCGGGCGACGCGGTCTCGACCGGCAGGGCGGCGCTCTCCAGCAGGAGACGCCGGGTCGGGCTGGTCGAGGCGAGGAGGAGCGGTTGCGGACCGGTCCAGGGCGAGCGGGGCATCGCGCAAGTGTCACGGATCCGGGCGTGCGTGCAAGCCGGGAGCCGGGAGCCGGGAGCCGGGCTGCGACGAGCCCCGCCGCCGGGATCGACCAGGCGGCGGGGCTGTCGCGGCGCCGATACGCGACTTGGCGCCTGGTGATGATCCTGGCAGGGACCGGTTAGGGGAAGGTCAACGGCCGGAAATCGGGGCCACCGTGTTCCGTGCCGCGGCGGGACAACGGATCCGAGGATTTCCGTCCCCTCGCAGGCGTGCGGAGTCACTCATCAGCGGCGGTGATACGGCCGCAGGATGCGGCGCGGGTCCCCTCTCCCGCGCGGGAGAGGGGCGCGTGGCGCTCCGTCACGAGCCTCGGTCTTGAACCCGTGCGCGGAAGGAGGGTGTGCGGCCCCCGCCTCAGGTGTTCATCGAGTCGAAGAAGTCGCCGTTGCTCTTGGTCTGGCGCAGCTTGTCGAGCAGGAACTCGATCGCGTCGGTGACGCCCATCGGGTTGAGGATGCGGCGCAGCACGTAGGTCTTTTTGAGCGCGTCCGGCGGGACCAGCAGCTCCTCCTTGCGGGTGCCCGAGCGGGTGATGTCGATCGCCGGGAAGATGCGCTTGTCGGAGACCTTGCGGTCCAGGATGATCTCGGAATTGCCGGTGCCCTTGAACTCCTCGAAGATCACCTCGTCCATGCGCGAGCCGGTGTCGATCAGCGCGGTGGCGATGATCGAGAGCGAGCCGCCCTCCTCGATGTTGCGGGCCGCGCCGAAGAAGCGCTTGGGCCGCTGCAGGGCGTTGGCGTCGACACCGCCGGTCAGCACCTTGCCGGAGGACGGCACCACGGTGTTGTAGGCGCGGCCGAGGCGCGTGATCGAATCCAGCAGGATCACCACGTCGCGCCCGTGCTCCACGAGGCGCTTGGCCTTCTCGATCACCATCTCGGCGACCTGAACGTGGCGGGTGGCCGGCTCGTCGAAGGTCGAGGCGATGACCTCGCCCTTCACCGAGCGCTGCATGTCGGTGACCTCCTCGGGCCGCTCGTCGATGAGCAGCACGATCAGGTAGCACTCGGGGTGGTTCAGGGTGATCGACTGCGCGATGTTCTGCATCAGCACGGTCTTACCCGTGCGCGGCGGCGCCACGATCAGGGCGCGCTGGCCCTTGCCGATCGGCGCCACGATGTCGATGATCCGCGGCGAGAAATCCTTCTTGGTCGGGTTGTCCAGCTCGAGCTTGAACCGCTTCGTCGGGAACAGCGGCGTCAGGTTGTCGAAATGGACCTTGTGCTTGATCTTCTCGGGGTTCTCGAAATTGATCGTGTTGACCTTGAGGAGCGCGAAGTAGCGCTCGCCGTCCTTGGGGCCGCGGATCGGGCCCTCGACGGTGTCGCCGGTCCGCAGGCCGAAGCGGCGGATCTGGGTCGGCGAGATGTAGATGTCGTCCGGGCCGGGCAGGTAGTTCGAGTCGGAGGAGCGCAGGAAGCCGAAGCCGTCCTGCAGCACCTCGACGGTGCCCGAGCCGATGATCTCGACCTCCTTGGCAGCGAGCTGCTTCAGGATGGCGAACATCAACTCCTGCTTGCGCATGGTCGAGGCGTTCTCGACCTCGACCTCCTCGGCGAAGGCCGTCAGGTCGGTGGGCGTCTTCGACTTGAGGTCCTGGAGCTTGACCTCGCGGACACCGATGAGGGCGGCGGGCATGGCGGGCGCGTCGGCCGGCTCCGCAGTCTCGATATCGGCGAGGTCGTCGGGGTGTGGCGTCATGGGTGTCTTGCAACCGACGAAGAAGGTGGGAGGGCCGGTTCTGAGCCAAGCACCCGGGGGACGGGCGCTGAAGGGCGGGCCGCGCTGCGGCGAGGGGCCCGTGAATCAGGGTGGCGAAACCGGTCTGGCAGGACCCTCACGGCTCACGGGCGCGCTGTGGCGCAGACCTTGTGGTGAGGGCCCCGCACAGATAACGCCTTTTTTCCCCGATCTCAAGGCCCTGGGCGCGACCCGCTCCCGGGCCTCGCCGCGGCGTCCCGCCGGCGATAGACAGGCCGACGCCGCGCGGCGGCTTTCGGGCCGGTTCCGGAACCGTGCCGGCGCGCGGCCGTTGCCCGTCCCGGCGCTGCACTGCAGCAGATCCTCGCACCGAAAGCCCCCCACGACCATCATGCGCGACGACGCCACCGGACGCACCCTGACCACGCACGAGCCGCGCCGGATCCCGTGGCTCGACATCGTCTTCGGCTTCGGCCCGATGATGCCGATCGCGGTCGGCGCCGCCGCGGCGTGGTGGCTCAACGGGCAGCCGCTCGATTACCTGGTGGCCCTGTTCACCCTGATCTACGCGGCCTCGATCCTGCTGTTCCTGGCCGGTGTCCACCGGGGCGTCAGCTTCCGGACCGAGGGCGGCCCGCAAGCCTCGCAGATCGTGACGATGCTGGTGCTGTACGCGCTCGGCCTGTTCAGCCTGTTCGCGGCGGTGATGGGCAAGGCGGTGCCGGCGCTGGCGATGCTGATCCTCGGCTACGCCCTGATCGGGATCCTCGACCCGATCGCGGCGCGCGCCGGCACGGTGCCGCTGGCCCATGCCCGGCTGCGCCCGCTGCAGATGCCGATCGCCGTGGTCAGCCTCGCGGCCCTGCTCTGGCTCAAGCTCACGGCGCCGTACTGATCGCGCCCGCTTCCGCCCCGTCATCGCGCGGCCGCGCAGCGGAGCCCGGGACCGAGACACGCCGGGGCGGCCGGTCCTGACACTCAGGTCGTCCATGACGGTACGTCCCGCGACGTCCCGCGCGCGATGGCGGCGATGACCTTGCGCCGAGGGCCTTCGGAAACCGAATTCCCCTTTCCGATCGCATGCTCTAGAGCCCGGCCCCAGGATCTCCGCCCGGCGGAGACGACTCAGATCCGATGCCGGACCCGGGCTCCGGGTCCGCGGGAAGCGAACGCGCGCACATGTCCAAGGCCAACACCCCCAAGCCCGACACACCCAAGGCCGAGAAGGCCGAGACCCTGAAGCCCCACCTGCCGCGCGGCTTCGTCGACCGGCGCGCCGGCGAGATCGCCGCGCAGGGGCGGATGCTGGAGACGATCCGCAGGAGCTTCGAGCTCTACGGCTTCGAGGCCCTGGAAACGCCTTTCGTCGAGTACACCGAGGCCCTGGGCAAGTTCCTGCCCGACCTCGACCGTCCGAACGCCGGCGTGTTCTCGTTCCAGGACGACGACGAGGCGTGGCTGTCGCTCCGCTACGACCTGACGGCGCCGCTCGCCCGGTTCGTGGCCGAGAACTACGATGCGCTGCCCAAGCCCTATCGGAGCTACCGGGCCGGCTACGTCTTCCGCAACGAGAAGCCGGGGCCAGGCCGGTTCCGGCAGTTCATGCAGTTCGACGCTGACATCGTCGGCGCCGGCAGCGTCGCGGCCGATGCCGAGACCTGCATGCTGATGGCCGACACGCTGAACCGGCTCGGGCTCGGCGGCCAGTACGTGGTCAAGGTCAACAACCGCAAGGTGCTCGACGGCGTCATGGAGGCGATCGGGCTCGCCGGTCCCGACAAGGCCGGGCAGCGCCTCACCGTGCTGCGGGCGATCGACAAGCTCGACCGGCTCGGCGTCGACGGGGTGCGCGACCTCCTGGGCGCCGGCCGCAAGGACGAGAGCGGCGACTTCACCAGGGGCGCGGGCCTCGACGCGACCGCGATCGGCCGGATCCTCGCCTACGTGTCGTTCCAGGCGGACGCCGCGGACGGCGCCGACAAGATGGCGTTCTGGGAAAAATTCTTCGCCGGCTGGCACGACGCGGTCGGCGATTCGGAGACCGGCCGGGAGGGCATCGCCGAGCTGCACGCGATCATGCGCCTCTGCGCCGCCGCCGGCTACGGCCACGACGTGATCCGGGCCGATCCGAGCGTGGTGCGCGGCCTCGAGTACTATACCGGCCCGGTCTACGAGGCCGAGCTGACGTTCCCGGTCACCAACGAGGACGGCCAGACCGTGCGCTTCGGCTCGGTGGCGGGCGGCGGGCGCTACGACGGACTCGTCGGGCGGTTCCGGGCCGAGCCGGTGCCGGCCACCGGCTTCTCGATCGGCGTCTCGCGGCTGTTCTCGGCGCTCCAGCTCGTGAACAGCCCGCTGCTCGCCGGCGCCGAGGCGCCCGGGCCGGTGGTGGTGCTGGTCCTCGACCGGGAGAACATGGCCGATTACCAGCGCCTCGTCGCGCTCCTGCGCGCCGACGGCGTCCGAGCCGAGCTCTATCTCGGCGCCGCCGGCATGAAGGCGCAGATGAAATACGCCGACCGCCGCCGCGCCCCGGTGGCCATCATCCAGGGCTCGAACGAGCGGCTGGCCGGCGAGGTCCAGATCAAGGACCTGATCGCGGGCGCCCAGGCGGCCGAGTCCATCGCCAGCAACGCCGAGTGGAAGGCGGCACGGCCCGCGCAGGTCTCGTGTCCCGAGGCCGACATGGTGGCGCAGGTCCGCGCCGTGCTGAGCCGGCATTTCCCGGCCGCCGCGCAGTAAGGCCCTCCGCATCGAACGCGGCGGCTCCGGCGGCGTTGTCGTCGATCGGTGCCGTGGAGATGGCGGGATGTGCGCGAAGATCCTCATCCTGTCGGCCGGGCTGATCTGCGCCGGCGCGGGACCCGTCTGGGCCGCCCGTCCGGTTCCCGACCGGCTGCCCAGCGCCGTCGCGCAGGCCACCCCCGGGACCGGGAGCGCGCCGATCCTCAGCGCCGGGATCGCGGGGGCGCCCGCCGTGACCGTGCTCGCCCGCCGCAAGCCGGTCCGGCGCCCGCGCGGGGCGCGCCTCGGCAGCCTCCGGCCGCTCTGAGCCGGTCACGTCCTTGATTCCGTAGCGGATATTGGGTCCCGGTGCAGAACCGCCCGGGACTGCGCAGTTCTGCGCGGCGCGCCGGCCCGACGCCGCCGCGCTGCGTGTCGCCAAGTCCGGTCGCGGTTGCTACAGAGCGCCCGCGAGGTGGATTGCGATGACACGACCGGAGGCAGGCGAGACGGGGGCGGGGGACGCGGCGCGCACGCGGCTGTCCGCGCATCTGGCGGCGGCGGGCTACCGGCCGGTGACGCCGCCGGTGCTGCAGCCCCTCGAGCCGTTCCTGGAACTGTCGGGCGAGGATATCCGCCGGCGGATCTTCGTCACGCAGGATGCGGGCGGTGCCGAGCTGTGCCTGCGGCCCGAATTCACCATTCCGGTCTGCCGCCTGCACCGGGCCGAGGCCGACGGCCGGGCGGCCGATTACAGCTATTGTGGCCCGGTCTTCCGGCTCGCCGCCGACGAGCCCGACGAGTTCTTCCAGGCCGGCATCGAGTCGATCGGGCGAACCGACACGCCGGCGGCCGATGCCGAGGTGCTGGGCCTCGCCCTGGAGGGCCTCGCGCTGTTCGGCCGGACCGATCCGGCGGTGCGGCTCGGCGATATGGGCCTGACCGTGGCGCTCCTCGACGGCCTCGCGGTCCCGCCCGCCGCCAAGCGCCGGACGCTCCGGGCGCTGGCGGCCGGACGCTCGCTGGACGCCGTCACCAACGGCGCCGAGGGGACCCGCCCCGAGGATCCCCATGCCGGCCTGCTGGCGGCGATCCAGGGCCAGGACCCGCAGGGCGTGCGCGCCTTCGTGGAGGACGTGCTGGCGATCGCCGGGATCTCGGCGGTGGGCGGGCGCAGCGCCGGCGAGATCGCCGAGCGCTTCCTCGCCAAGGCCTCCGCGCAGGCCCATGGCGGGGCCGGGCTCAACGCCGAGAACCGCGCGATCCTCGACCGCTACCGGGCGATCGCCGGCCATCCGGACGCGGCCGCCCGCGACCTGCGGGCGCTGGTGGCCGACGCCGGCATCCGGCACGACGCCCTCGCGGCCGCCCTCGACCTGTTCGAGGAGCGCACCGGCTTCATCGCGGCCCGCGGCCTGCCGATCGAGCGCGTCCGCTTCCAGGGCGGCTTCGCCCGCAACCTCGACTACTACACCGGCTTCATCTTCGAGGTGACCGAAGGAGACGGCCCGATCCTGGTCGGCGGCGGCCGCTACGACGGCCTGCTCGGCCATCTCGGCAGCCCGGCGCCGCTGCCGGCGGTCGGCTGCACCTTCTGGATCGCGCGCGTGGCGGGAGCCGGCCGATGAGTGCCTCGGACGCGACCGCCATGCCGCTGATCCTCGCCGTCCCGTCCAAGGGCCGCCTGCAGGAGAATGCCAGCGCGTTCTTCGGCCGGGCCGGGCTCAAGCTCGCACAAGGAGCCGGCGCCCGCGACTACCGGGGCAAGCTGCTCGGCGTCCCCGGGGTCGAGGTGCGCTACCTCTCGGCCTCCGAGATCGCCGCGCAGCTCGCCTCGGGCGCCGCCCATCTCGGGGTGACCGGCGAGGACCTGATCCGCGAGACCCTGCCGGACGTGCGCGGCCAGGTCGAGCTGCTGACGCCGCTGGGCTTCGGCAACGCCACCGTGGTGGTGGCCGTGCCCCAGGCCTGGATCGACGTGCGCGACATGTCCGATCTCGACGAGGTCGCGGCCGGGATGCGGACCCGCCACGGGCGGCGCCTGCGGGTCGCCACCAAGTACGTGAACCTGACCCGCCGGTTCTTCGCCGAGAAGGGCGTCGCCGATTACCGGATCGTCGAGAGCCTGGGCGCCACCGAGGGCGCGCCGGCCGCGGGCTCGGCCGAGATCGTGGTCGACATCACCACCACGGGGGCGACGCTCTCGGCCAATGCGCTGAAGGTGCTGGACGACGGCATCATCCTGCGCTCGGAGGCCAACCTCGTCGCCTCGCTCAAGGCCCCCTGGGGCGAGGGCCAGCGGGCGGCGCTCCGCACGGTGCTCGGCCGCATCGCCGCCGAGGAGCGCGCCCGGACCACCCGGGAGGTGCGCGCCGCCCTCCCGGAGAGCGGCACGATCGACCTCGCCACCCTGGCGGGCCTGCACGAGGCCGAACTGCCCTACGGCGCGCCGCGCGGGCCGGACGGCGAGATCGTGCTGCGCTGCCCGGAGGCCGCGGTGTTCGACCTCGCGGGCGCCCTGGTCGAGGCCGGGGCCCGGGCCGTGACGGTGCGGCGCGTGGACTACGCCTTCGCGGCCGAGAACCCGCTGGCGGAGCGGCTTCTGGCGCGGTTGTGACAGCCCGGTTCATCGGCGGATGCGGGGCCGGAAAGCTGGAAG
>Ga0255028_100181_pt1 | contig 14438 bp, 11 predicted proteins | sample DRGLUT_MetaT_FD_178168 | JGI IMG/M metagenome (GOLD analysis project Ga0255028, IMG submission 178168) | Metatranscriptome of freshwater microbial communities from Pennsylvania, United States - DR:GLUT (Metagenome Metatranscriptome) | ecosystem: Environmental > Aquatic > Freshwater > Creek...
CGAGGGGCTGTTCGCGGTGCGGCGGCGGCGATGAGCGGCGCCGTGCAGACCGCCCTGGCCGCCCCCGCCGGACCGGCCCGCCGTGCCGTGCGCGATCCCCTGGTCGCTGGGCTCGTCGGGCTCTGCCTCGCCGCCGCGGCGGGCCTCCTCGTGGCGCCGCCAGCGCCGTATCTCGTCAATGCGCTCGGCCAGCTCGCCGCCTTCGCCATCCTCGCCGTGTCCCTGGATCTGGTCTGGGGCTATCTCGGCATCCTCAGCCTGGGACACGGGCTGTTCTTCGCGATCGGCGGCTATGTCTGCGCCATGCACCTGCTGGCCCACGGCGTCGCCGTCACCGGCGTGCTGCCGGACTTCGTGCAGTTCATGGGCTGGAAGAGCCTGCCGGCCTACTGGGTCGGCCTCGACCACGCGCCGTACGCCCTCGTCCTCGCGCTGGCGCTCGCCGGCCTCGTCGCCTTCGTGTTCGGGCTCGCCTCGTTCCGCTCGCGGGTGAACGGCGTCTACTTTTCGATCATCAGCCAAGCGCTTGTCTACGTCGCGATGCTGCTGATGTACCGCAACGACACCGGGCTCGGCGGCAACAACGGCATGACCGGCTTCCCGCTGCTGTTCGGCTGGCCGATGGGCTCCCCCGGCGTGGTCACAGGCCTTGCCGTCGCCGCCCTCCTGACGCTGGCGGCAATTCTTGCCGGCACGCGGCTCCTCGTCGGCACCGCGATCGGGCGGCGGATGCTCGCCTGCCGCGACGACGAGACCCGCCTGCGCACGCTCGGCTACAGCACCACCCGGCTGAAGCTCGGGATTTGGTGCCTCTCGGCGATGATCGCGGCGCTCGCCGGCATCCTCTACGTGCCGCAGGTCGGCATCATCAACCCGCGGGTGCTGGCGCCCGATCTCTCCATCGAGATCGCCGTTTGGGTGGCGATCGGGGGGCTCGGGCGCCTCGGCGGGGCGGTGATCGGCGCGATCCTGGTCAACGGCCTGAAGTTCTGGCTCAGCGCCGCGATGCCGGAGGCGTGGCCGTTCATCCTGTCCGGGCTGGTGCTGCTCGTGGTGCTGGTCCTGCCGAACGGGCTCCTCGACCTCGTGGGCTGGCGCCCGCGCCCGACCTGGCTGAGGGGCGCCCGATGACCGCCCTCGTGGTCGATGCCCTCACCGTCGCCTTCGGACGCTTCACGGCGCTGGATGCCGTCTCGCTCGCGGTCGATCCCGGCGAGGTGCGGGCGGTGATCGGCCCGAACGGTGCCGGCAAGACCACGCTGCTCGATGTTATCTCAGGGATCACCAAGCCAGTCTCCGGCCGGGTGATGCTCGGCGACCGGATTGACCTCACCAAGCGCTCCGAGGTCGAGATCGCCCGGGCCGGCGTGCGGCGCAAGTTCCAGAAGCCCAGCGTCTTCCCGGCGCTCACCGTGCGGGAAAACCTAGAGATCGGCTGCGGGCCGGCCCTACCGGCGCGGGACCGCCCCGACCGCATCGCCTCCGTGCTCGGCGAGATCGGCCTCGGCCCCCGGGCGGAGGTGCCGGCCGGCCGCCTCGCCCACGGCGAGAAGCAGTGGCTGGAGATCGGCATGGTGCTGGCCGCCGAGCCGGCGCTGCTCCTCCTCGATGAGCCCGTGGCCGGGCTCTCCGACGCCGAGACCGCCCAGACCGCCGCGCTGATCCGGAGCCTGCGCCGGCCCGACCGGGCGATCCTGGTGATCGAGCACGACATGGGCTTCGTCGAGGCCATCGCCGACCGGGTGACGGTGCTGCACGAGGGCCGCACGCTCTACGAGGGCAGCATGGCGGGCGCCCGGGCCGAGCCCCGCGTGATCGAGGTGTTCCTCGGCCGATGACGAACCCATCTCCGCCCGCACGGCTCGCCGTCGAGGAGCTCGACCAGCATTACGGCAGCGCGCAGGTGCTGCGCGGGATCGCCCTCGCGGTCGAGCCGGGGGCCTGCCTCGCCGTGCTCGGCCGCAACGGCGCCGGCAAGACGACGCTGCTGCGCTGCCTCACCGGCCTGATCCCGGAAAGCCGCGGCCGGATCGCCCTCGACGGGACCGAGCTGACACGCCTGTCCTCCGACCGGCGCGCCCGCTCCGGGCTCGCCTACGTGCCGCAGGGCCGCGAGATCTTTTCGGATCTGACGGTCGCCGAGAATCTGCGTGTCGCGGCCCGGGCGCACGGGCTGGAGCGGACCGAGGCGGTCGACGAGGCCGTCGCCCTGTTCCCCGCGCTCCGGGGCCTTTGGCACCGGCCGGGGGGCAACCTCTCGGGCGGCCAGCAGCAGCAGCTCGCCATCGCCCGGGCGCTCGCCACCCGGCCCCGTGCCATCCTGCTCGACGAGCCGACCGAGGGCATCCAGCCTTCGATCGTCGCCGCGATCGAGGCGGTGATCGCCGGGCTGAAGGGGCGGATCACCGTGCTGCTCGTGGAGCAGTATCTCGATTTCGCTCTCCGGATCGCCGATTCCGTGGTGGTGCTGTCCCGCGGCAGCGTCGTCGAGCGCGGCGATCCCGGGGCACTGAGCCACGAAGCCCTGACCCGTCACATCGCCGTCTGACATCCGCAAAAGGAGCCGCCGTGCCGAGCCACCATGAGATCCCCGCCACGCCCGAGACGATGGTGCTCGGCTATTTCGATGCCGCTCTGCCGCCGGTCCTGACCGTCGCGTCTGGCGATACCGTCACCCTGCACTCGCACCCGGCGGGCGGCCGCGAGTCGCTCCACCCCGACCCCGCCCGGGTGCCGGCCGACCTGCTCCACGCCCTCGACACCCTGGAGCGCGGTCCCGGCCCGCATTTCGTCACCGGCCCGGTCCACGTGGAGGGCGCCGAGCCCGGCGACATGCTGCAGATCGATATCCTCGACCTGAAGTTCCGCCTCGACTGGGGCTTCGTGGCGATCCTGCCGCTGCTCGGCACCCTGCCGGACGAGTTCACCGAGTACGAGACGATCCACGCCGACATCGACACCACCCGGGGCGTCTGCCGCCTGCCCTGGGGCACGGAGCTGCCCCTCGATCCGTTCTTCGGCATCCTGGGCACCGCCCCACCCGCCACCTGGGGCCGCGTCGGTACGCCGGTGCCCCGGGCCTTCGGCGGCAACATGGACAACAAGGAGATGCGCGTCGGCACGACCCTCTACCTGCCGGTGTTCAACCCCGGCGGCGGCTTCTACGCGGGCGACGGCCACGGCGTGCAGGGCGACGGCGAGGTCTGCATCACCGCCCTGGAGACCGGGCTGACCGGCACCTTCCGGCTGACCGTGCGCAAGGATCTCCCGGGCGCGTGGCCCTTCGCCGAGACCCCCACCGACCTGATGTCGATCGGCCTGCACGAGAGCCTCGACGAGGCGATGCGCCAGGCCGTGCGCGAGATGGTGCGCCTCGTCTGCGCGCGCACCGGCCTCACCCGCAACCAGGCCTACATGCTGTGCTCGCTCGCCGGGAACCTGCGCATCACCCAGACCGTGGACGGCAACAAGGGCGTGCACATGCTCTTGCCGAAATCGGCCCTCGCATCGGCGTCGGCCAAATCGGTCTGAGGTATGGGACACCCGGTTGATATGCGGTCGCACCGCGTCGAACTCGGTGCCTCAGTTCGCGCTTCGTCCGAAGGCGAACCGGCCGACACAGGCGTCGGCGCCGCGATGGCGCGGTGCAGGATGCACGCCTGCATGCCCGGTCTGGATCGGCCGCGTACGCTCTGCCCGTACGGGTTGTACGAGCAGGGCAGCCCGGAGCCGCTGAACCTCCGCACGGAGACCGGCATTCTCCCGCTCGACGCGATCGAGCTGGGCCACACCGGCGGGCTTCAGTCCGCCGAGCCGTCGCCGCCAGCGATAGAAGGTGCCGAGCGAGACATGGGCGCTCGCGCAGATCGCGGCGATCGGTATACCCCGAGCGGCCTCGTCCAGCAGGAAGGCGATCTCCTCGTCCGTATGCAGGGATCGACGCATGTAGGGTCTCCCGGTTCGGCGGCCTCGGGGGCTCTTTTCGGCCGATGGGTGGGCAAGAAGCGGACCGGCCGCGACGGGCCAACCGCGACACTTTCGTGCTGCACTGCCCGCGATCCGAGCTGGCGGCCGCCAATTCGCATAACAGGCGCTCGGTTCTGCGGTCTCCGTGCGCCTGGATTTGCGAGCGCTTGTTGCGGGGGTGTGAATCAGCGCTGCGACCGAATCAAAGTGGATTTTTGGCATCGCCAAACTGACTATGCCGCGGCACGGCTGGCCACGTAGCCGCACCAGCCGCCGAACCGCGTGATGTCGGCGGCCCCGGTGACGCCCGCCGCCTCCACCAAAAAGCCCTTCGGCGCGGTCCCGTCGGCGAGCCGCAGGGTGCTGATCCCGTGGGGGGCGGGATCGCGGCACCGAAGGCCCCGAAGGCGGCTGGCGGCTGGCGGCTGGCGGCAGGGCCCAGACCTCCGTCTCGATCGCACCCCCTTCGTCGGCCGCCACCCGGAGGAGGGAGGGACGATGCGGCGGTCCGCCGGGCAGGGCGTAGAAACGGTACTCCGGTCGGGTGGCCGCCGTCCGCAGATACCGGGCGCCGTGCGCGGCGAGTTCGCGGTTCAGCGGCAGACCCGACAGGTGCGCCCAGGGCAGCGAGGAGCTCGTCGGACCTGCGCGGTGCGAGCAGGGTTAGCCCGGAGGGGAAGCCGTCGACGCGGGGGGAGGCCGCCCCGGGACCGCGAGGGCGCACCGGTCGAGCAGGTTGACGAAGTTGGTGTAGGTGCCGAGCTCGCTGTTCGGGCCGATCGGGTCGCAGCAGCGAAATTCGCCGATCAGCTTGTGGTCCGGCTCAACCGGGACGCGGTCTGACGCGGCTGGCATTCGGATGCCGGCCTGGTCACCGCCCGGCGCGTCCGGGCATGGATGCCGGTCGCAACCGGTGCCCGTGATCCTGCGCTGCTCGACGCGCGAGGATGACGGAGACGGGGCCGGTCAGGGCGCGCCCGCTTCGGCCGTGTCGAGGAAGGCCCGCACGGTGTCGCGAAGAAAGGCGGCGTCGGCTGGGTTGGTCGATGGGTTGCCGGCGCGATGGCCCCAGATGCTCGGGATCGGCTGCAGGACGGCATCGCGCAGGTGCGGCAGTTCGGCGGTGTTGTCGGCGACGCGGAAGTAGAGGTCCGTCTCGCCCGGCATCAGCAGCAGCCGGGCCGTGATCGCGTTGAGCGCCCGGATGAGGTCGCCGCCGGTGCGCGGATCGCGGCTGATGTCGCCCGCCTCCCAGGTGCAGAGCTGCGCGTAGAGATCGGCCGCGGGGCGGCGGGCGAAGCGCTCCTCCCAGTCGGTGCGCAGGAAGCTGTCGAGGTCCGGGGCGCCGAGCGCGGTGCGGTGGAGGTCCGCCCGGTAGAAGTCCTGGCTGAGCGCCCAGCCCGCATAGATGCGCCCGAAGGCCCGGAGGGCGGCGGCCGGCTCGGCCGAGAAGCGGCCCGCGCCGCAATGCTCCGGCGCCGCCTCCAGCACTGCCATGAGACCCTTCAGGAACACGCGGTTGTGGGTGGCGGTGCGGGCGCTGCCACAATTGATCACAGCGCGTTCCACGTGATTGGGGAACAGGGCTGCCCAGTGATAGGCCTGCTGCGCCCCCATGGACCAGCCGTACACGGCGTGCAGGCGCTCGATCCCCCACACCTCGGCGAGCAGACGGCGCTGCGCGTGGACGTTGTCCCAGGCGGTGACGAGGCCGGGCCAGACCGGTGTGTTCGATGGGCTCGACGACAGGCCGTTGCCGAACATGTCGGGGATGACGATGAACCAGCGACTGGGATCCAGCACCCCATCGGGGCCGATCAGCCATTCGAGGTCCGGATGCTGGGCCCCGTAGCTGGTCGGGTAGAGCACGACATTGTCGCGCCCGGGCGACAGGGTGCCGTGCGTCTTCCAGCGCAGCTGCGCGCCCGGCAGCACCGCCCCCGACTGAAGCGTCAGGTCGCCGAGTTCGAAGATTCCGGTGGTCGTCGCCCAGCCGCTCACGGGCGCAGCGTCCGCACGAAGCCGACATGCCAGCGGGCGTAGCCCCGCTGCAGCACGCCGAGACGCGCACGCATCGCGGTATGGGCGTCCGGGAGCCGGTGGAACGGGATCGACGGATAGAGATGGTGCTCGGTGTGGAAGGGCATGTTCCACATGAGGAGCCGCATGAGGCCGTTGGTCAAGGTCGTGCGCGTGTTGGTCAGGCCGTTGTCGTCCATCGTGCAGAGCGTGTGCTCGGTGAGGAGGTAGAGCCGAAGGAACGGTTGCCCGAGGAGCTGCGGCCCGATCCAGAAGATCAGGGGCGCCCACCAGCCGACCAGAACCACGGCAAGGGCTGCCCCGGCGAGCAGGACTGCACACATCGACTGGATCGAGCGGATGATGCAGGGCGCGGCGCGATCGGTGATGAACGGGTAGGCAGAGAGATCGCCGCGCAGGCCGGCTGAGGCCACCTGCAGGCGGGTTCGCCAGTAGGGTAGCGCCAGCACGCGCCAGACATAGGCGTCCAGGGTGGAGGGCGGCATCAGCGCGAGTTCCGGATCCCGCTCGGGATCCTGGGTGTGGCGATGGTGGGCGAGATGGAAGGCCGTGTAGAAGTGCCAGTTCAGCAGCGACGGGCAGGCCGCCAGCCAGCCGACGACCGCATTGGCCCTGCGCGAGCGGAACGCGGTCAGATGGACGGTTCCGTGGATGGGCGCGAACAGGGCCGATTGCGCGATCCCCAGCAGCAGCATGGCGGGCAGCAGCGTCCAGGGGCCCAACCGCCAGACCAGCCAGCCGGCCCCGGCCAGCATCAGCAGATGCGTGAGGAGGCGGAGGGCACCGCGCCCGTCCGAACGCTGCGACAGCGCCTTCACTTCGGCACCTGTGAGGACACGTCCGCCTGCGGAGGCCATGCGTTTCCCTGGACCGTTTGAGCGCCTTGGAGATCCATGGGCTTTGCAGCATCCATGCCGGTGTCTCGGATCAGGCCCCAGGCGCGTGCGATCGGCTTGGCGTCCTGCTTGGTATCCCGTTTGCCTAGCGGGGCCGGGCAAAGGGTGAATGCGACAATGAGACGATTCTGGTTTTCCGGCCTGCTCGCGGCCGCGGCGCTGCTTGCGCCGATCTCCGGCCGCGCGGAAACGACGGTGAAGGCGGTGCTGGAGGCCGAGATCGTCACCCTCGACCCCTACTTCACCACGGCCTACATCACGCGGACCTTCGGCTACATGGTCTACGACACGCTGTTCGCGCCGGACGCGACGGGCGTGTTCCGGCCGCAGATGGTCGACACGTGGTCGGTATCGGATGATCGGCTGACCTGGCGCTTCACCCTGCGCGACGGGCTGCGCTTCCACGACGGCGCGCCGGTCCGGGCCGCCGACTGCGTCGCCTCGCTGAAGCGCTGGGCGGCCCGCAGCGCGCTGGGTGGCCGGCTCATGGACGTGACCGCCGGCCTCGAGGCCGTGGACGACCGGACTGTCGTGCTGACGCTGCGGGAGCCCTACGGTCTCGTCCTCGACACGCTCGGCACGACGTCGAGCCCCACGCCCTTCATCATGCCGGCCCGGCTCGCCGCGACGCCCCCCACGACGCAGCTCACGGAGGTCGTGGGATCCGGTCCGTTCATCTACGACCGCGCCGCGCACATCCCCGGCGACCACATGCTGCTGCGCCGGAACCCCGATTACCGGCCGCGTCCCGAGCCGGCCGACTTCCTGGCCGGCGGCAAGGTCGTGAAGGTCGACGCCCTCGACATCCGCGTCATCCCCGATGGGGCGACGGCGACGGGCGCCCTCGGCGCGGGCGAGATCGACTACATGCAGTACGCGCCCTTCGACCTGATCGGTCAGATCGAGGCCAACACGAGCTTGGCGGTGATGAACTTCACCGGCCCGCACAGGTTCACGGGCCACTATCGCATCAACACGGCGTCCAAGCCCTTCGACGACCCGGCGATCCGGCGCGTCCTGCTGCGGCTCGTCGATCAGCGCGAGGTTCTGGACGGGTTCGGCCTCGAGCCGCGCTTCTCGCAGACCTGCAACGCCTTCTTCATCTGCGGCTCGCCCTACGAGACGCATGTCGGGACGGACCTCCTGCACGACCCCTCGGTGGCGGCGGCCCGGGCTGCCCTGAAGGCGACCGCCTACAAGGGCGAGCCGGTGACCGTGATGGTGGCCAACGATCTCGAGGCGGCGCGCGTGTCCTCGACCATCCTGGCCGACCGGCTGAAGCAGGCCGGCTTCACCGTGGACCTGCAGGTCATGGATTGGGCAGCCCTGCTCGCCCGGCGCACCAAGAAGGTCGGCTGGAGCCTCTTCGGCATCCATGCGCTGGGCCTTGATCTGAGCTCGCCGCTGACGAATTCCGCGATCAACTTCAACTGCAAGGACGCGGCGAGTTCCGGGTTCATGTGCGACCCGCGCATGGTCGCCCTGTTCGACCGCTTCGCCCGCGAGCCTGATCTGGACAAACGGCGCGCCATCGCGGGCGAGATCCAGACCATCGTGTACGGCGAGGGGCTGGTCGCCCCCTTCGGCCAGTTCGCGCAGCCCGCGGCCTACCGGACCGCGCTCACCGGTCTGATCCCCTCCGCCATCCCACTCTTCTGGAACGTCGCGAAGCCATGAGTGCAGCCCCGTACGATGTCATCGTGGTCGGCGCCGGCTCCGCCGGGGCGGCTCTGGCGGCCCGCCTCTCGGAGGATCCGCGCCGCCGGGTGCTCCTGCTGGAGGCCGGACGCGACTGGCGCTCCACGGATGCGCCACCGGCGCTGCGCTCGGCCAACATCATCCCGTTCATGTATGACCTGGCCCATCAGGCGGACTGGCAGTGGCCGGGGCTGATGAGCCGGCGGACCCGTGTGCAGGAGCCCCACTTCTACTGGCGCGGTCGCGCGCTCGGCGGCAGTTCAACGGTCAACGCGCAGATCGCGATCCGCGGCGTGCCCGCGGCCTTCGACGCCTGGGCGGCGCAGGGCTGTACCGGCTGGTCGGCCGCGGATGTGCTGCCCCTGTTCGACCGGATCGAGGACGATGCCGATTTCGGCGCGGAGGGCGGTGCCCGGCGCGGCGGTCCACTGCCTGTCTACCGCGCGAAGCCGGAGGCCTGGGGCGCGGTGGATCTGGGGCTTCGCGCGGCCGCCCTCGCGGCCGGCCACCCTTGGAAGGCGGACCTCAACGCGCCCACGGGCGAGGGCGTCTCGTGCAACCCGATCAACAGCCGCGACGGCCACCGGGTCACCACCAATGACGGCTACCTGGAACCGGCGCGCGACCGGCCGAATCTCGCGATCCGCGGCGAGGCCCTGGTCGACCGTGTTCTGTTCGAGGGGCGACGGGCCATCGGCCTGCGCGTGCGCTTCGGTGCGGAGCCCTGGACCGAGATCCAGGGCCGCGAAATCGTGCTCTGCGCCGGCGCCGTCCACAGCCCGGCCATCCTGATGCGTTCCGGGATCGGCCCGGCCGAGCCGCTGCACGCCCTCGGCATCCCCGTCCGGCAGGCGCACGAGGCGGTCGGCCGCAACTTCATGGACCATCCGATCCTGCGGGCGACCATCGATCTGAAGCCGCAACACCGGGCCCTCGGTCCGGATGCGCGCCACACCAATTGCTGCGTCACCTATTCGAGCGGCCTCGCGGGCGGCGGGGAGCGCGACATGATCTTCGTCGCCTACAATCATCGGACCCTGACCGGGCCGGAGCCGACGCCGCAGGGCGCGATCGGCGTCGGCCTCTACGACGTGTTCTCGCGCGGGACTCTGCACCTCACCGCGGCCGATCCGGAGGCCAACCCGGTCATCGACGAGAACATGCTCGATGACCCGCGCGATCGCCTTCGAATGCGCGACGCGGTGCGCCGCCTCGCGGGCCTCGCGGCGCATCCGGCCCTGGCCGATCTCGCCACGGCGATCCGGTTCGGCGAGAGGCCGCTTTCGATCGGCGACGCCGCGCGCCTCCCGGACGAGGACCTCGATGCCCTGATGCTCGCCGAGGCCGGCGACATCCAACACGCCGCCGGCACGTGCCGGATGACCGGCTGGCAGGACGCGTCCGGGGTCGTCGATCCCGATCTCAAGGTCCGAGGACTCGATGGGCTGCGGGTCTGCGACGCCTCGATCATGCCGAGCGATTGCCGGGCCAACCTGCACTTCACCTGCGTGATGATCGGCGAGAACCTTGCGCGGCGGATGCGTGAGGAGCGGACGTGATCGTGTCGAACGCGTCGCGGTGGCGTATCCCCGGTTCTTAGGCATGCGCCTGTCTCGCATTCTGGTGCGTGCCGCCTGATCGCCGCGACCCTGTCGTGATGGCGGTGTGCCGGGCCCCCCACTGGTCAGGGGAATTGGCCCTCATGATGCCCGTATCGGGCGAAGTCGGCTCGATGATGTGCTTGATCTTTCGGCGCAAGCGGTTGGTTGTGCGAAATATTACCCTCAATCATGCGGGGTAATGGATCCGTCTCCATCGCCTCTATATGGCACGCGTGTTGCGAACGGGCTGGACGCTTCAGGAGTCCTCTGGCTTGTCCCGCACGTTCGACGCGACTGATCTCTCCCGCCGCACGGTTCTAGCGCTTCCTCTCGGCCTCGCAGCGGCCGCGAGCGGCGCGCGCGCCGCCGAGCCGAAGCGCGGGGGCACGATGGTGATGATCGTTCATCCCGAGCCCTCGACCCTGGCCCATTACGCAGTTTCGGCGGGCAACATCCCGCCGATCGCCACGCAGGTCTACGAGGGGTTGTGCACCTACGATTGGGACCAGAACCCGCAGCCGAACCTCGCGAAATCGTGGGAGATCGCGCCCGACGGCAAGACCATCACGTTTAAGCTTCAGGAGGGCGTGACCTTCCACAACGGTAAGCCGTTCACCAGTGCCGACGTGCAGTATTCTTTTCTGGAAATCCTGAAGAAATACAATCCGATTGCACCGGTTATGCTCGCGGAGCTGGTCGCCGTCGACACGCCGGACCCCATGACCGCCATCCTGCGGCTCGCCAATCCGGCCCCCTACCTTATGAAGGCGCTCTCCGGGCGGGACCTGCCGATCCTGTGCCGCTCGGTCTTCGAGGGCACGGACGTCCTCCAGAACCCGAGCGCCAACAAGCCGATTGGGACCGGTCCGTTCAAGTTCGCGAGCTGGGAGCGGGGCCAGTCTGTGCGCCTGGACCGCAACGAGACCTACTGGAAGCCCGGCCTGCCGTATCTCAATCGGATCATCGCCCGGTTCATCCCGGACGCGGCCACGCGCTCGGCCGCCATGGAGGCGGGGGAGGCGCATTTCGCCGGGTACAGCGCGGTGAACTACGCCGACCTCGCGCGGATGAAGACCAACCCGATCCTCGATCTGACGACCAAGGGTTACGAGATGACGCCGGCCCAGAGCGTCCTGGAGCTGAACGGCCGTCACCCGCATCTCCAGAAAAAGGAAGTGCGCCAAGCGATCGCCTACGCCATCGACCGCAAGGTCATCCTCAAGGACGTGATGTTCGGCTATGGCCTGCCCGCCACCGGCCCGCTCAGCCGCAAGTTCAAGACCGCCGGCCTCTACACCGATGACGTGCGCCAGTACGACGTGCCGGACCGGCTGGACATCGCCAACACGCTGCTCGACAAGGCCGGCGCCCCGCGCGGCGCGGACGGGACCCGCTTCGCCCTGCACCTGGAGGTGAATTCCTTCGGCGAGCAGTGGCTGCGGCAGGCCGAGTACCTGAAGCAGGCCCTCGCCGTCGTCGGCATCGCCGTGACGCTCCGCTCGGAGGACACCGCCACCTGGCTGCGGCGTGTCTACACCAACTACGACTACGACCTAAACGAGCCGTTCCTCAGCCAGGGCGTCGACCCGGTCTACGGGCTGAACAAGCAGTTCCTCACCAGCCAGATCCGCAAGGGCGTGACCTTCGTCAACGACACCTTCTATTCGAACCCCGAGGTCGATCGGATGCTCGGCGAGGGCGCGCGCGAGCCGGACCCGGAGAAGCGCGCCGCGCTCTACAAGACGGTCCAGCAAGTCCTGGCGGAGGACAGCCCGATGATCTGGCTCATCGACGTCCAATACGTCAGCGTCTTCAACCGGCGCCTCAAGGATCACACGACCGGCCCCCTCGGAACCCAGCAAGCCTTCGAGCGGGCCTGGATGGACAAGTAGTCCCGTGCGGCTCGCGCGTTTCCTCGGTTGCCGGCTGCTGCTGGCGATCCCGGTGGTGCTCGGCATCGTCGTGCTCAACTTCTTCCTGATCCACCTCGCCCCCGGCGACGCGGCCTCCGTGCTGGCGGGCGAGAGCGGGGCGGCGAGCCCCGAATACATGGAGCAGCTGCGCCACAAGTTCGGCCTCGACCAGCCGCTCGCCACGCAGTTCGGCGTCTACCTGCTGAACATGCTCCACCTCGATCTCGGCTACTCGTTCCGCAACGACAGCCCAGTCGGGAGCCTGATCGTCGACCGGCTCGGGCCCACCGGGCTGCTGATGCTGACCGCCTTCGCAGCCGCGTTGCTGATCGGCACGCTGCTGGGCCTCGTGGCGGCGACCGGGCGCAATGCCTGGCGCGACGCGATCATCTCCCTCGTCAGCCTCGTGGCCTACGCGACCCCGGGCTTCTGGCTCGGGCTGATGATGATCGTGGTCTTCGCCATCCGGCTCGGCTGGCTGCCGACCAGCGGCTACGACACGGTCGGCGCCGACAACGAGGGCTGGGACGAGGTCTGGGATGTCGGCCGCCACCTCGTCATGCCGGCGGTCGCGCTCGCGCTGTTCTACCTCGCGGTCTACGCCCGGGTGATGCGCGCCTCCGTGCTGGAGCAGGTCGGCATGGACTACGTCACCACCGCCCGGGCCAAGGGCCAGACCGAGGCCCGGGTGATGACCGGGCACGTCCTGCGCAACGCACTGCTGCCGGTGGTCACCATGGCGGGCGTGCAGGCCGGCAACCTGATCGGCGGCTCAATCGTTGTCGAGACGGTGTTCGGCTGGCCGGGGGTCGGCACGCTGGCCTTCAACGCGCTCCAGTCGCGCGACCTGAACCTGCTCCTCGGCATCTTCTTCGTCTCGGCCTGCCTTGTGGTCGTGATCAATCTCGCGATCGACCTCGTCTATGTCTGCCTCGATCCGCGGATGGAGCTGTAGCGATGCGCACGGCCCTGGCGCGGTTCGCGCGCAACCGCCTCGCGCTCGCGGGGGCGGTGGTTCTCCTCGGGCTGGTCGTCCTCGTGGCGCTCACCCCGCTGCTCTATCCGGGCGATCCGTTCGCGCTCGTCGGCCCCGCCCTCCAGCCGCCGGGCGGTCCGTTCCCACTCGGCACCGACACGCTGGGCCGGGACGTGGCCGCCGAGATCGCGTACGGCGCCCGCACCTCCCTGATCATCGGCCTCAGCGCCACCGGGGCCGCGATCCTGCTCGGGACCCTGATCGGGGGGCTCGCCGGCTACTATCGGGGCGGCGTCGAGGTCGCGCTGATGCGGCTCACGGAGTTCTTCCAGACGATCCCCGCCTTCGTGCTCGCGATCCTGATCGTGGCGATCCTGTCGCCGTCGCTGTTCAGCGAAGTCGTCGCCATCGTGGCCGTCTCCTGGCCGGGCATCGCCCGGCTCGTGCGGGGCGAGTTCGTGGCGCTCGGCGGCCGCGAGTTCGTACTGGCCTGCGACGGCCTGGGGGCAGGCGACGCGCGCATCGTCTTCCGCCACATGCTGCCGAACTGCACCGCGGCGATCATCGCGGTCGGCACGCTCCTGATCGGCACGGCGATCCTGATCGAGGCGGGGCTCGCCTTCCTGGGCCTCGGCGATCCCAACGTGATGAGCTGGGGCCTGATCATCAGCTCGGGCCGCGCGGTCCTCCGATCGGCGTGGTGGATCTGCACCTTCCCCGGACTGGCGATCCTGCTGACCGTCCTCGCCATCAACCTCGTCGGGGACGGCCTGAACGAGGTCCTGAATCCGAGGCTCCGAGAGCGATGAGCGACGCCGTCCTCGAGATCGAGACGCTGACGATCACGCTGCCGCCCGGCGCGGACCGTCCGAATGCCGTCACCGATCTGAATCTCGTCCTGCGGCCCGGTGCGGTCACCTGCCTGATCGGCGAGAGCGGATCGGGCAAGTCGATGGTGGCGCGCGCCATTCTGGGGCTGCTCCCGGGGCCGCGCGTGTGCGTCTCGGGCGGGCGCATCCAGTTCGAGGGCGCGGATCTCGCCGCGATCACCCCGCGTCAGATGCGCAAGGTCCGGGGTGCCCGCATCGCGATGATCTTCCAGGAGCCGATGACGGCCCTGAACCCGCTCCACACGATCGGGCGGCAGATCGACGAGGTCCTGCGCATCCACACCACGCTCGGGCGCGCCGACCGCCGGGCGCGCATCCTCGCGCTCCTTGAGAGCGTCCACCTGCCGGACCCGGCCCAGCTCCTGCGCTCCTATCCGCATCAGCTCTCGGGCGGCCAGCGCCAGCGGGCGATGATCGCCATGGCGCTGGCGCTGAATCCGCGGCTGCTCATCGCCGAC
>Ga0255028_100182_pt1 | contig 14420 bp, 16 predicted proteins | sample DRGLUT_MetaT_FD_178168 | JGI IMG/M metagenome (GOLD analysis project Ga0255028, IMG submission 178168) | Metatranscriptome of freshwater microbial communities from Pennsylvania, United States - DR:GLUT (Metagenome Metatranscriptome) | ecosystem: Environmental > Aquatic > Freshwater > Creek...
CATGTGGAGGCGTGGGCGTGATTAGGCGCGGACAACCGGCGCTCAGTTGACCTGGTAGTTCGCGCCGGAGCACTCGATCTTGAGGCCCGACACTTCGCCGCTCTCGGTGTCGATCGACGGCTCGCCCGACCACGAGGCATCGGTGAACAGATGCGTCAGCTTGGCGTCCGTCTCGACGAAGGTGACGTTGAGGTCTTGGAGCATCATGGTCTCGTCCCAGACGAGGCCGACACCACGATCGAAGGTCAGCTCCAGCGAGGGGAGCTTCGGCTTCACCATCGACGACTTCGTGCCGTCCTGATTGGCCACGTTCTCACGGGTGGCCGCGGCCGGGCTGATCGTGGCCTTGGCGCGTCCGCTGTAGACGGCGCCGTTGATGTCGAGCGTGAACCGCCCGCCCTTGTTGCCGGACATGGCTGTGGTCTCCGGAGCGCGCTCACGGGCGCGGCGCTATAGCTGGAAGGGGAGATCGGCAGGAGCGCCGCGGCCGGCCTGAGGCCTGCCCGCGGGCTTGCGCGCACTACTGCAGCGCAGCGTTGTCGTCGGTCAGTTCGGGGAAGATCGTGATGTTGGCTGCGAACACGTTGAACTGGTTGGCCACGTCGGTCGGCAGGTAGGCGTTGATCCGGTTCGGGTCACTCGACCGCTCGACGATCAGGTACTTGGCGAACAGGGCGGGCTTCTCGACCAGGCAGGCCACGTTGCAGAGCTGCGTGTAGGCGTGGACCAGCGTCGACTGGATCTGGGTCGGTGTCACCACGCCCTGCGTGCCGTTCGGGTTGGTGTCCTTCAGGACGCAGCGCGGATACGTCGAGGTGACGATCAGCTTCAGGTACCGCTTGACGTAGGCGGCGATCGCGATTGTCTCGACGCCGAGGAAGGTGATGTCGGCCGAGCCGTAGGCGTTGGTCTGGTAGGTCGTCAGGATCCGGTCGATCGCCACGGTGCCGTCGGCATTCACGGTCAGCGCCGAGATGCCGTTGTGGTACAGGCTGTCGCGATCGGCGAGCGCCCAGCGGTCGGTCAGCGCCTTCGGCGGCAACAGTCCCTGGATCACCAGGGTTTGCAGCGGCCGAGCAATCTCGACCGCCTCGGTCAGCGACCGCCCCAGGTTTTTCGAGAACGCCACGAGACCGCCGACGCCGGCCACGATCGACCAGAGCGGGTGCGGGTAGTTCAGGCACCCGATGATCGAGGCGTGACGGTCGTTACGGGTCGCGCCAAGCGTGGTCTGTGCCGAGAGGTTGCCGTTGTTGGCGGTGATGTAGTGACCATCGAGGCCGACCGTCGGCGACCACCGGCCCGAGCCGGAGTCCGAGAGGAAGTCGCGGGCGGCGTTGAGCTGCGTGACCGAGGCATAAGGCGCACAGATCCAGTCGAAGGCGGTCGAGCCGAGCGCGGCCAGCGCCGCGGCCATGTCGACCTCGCCCGTGCCGCCAGACATCGGCGTGATCGCCACCGTCAGGCCTGGAACCTCGATCTCGTCACCGACGAGGCCGGTCTCGATACGAATGCCGTTACCCTCGGAGCCGACATGAGGCGCGGTCAAATTGACCTTGCCGGCCGTCTGGCCATCGACCGCAGCTATGACCGGGGCGCCCATGCGGCGGTTGAAGCGGCTGTAGCCGGCGGTGATCTTGGCCACGAGGTTGGTTGCGACCGTCGCAGCGGTGTCGTTGAGCGCAACCGGGACAGCGTAGCGCTCGCCGGCGATGTAGCGCACGAGCAGGCCGGACTGGGTGGCGGTGCCCGTGATGGCGATCGCGCCGCCGGCGGCGACGCCGCCCAAAGGGTCGCCCACGTTCATCACCCACAGCTCGCCCGTCGCGTTACCGGCGCGCGCCCAGGCGATCATATCGGCGAGCATCGAGCCGCGGCCGGCGAGGTAGTTCGGATCGGCCGAGCCGATGTTCTGCGGCTTGAGCGCCGCGAGCGGCGAGCTCGCCAGCGCTCGGCCCATCAGGATCTGGCGCGACAGGCCCGAGTAGGGCGGCACGCCGGCATTCACCTCGGCGTAGAACAGGGGCACCCGGATATCGCCGGGCATGTTGTTGAAGGCGACGGTCACGGGCGGCTCCAAACGAGAAGGGCCGCCTCGAAGGGCGGCCCTGGCGGGGTCGGGATGGGTGGGGGGTCAGGGCCGCGGACGGCCCGAGCGATCAGGCGTCGGGATGCGCCTCGTGAGGCTCGGCGGCCGACTGGACTGGCGCCGGCGCCTCGGTACTGTCGGTCGCTTCCGGAGCGACCTCGTCCGGCGCGTCGGTGACCGCGATCTCCTCACGGGCGGCCATGCCGGCCCAGTGTGGGGTCCACGGGACGGTGCGCCCCTCGGGCGGCAGGAAGCCGCCCCGGTCCGGGTCCGGGATCGAGGCACCGGGATGGGCGGGAGCGACGTGCTTGCGCATCGGGATCCTCAGGCAGGAATGTTGGCGGCGACCGCGAACGTGCGGCCGGCGGCGAGGTCGGCGGCCCGGTCCGGCGCCTCGCCCGCATCGCGCGCCTGCGGGGCCAGGATCATGTCGGCGCCGGTGAAAGGCATGGGCGCTGCCGGCGTGCCGACGGGCGACAGGCGCGAAACCAGAAGATCGCAGGTCGAGCGCACCGAGCCCTTGGGGTCGCTGGCCTCGGCTATCGCGCGCAGCGGCTGGGGCAGGACCGCGTAGGTGCCGGTCGGCATGTCGAACGGGTCCGGATCCTCGGGCGTAAACAGCTCGATCCGCAGCGTCACCAAGTGGACGGCGAACTTCTCGCCGGTCTGATCGGTGGCGAACCGGGAACAGGCGACGGTTGGGACCCGCTTGACGACGGCCTCGCGAAGCAGCTGCGCAGCCGTGGTTTCGCCGCGGGTCAGGATCTCGATCGCCCGCTCCTCGAGGAGGTCGAGCTCCGCTTCCAGTTCCCGGTCGGTGGCGGCGTAGCCGATCGCCTCGAACGGGTCCTGTCCCTCCACCCCCACCTGCGCGACCGCGTTCATGGCGATCTCCAGGACCAGGTCGCAGGCCAGCCCGAACGGCGCCCCGCCGTTCTGGTGGGACCAGGCCTCGCCCTTGGTCTCTTCGGACGTGAGGAGGATCGTGGGGACCGGCTCGCGATGATCGAAATTCGCGATGCGCGAGTCGTAGACGCGACCCTGGACCATCGCGTCGATCACGGGGTCGCTGTTGAGCGCCTCGATCGCCTGGAGGCGCAAGGCCGTGCGCATCAGGCTCATCGCGGCTCGTCCTGACGGCGCTCGCCTTCGGCGAGGTAGATCCAGGCGCGTACCGGCGCTTCCGGCAGATACGCCTGGACGGTGAAGACGGTGCCGGTCTTGAGACGTCGGATGATGTCGCCGACCTGCGGTCGCTGCGGCAGTGCCGCCTCGGGCACGTCGATCATCGGCCGCTCGGCGGCAATGCCGTGCGAGGCACTGTCCGCCATGCGCCGGCCGTGGGCATGCAGGGTCGAGCCAGCGTCGACGAACGTCCCCGTGAACGGCAGCGCCGGCCGTGCCGAGCTCGACACAGCACGGGCGTTGACGTCCCCCCGCCCCGGCCGGCTCGGAAGATCGGGCGGCGCCTGCGGTTCGAGGATGAAGCCTTCGCTGAAGGCGGCATCGAGCTCACCCTGGCGCGCGAGCCACTCGTCCTCGAACGGCATTGAACGAGCCTCAGGCGGTCGGCTTGTCGGTCTTGGTCGAGGCGGCCTTCTCGGTCTCTGCCGGCTTGTATTCCTCGGCCATCTTGGCCGCGATCAGGGCGTCGGCCTCGTCGCCGTCGAGCTCGACGGGCGTGCCGGGCGGGACCGCTTTCACCACGTACTTGCCACCGGCGTACGCGCCATTGGCGTCGATCTTGAACGGCTCGTGGCCCTTGCCGGGCAGGTGCAGCGTGACGTTCGCGACGATGGTCTTGGTCGCCATGGGGCGCCTCCGAATACGAATGAGGGGTCAGTCCGGCGGGATGGCCGGCGGGCGGCGCGGCGCCCGGCGAGGTGGGCCGGCCGGAGCCGGCTCACGAACGATCAGGCGACGGTCGCGGCGAGCGAGGCGTTGATCCAGCCGAACAGCGGCAGCGGCGCGGAGGCCATGTTCTGCAGCGTGGTGGCCGGCTCCTCGACGTCCCAGACCTTGGGGAAGCGGGGCAGCGCCTTGAAGCCGGCACGGCGGTCGCGAACGGCGCCGTAGGTGCGGATGCCCTGGATCGCGTCGATGTTGGCCAGGACGACGGTGTTGTTCGGCATGAACTGCTGGATCACGCCGTTGTCGTCCTCGTAGAGCTCCTGATACTGCCAGAAGTCGAACTCGGGCAGCGAACCGAGGAACGCTACCTCCTGACCGACCGCGCCACCGGTGGTCTTCCCGGCCAGATCGATGTTGCCGGAGGTCTGGCGGTACGAATTCATCACCCGCAGGACGGTCGGCGAGTTGATCAGCATGTCGCCGGCGAGCGGGTCGAGCAGCACGGTGCGCGGCTTGAAGCCGGACACGCGCTGGACCTGCGTCGACCACGCGCGGATGTTCTGGAGCGGATCGACGCCCGACTGGCCCCAGCGCAGCGCGCCGGTCAGCGCGACGGTCAAGCTCGGATCCCGGCCCATGCTGAGGGTCTTGGCCGGATACTTCGGCCCCTGGCAGACCACGGAGCCGGTGAGCAGGAGCTGCAGCGCCATCCAGGTCTCGGTCCGGGTGATGGCGTCGTCCTCGAGCATCATGTTGTCGAGGACGGCCAGGTCGAACCGCTGCTCGGGGGTCAACTCGCCGAGCAGCCGCTCGCCCATCCGGCGCTTGAGGGCCTTGAACGGCTCGACGACATGCTTGGGACGCACGGTCGGCGGGGTGAAGCTCTTGGTGGCGTAGCCGCGCGAGGGCAGGATCTGCCCCTCGACGGTGTCGGCTACGAAGGCGGCCAGGCGCCGGGCGCGCTGGACCTGGTCGAAGAAGACTTCCTCGCTCTCGAACTGCTGGAAGAACTTGAAGAACGTGTCGAGGATGAACCGGCTCGGGCGGTCGAGGACGCCGAAGGCGCCGAGCAGCTGGGCGGTGGAGTTGACGTCGAGCGCCATGATCGCGGGCTCCAAAAAGAAAAGGGCCCGCGAGGGGCCCTGAGGATTGCCGGGAAGGGTGGGTGGGATCAGCCGAGGACGCCGGCCGAGCGGACGTAGATCTTCGATCCGGAGCCCCGCAGAGCGGCCTCCAGGGTCGCGGCCGTCCAGCTCGCGTCGAAGGTCATCTTCTCGGCGACGAACTCGCCGTCGTCGTACCCGGAGCAGACGACGTCGGCGGCCGAGGCATCGATCTCGAAGGCCAGGACCATCGCCGGCACCTGGCTGCCGTCGTTGGCGGTCTTGACGCTGGTCACGTACTTGTCGGACGCGGTCACGCGGCCGAGCACCGTGCCGCGCTTTAGGACGGCGCCCGCGGCGTTGGCCCCGGAGGCGACGGTGATCTGCCGATCGCGCTGGCAGGCACCGGCGCGCAGCGAGGTCGGGTCGTACATGGCATAATCGGTCATCGCGGCGCTCCGGCTGCGTGTGGAAGGATCGGGGCGGTCGACCGGCCCTAGCGCAGGCCCAGCAGCGCCTTGGCTTCGGCCGCGCCGCGCTCGGCGGGCGACAGGTTGGCGGGGTTCTTGCCGCCCTCGGTGCCAAGCTCCACCCGGCCCTCGTGGCGCATGTCGGCGGCGAGGTCCGGCTTCTCCGGGGCAGGAGCAGCGGCCTTCGGCGCCTTGGTCAGAGCCGCGACGGCGGCGTCGGCCGGCAGGTCGCTGTCGAAGGCGAAGTGCTGGGCGAGATCTTCGCGCCCCTTGGACTCGTCGGAGCCGAGGATCGCCTTGATGCGGGTCTTGGCGGAGACCGCGCCGGCGGTCTCACCGGCGGCGCGGCCTGCGGTTTCACCCTCCGCACGGCCCTCGGCGCGAGCGGTGGCGACGGCGGCGTCGAGAGCCTCCTGCGTGATCATGGTGTCATCCTGCTGGTCGGGGGGATTGAGATCCGCCACGAAGGCGGCCACGGCATCGTCCAGGGAGCCGACGGCGTCGGCCAACCCGTTCTTCGTCGCCTCGTCGGCGGTGAAGCACAGCGCTTCGGTGGCGCGGACCGCCTTTTCCTTGAGGGTGGGGCGGTTGCGGGCGACGGTGGCCACGAACACGTCGTAGAGCGCGTCGATCCGCGCCTGGATGCGCGCCTGCACGTCGGCGGGCAGGGCCTCGTAGCTGTTGCCGTCGACCTTGTGCTTGCCCGCGTAGATGAAGGTAACCTTCACCCCGCGCTGCTCCAGCGCACCGGAGACGTCCGTGTGCGCGGTCACCACGCCGATCGAGCCGACGCCGCCGGTGCGTGAGACCCAGATCTTGTCCGCGACCGAGGCGACGGCGTAGGCGGCCGAGTATGCGGCCTCGTGGGCGAAGGCCCAGATCGGCTTGGCGCCCTTGGCCGCGTGCATCGCGTCGACGAGGTCGAAACACCCGGCGACCTCGCCGCCCGGGCTGTCGCACACGAGCGCGATGCCCTTGACGGTGCCGTCTTTCATCCCGCGCTCGAAGGCGCGCCGGATGTAGACGTAGCCGGTGGCGAACCCGCCGACCGCGTAGGAGAAGTCGTGCAGCAGGACGCCCTTCACGGGGATCTGCAGCACACCATCGACCACGACGTAGGGGCGGTAGGCGGCCTTCCACGATCCGGCCTCCGGCCAGAACCCGTCGTCGACCGACGCGCCCTCGCGCAGCATCGCCGGGCCGTGCTCGACCGCCATCACGGCGTCGAGGCAGGCCTCGAAGCGGTCCCGGCGCTCGGCAGCCACGAGCGCGGGCTCCCCGGCGAAACGGGCGAGCAACGGGTTCGGCATCAGCGCTCTTCCTTGGTGGCGTCGAGCTTCCTCGACTGCTCGTCTCGGGAGGCCTGCTGACCGCCGGCGGGCTGCGCGCGGAGCGCGGCCTCCGGCTCGATGCCGAGGTCGCGCAGGCGCTTGCGCTCGCGTGCGATCTGCTGGACGTCCTCTTCCCAGTCGATGCCCTGCTCGGCGCCCTCGCGTTCGCGCGTGGACATCAGTGCGTCGACGCGCTCGATCGAGGCGTAGGCCTCCTTGAGCGGATCGACCCAGCCGCGCGCCGGTCCGATCCACTTCGCGGCACAGTAGGCCGCCTTCTTCGCCCGGAAGTCGGGCGCGCCCTTCGGGGCCTTCACGATGCCGCGGTCGAGCGCCTCCTCCAGCCAAGCAGCGTAGATCGGCTGCATGAACTGGGCGGCGAAGTGATCCTTGCGGGCGGTGAAGCCGCGCCAGACCTCCAGGAGGGCGGCGCGGGCCGACGAGTAGTTCACCTGCCCCCAATCGTTCGAGAGCTGCTCGTAGGTCAGGCCCATCGCCGAGGCGACGTTGCGCAGGGAGGCGCGGGTGAAGTGCTCGAAGACGCTGTTGGGGTGCGTCGGGTTTGTGAGCGTGACCTTCTCGCCCGGGGCCGTGAAGTTGACCTTAACGCCGCCGAGCCGCATCGGCGCGGCCTCGTGAAAGCCGAGCCGCATCTGCTGATAGGACGAGAGCTCCTCGCTGCTCTGCTTGTCATCCATGAGCTGCGCGAGCTGCTCGTGGTCGTAGGGGCTCTCGATGAACGCCGCCATGATGGCGTTGAGCACCGCCGCCTGCATCTCGGCCTCGTCGTAGCGACCGAGCATCTTCAGGCGCTTCACGATCGGCGCCAGCGGCGAGGTGCCCCGTACCTGGCCGGCGCGGTCGGGCTCGAACGCGTGGACGATGATGCGGCGGCCGAAACTCGTCTGCCTTGGCACCCGCTCCCAGCGCCACGGCTGCATGCCGATGTAGAGATCGCCCGGGTGCGTGACCCGGATGTGATAGGCGATCGGCGCGCCGTCGCCGTCCATCTCGACGCCCTGGCGCAGGCTCGCCTGTTCCATGCCATCGGACGGGTTCGACAGCCGGTCGGGGTCGATGATCTGCACCGCCGTGGCGAACGGTCCGCCGCGCGGACGCCACAGGATCGCGGCCAGGGCCTCACCGTCCAGGACCCGGTGGCGGAAGGCGAGCGCGAGAAGCCCGCCCATTCCGCTCCGACGTCCGACGTCGCACCAGCAGTCCGGATCGTCGACGTAGTCCTTCCAGGCCGCCTCGATATCCGAGGCGAACTCGTCGGCCGCGTCGTAATCGACGCCGCCCTTGGCCGTGCGCAGGCCGAGCGAACGGGCGTTCGGCTTGGCCGAGAGGCGCCACCCCGAGCCGACGATCGCGTCGACCTGCCGGGTGACGCCGCCCGACGCCCAACCGTCGTTGCGTGCGAGGTCGTGCACCCGCGCGATCATGGGATCGCGCTCGCCGAACAGCGCCGACGCGCCGGACGGGTTGTGGGGGCTCCACGCCTCCAAGTCGGTGTCCCGACGCGAGGCTGCCGTGAAGGAGCTCGCGAGCTCGCGGCCGGTGGCACGCACGCGTGCTACGGGCTCGCCGTCCGGGCCCAGGATGCGGATCGGGCTCATCCGCCGAAGACCACCCGGCGCCCGGGCGTACGCCGCAGCGTCGCCTGTGACAGCGGCACGCCGAGCGAGGCCTCCAGCCGACCGATGTAGGCGAGGAGCTGGGCCGGATCGGCCGCCTTGTAGACCATCTCCCGCTCGTAATGGCGGAGCTTTACCAGGCCGCCGCGGGTCATCAGGGTGTGGTAGGCCGCGCGCGCCTCGTCGAGCATCGCCTGCGTGGCCATGAGGTCATCCCGATCGGTTGAGGGCGTTGGCAAGCGCGGCGATGCCGCCGAACCGCGGTCGCACGGTCGATGAAGTCGGCCCCTGAGGGGCGCTGATCGGCACCGGCGCCGGTGCCGTGGCCGGTGACTCCGCCGCCGCGACGGGCGCGGGCACGGCGGGCAACGGACATTCCCGCTCCGCCTCCAGCTTGTCCCAGCGGCGGTCGGGCATGCCGCGCAGGCCGAGCCGGTTGGCTGCGGTCTCCGCCTGCAAGTGCGTGTCGAGCGCCTCGTTCGCCTGCCCGGCGTCCTTGACCCACCGGTAGACGACGAAGCCGAACCGCTTCACGGCCTCGCGTCGCTCGGCGGTAAGCTGCTGGAAGTAGCTGTCTTCCAAGCCCCGCGGAAAGTGTACGAAGCCGGGCTCAGCCGGGTCTGTCTTCGCGAGGTTGCGATAGAGCGCCATCTTCAGCACGGACGAGCCGAAGTTGAAGAAGCGCTTCGAATACTTGAGCGGCTTACCGGCGGCGTTCCGCTCTTTCCGGACTTGCTCCAAGACTGGCGATGTATCCCGGTTCGCACCGCGCACCATGATGACGCGCGTGGCCGGGTGCGTACCGGCCCAGCCCCAGACATCCTCGGTCCAGGCGTTGCCGTCGATCGCGGCGAGGTCGATCCCGACCTGTCGGCCGACCGCGTTCGGCCAGGTCTGTTGCAACAGCTCATCGAGCAGGCGGCGCGTGCCGGGCTCGCTGATGTGGCCGGGGGTGACCCCGTACTGTATCACCCAGCGCCGACCACCGCGGCCGAAGGCGAGGGCCTGCCACTCGACCCGGTCGTCCTGGCAGTCGATCCCGAGCGTGACCAGCAGGCCGCCTTTGGGGACCGTACCGCAGACGTAGTCCGAAGCAGCGGCCCGATCACGCAGGCCCTCCCAGGGAGGCGCCTCGCTCTGCGCCCGGAAGGCCTGACCGACCGTGTCGTTCAGGAAAACGCGTTCGGCCTCGGGGTCACCCTTGGCCCGGAACCACTCGAAGGCGATCTGAGCCCAGGATTGCAGGAAGCTGTAGGCCGACCAGACGTAGAACGAGCGGTGGATCCGCTTCATCTTCGGGTTGGCCGCGCGCCACTCGTGGCCCGCGAGCATCTGCGCTCGGTGGTGCTCCTCGATCGCCGCACCGCAGTCGGGCGCGGTGCAGACGAAGAACGCCCGGTCCGGGCGCTCCTCGTCGAGGTGCGGGAGCATGTTCTCCCATTCGAGCGTCTGCATGTGCCCGCAGTGCGGGCAGGGCACGAACAGCCGCTCCTGGCTGCCGGCCTCGTAATTCTTGGTGATCCGGCAGCCCGGCATCACCAGCGGCGTCGAGATCTTGAAGATCTTGGCGAAGGTGACGCCGCGCGAGCGCGAGTCCGCCTGGACCTCGGGGTCGCCGGCCGAGTTCACCTCCCACTTGGCCAGATCGTCCTGGACCTGACGTGGGATCGTCACCTGAGAGAGCGAGGCGGGCGAGTTGGCGCCTGAGATCAGGATCGAGCCGAGCCCGTCAGCGCGCTCTTTGTAGAGGACCGAGTTGCCGCCCTCCCGGCTCTTCTCCGGGAAGATCGACCGGAGCGAAGTGGTCCCACGCAGCATCGGCGTGAGCTTCATCTTCGACCAGCGTTCGGCGTTGTTGTCTGTCGGGTGGACGTACATGAAATCGCACGGATCCATGTCCATCGTGCCGCCGGTGAACACGTTGGCGAGCACAGTGCCGCCGAGCTGGGCCGACTTGGCCAGCGTGACGATGCGGCAGGGATCCGCGGGCGAGAGCGCGCCCAAGATTTCGTTGAAGTACGAGAACCGCTCGGGGTTGTAGCGACCGACCTCCTGGCTCTCTCGTTTGGAGAACTCGATGTTGTTGACGGCCCACGCGAGGTAATCGACCTTCGCCGGCGGCCTCAGCGCGGCGGCGATCGCGTCCCACGCCGCACGTTCGGCGTTGGCCAGCACCGTCATCGCTCAACCCGTCAGGCGGACACCTCGGCGGTCTCCGCCAAGGACTGCGCATGCTTGGCAGCCGCAGTGGCCGCCTGCTCCCGCACCTTGCGGAACTGCTCATTCAGGGCGTGCGTAACGTCGCGCGCCTCCAGTTCGAACTCGGCCGCGATCGCCGTGGCGATAGCCGGGAGCATGCCCTCGAAGATCCGCAGCATCTGGCCCGAGATCTTGCCCATCTCGGCGCGCATCGTGGCGCTCTCGGTGTAGCGCCCCTCGCTCGCAGCCTCTTCGGCGGCCTTGATGCGGTTGTCCCGCTCCGCCGCCTCCAGCTTGGCTTGCTTGAGCCGCCGATCGATGTCGTCGGTGGTGCCGTCGGGCGACCAACCCTCGAACGGATCGCCGCCGGGGGGGGCATCGGGGTCGGGCGGCGCCGGACGCGATCGTCGAGGGGCGTCGACGCGCGTCGCGCTGCCGTTTCCCAGTGCCTGTCCGACATCACGTCGAAGATTGACCTGCTGGAGCGCGGTCTCGACCCGGATCCGGGCCGACCGGCCCTCGCCGACGAGGCCGGCGCCGCTGATCTTGCCCTCATCAATCCATTGCGTGACCCGACCAGGGGAGACGCCGGCGATCCGAGCGAACTCGCTCTTCGAGACGACCTGTTCGGGGTTCGACATGGCGCTCCCCGGCCTCGCAGGAGCCTCCGGCTTTTTAGGACGGTCCGCGCGGCGCTTTTGAGCCCGATTTTAGGGGCTAAAAAGCGTTCGGCGGGCAATTTCCGAACAAGAACAGCGATTTGGCTGCCGCGTCCGGTCGATTTTAGCCCTAAATTTTAGGCTTTCCGATTGGGCTCAGACTGGCGGGATGCCGGGGTCTCCTGCCCGCAAGACCGGTCGACCCCAGGGAGGACCCGCGATGGGGGGGGGTGGGGTCACCCGCCTATGATGCGCCCGAGCTCGTGTTCCAGACGTGCCGGTAGGTCCGACGCCGCCATGCTGTTGAAGGCCGCCGCCGATGCGCCCTGGACCATCTCGGTGGGGATGAAGAGACCGGAGCGCACCACCGTGAAGCGGTCCATGCCCCGGTAGCCCTTGGTGCTGTGCTGCGTCGTCGTCTTGCTGCCGACCCGCTCGAACACCTGTCCATTCCAGTTCGACTTGGTGACCCGCTTGGGCCACCAGCCCGCCTTCATGAAGGTGTGGTGCCAGATGTCCCGCTTGCCCCAGGGCGCCGCGCTCACGCCTTGGCGCGTCTCACGAGCGCCGAAGTGTTTCAGCCGGATGTTCCCGCCGTGCGACTTGATCGTGTAGATCAGCGAGCCTGCGCTGGCATGGTTCTCTCGCAATGCCTTGACGATGGTTCTGCGCTTCAGCCCCGTCTGCGGGACGAGCGCGCGCACCATCTGGGTCTTGGCCTTGGCGCCGGTGTGGTTGATGGCGCGTGCTAGGGCGAGGGGTGCGCCCTTGCCGGCGGCGCCGATCTGGTTACCGAGGCGGGCGAGCGCCGTGGCGTCCAGGGTAACGAACAGACCGCCGCTCATCGCCTACCATGCGCCGGGCCATGGCCTCGACGTCCTCGACAGTGGTGCGGCCGACGAGGCCGGCGACGCCACGGACGCCGGCGAGATCACCCCGAGCCGCGGCGCGTAGGCCCTGGCCAATGGCAGTGCGGCGCTCGCCGCAGCGGCAGCCCATGTCAGCAGCCCATCGGCTGCGGCACGTCGCGGTTCTGCTGGACGAGGCGAGTGGCAGGCCGCTCGACCGTGAGCTCGGTCGCGTTGTCCAGGACAAGGACGGTGACGTCGCGGACGCCCGAGGCCTCGCACATGCGGATCAGATCGTCCTGCCACTTCTTAGCTGTTGCCGGCTGCAGGAGCTGGCGAGTGCGCAGAACCAGGATGTCGCCCTGCCGGACCTCGAGGCGGTCGAGCTGGCGGTCGATCTCTTCGGCCAAAGGGTTCACCGGACGATGCGGGCGTGCGCGCCCTGGCGATTGACGTGGGTCACGGCGCCGTCCGTCACGAAGACGTACTCGACCTTGCCCGAATAGACTTGGTTGTTGAGCAGGTAGCTCACGTTCGAGGGCCACCAGCGCTTCCGCTTCGGCGAGGGCACGCCGTCGGCGTTCAAGCCGTCGGCGATCGCCTTCAGGGTTCGGCCGGCGCCGTTCTCGTCGAAAATCCGGCGCACGATCGGCGCGCGCTCGACATCGATATGCAGGCCGCCCTTGCCATCCGACAGGTAGCCGTAGGGGATGACGCCGCCGGCGAAGCCGCCACGGCCGGCCTTCTGCATCCGACCGCCCTTGGTCCGCTCGATGATTACCGAGCGCTCCTGCTCGGCCATGGCCGAGAGGACGCCGAAGATCAGCTTGCCCGAGGGCGAGCCCGTGTCGATCGCCTCGGTCACCGAGCGGATCGTGACGCCGTGGTCCGTGTCGAGCTCGGCCGACGTGGTTACGGCGAGCGCAATGTTGCGAGCCAGCCGGTCGAAGCGCTTGACCAGGAGGACGCTGAAGCGCCGATCGGCGGCGAGCTGCAGCACCTGGCTGAAGCCCGGCCGCTCGGCCGGCTTCACCGTTCCGGAGACGCCGGGGTCGGCCAGGACCTGGACGAGGTCGAGGCCGACGGCCGTGGCGTAGGCGCGGATCGCCTGCTCCTGCTCGGGCAGGCTGTTTCCGCGCTGGGCCTGCTCGTCGGTCGACACCCGAAGGTAGCCGACGGCGAGCGCCCGGACCTCCTCGCGTTGGGCCGTCTGGACGGCATTCCTACGCAGGGCGAGTCGGGCGCGGGCGCTACTTGTAGCCACCCGCAAACCCCTGTTTTTACAAGTGTTTTTCTGAGGGACTGGTGCGAATTTCTAGATCTTTTGAGGTCTAGTAATTGGCCGGTTTGGCGCCCGGTTTGGACGTGCCCAAACCGGGTCCAATCAGTTCGTGGCGCCGCGTTCGGCAACCGCTTCGAGCCGCCGGCAGGCGGTATCGAAGTGGCGCGGATCGGCCTCGATGCCGAGGTACGGCAGGCCGAGCTCGGCGCAGGCCTCGCCGATCGGCGACGAGCCCATGAACGGGTCGAGCACCGGGCCGTCGATGATCGCGAGCAGGTCGCGCATGAGCGACACCGGCTTGGCCGCCATGTGCAGCTTGGCCTTCGGTACCGAAGCTCGGTAGGCGCCGGGAGCCACCCGGCCGACCGACGCGCGGTGACCGTTGGTGCCCCACACCAGGAACTCGGCCTGATTGCGGTACCGCCCGAGCTGGGGCCGGACCGCTTCAGTCTTGTCCCAGGGGACGATGCCCCGCCAGAGCAGGCCTGCGACCTGCATCGCGTCCGTCGTCACCGGCAGCTGACGCCAATCGGTGAAGGCGGCTAGGATCGCGCCCGGGCGCATGCCGAGCCGGGCTCGGTGCATCCACAGGCCAGACCAGGCCAGGAACGAGCGCTGATCGCGGTTGTCGCCCACGAACTCGGCCTGAAGGTGCCGGTACTCGCTCGACTGGTACTTCTGGCTCGGCGCGCGGATGCGGTCGCCGGCGTGCAAGCCGCCGCTCGAATAGGGCGGGTCGGTCAACACGCCGCCGATCGAGCCGGGCACCAAGGCGCCGAGCACATCGAACAGGCTGTCGGCCCGGATCAGCGTGGCTGACCCGATCTGGACGGTCTCCGGGAAGGAGAAACGCAAGACCCCGCACCGATCGCTCGATGCGGGGTCTGCGAGCGCGCCGGGAGCTGGCGCGGCACGGTGCGACGGCTGTGTTGCCGCCTCGGAATGGTGTTC
>Ga0255028_100183_pt1 | contig 14416 bp, 12 predicted proteins | sample DRGLUT_MetaT_FD_178168 | JGI IMG/M metagenome (GOLD analysis project Ga0255028, IMG submission 178168) | Metatranscriptome of freshwater microbial communities from Pennsylvania, United States - DR:GLUT (Metagenome Metatranscriptome) | ecosystem: Environmental > Aquatic > Freshwater > Creek...
CTCGCCTCTGAACGCAGAACGTCGCGCACGAAAGCGAACACCGCCTCTCGGCCCTCTGGAGTTTTGATTGCAAGCCACATTTGGATCAGTTGCGAGGTGTCCTTCGCCGTCACCGCTGGAGCTTGTTGGATGAAACGATCTGGAGAGCAGCCGAGCGCCTGCGCTAACCGAGCGAGCGTTGCGCTTTTAGAGGTATCCGGTTCTGTATCGAGGCCCTTGGGCGTCGCCATGTCCATGAAGATACTCAAAGTGAGATGCTGATTGTTGGACAAAGAAATACACCCTACCATTGTATAGCGGGTTGTGTAACTGAAAAAATTTTACTAATCTGTAGTAAGATCGATCTATGTAAAAAAATTACGTTTGGATCGTTTTGAGCGCTGGATTTAAAATCAATGGATCACGTCCCCGATTTGGACGCAGTCGCAGATGCAGTTATAACTGCCCACGCCGTTATCGAGAAGAACGGCACGGGAATGATGAAGACATTGAGCCGAATGCTTTTATTAATCGTAGGAAAAGAGATTGCACGTCAAATTATTATTTCTAAAGAAGGAGAAATACACAAGGAAGAAGCAATAGATCTATTGAGGGACCTGCTGGAAAAAGGCACGTAGAAGTTGCCTGCGACGGAAGGTCCGCATCAGTCTAAAAGGCCGAGGTTCGTCAGCCACCCTGAACCGAAGTTGCCAGACCGCTGACGCATGACCGCTTTGGGGAAGCGCCGATGGCGTCCGGGACGGCAAGGTCGGGTCGGAAGCCGTAGGACCGCTGTGGGTGGATCTCGGCCCGTCCGCTTCTGGACAGGAGGCCGATGAAGCGGACGTTGAATCTGGAAGCCGAGCCTATCTGACTCGGACAGGACCGCCCACACCAAGCTAGAACGCCTGGGCAATGCCGGCGAACACGCCGCGGCGCTGGCCGTACTGCGCGGCGAACACGCCGAGCCCGGTGCCATCGCGGATCTGGTAGATCTTGTCGGTCAGGTTGACCACGTCCAGCCGCAGCTGCGCAGGCTTCCAACCCTCGACCAATTGCACGTCGCGCGTCACACCCAGATTGATCTGGTAATAGGCCGGCACGTGGCTCGTGTTGGCGAAGCCCGACCGCAGCCCGCTGCCGAAGATCCCGTCCATGCTGAAGCGCGTGCCGTCCAACAAGGGCGACACCCCCCGGAACAGGTACGAGAAGCCCCCGGACGCGGTCGTGTTCTGCGCATGGTCGGTATAGATGTAATGCGTGGCGATGTAGTTGAGCTCGTCCGCCCCGAACAGATACTGTCCGGTATCGATCAGTCGGCCCTTCTGCTGGCCGAAAGCGACGTTGCCATAGGCGGAGAAGTTGCCCTCCGTGTAGGTCGCCTTGATCTCGACGCCGCGGTTGTAGGCGCGGGCGTAGTTAAACTCGGTGAGCACGTAGGCCTGCCCGAACTGGCCGTCGTCGAGCAGGTTGTGGGCGAGCTTGTAGTAGCCGTCCACGCCGACATCGAGGCCCGGCATGATCCGCTGGGTCACGCCGATGTCGTAGACGTCCGCCCGCTCGGGCTGGACGGGGGAGCCCGCCAGCACCTCGGCCTGGTTGGTGGTCCCCACCGTCAGCCCCGGATTGACGGGGGCGGCCAGCACCTGCTGCGGCGGTGTGAACTGGCGCGCGTAGCCCGCGTGGAACACCGTGCCGTCGAACGGGGTCCAGGTGGCGCTGGCCCGCGGGCTGACCTGATTGGCGTTGACGAACTGGTACATCTGGTCGAAGCGCAGGCCATAGTTCAGGATCAGCCGATCGGCGACGTGCCACTCGTCCTGCGCGTAGACGCTGACGAGGCCGCCGGTCTTGCTCACCCGGTCGTTCTGGTTGAACGGCGCATCGATCGGATTGCCTAGCGGGTCGATTGGTAGAACGAAATTGTTGTTGTTGTTGAGCGTTTGCTCAACACTGCCGAAGAAGCCGAAGCGCAGGGTGTGGTCGGGAGCGACCCGCCAGGCGTTGTCGCTCTGGACGCCGTTGACGAGCGACGAGCGGTACACGTCCGAGGCCACACCGTTGAACAGCAGGTTGCCGAGCACGTCCGGCTTGGCGTGCACGGTGCTGTAGCGCTGGAAGTACGAGAGCTGCATGTCGACGTCGCCCGCCGAACGCTGGACCGCCACGACGTTGAAGTTCGTGAACTCGTTCTGCCGCTGATCGATGCGCGCCGAGTTGAAGTCGCTCTGGCCGAAGGCGGTGAACGAGGGAGCCACACCGGGGGTGTTCGGGATCTGGTAGCGCCCGATGAACGTGCCGCCGATGTATGTCAGCCGGGTATCCGGGTCGATTTGCGTCGAGACGTAGGAGAATTGCCGCCCCTGCGCGGTGTGGTCGTGGACCGGGTTGTAGCTCGACGTCGTGTTCTCGATGCCGAGATTGGAGCGGAAGTATCGCCCGGAGAAGAAGTAGTCGGTGGCACCATCGTGGCCGCCATACACGAAGGTCGGCGTGATCGTGCCGCGCACGCCGCCGTAGAGGCTGACGCTCCCGCCCTCGAAAGCACCGGTGCGGGCCTGGATGTCGAGGACCCCAGCTGTGCGCAGGCCGTACTGGGCGGGCAGCGCGCCGGTAAGGAGAGAGATGCTGCCGATGAAGGCGGGGTCGAGGAACTGGTTGAAGCCCGAGATGCCGTCGGGGATCTGGACGCCGTTGATACGGTACTGGACGTTGCCGTGTTCGTTCCGGATGTGGAAGCCGCCGTTGGAGGCATTGTCCTGCGTCACGCCAGGCAGCTGCAGCACGAGCTGGTTGAACGACTGGTTGTCGCCCTGCGGCTGAGACTCGATCGCGCTGCGGTTCAGCGTCGTGACGGACGCGCCCGCCTTGGTAAAGATCCTATCGCGCGCCTCACCGAAGCGGCGCTCCTCGACCGCAGCGGGGCCGTCGACTTCGGGCGCGGCAACGGGCGTCGGCGCACCCTGCGCGGCGTTGCCGGGGGCGGAGGCGCTGTCGCGTGGGGCAGTCACGCTGATCTCGTCGAGATCTACGCTCGACGCGCCGCGGGCCAAGGCTGAGCCGCGCGTGGCGTCGGAGGCGCCCGCCGCGAGAAGGGTGCCGGCCAAGAGGGCAGATCGGATGGTGTGATGCGTCATGGCCTGAACCGAACGTTATTACAATGCAGTTGCTCAGTTCGGCATCGACTTGACAATGAGGTCTCGACCCGCGGCGTCGCTTCACGGGTCGATGTAACAGTGTTGCAACACGCGACCCGCGCGACGTCCTAATCGGGATTGGAGCGGTGTTCGGAGACGTGGTCGACCGCGGCGCCATTGCAGGTCGCACACCGGCCTTCGATCTCGATAGGGCGACCGTGCGGAGTGAAGCCTGTCGCGGAAGCGAACCGTACCAACGCAGCCCGAATCCTCTTGGAGGTGACTTCGCTCGCGTTGCCGCATGCCGTGCAGGTCAACACCGCCGCGACCGGCACGTCCAGCCGCGCGCACCGCACGAATGCTTTGCGGGTGGCCAAGTGGCGGACAAAGCCCGCCTCCACTAGGAACTCCAGCGCTCGGTAGACGGTCGGCGGCGCGAGCAATTTCGTGTCGGACAGGCGGTGGATGATGGCATAGGCTGCAATCGGAGTCGGCGACGCGGCGACGACCTCCAGGACGCGTCGGCGGATCGGGGTCATGTTGAGGCCTCGGCGGCGGCAGCTCTCCCCGGCAGCGGCGACGAAGGACGACGGCTCGTCGCTCGTCAGGATCTCGGCGATCGGTGAAGCGGGGCAGCTGGCCTGGACCTGCACTGAGAGCACTCCGCGAGCAATATGGTAATGTTATTACATCAACCTGCCGGACGGCTTCATCACATGCGCGCTATCGGCACCCATCCGCGACCGTCTTGTCCAGCGTCAGCGTCTGCTTCCGGGACCGCAACACGATGACCTCAGCGTCCGGCTTGGGTCGCTAGCCGAATGGCGGCTTGGGGTGGTTTCCTGCCTGTCCGCTTCGGGAGGTCAAAGCTTCGACACCGGACATTGGCCACCTCAAATCGGCCTAACGGAGGCACCTCTTCTCTGACGTGTAGCCATCCGCTCACTGGGGTTCAGCTCACGGCCCACTCTGAACGAAGCTCGGCCGCAGTAGCCGGCCGACCACCGCATGCAACAACCGTTGCAGACGCGGCGGCGACGAGTTCCGCGTTGTCCCGAGCCGTCCTTCCATCCGGGGTGAGCAGGTTGTTCTCGAACCCGACGCGGACGTGTCCGCCGAACAAGGCAGCAGCCGTGACGCAGGCGTTCTCATACCGACCGAATGCGCAGGTCATCCAATGCCTCGCCCGAGGCTGGTCCGGCGCCAGGAACGGCAGCAAGTCGGACGGGGCCGAGGTCTGGCCTGCCGTGTACCGCCCAAGGACGTAGAGGACCGGCACGGCGTCGAATGGCACCACTCCGAATGCCTGGAGCGCGGCGAGCCTCACGGCCTCATCAGCTGCGTAGAGGATGACCTGAGGCACGATGCCCTCACGGCGAAGCCACTCCATGAAAATTCCGAACGGTTTCTCTGAAGCAGTGTCAGGGGCGAGTTCGCGCAGCGCCAGGGACACGGCCTCCGGCCGGACCGCCCGCACCACCGCCATCTGCTCGGCCGGCCGGTAGAGGCCCAGCGCCTCGCTCGTGATCTGGACCACCGCCTTGTCGCCCGTGGCGGCTCGGATCGCATGCGTCGCGTCGGCATAGGCGCCCGCGTCGAGCAGATGTCGACCGTCCGCCCGGCGCACGTGGAGGTGCACCATGCAGGCACCGGCCTCCACACACGAAGCGACCGTATAGGCGTGCTCCGCCGGAGTAAGGGGAATTGCCGGATGGTCGTCCTTCGTGCGGCGTCCGCCAGTCGGCGTCACGGCGATGGCGGTCGGGCCTGGAAACAACATCGATGCCTCCTCGATAGCCAGGATGCCTCACCAAGATACATCCGTTGCATGTTTTCATGATTGCAACGTTTGTTGCATATATCTATGAAGAAGGGTACACAAGCCGCCATGGAACACGGTCCGCTCACGGAACAGATCGTCGGAGCCTTCGAGACCCTCGGGCCTCAGCTGAAGGCCGCCGCACGCTTCGTTCTCGACCAGCCCAATGAGGTCGCGCTGCTCTCGATGCGCGAGCAAGCCAAGCGAGCCGGCGTACAGCCCCACACCATGACGCGGCTCGCTCAGCGACTGGGGCTTGCTGGATACGACGACGTTCGCGCGCTCTACGCTGGGGCCGTTCGAGAAGGATCACTCGGCTTTTCCGGCAAGGCCGGTGCGCAGGTCTCCGCCCAGCAGGCCAAGGGCGAGCGGGCGCTAGCCGTCGACATCGTCACGTCGATCGGCGCGCAGCTCCAGAGGCTCACCGAGCCGCAAGCCCTCGACCGGCTCGTCGTGGCGGCAGATCTGTTGGCATCCGCGGACAGGGTCTACTGTCTGGGCTTGCGGGCAAGCCACCCGGTCGTCGCGCACTTCGCTTACGTGATGTCCTTCCTCGGCGAGCGCGCGATCCTGCTCGATACCGGGGCCGGTACCGGACTCGACCCAATACGCTCGGCGTCTTCGAAGGACGTGCTCCTCGTGGCCTCGGTTGCCCCCTACACTCGGGCGACGGTCGAGACCGCGCGCTATGCGCATGACGCCGGCGTGCCGGTCGTGGCCGTGACCGACAGCCTCGTCTCGCCGCTCGCGTCGATTGCCCGGGAGACCATCCTGGTCCCGGCGGACAGCCCCTCCTTCTTTCACACCATCGCCCCGGCCCTGGTCGTCGGCGAGATCCTGGCCGCCCTCGTGGCCGGTCGGGGCGGAGACGCCTCACTCGCCGCGATCAAGCGCAGCGAGGCGCAACTCACCGCCTTCGGCATCCACTGGTCACCCCCTCCCGCGAGGAGATCGCAATGACCCGCATCCTACACCGCCAGATCAACGCGAACCTGCGTGTCGCCTCCGGAGGCAAGGGCGTCGAACTCTTCGACCAGGACGGGCGCGCCTATATCGACGCCTCGGGCGGCGCGGCGGTGTCCTGCCTCGGGCACGGGCATCCGGACGTCATTGCCGCGCTTCACGCCCAGGCCGACAAGCTCGCCTACGCCCACACCAGCTTCTTCACCAGCGAGGTAGCCGAGGCCCTGGCGGACCGCCTCGTCGCCGACGCACCTGCAGGCCTGGATTACGTCTACTTCGTCTCGGGCGGCTCCGAGGCCGTCGAGGCCGCGCTCAAGATGGCGCGGCAATACTTCGTCGAGACCGGGCAACCGCAGCGCTCCAAGATCATCGCCCGGCGTCAGAGCTACCACGGCAACACGCTCGGGGCGCTGGCGACCGGCGGCAACGAATGGCGGCGCGCGCAGTTCAAGCCGCTGCTCGCCGAGACCCATCATATCGACCCCTGCTACGCCTACCGCTACCGGGAAGCCAGCGAGAGCGAGGCCGAGTACGGCGCCCGGGCGGCGCAGGCGCTTGAGGACAAGATCCTCGAACTCGGCCCCGAAACCGTGATGGCCTTCGTGGCCGAGCCGGTCGTCGGGGCGACGGCCGGCGCCGTTCCGGCGGTCCCGGGCTACTTCCGCCGCATCCGCGAGATCTGCGACCGGTACGGTGTGCTGCTCCTCCTCGACGAGGTGATGTGCGGCATGGGCCGCACGGGAACGCTTCACGCCTGCGAGCAAGATGGCATCGCCCCGGACCTGCTGACCGTCGCCAAGGGATTGGGGGGTGGCTACCAGCCCATCGGCGCGACCTTCCTGTCGGGCAGGATCTACGATGCCTTCGCCCAGGGCTCGGGCCTATTCCAGCACGGGCACACCTACATCTGCCACCCGATGGCCTGCGCGGCCGCGCTCGCCGTGCAGGAAGTGGTCGCCCGAGACCGCCTCCTCGACAACGTCAATGCAATGGGCGCCCACCTGAGCCGACGGCTCGGCGAGCGCTTCGGCAACCATCCTCATGTCGGCGACATCCGCGGACGCGGCCTGTTCAGGGGTGTCGAACTGGTCGAGGACCGCGGCACCAAGACGCCCTTCGATCCGGCCCTGAAGCTGCACGCGCAGATCAAGCGGGAGGCGATGGAGCGGGGGCTGGCAGTCTATCCCGCCGGCGGCACCCTCGACGGGGCCCGTGGCGACCACGTGCTACTGGCGCCTCCCTTCATCATCGACGCCGCGACCGTGGACACGGTCGTGGAACGCCTCGGCGAAGCGGTCGATGCGGCCATCGCCCAAGCCGCCTGAGAGCGGCGTGACCCGACGACCCGCCATGGGCCAGACCTGACCCAACCGTAGGAAGCCTGAAATGCGCATTCTGAAACACGCGGCCGTCGCCGCGACGATGACGCTCGCCTTGATGACGGGCGCGAAGGCCGACGACCTCACCGGCACGCTCAAGAAGTTGAAGGACACCGGGACCATCACCCTAGGCTACCGGGAAACCTCGGTGCCGTTCTCCTATCTCGACGGGAACCAGAAGCCGGTCGGGTTCTCGATCGACCTGTGCGGGAAGGTCGTCGAGGCGGTGAAGAAGAAGCTCGGCATGCCCGACCTGAAAGTAGCCTACACTCCGGTGAACTCGGCGACCCGCCTGCCGCTTGTGGCCAACGGCACAGTCGATCTCGAATGCGGATCGACCGCCAATCAATTGGTCCGGCAAAAGCAGGTTGCCTTCTCGGTCTCGACGTTCGTCGCTCAGTTCAAGTGGCTCACTCGCACCGACGGCGGCATCACCACCCCCGACGGCCTCAAGAACAAGATGGTCGCCGTCACTGCCGGGACCAACACATCCCAGTTCCTGAATAAGCTCAACCAAGAGGACGGGCTGAAGCTCACAATCTCGCAGGGGAAAGACCACGCGGAGAGCTTCCTGCTGGTCGACACGGGACGGGCCGCCGCCTTCATGGAGGACGACATCCTGCTCGCCGGCCTGAAGGCCAATGCCAAGGACCCGTCCCGCTTCAGGATCCTTGACAAGGCCTACTCGGCCGACCCCTACGCGCTGATGTTCCGGCGCGAGGATCCCGAGTTCAAGGCGCTGGTCGACGAGACCCTGGTCGGGCTGATGAAGTCCGGGGAGTTCAGCAAGCTCTACGTCAAATGGTTCGAGACCCCGATCCCGCCGAGGGACCTCAACCTCAACTTCCCGATGTCGGACAAGCTTAAGGAGCTGATCAAGTCGCCGTCCGACAAGGCGAACTCCTGACCTGACACCGCGGCCGTCGGGTCCGGGAGACCTGACGGCCCTCGCGCCCTTGCCCCTCGTACGCTGTCCGAACAGTTAAGCCTAGGATGCAAGAAGATGGCGCAGCCGCTAACGCGGCGGACGCGTTTTCCTACGACGACAGTCATGGTCGTCTGCTTTCTGTCTTGTCGACGAGTGCCGCCAGCGACCGGGTTGGGTCGTTAGGAGGCTGTCCGCTTTTCCAGCGCTCCTTCTCCGAAGCGGACCAGCGGCTTTCGGCCAGGAAGCGACATAGGAATGGTCGAGCGGGATCATCTCGGCTCAGGGGGCGTCGAGCGCGGCGTAGACCATGGCGCGGGTCAGCGTGCGGTAGTGCTGGCGCTGCGCGGCCGAGGAGGTCTGCATCATCAGGAGTGCGAAGAAGCCCGCCGCTGGATCGACCCAGAAGTAGGTGCCGCCGACCCCGCTCCAGAACCAGTCGCCGACGTTGCCCGGAAACGGCGCCTCGCCCGCCGCGAGCCGGACCGCGACCCCGAGCCCGAAGCCGTATCCCGGACCCGGCGGGTAGTAGGCGCCTCTCGCGATCTCAGCCCCGAGATGGTCGGCGGTCATGAGCCGCACGCTCGCTGGCGCGAGGACGCGCACGCCGCCGAGGCCGCCGTCGGAGAGGAGCATGCGCAGGAAGCTGGCATAATCCGCCACCGTCGAGACGAGGCCACCGTTGCCCCGCTGGCCATGCCGCGGCAGGCACGGATCGTGGAACGCCGGCCGCTGGCCCGGCGCCTGCGGCAGCGGTTGCGCCACGCGTCCTGCCGCCGCCGTAGGGATACGAAACCGCGTGTCGGCCATGCCGAGCGGCCCGAGGATGGTCTCGTCGAGCACGCCCTGAAGATCCGCGCCACCGGCCACCTCCAGCACCCGGCCGAGGACGTCCGTGGCATGCGAGTAGTGCCAGACGGTGCCGGGCTGGTGCTCCAGCGGCAGGCGTGCGATCCGCGCGGCGAAGGTCGCGTTGTCGAGATCCTCGCTGAGCAGGCCGTCGGCCTCGTAGGCGCGGCGCGTCGGCCCGTCGCCGAGATAGCCGTAGGCGATCCCGGCCGTGTGCCGCAGCAGATCCTGGATCGTCGGCGCGGCGGCGGCCGGGACGCGCGTGCCGTCGGAACTCAGCAGGGAGAGGCGCGCGAATGCGGGGATGAACTCGGCGACCGGCTGATCGAGGCGCAGGTCCCCCCACTCGGCGAGGGCGAGGGTGGCCACCGACACGACGACCTTGGTCATGGAGTAGATACGCCAGATCGCATCGGTCCGGAGGGGATCGCCCGCGACGCTGTCACGGAAGCCGACGGTGCGCCGCCAGATTTCTCCGTCCGTGCCGCCGATGAGCAGGTCGGCCCCCGCGATCGCACCGGCCGCGACATCGGCCTCGAGCCGGTCGCCCAGACGGTCGAGGCGGGGGAGCGAGAAGGCCGGAGGGTTCTGCATGGTCCCGGTATAGGGCGCGCGGCGTTGGTGCCGAACCGACGAGGCGTGGGCGCCGACCATCGTCGACGCCTACGCCTCCCTGAATCGAGCCTCGATGGCCCTGCGGAGGCCGCTGACGCGGTTCTCAGTCGTCGTCGTCGAAAGAGCGGATGCGCGGGCCGGCGTCGAGGTCGTCGCGGGCCCAGATCAGGAACTGGCTCATGCTGTCGACCTGATCGTCATGCCGGCCGTGGGGGAACGCCAGAACCTCCTTCTCGAACTCGCCGAGCCAGGCGGCGTGCTCGGGCAGCAGCACGCGCCCGCCCTCGATGCTCGCCGCCTGCGAGAACGCCCGAACGATCTTGTCGCCCTGCGGCTGAACCGCGATCGCGAACACCTCTCCCGAGTACCGCAGATCCTGAACGAGGTGCTCCCCGGACGCCTTGTCCTCGATGAGCACGCCGTTCGGGCGCCAGCGCGCGTTCATCTCGATGATCTTCCGGCGCAGGTCGGGGTAGCCCAACCGATCCCGGAACACGTCGAGAAGATAGTAGGCGCCCCCGCGAACCAGCCACGTCGTACATACCGAGTAATCGTTCAGTTCGCCGGCCTTCGAAGCCGTGTCCCAAGATTGGAAAACCTGATCGTCGCCGTAGGAGCCCGGCGCCGGCATCGCGCCGAAGCGCGGAAACCACGCCAGGTCGAACATGTTGCCCCCGGGTGGCACCGGTTCCTGCTGATACTGGGCCGCGAAGTTGAAGCTTCCCATGGTCCGCCGCTGCTCCTCGAGCACGGCCTGCGGCTCGCGCTCGGGGTGAAGTACCTCGCCCCTCCGGCGGTGATGGACCCGCCCCTGACCGATCGGGATGAACTGATCGGCTTCGGCGATGGCCGGAAGGTTGAGGACCGTCCAGCCGCCCTGCTCGAGCAGGTGACCGGTCAGATCATCGACGTGCAGACGCTGCATCACGAGGATGATCGCGCCGGTGGTCTTGTCGTCGAGGCGCGAGAGCAGGGAGAGGTCGTACCAGTCGTTCGTGGCGCTGCGGACCGCCTCGGACAGCGCGTCGGTGGGCTTGATCGGATCGTCGAGGATGATGATGTGGCCGCCGCGGCCGGTGAGCACGCCGCCGACCGAGGTCGCCATCCGGGAGCCGCCGCGGGTGGTCTCGAACTCGCTCTCGGTGTTCTTCGCGCCGCCCAGGCGGGTACCGGGGAAGAGGCGCTCGTACCACGGCGCGCGCATCAACATGCGGGTCTGGTTCGAGAGCTTGACCGCCAAATCCTGGGCGTAGCTCACGCAGATGATGCGCCGGGTCGGGTCGCGGCCGAGCATCCAGGCCGGGAATGCCACCGAGGCGCACAGCGACTTGGCGCTGCGCGGGGGCACGTTGATGATCAGCCGCTGGATACGGCCGGCCATCACCCCCTCGAGGTGATGGGTGATCGCGTCGAGGTGCCAGTTCGACGCGAAGGTGTCGCCCTGGACCACGGTGCCGAAGGCCTTCTGGAGGAAGAAGCCGAGATCCTCGCGCAAGAGGTGATCGAGCAGGGTGGGCGGTGTCATGCTGCATGGTCCTCTTGGTCAGAGATGCAATGGGGGGTGAGATCGAGACCCGGGGCGGGATTGGCGTTGACGGCGGGCGCGCTGGCCCGCTCGCGGGCGAGGAAGCGCGCGACGATCGCCTGGTCCTCGGCCGAGAAGGGCGTTGCCGCCTCGAGCGCCTCGGCGGTCGGGGGCGGCCCCTCCAGCAGGCCGAGCCGATGGGCGAGCGCCAGGAGTTCGCGAAGGGAGCGCGCTTCGCCCTTGGCGGCCTTGTTGACGTTGGTGATGATGATCAGGTCGAGCTTGGTCAGGGTGCGGGACTTGCCGCCCTCGACGACGGTGACCGTCTGCGAGAACTCCCGCTTCATGGCCTCCTCGATCACGGTCTTGACGTCGCGGGCGCCCTTGGCCCGCCCGCGCGGGTTGCCGGACTGGCCGGGCTTGAACCGGGTGTGGGCTGGCGGCCGGCCGTAGCCGACCTCGTAGTCGCCGGTGGGCTTGGTCTTACGCGGCATCACGGTCCTCCTGGTCATGGTCGGCATGGGTGGCGGTCTCAGCCCCGTTCGCCGCGCGGAGAGCTGCGAGTTCGGTGAGGGTCTGGCCGGTGGCGGCGAGACGCGCGGGCTCGCCGGTCAGCCGCTCCAGGCGGCGCAACGCGACGTCGACGTAGACGGGGTCCAGTTCTATGCCGCGGCCCTTGCGCCGGGTGCGCTCGGCGGCGAGCAGCGTCGTGCCTGAGCCGCAGAACGGGTCGAGCACGACCTCGCCGCGGGCCGAGACGTCGCGCAGGGCGTCGGCCACCAGAGCCACCGGCTTCACGGTAGGATGCGCGGCGAGATCGGCGGCGCGGTCGCGGTGAAAGGTGTTCTGGCCGGGATAGTCCCAGACGTTGGTACGGTTGCGCCCGTGCTTGCCCAGCTCGACGTTGTTGCGGTGAGGCGCCCTACCGGCTTTGAACACGAAGACCAGCTCGTGCTTGGAACGGTACAGCGAGCCCATGCCGCCGTTGTCCTTGTTCCAGACGCATAGGTTCTTCAGTTCGTAGAGCTCGTCGGCGGCCGCGAGCATCTCGCCCATGTGCCGCCAGTCTATGCACTGGAAATGCACGGACCCGTCGGCGCTGTGGGCGACCAGATGTTTGAAGGTGGCGCGCAGGAACTCGGTGAAAGCTGATGTCGTCATCTCGCCGGAAGCCATGGCGAACTCGGCGTGGCGAGCCTTGCCCAGCCCCGAGACGTGACCGCCGACCTTCACGTTATACGGCGCGTCCGCGAACACGACTGCGGCGCGCTCCTCACTCAGTAGGGTGGTGTAGGACGTGGCCTCCAGCGCCGAGCCGCAGAGCAGGCGATGGGCGCCGCAGATCCAGAGATCGCCGGGGCGACTGATCGGCTGATCGGTCCCGGGGTCCGCTCCCTCATCGTCAGGATCGACCAGGCTCTGGCCAGGATCCAGGATGGCCTCGATCTCCGGGACCTCGAAGCCGGTGATCTCAAGATTGATGTTGAGATCCTGCAGGCTCTCGAACTCGATGCGTAGGCGGTCGGGATCCCAGGTGGCGAGTTCGGCCTGCTTGGTGACGGCGAGGCGGTAGATCCGAGCCTCGACGACGCTGAGATGGTCCAGGCAGATGGTCGGGACTTCGGCGAGACCGATCTGCCCGGCGGCTAGGAACCACTCGTGCCCGACGATGATCAGTCCGGTGGAATCGACTTGAATCGGTACGAGGAAACCGAAGGTGCCGATTACTTCGGCAAGTTTGGCGATCTGCTTCGGCGGGTGGTTGCGAGGGTTGCGCGGATCCGGCCGCAACTCGGCGAGCCGCCGGATCGTGATGCGATCGACGAGCTTTGGGACGAGGCGACCCGTTTCATATGGTACCTCAGTGTGGGTTCCAATTGATCGTGACACGATGTTCTCCTTTTGAAGGTTGCAGTGGGGGTGAAAGCTTCGCCTACCGGCGGCCGCGCGGGCGCGGCTCAATCCGGTTCAGGTAGTGGGCGAGTTGATGGGCGGCGTTGACGAGCTCGACCACGATCAGAGCAAGGCCGTCATGGCTCGCCCCGACCATGCGCTGAAGTAGCGCTTGCACGGTGCGGCAGATGTTGCCAGATACAGGCTTATCCGCCGGTGAAGGAAGATCGAATACTTCTGCCTTCTCCCCGGCCAGAGCCACGAGATAGATCATCTTCTCCGCGTCCTCAACGAGGAACCCGTCGCAGACCGATTGGCTTCGCTTGTCATCGTCGCCGTCAGGATGAAGCTGCTTCGGCGACTTTTGCAGTATCTCGAAGTGAGATCCGGCGAGAAGCGGGCGTAGGTCGCGCAGGAAGTCGACCGCACGAGCCTGGGTTAGCCCTCCGCGCATCAACCGCAGAGCGATCAGCAACGCGAAGGCTTCGTAGCCGCTGTACAGCACGTCGATGCCGCGGCCGGGTGGTCCTTCGCTATGGAAGGCTCGGCGAACCGGATGACCGCGGGGCGTCTCCTGCTCCTGCTTACGGTCGCGATCGAGTAGACGCTTCAGCTCGATCCTGAGAGCGTCGAAGCGCTTCGGCTCGAACTGCGGCTTCATGCCGGAGGCGATGGCGATCGCCTGCTCGACCTGGTCCCGCTTGAATGTGGCGTAGCTCGCGTCCGACATGAACTCGAGCTACGCCGCCCAAATTGAAGTGTCAACAAGGTATCCTATCAGAAGTGCAGGGTAGCCGCTGGGCTCAGCCGTTGCGCTCGATCAGCCAGTCGAGCAGGCCGGCCTCGACGCTGCGCCGGGCGAGCTCGCCGCCGGTGAGCAGATGCACGTCCGGCCCGTCCGCGGCCAAGGCCCCGACCGGTGAATGGCAGACGAAGAACATCCGCGCGTAGCCGTCGCTCGTGCGATAGGCCGCGATCGAGTCGGCGAGCACCGCCTGCGTCGCCCGGGACTTCACCTGCACGAAGCCGCGCTCGCCGGTCGCCGGCTGCTCGACGACGAGGTCGACGTCGGCTTGGCTTCCGCCGAGCGCGGACACCCGCTGCCAGCCCGAGCGCGCCATCAACAGATCGGCCAGCACCTCGAAGTCCGCCCAGTGCAGCCCGGCGATCAGCGCCTCGGCGGCCTGGATCATCTCCGCCCGTACCGCCCGCGCTCGAACGACGGCGGGCTCGTCGATGTCGTTGATCCGCCGCAGGAGATAGTCCTCCGCGGCGACCTTGCAGATCGTGCGCTGGTACCCCTGGAGTTGGGTCAGGCGGCTGCTCAGGCTC
>Ga0255028_100184_pt1 | contig 14306 bp, 13 predicted proteins | sample DRGLUT_MetaT_FD_178168 | JGI IMG/M metagenome (GOLD analysis project Ga0255028, IMG submission 178168) | Metatranscriptome of freshwater microbial communities from Pennsylvania, United States - DR:GLUT (Metagenome Metatranscriptome) | ecosystem: Environmental > Aquatic > Freshwater > Creek...
GGAGCGGGGGCTTGGCCCCCGCCTGGATCGCCCGGGTCTCCTCGACCAGGACGTTGATGCCGGCGACACTCATACCGACGCCTCCGAATGCGTGACGTCCGGACGGGTCGGGTCTCCATGCGGAACGGTGATGCCGACTTCCGCTTCCACGGCCTCCACCTCGTCGTCCTCGACGCCCAGATAGGCGGCGATCACCTTCGGATCCGCCCGCACCTCGACCGGGGTGCCGTCGGCGATCTTCTGGCCGTAATCCAGCACGACCACGTGATCGGAGATCTCCATGACCACCGACATGTCGTGCTCGATCAGGAGAACCGACGTGTCGTGCGCGTCGCGGATGTGGCGCAGCAGCGCGTTGAGCTCGGCGGATTCGCGCGGGTTGAGGCCCGCCGCCGGCTCGTCGAGACAGAGCAGCACCGGGTCGGTGCACATCGCCCGGGCGATCTCCAGCCGGCGCTGCGCGCCGTAGGGCAGGGCGCCCGCCGGGTCGTCGGCCCGTTCCATCAGGTCGATCCGGTCGAGCCAGGCCTTGGCCCGCTCGATCGCCTCGGCTTGCGCGTCCCGGTAGCCTTTGAGGCCCAGGAGCCCGAACAGGGTGTAGCCCGAGGCCCGCATCAGCGGCTTGTGCTGGGCGACCAGCAGGTTCTCCAGCACCGTCATGCCCTGGAACAGGCGGATGTTCTGGAAGGTCCGCGCCACCCGGGCGGTGCGGTTGACCGCGTGGTTCGGCAGCCGCTCCAGCAGGTGCGTGGTGCCGTCGTCGTGGCTGAGCCGGAGCATGCCCTCGGTCGGCTTGTAGAAGCCGGTGATGCAGTTGAACACCGTGGTCTTCCCGGCTCCGTTCGGACCGATCAGGGCGGTGATGTCGCCACGCCGGGCCTCGAACGAGAAGTCGGAGACGGCGGTCAGGCCGCCGAACCGCATGGTCAGATGCTCGACGGCGAGCACCGACGGAGCGGAGGCCTGCGCCTGCGCCCGGGGATCCGGATGAAGCGCCATCAGCCGTGCCCCTCGCTCACATGGGCCCCGGAGACAGCGCGGCGCTTGCCCAGCGATACCGAGGGCAGGCGTTCCGAGATCAGCCCGCGCGGGCGCCAGACCATCATCGCCACCATGGCGAGGCCGAACAGCAGCAGGCGGTACTCGTTGGGGTCGAAGCCCTCGCCGAACACGGCTTTGAGGAAGCCGAGATTGCGCAGCATCTCCGGGCCGCCGACCATGGCCACCGCCGCGATGGCGACGCCGACCTGGCTGCCCATGCCGCCCAGCACCACGATCGCCAGGATGATCGCGCTTTCCAGGAAGTTGAAGCTCTCCGGGCTGATGAAGCCCTGGCGCACCGCGAAGAACGAACCGGCGATGCCGCCGAACGCCGCCCCGAGCGCGAAGGCCGTGAGCTTGGTGGCGGTGGTGTCGATGCCGAGCGACCGGCACGCGATCTCGTCCTCGCGCAGGGCCTCCCAGGCGCGCCCGATCGGCAGGCGTCGCAGGCGCAGTGTGACGAAGTTGGTGAACAGCGCCAGCGCCAGGATGAGGTAGTAGAGGAACACCAGCCGGTGCATCGAATCGTACGGGATGCCGAACCGGGCGGCGAAGCCGTCCTCGCCGGCGCTGAACGGGATGCCGAAGAAGGTCGCCCGCGGGATCGAGGAGATGCCGGCCCCGCCCCCGGTCACGTCGGTCCAGTTGATCAGCACCAGGCGGATGATCTCGCCGAAGGCCAGCGTCACGATGGCGAGGTAGTCGCCGCGCAGGCGCAGCACGGGGAAGCCGAGCAGCATCCCCCACAGGCCGGCGAACACGCCCGCCAGCGGCAGGCAGATCCAGAACGACAGGCCGAACGTGGTCGACAGGAGCGCGTAGGAATAGGCGCCGACCGCGTAGAAAGCGACGTAGCCGAGGTCGAGCAGGCCGGCGAGGCCGACCACGATGTTGAGGCCCCAGCCGAGCATCACGTAGGTCAGGATCAGGATGCCGAGATCGATCCAGTAGCGGGCCGAGGACAGGCCCCCGGTGGCGAGGGTCGCGATCAGCGGCAGCGTCAGCGCGACGCCCACGAACATCCAGAGGCCGAACCTGGAGGTTTTTTGGCCGGCATCGGGCTCGCCGTGGACCGCCTCTGTGGCCTGGGCCGGGGAGGGGGTCAGGGCGCGCCGCGCGTCCCGGCGCAGGAGGATCAGGCGCTGGAGGATGCGGACGACGAAGATCGCCGCGCACAGGGACGCGACCAGGCCCCAGCGGGGAACGAGCAGGAGGTCGCTGCCGGGGCCGGCCTCCGTGCGGTAGCTGATGATCGGCACGCACAGGCCGAAGGCGACGAGCGCGTAGAGCGCGGCGTCGCGCAGGATGCCGGCCATCGCGGATCCGGGGATCGCGCCGGCTTGGGTCGCAGACGGTGAGTGAGCCATCAGACCTTCTCGACCTCCGGACGGCCCAGGATGCCGGACGGCATGAAGATCAGCACGATCGCCAGGATCGAGAACGCGGCGACGTCCTTGTACTCGATGGAGAAGTAGGCCGACCAGAAGGTCTCGATCAGCCCGATGATCAGGCCGCCGAGCACAGCCCCGGGCAGCGAGCCGATGCCGCCGAGCACGGCGGCGGTGAACGCTTTCACGCCGGGCACGAACCCGTCCGAGAAGGACACGACGCCGTAATACATGAGGTAGAGGACGCCGGCGACGGCCGCCAGAGCGGCGCCGAGCACGAAGGTCAGGGAGATCGTCCGGTCGACGTCGATGCCGAGCAGGGCGGCCATCTTGCGGTCCTGCTCGCAGGCGCGCTGCGCCCGGCCGAACGGGGTGCGCTGCACGAGATACCAGAAGCCGGTGAGCAGCACGGCCGTGACCGCCATGATCAGGATCTGCTTGTAGGCCAGGAACACCGCGTAGCCGTCGCGCTCGAACAGCGTGATACCGCCCGACAGCATCGGCGGCGTCGGCTTGTTGCGCGCGCCCTGCACCACCTGGACGAAGTTCGACAGGAAGATCGAGACGCCGATCGCCGAGATCAGCGGCGCCAGGCGGAACGAGCCGCGCAGCGGCCGGTACGCGATCCGCTCGATCGCCCAGCCCCACAGGGCGGTCAGCACCATGGCGACCACGAGGACCACCAGGAACGCCAGGGCGATCGAGCTGATCCCCAGCCACGTCGTCAGCAGAAGGAAAGTGATCAATGCGATGAAACAGGATACCATAAAGACATCGCCGTGGGCGAAGTTCACCATTCCAATAATTCCGAACACCATCGTGTAACCGATCGCGATCAGACCGTATATCGAACCGAGCGTCAGCCCGTTTATCAGCTGCTGTACGAAGACGTCCATGTACTCTCGCGGGCGTAGGTTTTTCGTCCAGCCTGCAGAAACGGCAGGCGAGCCGGGAGAGCAAGTCCCGTACCGCAGCTGCGGCCGTCCGGCCACAGGTTTCAACCCCCTGCGAACGTCCCGGGAAAACAGTCAGGCAGGTCAGTAACACCCCGCCAATGGGCTTGCATCTGGCGTAGTTCGTGCTTCACGTTAACGAAAATCAATGCTGGTCCATCCCGGGCGGCAACGAGGAGCAGTACCGATGTCGGGTTCACGGCTCACGACGTTGATTTTCATTGGCATGCTGCTCGGGATCGCGGTGGGCTACGCCTGCAGCATCACCTGGCCGGATCCGCAGACGGCCAAGGAAATCGCCGGCTACATCGCGCTGGTCTCGGATATCTTCCTGCGGCTGATCAAGATGATCATCGCGCCGCTGGTGTTCTCGACGCTGGTGGTCGGCATCGCGCATCTCGGCGACACCGCCGCGGTCGGCCGGGTCGGCGGCAAGGCGCTGCTGTGGTTCGTCGGCGCCTCGTTCTGCTCGCTGATGCTCGGCCTGGTCCTGGTCAACCTGATGCAGCCGGGCCACAACCTGAACCTGCCGCTGCCGGATGTCGGCGCCGGCACCGGCCTCAAGGCGGCCTCGCTGTCGCTGAAGGAATTCGTCACCCACCTGGTGCCCAAGAGCGCCGTGGAGGCGATGGCCAACAACGAGATCCTGCAGATCGTGGTGTTCTCGATCTTCTTCGGCGTCGCCCTGGCGGCGCTCGGCGAGAAGGGGCATTTCCTGGCCCAGGGCATCGAGGGCCTGGCCGACGTCATGCTCAAGGTGACCGGCTACGTGATGCTGTTCGCACCCGTGGCGGTGTTCGCGGCGATCGCTGCGACGATCACCACGCAGGGGATCGGCGTGCTGATCACCTACGGCAAGTTCCTGATCGAGTTCTATACCGGCCTTGTCGTGCTTTGGTCGCTCCTCATGGGCGTCGGCTACCTGATGCTCGGAGGCAACGGCATCATGCGGCTGTTCAACCTGATCAAGGAGCCGTTCGTCCTCGCCTTCTCGACCGCGTCGAGCGAGGCGGCCTACCCGAAGATGCTGACCAATCTCGAGCAGTTCGGCGTGCCCAACCGCATCACCTCGTTCGTGCTGCCGATGGGCTACTCGTTCAACCTCGACGGCTCGATGATGTACTGCACCTTCGCGGTGATGTTCATCGCGCAGGCCTACAACATCCCGCTCACCTGGGGTCAGCAGCTCACGATGCTGTTCCTCCTGATGGTCACCTCGAAGGGCATGGCCGGCGTGCCGCGCGCCTCGCTGGTGGTGATCTCCGCGACGCTGACGCAGTTCAACATCCCCGAGGCCGGCCTGCTGCTGATCATCGGCATCGACCAGTTCCTGGATATGGGCCGCTCGGCGACCAACGTGCTCGGCAACAGCATCGCCACCGTCGCGGTGGCCAAGTGGGAGGGCCAGCTCACCACCTCCGACCAGCGCCTCGACCATGTCGGCACGGTTCCCTCGCCGGCCGAGTAGGACGGACTGGGATCACGCGGAGGACACGGCATGGCGGCGATGCGGTTCGGCTCCGTCCTGGCAGTGGTGTTCGCGCTGGCGGGCGTCCCGCGCCCCGCCGCCGCCATCGAGGTGCTGACCGGCACCCTGAAGCGCGTGGCCGAGCGCGGCGAGATCGTGATCGGCTACCGGGAGAGCTCGGTGCCGTTCTCCTTCGTGGAGGGCAAGCACCGGGACGGCAGCCCCCGGGCGATCGGATACGCCATCGACCTCTGCGGCGAGATCGCCGACGACATCCAGGCGGCGATCGGCCGGACGGTGAAGGTCCGCTACGAGCCGGTCACCGCGGAGACCCGCATCCCGGCCCTGACCGCGGGCAAGATCGACCTCGAATGCGGCTCGACCACCGCGAACGCCGAGCGGCGCCGGAGCGTCGCGTTCTCGCCGGTCGACTACATCAGCGCGACGCAGTTGCTGGTGAAGAAGGAGTCCGGCATCACCTCCTATCGGGATCTCGCCGGCAAGACCGTCGTGGTCACGGCCGGCACCACCAACGAGAAGGCCGTGCGCGACCTCCTGGCCAAGCTCAAGATCCAGGCGCAGGTGGTGACCGCCCCCGACCACGCGGCCTCCTACGCGCTGGTGAAGTCCGGCCAGGCGGACGCCTTCGCCACCGACGACGTGCTGCTCTACGGCCTGATCGCCACCGACGGCCAGGACGGGGCGAACTACACAGTGCTGCCCGACAAGCTCTCTTACGAGCCCTACGGCATCATGTTCCGCAAGGACGACCCGGAACTCGCCGGGATCGTCGCCCAGACCTTCACCCGGCTCGCCGAGTCCCGCGAATTGCGCTGGACCTACGAGCGCTGGTTCGTGAAGCGCCTGCCCAACGGCGAGCGCCTCGACATCCCGATGTCGAACGACCTGCGGACGAGTTTCCAGCTGATGGGCCTCGACGCCCAGGAATGATGTTTTGGGATGATCGGTGCGCCGCGGCGCCTCGCTTTCGCCCAACCAGGGGATGAGGAAGGGGCCGCGTTTCTCGTGATCCCCCGCCGCAGCGAGCGTGCCGCCGCCCCATGCCGATCGCCGCGCATGTCCCGAACACTCTCGCCCTGCTCCTGGCGGCCGGCCTCGCCTGCGCCGCCACCGCGGCGTCCGCCCATCCGCATGTCTGGGTCACCGCGCAGGCGCAGTTCGTCTATCAGGACGGCAAGCTCGTCGGTGTGCGCGACACCTGGAGCTTCGACCCCGAATACACCGCCTTCGTCACCCAGGGCCTCGACGCCAACAAGGACGGCACCCTCTCGCCGGACGAGCTGGCCGGGCTCGCGGCCGAGAACACCGCGAACCTCGCCGAGTTCGGCTACTTCACGAAGCTGAAGGTCGGCGGCAAGGAGCAGGCCTTCGCCGATCCGAAGGAGCCGGCGATGCGGCTGGAGGGCAAGGCCCTGGTGATGAGCTTCCTGCTGCCGCTCAAGGCGCCGGTCCAGCAGGGCAGGGGCGTCGCCGCCCTGGAAGTCTACGACCCGACGTATTTCGTCGCCTTCTCGTTCGCGGAGGGAGCGGACGCCGCCACCCTCGCGGGCGCGCCGCAGGGCTGCGCCGCTACCGTCACCCGCCCGAAGACCGAGCAGCCCAGGACCGCCGAGGCCGGCTCCCCGGGCATGACCGAAGCGTTCTTCGACGCGCTCACCGCCGCCTCGTCCTACGGGGTTCAGTTCGCCAGCCGGATCCTGATCGCGTGTCCGTAGGGATCGGCATCGACGCGCCGCCCCGGCAGGAGCGGCTTAGGCTGCGGCTCGGGCTGCGGCTCGGGCTGATGGCCGGCGCCGTATTGCTGGCCGCCCTCGTGGCCGCCGGGCTGGCCTGGCTGATCGCCCCCGGGATCGCCGCGCCGCCGGCACGCTCGCCCTTCGGCATCGGCTTTCGCGAGGCGGCCCCGGCCGCCACCGGCCTCGGCGGGATGATCCTGGCGCTCCAGGCGAGCTTCTCCCGCAGCCTCAATGCCGCCGTCGTGGCGCTGAAGGGCGGCGGCGCCTGGGCGCCGCTGATCGGGCTCGCCTTCGCGTATGGCGTGTTCCACGCCGCCGGCCCGGGCCATGGCAAGGCGGTGATCGCCGGCTATATCCTGGCCGGGGAGCGGGCCCTGCGCCGGGGCTGCGCCTTGAGCGCCTGTGCCGCGCTGCTCCAGGCGCTGGTCGCGGGGGCGATCGTCGGGATCGGCACGGTCGTGCTGAACGCCACCGCCGCGACCGTGACCCGGGCCGGAACCGTGATCGAGACGGTGAGCTTCACCCTCGTCGCCCTGGTCGGGCTGGCCCTGACCTGGCGCAAGGCCGGGCGGCTCGCTCAGCTCGGCACGCCCTGCGGCCCCGGCTGCGCCCACCTGCCCGACGCCCGGACGCTCGCCGCCCTCGACGGCTGGCGCGCGCGCGCCGGCGTTGTCCTGGCGGCGGGATCGCGCCCCTGCGCCGGAGCGGTGCTGGTCCTGGTCTTCGCGGTGTCGCAGGGCGTGCCGGGGGCGGGTATCCTCGCGGTCCTGGCGATGGCGCTGGGGACGGCGCTGACCACGACGGCCCTGGCCTGCCTCGCGGTCTTCGCCAAGCGCGCGGCCCTGCGCCTCGCGGGCGGCCGCGGCCAGGCGGGCCTGCTGGCGATCGGCGGCCTGGAACTGGTGGCCGCCGCCTTCGTGCTGGTCCTGGGCGTCGCGATGCTGTCCGGCCTCGCCCTGAACCTCGCCGGCTGAGATCCGGATTCAAAAGGTCGAGACTTTCTGCGGGTCGCGGGCGGAGCCCTGGCCTCTCTGGGGCAGAGCCTCAGCGAAATCGCCTCGCCAAAGGGTCCGTCCCGTGCCACGCTGCCGTATCAAGGCGGAGGAGCGCGGATGCACGCCGACTTCCAGACGATCCTGAACTGGCGCCTGCTGGCCGGATCGCATCCCTTCCCCGGCCCCGATGGCGGGACCTGCATCAACGAAGCGGCGATCGTGGCCGCGGGGCTGCCTTACAAGGCGATCCGGTCCAGCGCCGATTGTCCGCCCTGCTTCTCCCGGCCGATCGCGGCCTACGCGCTGGGCCTCAACGACGCGATGCCGGACGAGGCCCGGCCGCAGCTGATCGCCTTCGTGCTGCGTTTGTCGGGCAGCGCCGACCGGCCGGAGGTCGAGGCTGCCCGCACCCGGCGCCTCGCCCTGGAGAGCATCCGGCAGATCCTGGCGCCGCTCTGCACCCGGGCCGGCATGGCCGAGCATGCCGAGGCTTGCGCCGGCGCACCGGACCTGCCCCTGGCGCTGGCGGCGGCGTGTTCGGCGGAGTGGCAGGGCGGCGCGCTCGCGCAGGAGGCGGCCCGGACACGGCGCTGGCGCGACGGCGCGCTGCAATCCGCGGTCGCCCGCACGGCGACGGCGGCCCGGCGCGCCGCCGAGGATGCCCGCTGTGCTGCCGAAGTCGCCGAGGGCGCGGCCCCGTTCGTCCCGGATACGTGGGCGCGGGCCTGCACGATCCTCGACGCCACCCTGGCGATCGGCCGGCAGGCGCCGGAGATCGACCTGCTGGGGGCTCGGGAGCGTCTCGATGCGGCCCGGGCGAGAATCCCCGCCTGATCAGGCCAGGGCGGGCTCGGCGGTGAGGTCCAGCTCGATGGAGGCGCAGTTCTCCAGGAACGTGCCGGTGAGGTGATAGAAGAACGTCCCGTGGCCGACCACCGCGATGGTCGTCTCGGGCCGCGCTCGCAGCCAGTCCCGGAACCCGGCGACGCGGGCGTCGAACAGGTGGCGCGGCTCGACCGGGTAGCCGCCGACCTCGCAGCCGGGCTCCGCGTGCCACCAGATTTCGGGCAGGTGCCCGACCTCGAGATGCGGGAATTCCGCGGCGATCTCGGAAGCCGCCCGGCCGACGTCGCAGCTGCTCTCCTGGCATTCCCGGTGCAGCACCTCGACCAAGACCCGCGGCCGGCTGGGGTGCTCGTCGAACAGGAGCGTTGCGGTCTCGATCGCCCGGGTCAGCGGCGAGACCACCACCAGTTCGAACGGGATGTCCGCCAGGCGCACCCGGGCCTCCCGGGCCTGGGCCTGGCCCCGCGGGGTCAGCCGGGCATCGAGGAGGCCTGGATCGCCGCCGCCCAGCCGGTGGGCGGCGTTGAAGGTCGATTCGCCGTGGCGGATGCAGACGATGCGGGTGGTCTCGGGCATGAGGCTCGGATGTGTCGCGTGTCGGGATGGGGGACGCTCAGGCGAAGCGGCCGCCGCGCTGGATGACCTCGATCTTGTAGCCGTCCGGGTCGGTGGCGAAGAAGAACCGCGCCAGCACGGTCTCGCCGTGCTTCAGGGACTTCACGTCGGTGGCCGGGAAACCTTCGCGGAGGTGCCGGGCGTGCTCGGCCTCAACGTCGTCGACCACGACGGCGATGTGGCCGTAGCCGTCGCCGAGATCGTAGGGCTTGTCGCGGCCCTTGTTCACGGTGAGCTCCAGCTCGAACGGCGAGGCCGGATCGCGCAGGTAGACCAGGGTGAAATCGTCGAAGTCGTAGCGGTCCGCCGCCTCGAAGCCGAAGGCTCGGGCGTAGTAATCCCGCGCGCGCGCTTCGTCGCGAACGCGGATCATGGCGTGGACAGGCTTGGACATGCGGCGACGTTCCGGATTGTGCGAAGAGTGTCGGACGCCGCCTATGTGGCGCCGGCCTCCCGCCGTGGAAAGGGCCTGGCACCTGCGGCGGCGCCCCGCGGTCGCCGGACGACCGTCGCGCGACGCCCGAACATCAGACACGAACGATCGGTCGTCAGTGATAAATACCAATTGGCATATTCAGATATAACGTGATCGTCTTTAAATTGCCGGTCCGCTGCTATACTGAGTATATTTATAGTATAACGAATATGAAATTACAGACATCCGGTCTGATTGTCTGGATCTTGAAATGTCACCGTCGCCTACGAACACCGCAGATCTTAGGGCAGCCTTAACCGAAACGCGGCATCCGTTATGTTGATCAGGCTCGCAATTCGAGACCGATCGGGCCTTCCGGAGCCGAATAGAGATGCTGCGCCTGTCGAATCTCAAGATCATCACCAAGCTGGTGGCGATCGTCTCCCTGATCGGCCTCATGGTCGGCGCCGGCGTCTGGTACGCCCAGTCGCGGATGAGCCAGATCGATGACGCCTACAGTGCGTTCATCAGCCACGAGGCCGTCGCCGTCGCCGAGGGCCGCCGCGTCAACCGCTTCGTCTTCGAGCTCAACTACTACGTCTATCGGATCATCGCGGAGACCGACGCGGCCCAGATCCAGGCCGCCAATGCCGGGTTCGAGGCCGCCATACCGAACCTGAAGGCGACGCTCACGTCGCTGCATGACCGCGCACCCAAATTTGCCGGCCGGATCGACGAACTGGGGAGGCGCGTCGACCGGTTCCTGCAGGACGTGACCGAGGTGCGCCGCCTCGGCAGCATCAACCAGAACGATCAGGCGCTCGCGCTGGTCCATTCGGCGATCGATCCGACCTTCTCGAGCTTGGCGGTGGACGGCAACGCGCTCGCCAACGACATCAACGCCTACATGCAGAAGGGCTCCGACGACCTCACGGCCCAGACCAACGACACCCGCCTCAGCCTGATGATCTTCAGCACCATCGGGATGCTCGCGGGCCTGATCGCGGCGGCGTTCATCGCGATGGTCGGCATCACCGGCCCGCTCAACCGCCTGGTCGCCGTCCTGCAGCGGATGGCGCGGGGCGAGATCGACGCCGAGATCGCGGAGGCCGCCCGCAGGGACGAGATCGGCGCCGTCGGCAAGGCCGTGGAGGGCATCAAGGCGATGGTCGCCCGGAAAGCCGCCGAGGAAGCCGAAATCCGGCGCGTGGCCGAGGAAGCCGCAGCGGCCGCGCGCAAGCGGACCATGCTGGAGCTGGCCGACGGGTTCGAGCGCGCCGTCGGCGGCATCGTCGGCCTGGTCTCGTCCTCGGCGACGGAACTGCAGGCGACCGCCCAGACCATGACGGCGAGCGCCACCGAGACCGCCAGCCAGTCCACCACGGTGGCCGCCGCCGCCGAGGAAGCCGCCGCCAACGTCGAAACCGTGGCCGCCGCCGCCGAGGAGCTGGGCTCGTCCGTGCAGGAGATCGGCCGGCAGGTCCTGGGCTCGGCGAGCCTCGCCCAGACGGCCGTCGGCGAGGCGGACCAGACCCATCATCTCGTGCAGGCGCTGAGCCAGGCGGCCACCCGCATCGGCGACATGGTCGGGCTGATCTCGACCATCGCCGGCCAGACCAACCTGCTGGCGCTCAACGCCACGATCGAGGCAGCCCGGGCTGGGGAGGCCGGCCGGGGCTTTGCCGTGGTCGCGTCCGAGGTGAAGGAGCTGGCCGCGCAGACCGCCAAGGCGACGGAGGAAATCAGCCAGCAGATCGGCCAGATCCAGGGCGTGACCGGCCAGGCCGTCACGGCGATCGGGGCGATCACGACGCGGATCCGGGAGATCGACTCGGTGGCGACCTCGATCGCCGCCGCCGTGGAGCAGCAGGGCGCCGCCACCCAGGAGATCGTGCGCAACGTCGCCCAGGCCGCCACCGGCACCAACGAGGTCACGAGCAACATCGCCGGCGTCGCCCAGGCCTCCGAGGAGACCGGCTCCGCCGCGAGCCAGGTGCTCGGCGCGGCGGGCGAATTGTCCCGCCAGGCGGAGCATCTCGGCGCCGAGGTCTCGCACTTCCTCGCCACCGTGCGGGCGGCGTGAGCCGCGCCGTCATCGCGGCGACCCGGGCGGGCTGTCGGGGTCACGGATCGCGTTCGGCGGCAAGGGCCTGAAAATCGCGCGTTCCCCCCCTTGTGGGGAGGGGTCAGGGGTGGGGGTGGTGCAGGATGGGGCGCAGCGATGCCGTTTGAACCGCCCCCACTTCCAACGCGACCCCGCAGGGCTACGGGCTATACAGGTTTCGGTCAGAGCCGTGGTCCTGCCGCTGGCGGAGGAGGCGCAAGTCCCCCCTCCCGTGCGGGAGAGGGACAGGGTGAGGGGTGCGACATCTCCGGAAAGCCCTGGCCCCCCACCTCAACCCTCTCCCGCACGGGAAAGGGCGCGCGTCGTGCCTGACCGAAGCCGGTGCGTGAACGTCGCAGCCCGACCACGTGGGAACGAAGCGCGACGCCATCCGCACCGCCTAAGGCCGAAGGTCCGCGTTCTACGCCGGCAGCACGACCACCTTCGTCTTGACCGGCGTGCGCGCGTAGAGGTGGATCATGTCCTGGCTGAGCAGGCCGACACAGCCGCTCGTGATCCCCGAGCCGATCGTCTCGGGATCGCTGCTGGCGTAGATCGTGTAGAGCGTATAGGCGCCGTTCTGGTAGAGATGGAGGGTGCGGGCGCCGAGCGGGTTGTCGAGGCCGCCCGGCATGCCGCGGGCGTATTTGGCCGCCTCGGGCTGGCGCTTGATCATCTCCCTGGGCGGCGTCCAGGTCGCCCATTCGGACTTGCGGCCGACATAGGCGTCGCCGCTCCACAGGAACCCGTCGCGGCCGACATTGGCGCCGTACCGGGTGGCTGATCCGTCGCCCTCGACGCGGTAGACGTAGTAGTTGCCGGGATCGACGATGATCGTGCCGGCGGCTTCCTTGGTCTCGTAGCGGACCGTCCGACGGTAATACTTCGGATCGACCTTGCTGATGTCGACCGCCGGGATCGGGAATTTTTCGTCCGGCATCGGCCCGTAGACCTTCGCCGCCTCGGCGAGGAGCAGGCCGTCGGATGTCGCGCAACCGGCGAGCCCCAGCGCGCCGAGACCGGCGGCCGAGCCGGCCAGGAACGACCGGCGGCTGAGAAGTCCCGCCCGGTGGCCGCGCAGAGCGGCCTCACCCCTGTCGCCGACATCGGCGTCCCAACCGTCCCTGATCATGATCCCGGACTTCCTATGGCCCGCGGCCCAATGCGGTATCGCTGCGGCCGACATCAATTGCGCGTCCTGCCAAGCTGAGATTGGCAAGGCCGATCTCGACTGGCAAGCTCGGCCTTTACATCGAGAGTGTGGCCAAAACTTTTCAGCGTGCGGATCAGGCATCCGCTCCACATCAGGCCACGCAGATGCCGCGCGGCAAGCTTTGCCTTCAGGGCGTCGCCCGGTCCATGGAGAGGCCCATGATCCGCCTCATCCCCAGCCTGCCCGCTGTCTACGTCATCGCGCGGGGCGTGTGGCCGCTGCCCTGGCCGCTCGCGCTCAAGCTCGCCCTGGCCGCCGTTCTGTTGGTCGCGTCCCAGTTCCACCTGTGGAGCCGTCTCTCCTCCGGTTCGGTCTTCGCGCCCGAGTTCCCCCGCCCGGTGGTGATCCTGTTCAATTGGGCCTTCGGCGCCATTGCGCTGGCGGCAGCCATGCTGCTCGCCCTCGACATGGCGGCGCTGGCCTCCCGGGTCCTGCCCGGGGGCGGTTGGGCAATTACCGCCGCGTGGCGCTATGCGGTGGCCCTCGCGGCCGCGCTCTTGGCGGCGATCGCCGTGCGGCAGGCCGTGCGCGTGCCGCCGTTGAACGATCTCTCCGTCGGGATCGCGGACCTGCCCCTCGGCTACGACGGCTACACGATCCTGCACCTGACCGACCTGCATATCAGCCGCCTGTTCCCGGCCGCATGGGCGCGGGCCGTCGTCGCGCGGGCCAACGACCTCGGCACCGACCTGATCGTGGTGACGGGTGACTTCATCGACGGTTCGCTCGCGTCCCGACGGGCTGACGTCGAGCCCCTGCGCGCGTTGCAGGCGCGGGACGGCGTCTGGGCCGTGCCGGGCAATCACGAGTATTTCTTCGACCACGATTCCTGGATGCGCCACCTCGCGGGGCTGGGGATCCATATCCTCGCCAACGGCCACACGGTCCTGAGGCGCGACGGCAACGCGCTGGTGCTGGCGGGCGTCACCGATCGCTCGGCCCCCGCCACCGGCCACCCGGGTCCCGATCTCGAGGCCGCCCTGGCCGGTGCCCCGGCGGGCGCGCCGATCGTGCTGCTGGACCACCAGCCGGCACAGGCCGCGCGGGCCGCTGCGCGCGGTGTGGCGCTGCAGCTCTCCGGCCATACCCACGGCGGCATGATCCGAGGCCTGGACCGGCTGGTGGCGCGGGGCAATGCCGGGTTCGTCTCCGGGGCGTACCGGGTCGGCGCCATGCTTCTCTACGTCAGCAACGGCACCGGGCTGTGGCCCGGCTTCGCCCTTCGTCTCGGTCGCCCGTCCGAGCTGACCCGGATCACCCTGTGGCGTGCCTCATGACGCGGATCTGATCCTGACGGTCGGCCGATATCCCGGCCCCCGTCACCCTCCGATCCGCAGCACCTCGGTCCGGTCGCCCGCCTGTTCGAACGCGGCCGGGTCGGCGCCGGTCATCCAGACCTGGCCGGGGAGGGCGTCGAGGGCCTCGAACAGGCCGGCCCGGCGGCGGGGGTCGAGATGCGCCGCGACCTCGTCGAGCAGGATCATCGGGGCGATGCCGCTCATCGCCCGGAC
>Ga0255028_100185_pt1 | contig 14195 bp, 9 predicted proteins | sample DRGLUT_MetaT_FD_178168 | JGI IMG/M metagenome (GOLD analysis project Ga0255028, IMG submission 178168) | Metatranscriptome of freshwater microbial communities from Pennsylvania, United States - DR:GLUT (Metagenome Metatranscriptome) | ecosystem: Environmental > Aquatic > Freshwater > Creek...
GGCGCCCTCCAGCGCCGTGCGCGCCGGTCGCCAACCGACCGGATGCACCGGATCCCTCGTCACGGCGCGTCCGTTCCAGTACACCGCCCGCGAGCACGCGCCGCCCGGCCGGCGCGCGGACAAGCAGGCTTGATCAGGCGCGCAACCGACATGAGGCCGACGGAGACCTTCATCGACCTGATCCGGACGGTCAAGGGCGACGACGCGTCGGACGTGATCGCGCGGCTCCGCGCCCTCGCCGCCGAGGCGCCCGAGCCGGAGCGCCGCGGCACGATGCGCCGGCACCTCGAGACCCTCGCATTCCGGTTCGAGGGCGACGACCAGCTCGGCGACGCCGCCGAGATCTACGACCTGATCGCGACGCTCGCCCCCGGCGACCGGGCGCGCTGGACGCGGAGAGCCGCCGTGGCGCGGCTGCGCGACCTGTGCACGCGCGGCCGGTTCGATCAGGCCGAGACCTATGTTGCGCGGCTGCGCGCCGACGCCGACGCACCCGCCCTGATCCAGGACGGCCTCGCGGCCCTGCTGCGGCTCGGATGGGCCCACGAGTGCCGGAATCAGCCCGAGCCGTGCCTCCACTGTTACCGCCTCGCCTACGACCTCAATGGCGGCGATGCGGGCGTGACGACGGAGGACGGCGATCGGCTCAGCACCAAGGTCAAGAACCTGCGCCGCCTGCTCCTCGATACGCTGCTGGCGGACGGACGCTTCGACGCGGCGATCGCGCTCCACGCGACGACGCGCCACGTCACCGGCTCCGGCCCGCTGGAGGCCTACGACATCGTCTCCGTCCAGGACCTCGCGGCGGCGGGTGGGGCGCGCGCCATCACTCTGCTCCCGGAGCGCCGCATCGCTGCGCCCGAGCTGCGCTTCTGGGAAAAGCCCCCTGCCCTGCGCTCGGAGCCCGGCAGCCTGGACATCCCGGCCCAGTACCTTGCCTTTCTCGACGACGCGCGGGCCTATCCGCGCAGCAACGTCGTCATCGCCGGCGGCAAGCTCGTCTACGACCTCGCCGCCCACCCGCGCCGTCCGGACATCCTGCTGCAGGACGGCCTCAACCCCGATCAGATCATGACCGCCGCCTTCGGCGCCACGCGGGCCCTCGTGGAGGTGCCCGAGGATCCGCAGGCGATCGAGGCCGGCCTCATGATGTTCGGCCTCCAGAGCCGGAATTACGGGCACTGGTTCTGCGAGTTCGTGCCGCGGATGCTGGCCTACAACGACCCGCGCTGCCCGGACGGGATCCCGCTCTGCATCGACGACCACATGCCGGCCTCCCACGCGGAGATTCTGCGCCTGCTGGATACGCGCAACCGCCCCGTGATCACGCTGCCGCCCAGGCCGGTCGCGTTCGGGCGCCTCGGCCTGGCACCGGTGCCGGCCTTCTTCCCCTTCGACATGAAGCCGGGACGCCCGTTCTACGACACGGTCTGGCCGGCCGACGTCTTCGCGGCGGTGCGCCAGCTGATCCTGGACCGCGCCGCCGCGCGCGGGATCCTCTCGGGCCGGACCGACCGGCGCCTGTTCATCTCCCGGAAGGCCTTCAGCCAGCGCGCCCTGGTCAACGAGGCGGAGATCGCCGAGCGGCTGCGCCCCCTGGGCTTCGAGGTGATCTACCCGGAAACGATGTCGTTCCTCGAACAGGTCGAGGCCTTCCATTCGGCCGCCCTGGTGGTCGGCTCGTCGAGCTCGGCGCTCAGCAACGCCCTGTTCTGCCGGCCCGAATGCCGGATCCTCGGCTTGATCCACGAGGAGCTGTCCTTCAACTTCCGGGGCTATACCAGCTTCATCGAGGCCGGCGGCGCGCGGATCCTGTTCCTGCGCGGGCGCACGCTGCCGCGTCCCGGCGTGCACGCCTTCCACGTGAGCTACACGGTCGATCCCGGACAGGTCGCGGCCGCCGTGGCGGCGCTCGAGACCGAGGCCGCGACCGGGAAGCCGGCCGGGTTCGCGGTCCAGGCTGCGGACGACCGGCCGATCCGAGTGCCGGATCGCGACCCGTCCCGCTCCCGGACGGCCGGGACGGCGGGGGCCGCGCGCGTCGATCCCGACCGGCTCGCGCGCGTCACGACGCTGGCGGCCGGCCGGCATGCGGGCGCGGAGGCGGGCCTCTGCGCCCTCGAGGCGGTGGCCTCCGTCGCGGGCGAGCCCCACTCGGATCAGCCGGTCTGCGCGTCGCCGAGTCTCGCCGCCTTCGTCCGGACCTGGAGCGACCGCCTGCCCCAGGACGCGCGCGACGCCCTGATCCTCCCGCTCGTCCCGCGCCTCGTCGGCACGCGCGGCTCGGAGGCGCTGGAGCGCCGGCGCGTCGCCCTGGTCGCGGATTGGCTGGTCCGCAGCCACGTGCCGGCATGGTTCCGCCTCGCCAAGCTGAACGTCGAGGCGGACGAATTGGCCGACCGGCCGGCACTCGCGGATGTCGCCGATCTGGCCGCCTGGTGCGATCACCTGAAACGGGCGCGCAAGCGGGCGGCGGTCGCGAATCCCACCCTGCGCCAGACCGGGGCCGGGGTCCGGGCCGCGGCCTGGGACGCGGCCCATCAGGCCGCGTGGGCCGCCATCCGGGACGATCTGGACGCCGCCGGTCCGCCGATCCTCGCGGCCGGCTGGGACGCGGCCTACGCGGCCGCCTACGCGGCGGCTCGGGCCTGGGGGAAGGCGCCGCTGGAGCCGACACGGCGCGCATTGCAGGACTCCGCTCTGGCGCTGGTCGAGCGCATGATCGCGCTGCGCGAGGGGGATCTCAGTGAAGCGGATCGGATGTCGGAGGCGGCCGCGGGCCCGCCGGTCCGCCGCGACGCCGAGGCGCGGGCATGAGCGCGGACCGGCAGACCGGGCCGGCGGATCCCGCCGCGTCGAGCCGGCCGACCGTGTCGCTCGCGGGGACCCGCTGCCTCGTGCTCGGCGGCGGCGGTTTCCTCGGCCTGAACCTGTGCAACCGTCTCGCGGAGGCGGGCGCCGAGGTCACGTGCTTCAGCCGCAGCCATCCGCAGCCCGAGGTCCTCGACCGGCGCGTGAGCCGGGTCACCGGACACTTCGCCGACCGCCTCGCCATCGCCAACGCCGTCGAGCGGCAGGACGTCGTCTTCCACCTGATCGCCGGATCGATCCCGGAAAGCTCGAACCGGGATCCGTCGGCGGAACTCGCGGCCGCGCCGATCAACACCCTGCACCTGCTCGAGATCTGCCGCTCGGCCCGGATCAGGAAGCTCGTGTTCTCGTCGACCGGCGGTGCGATCTACGGCATCCCTCGCGCCATCCCGATCCCCGAGCACGCGCCCACCGACCCGATCTCGGCCTACGGCATCAGCAAGCTGATGATCGAGAAGTCGCTCTACCTGTACCGCCACCTCCACGGCATCGACTACCAGATCCTCCGGATCGCCAACCCGTATGGCCGGTTCCAGCTCGGCACCAAGCATCAGGGCCTGATCGGGAGCTACATCCACCGCGTGCTCTCGGGCCTGCCGCTGGAGGTCTGGGGGACCGGCGAGGTGGTGCGCGACTTCCTGCATGTCGACGACGTCAGCGACGCGTTCCTCGCCGCCGTGACCTATGAAGGACCGCACAAGATCCTGAATGTCGGCAGCGGCGTGGGCCTGAGCGTCAACCAAGTCATCGCCGAGTTGGAGGCGGCCTTCGGGCTGGACCGCCTGCCCTGCCTCTACAAGCCGAGCCGCGCCGCCGACGTGCCGGCCAACGTCCTCGACACCGCGCTGATCCGGTCCGAGCTCGGCTGGCAGCCGCGCGTCGCCCTGCGCGCGGGGCTCGTCAGCACGATCGCGTGGATGCGCGCCCACCTGGCCGAGGCGCATCCGGGCGCCTCGGCATCCGGCCTGTGAGCGCTGCGGCGCCTCCGATCGGCGAACCTCGGACGGACGGGGCCCGTCGCGCGGGCCTTCCCGCCGGGCGTCCCGCGTTCAGCGCTCATCGAGGCCGGCCGCGGCGAGGCACAGCTTGACGTAAGGGTGCAGGCCCGGATCGATGTGATCGATCCAGACCCAATCCTCGTGATGGCTGTCGAGATGCACCGCGACGGATTGCTGACGGCTGAACAGGAAGAAGCAGGTGTTGACGCTGTGGACGGCAATGCCCTCCGGGCCGTCCTCGAAGATGGTCTCGTCGGTATGGATGATCGGCCCGACATGGCAGTCGATCCCGGTCTCATCCAGCGCCTTGCGGGCCGCGGCCTGGCGAAGGGTCTCGCCTTTGTGGACCCGGCCGCCGGGGAGCCAGAGCTGGCCTTTCGCCGGCGCGTCGCGACGGCGGACCAGAAGGACACAACCATCGTTGACGATGGCCACGTCGACACAGACGATCGGGATCGCCTCCAGGATCTGATTGTACAGGTGCTGGGGGATGAACGACATCGAACGGGTGTCCTGATTGCGGGCGCGCCGGCGGCGGGTCGGGCGCGCCGTCACGAAGGGTCTGTTTCCGGGTGGGCGGTCGCGCGGGCGTCAGGGCCGGTGACCCTGCCGCGGCCAGACCGGCCGGGTCTTCGGATCCGGCGTTCCGCAGCCATCGCACCGGAGCGTCATGCCCGCATCCGGGACGAAGCTCGTGGAGGCCCAGCGCCCGACATGGATCGAAACCTCGGCCTCGTGTCCGCACGCGCAGATGGCGCGCAGCGCCGTGACTCCGCGATCCATGGCGTTCTGCAGGGTCATTGGGGTGATCTCGCGCCCCTCGGCATCGTAGGCGCGTCGCGGGTTGCGGGCGTGCGCGGGCACCGGGCCTCGACCTGCGGGGATGGATGGGTTGGCCACGGTCACTCCTCTCGCTCCCCGGATAGGCGCTCCGCTGGAGGTTGACGGCCGACGCCTCGGTCCCCGCAGCGCCCGCGATCGGACAGGCCCCCGTCTCCGCCGCCCCCGCGTGGCCACGTTTGCCTGCGACTGCGTTGTGCACGATTCGCGAGGAGACCGCATGTCCTTCCTGCACGACCTGCCGATCGCCGACCTGATCGCGCATTACGGCTATCTGGCGATCTTCGTCATCATCACCCTGGAGAGCGCCGGCCTGCCCTTGCCCGGCGAGACGGTCCTGCTGACGTCGGCGGCCTATGCCGGCAGCACCGGCAACATCAACATCGCCGTCGTGGTGGCGATCGCCGCGACCGCCGCGATCCTGGGCGACAACGCCGGCTACTGGGTCGGCCGCCGCTGGGGACTGCCCCTGCTCCTGCGCAAGGGCCACCTGATCGGCCTCGACCACGGACGCCTCAAGCTCGGCCAGTACCTGTTCCGCCGCCATGGCGGGAAGATCGTGTTCTTCGGCCGCTTCACCGCGATGCTGCGCGCCTACGCGGCCGTCCTGGCCGGCGTGAACAAGCTCGATGCCCGCCGGTTCTTCGCCTTCAACGCGCTGGGCGGCGTCGCCTGGGCCTCGATCATGGGCTTCGGGGCCTATCTGTGCGGCCGCTCGATCGAGAACGTCATGGGGCCGGTTGGCCTCGGGCTGCTGGGCTTCGTGCTGCTCGGGGCCGTCGCGCTGTGGGTGTTCATGCGCCGCCACGAGGCACGCCTGATGGCGGATGCCGAGGCCGCGATCCCGGGCCCGCTCGCCGAGGGACCGGGCATGGAAGCGCCGCGGCGCGAGGAGGCCCGAAGCGTGGCCGCCGGTCCTGCGGCGCGGCGCGCGGACCTGCCGGACCTTCAGAGCCAGCTCGAGGCGTTCCTGGGGCAGCAGGAGGCTGATCGGGACCACGCCGATGCCACGGCCCGGGAGACGCGCCCGCCCGCGCCCCTGCCCCTGTGGTTCAAAGTTCTCGTCCTGCTCCTCATGGCCGCCGTCGGCATGGCGGTCGCGTCATGGCATTACGGTGTGACCGGCGGCCTCTATGGGCGCCTGGTTGGCCACATCGGGATCGTCGGCATCGGGCTGGTCCTGCTCGGGCCCGCCATCCTCCTGATGCTCATCCGTCGGCGGCTTCGGAATACCGGGCCGTCGCGCCCCGTGGAGCGGGCCGAGGACGCCATCGGGCTGGCGGCCTGAGCCGGCGTCGCGCGCCACGCCCGACGCCTGGGACCCGGGGTAGGCACGCCCGGCCCGCTATGCGAGAAGCCACGCCGCGCGGGGGCTCGGGGGACGTGAGCGCGCCGGCCCGGGCGGCCGCACGTCCTGCCGCCCTGCGCCGATCGGGCGGGCGCGCCGAGAGGGACGGACGACGGCATGCATCCGGATCTGCCTGGATTGTTCGATGCGGGCTTCGTAGCCCGACGCAACGGCGAAGCGCGCGGCATCGACATGGCGGCCTACGCGGCCGCGGGCTGGCTCTCCGATCTTGATCCGAACCCGCTGTTCGACGCCGCCTTCTACCGCACGCAGGTCTCGGCCGGGCACGCGACCGGGCTCAGCCCGGCCGAGCATTACTGCGCCCACGGGGCCGCGATCGGGCTCGATCCCGGGCCGCTGTTCAGCACCCGCACCTATCTGACGCTCTACCCCGATATCGCCGAGGCCGGGGTCAACCCGCTCGGCCATTATCTCCATTACGGCGCGGCGGAAGGCCGGCTGCCCAACCTCCTGGAGGGGCGCGCCCTCGCCGCGGCGGCCGGGGCGGTGCTGGCGCGCGATCCGGCGAACCCCTACGCGCGGGTGCAGGCCGCGACGGAGCGGCTGCACGCGACCGATGCCGCGGCGGCGCTGGCGCTGCTCGACGGGGGACCCGTCGCGGGGCTCCAGGCGCTCCTGGTGCGGGTCGGGGCCCTGCTCGCCCTGGGCCGCGGCGCGGCGGCCGATGCGGCCGCCCGGTCCGCCCTCCAGGCGGAGGGCGACGGCCTGGTCGCCCGATGCGCTCTGGCCGCCTATCAGGCCGAGACCTTGGCCCGGCTGGGGACCGCCGCGGCGGCCTACGCGATCGCGCTGGCCTTGGGCTGCGAGGACCCGGCCCTGTTCCGCTTCCGCCTGGCGGTCATCTTCCGGACCTGGGGCCGGCTCGTGGACGCCGAGGAGCAGGCGCGCCGCGCCCTCGACCTCGGCGATGCCAGCCCGCACACCCGGACCCTGCACGACCTGCTGGCGCGCGATCGCGGCCAGGCCGAGCGGCTCCAGGCCGAGAGCCGGGCCGTGCCGGATTTCGCCCCCGAGGCCTGGCAGGCCGCCAACCAGGCCCGGGCCGTCTACCCGCAGGTGGCCGGGCCGGGCCGCCCGGCCCGGGGGCGCGGGGCCGGCCTCCTCCTCGTCGATTCGAGCTTCCCGTCCCGGTTCTCGGCGTTCCGCTACGGCGAGCTGCTCACCTACCTGTACGCCCTCCCGGAGAGCCGGGCCGCCTCGTCGCTGCGCGACATCGACCGCTACCGGCCGGACCGGACCTTCCTCGACGAGCTGCGCCAGTTCGAGGCGGAGCATCCGACCCTCGCGGGCCGGGTGCAGGCCCTGAACACCGGCCACGACCTCAGCGCCGAGGTCCTGCACACGACCTTCCTGCACAATGCCGCCGTGCTCCTGGCCTCGAACCCGGACCTGCGCGCCGAGCGTTTCGTCTTCACCCTCTATCCGGGGGGCGGGTTCATGCCGAACGATCCGGTCTCGGACGCCAAGCTGCGGCGCGTGCTCGGCGACCGCCGCTTCGCCAAGGTGCTCACGACCCACACGCTGCAGCGCGACTACCTGCTCGACCGGGGCTGGTGCGACCCGCAGCAGATCGCCTTCATCTTCGGCGCGGTCTCGCCGGATTGCTGGGATGTCGCGGCGAGCGCCCGCTGTTCGCGGGTCGAGCGCCCGCTGCCGGACACGATCCGGATCTGCTTCGTGGCCCAGCGCTACACCGAGCGCGGCATCGAGAAGGGCTGCGACGTGTTCACAGAGCTCGTCCAGCGCTACGCGGACGACCCGCGCTTCGAGTGGCATTATGTCGGCGACTGGAATGCGGAGCTTCTCGGCCTCACGCGGGTCGAAAGGGTGCGCTTCCACGGCGTGCAGCCGGCCGCGTTCTTTCCGGATTTCTATCCCGGCATGGACATCGTGATCTCGCCGAACCAGTCGCCGATGGAGCTGGACGGCGGCCGCGGCTCCTTCGACGGCTTCCCCACCACCTCCTGCGTCGAGGCGGGCCTGCGCGGCGTGGCGATGTTCCTCACCGATTCCCTCGCGCTGAACCGCCGGCTCGACGGCACCCACGCCATGAGGCCCGGCGAGGAGTTCGAGCTGATCACGCGCGACGTCGACGGGATCGCCGACCGGATCGAGTTCTACGCCGGCGACCGGGAGGCGCTCCGGCGGCTCAGCGAAGCCGGCCGCTTGGCGATCCTGCGGGAATACAGCTTCGAGCGGCAGATGCGGCCGCGCCTCGACCTGCTCCGGGCGCAGCTCGATGCCGCGTAGAGGCGAGGTCCAGCGAGAGCGTCGGAGATAGGTGCAAGCGCCGATGTTGCGGTTCCTGACCAAATCCGCGCGGCCGCAGCCCGCGCCCCGCCCGCCGGCCGGGCGGCGGATCTCGGTCGTCATCCCGTCCTACAACCACGCCGCCTATATCGGGCAGGCGATCGGCTCCGTGCTGGATCAGGATCGCCCGGTCGATGAGCTGATCATCGTCGACGACGGCTCCACCGACGCGTCACGGGCCGTCATCGCCAAGGCCATCGACGGCTATGACGGCCCGGTCCGCATCCTGTGCGACCTGCTCGACCGCAACGGCGGCGCCCACGCGGCGATCGCGCGCGGCCTGTCGCGGGCCAGCGGGGACGTGCTCACCATCCTGAACTCGGACGATGCCTACGCGCCGGACCGGTTCCGCGCGATCCACGCGGCGCTGCCGCCGGACGGCGACTTCATCGCGTTCACGGGCGTCGACTTCATGGACGAGGCCGGCGCCCGGCTCGCCGAGGACGATCCGGTCCGCGTCTGGTACCGCGACGTGCTGGGTCAGGCGGGCGCCTGCCCGACGATCGGCTTCGCGCTGCTGCGGGCCAACATCGCGGTGACGAGCGGCAACCTCGTCTTCTCGCGCGGCCTCTACGAGCGGGTCGGCCCGTTCGCGGCCTACCGCATGTGCCACGATTGGGACTTCCTGATCCGCTGCATGGTCCATGTGGAGCCGATCTTCGTGCCCGGCGCGCATCTCCGGTACCGGACACATCCGACCAACACGCTCAAATCCACCGGCGACCTGATGCAGGGCGAGGGCTCCGCGGCGCTGAAGACCTATCTCGCGCTGATCTCCGGGGGACCGACGGCCAACCGGCTGGCGCCCACACCCGAGAACTGGCCGGTCTATTTCCGGTTCTTCACGGCGACCTACGCGCCTTGGTTCACCGGGCAGCCGATCGACGCGGTCGTCCGGCAGCTCTTCCCGGAGCCCGAGACGCGCCCCTCCTGGCTGTCGGCGGCGCCGGCGGCGCCCGGCGCCTTCCTCACGGCGCCGGCCTCCGAGCAGGACGCGCTGGCCCTGCGCCGGGTCGTCGACCTGCTGATGCCGCGCTGAGGCGCGGCCTGAGCGGGCCGACGGAGTCGGGCCGCGACGGGGCCTGATCAGCCCCGTCATTCCGGGACTGCGCAGCAGGGCCCGGAATCCGGATCCACACCGCCCGCCCGGCAAGGCTCCGTCGGCGGTTCTGGGTTCCGGGCTGGCCTGCGGCGTCCCGGACCGACGATTCGGGTGTCGCAAACCGCTTCGCGCCTCGGAGGCGGCATCAATCTTCAACCCGATCCGCTGCCATGGGGCGCAGGGTTGACCGGTCCGGGGGCCGATCGTATCACCCCGCCTCACCCGGCAGGGGCGCCCCGTGGCGCGGCCATGGGCGCGAGCCTCGTCGGACGTCGTGACTGAGACGGAGCCGACCTTGGGCGAGGACGTAGACGCGCTGCGGGCCGAGCTCGCCGAGACCCAGGCACGGCTCAAGGAGGCGCAGGGCGAACTCGCCCGTCTGGTGCGCCTGGCCGAGGCCGATCTCCAGCGCCGGCGTCCCGGCGAGCAGTCGAGCGTCGTCGCATCCGCGGTCCGCCGCCCGGCCGCCAAGGAGGTCGCGGCCCGCATCGCCCGGTTCGCGCATCTCTACCGCGAGGCCGCGTCCGCCACGCCCGATCGCGCACCCGTCGTGCCCGAGGCGACGATGCTCGGATGGCTCGAGACGTCCGGCCTGTTCGACCGCGCATTCTACCTGACGTGCAACGACGACGTCGCGGGTGCCGGCGCCGACCCGACGCAGCACTATTACAACCACGGCTCCGAGGAAGGACGCCTTCCCAGCACCCTCTGAGGGTCCGGTCTGGGAAGCGGCCGGCTGATGCGCGTTCGAGGGATCGGCGAGGGATCTGACTGATGCAGGACGGGGCAGGAGAGGCCGCGGGAGAGGCCGCACCCGCGCTCGAGCCGTGGCAGGACGATTTCGCGACGATCTACGCGAGCGGCCTGTTCGATCACATCTGGTACGCGACGCGCTATCCCGAGGTCGGCCTGACCGACCTGTCGCCTCTCGAGCATTACGTGAAGTACGGCGCCCGGCTCGGGCGCCAGCCCCGGGCCGACTTCACCGCCCCGCCGGACGACACCTTCGACGGCAGCTTCGTCAATCCCTTCGCGGCCTGGATCCGCGCGCGGGCCGAGACCGAGCCGGCGCCGGCCTGGAACCGGCCGGTCGTCTCCGTCCTGTGCATCACCTACAACCAGGCGGCGTTCATCCGGCAGACGCTCGACAGCATCCTGGGCCAAGCCACGGACTTCCCCTTCGAGCTGCTCGTCGGCGACGACCGCTCGACCGACGGCACCGCCGAGATCATCGCCGAGTACGCCGCGCGCCATCCCAACCTCGTGGCGGTGCTGCGCACTGAGAACCTCGGGCCCAACAGGAACTTCGCCGACCTCACGGGCCGCGCCCGTGGGGAATTCGTGGCGATGTGCGAGGGCGACGATTACTGGACCGATCCGCGCAAGCTCCAGCGCCAGGTCGCGTTCCTGCGGGCGCGGCCGGAATTCACCCTCTGCTTCCACCCGGTGCGCGTCGTCTACGAGGAGATGCCGGGGATCGAGGAGATCTATCCGGAGCGGTGCAGCCCGCAGCCGTCGCTGTCCGACCTCGTCGCCCACAACTTCGTCCAGACCAACAGCGTGGTCTATCGCTGGCGCTACCACGGCGCCGAGGCGTTCGAATTCGACGAGGGCATCGCGCCGGGGGACTGGTACGTCCACCTGATGCATGCCGAGGTCGGGCGCATCGGCTTCCTGCCGGAGGTGATGGCGGTCTACCGCAAGCACGCGGCCGGGATGTGGGCGACCTACGCGACCGAGCTCGCCCGGCACAAGAAGCTCGGCAATGCCGAGATCGCATTCTTCCGCAAGCTGCGCGGCCATTTCGGCGGCCGCTACGCCGCGGGCTACGAGGCGGCGCAGAAATCGATCTTCCGGCGGCTCGCCGAGGCCTATCTCGACGAGGCGGATGTGCCGAGCCTCGGGCGGCTGATCGCGGCCAATCCCGACATCGCCCGGGACGCCTTGAGCGACATGGGCCTCGACGCGCCGGATGGCCTTTCCGGGGAGCCGGAGGCGTTGCGCGGATGGTTGCTGGAGCAGCTCACCGTCAGCGTCGTCGTCACGGCCTATAACCACGCCGCCGAGATCGGCCGCTGCCTCGACGCGGTCCTAAGCCAGCGCGGGCTTTTCCGCATGCAGGTGGTGATCGGCGACGACAAGTCGACCGACGGGACGGCGGCGATCGTCGAGAGCTACCGGGCGCGCGACCCGGAGCGGATCATCGTGCGGCCCCGGCCGCAGAATCTCGGCATGCTGCGCAACATGCAGGATTGCCTCTCCGCCTGCACGGGCCGCTACATCGCCTTCTGCGAGGCGGACGATTACTGGCTGTCCGACCGGAAGATCGCCCTGCAGATGCGGATGCTGCGCAACGACCGCGCGCTCGACATGTGCTTCAACTGGGTGCTGCTCCACTACCCGGCGACCGGCTCCTACGTGCCGCACGACGAGCAGGGCCGCTATCCCACCGGCACGATCAGCTTCCCGGTCCTGGCCAATTCGCCGCTCACCGCGAACTTCTCCTGCTGCGTCTACCGCGCCGAGGCCCTGCGCCGGGTGCCGGAGGCGTATTACGAGAACGCCGCCGCGGCCGACTGGCTGATGAACCTCTACGTCGCCGACAAGGGGCGCATCGCGTTCCTGCGCGAGCTGCTCTCGGTCTACACGATCCAGGAAAAGGGGCAGTGGTCGGGCCTGCCCGAGAACATCAAGAACGCCCGGATCGCCCAGTACCAGAAGCAGTTCGCCGGCATCTTCGGCGAGGGGCGCGGCTTCGAGAAATACGAGGTCGGCTGCACCGTGGCCGAGCTCGACGGGGAATTGCCGGATTCCTTCGCCCGGGCGAATCTCGAGGCCCCCCAGGACCGGGTCTGGGCCGAGATCCAGGACGGGCAGGTGGTGCTGGCCGGCTGGGTCGTCTCGGCGAGCCGCGCCAAGGCGACGCTGGTCGCCGAGATCGACGGCGCGGTCCAGCGCATCCCGGTGGACGTGCACCGGCCCGACGTGATCGCGGCGGTGCTCGGCGACATGCCGACCACCATGGAGGAGGCCCGCTGCGGCTTCCGCTTCACCCTGCCCTACGCGCTCCACCTCGAGGTGCTGCTCTCCATCGAGGTCGAGCACGAGGTGGTGCCCTGGCTCTCGGTCATCTTCACCCATCGGGTGAAGCGGAAAGCCGAGGCGCGCTGAATCTGACCAGGCTGATGGCGGAGCCGGTCAGCCCCGCTTGTCGGGTGGAAGCACGAAGATCTGGCCGGGGTAGATGAGGTCCGGATCCCGGATCTGGTTCTGATTGGCGTCGTAGATCACCGTGTAGCGCTCGCCGCGGCCGTAGGTGCGCTGGCTGATCCGCCAGAGATTGTCGCCGCGGGTGATCCGGGCCGTGCTGATCTCCGGCACGAACACGGCACCGGCCGGGGTGCCGGTCTCGGCCGCCAGCTGGCGCGTATCGGGATTCGCATCGGGGGCCGGGGCCATCCCGGTGACGGGTGCGGTGGCAGGCGCGGCGGGCTGACGGGGCGCCGCTGCCTCAGGACGCTGCGCAGCCTCCCTGGAAACCGTTCTGGAGGCCTCCCGGGCGATGCCCGGGCCGCTCTGGCCTACCGGGCCGCCGGACGGAGCCGCGGGCTCGCGGGCCGCGACCGGCGCCGGCTCGGGCACGGCCAGGGGCACCTCGGCGCGGGACGCCACCTTGCCGGTTGCCGGATCGATCTGGTCGATCCGCACGTGGTACTGGCCGGGCTTGACCCCGCGCCCGATGGTGAAGCTCGCACGGCCATCGGGGCCGATACTGCCGGGCGCGATCAGCGTGTCGTTCAGGTAGAGCCGGAGCGTCGCGCCGGGCGTGCCGGAAGCCGTCACGAACAGGCGCCCGTTGCCCTGCACGTCGACGCTGACGATGCGGGTCGGCTGCGCCGGCCCGGGATGGGCCGCCGTGCGGCCGTCCCCGGCCGCTTGCTTGTTGGGCGCCAGTGGCTGGCCGGGCGCCGCGTTGGCGATCCTGGCGGACGCGGCCGGTCCGGCGGCGCCGGGCTGCGACAGGACCACGGTCGCCGCATCCGGTGCCGTCAGGGCGACCAGCGGCTGGCGGTCCCGGCCTGGGGCGACGTTCACCGCCACGCTCTGCTGCGAGCTGGCCGGCTGGCCGTCCTTGGCCGTCATGCGCAGCCGGATCGTGCTGGAACCCGCGGGCAGAGCCGGCGGCACGATCGCGAACTGCCCGCTGGCATCGGCCGTCGCCTTGGCCACCGGCTTGCCGTCGACCAGCATCTCGACCTCGGCATGCGGCGCTCCGCGCCCGGCCACGACGGCGTCGCCGTTCGGCTCGACCCGGACGATGTCGAAGCGCGGCGCCTCGGCGGCGCCGGGCTCCCCCACCGGTCTGGCGGATCGGGCGTCGGGCGCCCCGGGCATGGCCGGATCGGGCCCTGCCGCGCCGGGCCGGGCCGCCTTGGGTGGATCGTTGCGGAAATCGATCGCCGGGTCGGGGGCCTTCGCGATCGTTCCGGGATCGGCGAGCCCCCGCAGGCTGCCCTGCGGCACGGGCGCTGCGGCGGCCGGCGGCTCCGCCGCATCCCGACCGGTCAGCCGGCGCAGGGACTCGCCGCCGAACAGGGCCGCCACGAGCCCGAGGCCACCGAACAGGCCGGCGAGCGCCAGGGCGAGACTGCGCCGCACCTGTCCCGACATCGCCACGAAGGCCTCCCCTGATCCTGTTGCCGCC
>Ga0255028_100186_pt1 | contig 14178 bp, 15 predicted proteins | sample DRGLUT_MetaT_FD_178168 | JGI IMG/M metagenome (GOLD analysis project Ga0255028, IMG submission 178168) | Metatranscriptome of freshwater microbial communities from Pennsylvania, United States - DR:GLUT (Metagenome Metatranscriptome) | ecosystem: Environmental > Aquatic > Freshwater > Creek...
CGGGCCGTGACGGTGCGGCGCGTGGACTACGCCTTCGCGGCCGAGAACCCGCTGGCGGAGCGGCTTCTGGCGCGGTTGTGACAGCCCGGTTCATCGGCGGATGCGGGGCCGGAAAGCTGGAAGTCCCACCAGCCGGGGCGTCGATCTCTCGTGCCGGCGGCACGGTGATATTCTGCCTGCCGCAGCACCGTCATCCTGGTGGATGGCGGGTGCGACCTGCGGGGTTCCGGCAGGCCCCGCCCCACGGCGTCAGGAGGCGTCGGCCTCCTTTCGCGTTTTCAGGGCCCTGGTCGAAGGATCGGATAGGGCTTTCACAGCTCTCGCCGGAGATCCCGTTCGCGCATCCTTCAGAACGCGACGCGGTAAAGCTCGTGCCCGTGTCGCACCTGGAATGATTCAGCATTTCTGAGAATGGCTCGGCAACCATGGTCGCCAAGATTGTGTCGGTTGTACCGAAGTAAGACCTTCTCTACTGCGGCCCCTGCTTGGCAAATTCTGAAAGCACCCCGCGCAGCACCTTGAGCCGCGCGTCGTAGGCCGCGGTGAGGCAGGTCACGTCGGCGCCGCAGGTCCGGCGCTCCTGCAGCCACGCCTCCTGGTCGTCGCGCAGCTTGCCCTGTCCGCCCATCGGCAGCACGGCCTTCAGGATCTCGAACCGGGTCGCCATCTCGACGTCCCGGTCGTTGAGGGGCAGGTGCGCGCAGATGGCCTTCTCGTCGGGCGCTCCGGCCTTGTCGCAGGGAAAGCTCGCCGCGTAGGCCGAGGGACTGGACCCGAGGGGGGCGAGCAGCAGCAGGAGGACGAGCGGTTTCGACATGGGCTCAGAACGAACCGGCCGGCGAAAGGCTCCCGCGCGCCGGCGGCGGGGGGGAATCGGACCCGGATCACAGGATCCCGGGATCAGAGGCCCGGCTTGACGATCGCCAGGATGACGATGCCGATCATCAGCAGCGTCGGCACCTCGTTGAGCACCCGGTAGAACCGGTGGCCGCGGGTGTTCCGGTCGGCGGCGAAATCCTTGACCATCCGGGCGAGCCAGCCGTGGATCCCTGACATCGCGAGCACCAGCACGAACTTCGCCTGCAGCCAGGGGCTCGCGTAGAAGCCGCTCATCCCGGCGAGGGCCAGCCCGAAGACCCAGGTGGCGATCAGCGCGGGGTTCATGATCGCCCTGAGCAGGCGGCGCTCCATCACCTTGAAGGTCGCCGATTGCGCCTCCGAGCCCGGCGGCAGGCTCGCGTGGTAGACGAACAGCCGCGGCAGGTAGAGCATCCCGGCCATCCAGGCGATCAGGCTGATGACGTGGCCGGCCTTGATCCAGTCGTACAGCACAGGCGGCTCAGCCCCGCAGCCGCGCGAGCATGCGCTCGACATGGGCCACCGGCGTCTGCGGCGTGATGCCGTGGCCGAGGTTGAAGATGTGCGGCAGGCCGTCGGTCGCCGCCAGCACCGCGTCCACCGCCGCGTCCAGGGGGGCGCCCCCTTCGATCAGCGTGTCCGGATGCAGGTTGCCCTGCGTCACCATGGTGGCCGGCACCCGCGCCCGCAGGGCCCTCAGGTCCACGCCCCAATCGACCCCGACCGCGTCGGCGCCGGTTTCCGGCACCACCCGGGCATGGCCGTCGAGGCCCGAGCCGCGGGCGAACACGATGATCTTGGCCCCCGGCACTTTTTCGCGCACGCCCGCGATCATCCGGGCGATCGGCCTCAGCGACCAGCGGGTGAGGGCATCCGCGGACGCATCCGGCAGGGCGCTCTCGGCGACGTCGCCAACGGGCTCGACCGTGCCGCCGGAATCCGAAACGGCACGCGGCAGGGTGCCGGCATGGGATTCGAAGATCTGCACCGCGTCGGCGCCGGCCTCGAGCTGGCGCACGAGGTAGTCGGTCTGCACGGTGACGAGGCGGTCGATCAGGGAATCGACCAGGGCGGTGTCGCCCTCGGCCAGCGCCCGCGCGGGGGCGAGGTCCGGGGTGCCGCGGCCGCCGATCATGTAGCTCGCCACCGTCCAGGGGGCGCCGCAGAAGCCGAGCAGCGTGGTCTCGTCCGGCAGTTCGGCGCGCAGTCGCGTCACCGTCTCGAAGACCGGCGCGAGATGGGTCATCACCGCCGGGTCGCCGGCCTCGCGCAGCTGCGCGAACGCCTCGCGGCCGTCGAGCGGGTCGAGGCGCGGGCCCTCGCCCTCGACGAAGCGCACGTCCTGGCCGAGCGCATGCGGGACGACGAGGATGTCGGAGAACAGGATCGCCGCGTCGAAGCCGAAGCGGCGGATCGGCTGGAGCGTCACCTCGACGGCGAAGTCCGGGCTGTAGCAGAGGTCGAGGAACGAGCCGGCTTCCGCCCGGGTCGCCCGGTATTCCGGCAGGTAGCGGCCGGCCTGGCGCATCATCCAGGCGGGCGGCGGTCCGATCGCTTCGCCCTCGAGGACGCGCAGCACCTTCCGCTCGGACGTCTTCCGCCCGGACCCGCGCTCCGTCCCCGTCATGGTCGTTCCCATCCCGTCTCCGTCATCCCGCATGCCCGTCGGCGCGCGTCCTGTCGAGTCGCGGCGCGCCGATCCCCACACACGCCCCTTCGAAAAGAAAAGAGAGATTCTAGGACTCTGTTTTTTCTATTGGGGGGCCGAATCGCGGGGGCACAAAAGCGTCCACAGGCGGTCCCCGACGCCGCGCCGTTAACGAGGCTTTAAAGGATTCGCTCCATCTTGCGAGAACCGGATGGTCCGACAGCACCTTGGCAACGCCGAGTCGTGTACGGGCCCCGGTTGCGTCCCGGATTCTCCCAGAGGCCCGGATTCCGCGCGTCCCGCCCGCCTGCCTGTGAACGGCGGAGTCGATAGCGCGCGAGAGAATCGGCCTGGACCGGCCCGGTCGGGCATCCTATCCACATTCATCGACTCCCCTGGCGGCCGGCGGTGGATAACGTTGGTGCCGCGCCAGTCGACCGCAGAGGCGATCGGAATGGGCCGCAGCTACTTCCACCTCCACCTCGTCTCCGATTCCACCGGCGAGACGCTGATCAATGTCGGGCGCGCCGCGGCCGCCCAGTACGAGGGCGTGTCGGCGATCGAGCACGTGTACCCGCTGGTCCGCTCGGCCGCGCAGCTCGACCGGGTGATCTCGGAGATCCGGGCGGCGCCGGGCCTCGTCCTCTACACCCTGGTCGGCGGCGACCTCGGCGAGCGGCTGGAGGACGTCGCCCGCGAGACCGGCTCGCCCTGCCTGTCGGTGCTGCGGCCGGTCCATGACCTGCTGCGCGCCTATCTGGGCGCCGAGACCACGGCGCGGCCCGGCGCCCAGCACATGCTGAACGCCGAGTATTTCAAGCGCATCGACGCAATGAACTTCACGCTGGCCCACGACGACGGCAACCTGCCGGACGATCTGGAGGAGGCCGACGTGATCCTGCTCGGCGTCAGCCGGACCTCGAAGACGCCGACCTCGATCTACCTCGCCAATCGCGGCCTCAAGACCACGAACCTGCCGCTGGTGCCGGGCATGCCGCTGCCGCCGGCGATCGAGCGCGCCCGGAAACCCCTCGTCGTCGGCCTGTTCGCCTCGCCGGAGCGGATCGTGCAGATCCGCCAGAACCGGCTGTCCAGCCTCAACGCCGACGAATCCTCTCTCTACGTCGACCGCTCGGCGGTGGCGGACGAGATCACGATGTCGCGCCGCCTGTTCGTCAAGAACCGCTGGCCGACGATCGACGTGACCCGCCGCTCGATCGAGGAGACCGCGGCGGCGATCGTCGACCTCCACCGCGACCACCGGCTGAAGTTCATCGCCGATTGAGTCCCGGGTTCCCAAAGGGCTCGGCCCCCTGGCGGAGGCCAGGGGCGGCGCCCCTGGGTCTATGCAGGGTTCCACCCTGCACCCGCGAAAGGTCTCGACCTTTCGAAACCGGGACGTCTCAGCTGCCGCTCAGGACCGCCCGGACCAGGGCGAGGCCCGCCACCAGGCCCACGAGGCCGGCGGCGACCGAGGCCACGACGTAGAGGGCGGCCATGCCCGTCTCACCCCGCTCGTACAGGCTGATCGCGTCGAGCGAGAAGGTCGAGAAGGTGGTGAAGCCGCCCAAGATTCCGGTGGTCAGGAACAGCCGCGTCGGGTGGCCGGCCGCGCCCCGCAGGGCAAAACCCTCGGCGAGCACGCCCATCAGGAACGAGCCCAAAACGTTGATGATCAGCGTGGCCACGGGAAAGCCGAGGCCCGGCAGCAGCCGCGCCACCGCGACGTTGACCCCGTGGCGGGCCCCGCCGCCGAGCCCGGCCCCGAGGATGACGATGAGGGTGTTGATCATGTCTGCCCTTCCTGTTCGGTCGGGCGGCCGCGTCGTGTCGCGGCTTCGGCGCATGGCCCCACCGCGGACGGCGGAGGGCACGCCCGTTCGGTAGGAGCCATCAGCCCGGCAGGGCGGCCAGGAGTGGCGACCGCCGGGCGGTTGTCGGGGAGCTCCATCCCCATCGCCGACAGGCTTAGCGCAGGATGCGCGGCAGGGGAATCGGGTTTTCCGAACGCCCGCGCGCCGCGAGACGATGTTCACCGAGCGCCTGTCCCTCCCCCTTGTGGGGAGGGATGGGGGTGGTTCGGGATCACGCGTTCCGGTGCCGCTTGCGCCACCCCCGCCTCCAACGCCTCCCCGCAAGGGGGCGGGGAGCGGGGTCCGGAGGGAGGCCCGCGCCGGCTCAGCGGGCGAAGGCGAAGTGGCTGCGCTGCTCGATCTGGGCGGCGTAGAAATCCTCGATCACCTCGCGGACCACCTCGGCCAGCTCGTCGCCCCGGTGCTCGTCGAGCTGGATGTCGCTGCCGACCGTCCGGCCGATCGCGCAGCTCGCGGCCCCCGGTACGAGGCGCTCGTTGTAGCGCTGGTTCAGGCCCGAGACCGAGATGTAGTTGCTGCCGCCGAGTTCGGGCCCGTACTTGATCTTGATCTTCTGCTCAGACTCGGTGCCGCGCAGCTGCGCGCAGAGACTGATGAAGTTGTCCTGATCGATCTTGGCCTCGAGCCCGGTGATGCTGCCATGGACGTTGTCCTCCTCGTTGAGGACCTCGGCCATCAGGTGCAGCACCCCGACCACCGGTTCCAGCGCCCGCGCGCCGTCCTCCAGGAGCTTCTTGCGGAAGTCGTTGCTGCGGGCATCGGCCTCCTGCAGCCGCGCGCGGAACCTGTCCTTGACCTCGTTCACGCGTGCCATCGCGCGCCTCCCTGGTGGTTCAAGCCGATGCTTTGATGCTCGGACATTGAGAACCTACGGAGGCCCGACAGATGATGCAAGATCGTGCAAAATATTGATGCCTGATTATAACTTGAGCCGTTGCACAGGAATAATACTTGCTCACGAACTGTGCAACGGTGTCCGTCCGGGCGGCCGGGCTTACTTGAGGAGCTGCAGCAGGCTCCGTCCGGCCGGGGTCTTGAGTTCCTTGGCGTCGAGCGTGCCGTCGTTGTCGGGATCGGCGGCCTTGAAGCGCTGCTCGACCAAGGCGAGGTATTCCTTGCGGTCGAGGGTGCCGTCGGAATCGGGATCGGCGGCCTTCAGGTCCTTCTTGCTGAGCCGGCCCTTCAATTCCTTGGCGTCGACGGTGCCGTCCTTGTCGGTCTCGGCGGCGTCGAAGACCTTGCCGGCGGCGGCCTGCGCCTCGGCCAGATCGATCGTGCCGTCATGGTCGGTGTCGACCGCTTTCAGCGTGCGCTCGGTGCCGGCGGACCGGGCCAGGGCCGAGGCCGGCAGGGCGGCCGGGACGGCCAGGCCGAGGGCGAGGGTCGCGGCCAGCGCGCGGGCATGTGTGGTCAGGATCGCGGGCATGCGCGACATCTCCAGTGGCAATCAGCGTCGGCAGCCCAAGCCGTCATGCGGTGTGCCGTTCCCGGAGGCGCGTTCACAAGCTGACGATCATCAACGGCGGGCAGGGCGGGGCCGCGCTCCGGCAACATCCCGGCGCCCGGGCTCCGCTGCGCCCCCGGGATGACGGAGCGACCGTTCCCGCCTCGGAAAGCGGAAGGCGGTTCCCCTGTCGCTGCCGATCCCCGCTCCCATGATCAGCGCGCGGGGCCGTCCAGCGGCGCCAGCCGCTCCGGCCCGGGCGGCCCGGCGACTCGTTCCGGGCGCGACAGCGCGCGGGCCAGGGCCGGCAGGTCCGGGACGGGAGCGCCCGAAGCTCCGAAGACCGATCGGTCGAGCGCCGCCAGGGCTGCCGCCACGTCCGGCCGCCCCCGCCAGATCCCGGCGAGGTCCGGGGCGTCCCGCATCGCCGCGTCCAGCGCGGCGCGGAACCCGGCCGGATCGCCCGACCGGGCCGCCGCGCGCAGGGCCCGGCGGGCGGGAGCGGACAGGCGCAAGGCCGGCCGGCCGAGACCGAAGCCGATCAGCGCCAGGCCCAGCCCGAAGGCGGCGAGCGCCGCGGCGGCGGTCACGAGCGGCGAGGGGATCGCGGGCGGCGCCCGGTCGGCCTCACGATCGGGCAGGCCGCCGCCGATCTGCCGGGCCGGGATCTCGGTCTCGCGCATCGTCCGGGTGGCGGTGTCGAACCACGGGATCGCGATGGCGTCGAGGGGGATGATCTCCGGCACGCCGGGCTTCACGTCCCACTGGTAGGTGGCCCGCGCCACCGGTCCGGAGGGGGTCAGCAGGGTCTCGCGGGTGACGGGGCCCGCGAAGGTGATGATGCCGCGGGTGCGCATCACCGGCCGCGGCGGCAGGCCTTCCGCCACCATGCCCTGCGCCTCCAGGGTGACGATCCGGCGGGCGGTCTCGCCGACCTTGATGGTCTCGGGGTCGGGGCTCCAGGAATCCGTGATCGCAACGTCCTTGGCGGGCAGCCACCAGGGCTCCTTGGCGTCGGGACCGCCGGTGGGCTCGGTCCATGGCGCCACCGGGAACGGGATCGGCTTCGAGCGCACCTCGACCAGCCGCCGCTCGCCGACATCGTTGACCGTCAGCTTGTGGATGAACGGCTCGATGGTGAATTGCCCGGCATGGTGCGGGAACACCGCGACGGTGCGGTCGAACGCGATGGCGCTCTGGCCGTCGGGGAGCTTGGTCCGGCTCCAGTGGTCGCGGCCGAGCTGGGTCCACGAGAAGTTGGCGAGCGAGGGCTGCACCACCTCCTCCAGCAGGATCGGCTGCTTGTAGACCCCGTGGATCTTCAACAGCACCATCTCGCGGGAGAAGGGCGCGCTGTTGCCGTTCAGCTCCGCGGTGACCGTGAGGGTGAGGTCGCCGGGCTCGATCTCGGCCTGGGCGGGGAGGGGGGTGAGGGCAAGGACCAGGGCGAGGTGCCAGACGGGCGTCCCCCGCCCCCCTCGGCGGGGGAGGGTACCCTGCGGAGCAGGGGGGGAGGGGGGCAGCGCGACCGTGCAGGTCTCAGCGCCGGTCGTGACCTCTCCGGAAGCGTCGCTCCCCTCGCCCGACCGCCTTCGGGGGTCCCCCTCCCCCGCAGAGGGGGGAGGGGGGCGGCGCATCTCGGAAACCCCAAAACAACTCACCACGGGTTGCTCCCGGCGGGAATCGCGGTGCCGGCCTCGACCCGGCGGGTCTGCTCGGCGCGCAGGCGCAGCTTGAGATAGCGGCCGGGATCGTCCGGCAGGGTCTGGAGCCAGAGCCGATCCGGGCGAATCTCGTGTGCCTCGAAGCTCTTGGTCACCCGGCGGACCTCGCGCTCGGGCGCCTCGGCCACCATGGCGGCGCCGCCGCCGGTCCGGCCGCGGCCGGCCGCGTCGCCGGCCGAGCCGCGGGCCTGGCCCTTGCCGGCGTCGATCGATTGCTGCTCGGCCTTGCCGCGGCGGGCGACCTTGCTGTTGCCCGGCAGCGACGCGCTGGCGTTGGATTCCTTGTTGCCGGCCAGGCCCTCGCCGCTGGAAGCGGCGTTGATGTCGTTGTTCTGGTCCTGGTTGGCGGTGTTGTTGTAGCGGGCACCGTACTGGGCGGTGCCGTTGGCGATGCCGCCGCCGGGGCCGCGGTCGATCACCTCGGCCTGCATCCGGGCGATCAGCGAGCGGTTGGCCTGGGCGTCGGCGTCGCGGGGGTTGAAGCGCAGGGCCTCGTCGTAGGCCGCGAGGGCGCCGGCGAGGTCGCCCGATTTCGCCAGCGCGTTGCCGAGATTGTAGCTCGCCCGGCGGCCGCCGGTGCGGAACAGCGCGATCGCCGCGTCGTAGCGCCCGGCTTCATAGAGCGCGGCGGCGCGCCAAGCCGGATCGTCGAGCACCTGCGCGGCGAGGCCCGGCAGGCCCAGGCCCATCAGCAGCCGCCCGAAGCCGGTGCGCGGCTGCGAGACGGCGAGCAGCGCCAGGAGGCCGAGGCTGGCGAGCGCGAGCCCGGCGAGCCGGGCGCGGCGCCGCCAGCGCGGCGGCAGGCCGGCCCGGAGCGGGGCGGCGAAGCCGGGATTGGGAAGGGTCAGCCGCATCGCGCGCTCCTCATCAGGCGCTTCTGCGGAACAGGATCAGGGCCGGCACGGCCGCGAGCAGCAGCAGCCAGCGCCCGAGATCCGCGTAGGCCAGCACGCCGTAGCCGCCGGCCGCGAGGTGCTGACTGAGCCCGGCCCCGACCGCGTCGAGCACCGGGCCGGGGCTCGCGATGTCGGCGATCGTGCCGCCGCCGGATCGCGCGAGGGCGTCCAGCGCCGTCCGGTCGGGCTTCGGCGCACCGGGCGGGAGCGGCTTGTCGGCGGGGACGAACAGGGCATGGAGGCGCCAGCCGTGCTCCGCGATGGCGCGCGCCTCGCGGGTCGCGGCCTCGCCGATGCCGTCGCCGTCGCTGATCAGCACCACGTCGGCCGCGACCACGCTGGCCTCCGCGAGCGTACGGCGGGCGAGCGCCAGGCCGCGCTCCGGATGGGAGCCGCGGTCCGGCACCGTGTCGGCGTCCAGGGCGAACAGGGTGGTGCCGAGGCTGTCGCGGTCGGTGGTGGGCGAGGCGGCGAGGTAGGCGTCGCCGGCATAGACGACGAGCGACACGGCCCGGGTGCCGGCGGCCTCGGCCACCGCGGCTGCGGCCTGCCGGACGCCCTGGAGGTTGCCGCCCTCGGCGACCGAGCGGGACAGGTCGACGACGAGCACGGTCTCGTCGAGGTTGCGGAAGGTGCGCCCGTCGGCGCGTTCCACCGCGGGGCCGGTGAGCGCGAGGGCGATCAGCCCGGCCGCGAGCGCGGCGGCGCGGTTCGCCTGCCGCCGCCCGCCGAGCACCGCGCCGGTCCGGGCGAGATGGGCCATCAGCGCTGGATCGACCGCCCGGGCCCAGTCGCCGAGCGGCGCCGAGCGCCACGCGGCGCGCAACGCCAGCAGGGCGACGACCGGGATCGCCAGGAACCACCAGGGGCGCAGCAGCGCGAAGGCGTCGAGGAGGCTCATCGGGCCGGTCCGCAGAGCGCGCGCGCCGTGCGCCCTCCCCCCCCTGCGGGAGAGGGGGGAGGGCGAAGCGTCGTGGGCCAGCAGCATGTCGCGACCCGCTCGGTCGGCGTAAATCCGTCCCGCATCACGCCCCCCTCCGGCTGGCGAGCAGCGCCGCGACGGCCAGCAGCGCCAGGGCAGCCGGCCAGGGCCAGAGGTCCCGGCGCAGCGGCAGGGGCGGCGCCAGGGCGCGGCCGCCCTCCAGCCGGTCGATGGAATCCGCGACCCGGACGAGGTCGTCCGTGGTGCGGACCCGGAACGCCTCGCCGCCGCTAGCCTGAGCCATGTCGCGCAGGGTCTCGGTGTCGACCACGTCCTGCTCGCCGTCGGCATCGGCCATGTCGCGGGGCCCCAGCGCGATCGTGTAGACCTTGATGCCCAGCTCCCGGGCGAGTTCTGCCACGTCCTTGGGGGCGGTCTGCCCGGCATTGTTGGCGCCGTCCGAGAGCAGGATCACGGCCTTCGCGGCCTTCTCGCCGGGCTTGCTCCCGGATGCGGCCTCGCCCCCGGCATCCCGGGGATCGAGCCGCCGCAGGGCGAGCCCGAGGCCGTCGCCGATGCCGGTGGAGCGGCCGCTGATGCCGATCGTGGCCTCGTCCAGCGCCCGGGCGACCGCCGCGGTGTCGAAGCTCGGGGCGGCGGCCACGTAGGCCTGGTCGGCGAAGATCACGAGGCCGATCCGGTCGCCGGCCCGGCGCCGGATGAAGTCGGTGCCCACGCGCTTGACCGCGGTGAGCCGGTTCACGGTCTCGCCGTCGAGGGCGAAGTCGCGCCGCTCCATGGAGCCCGACAGGTCCATGGCGATCATGATCTCGCGGCCCGAGGCCGGGAGCGCGGCGGCCGGCAGGACGAGGCGCGGACCACTCAGCGCCGCCACCAGGGCGATCCACAGCGTCCAGGTCAGCAGGGCCCGCCGCCGCCCGCGAGCGGCCAGATCGGCGCCGGTGCGCCCGTCGCCGACCAGCGTGCCGGGCACGCGGAGCGCCCCGCTGCCGCCCTCCGGCTCGGGTGGGATCAGGCGGGCGGCCAGCAGCGGCAGGGGCAGGGCCAGCAGCGCCCAGGGCGCGGCGAGGTCGAAGGCCGACAGGAGAGCGCTGAGCCAGGCGGGCAGGAGGGCGGTCATGCGGCGATCATGCCCGCAGCCGTCCGATCAGGCGGCCGAGCTCGGCGTCGAGGGCATCGAGGTCGGGATCCTGCCGCCGGTACAGGCCGTCGGCGAGCACCCGTCCGGCACCCCGCGTGAAGAAGTCGGTCCTGAACAGCCCGTCGAGGCGGGCGGCCCAGTCCGCGCCCGTGGCGCCGGCCTCGGCATCGCCGCCGAGGGTCCGGCCGAGGCGACGCAGCAGGCGCGCCTGGGCGACGAGGCGCGCCTCCGGGTCGAGGCCGCGGCTGCGGGCGAGTTCGGCCAAAGCCGCCCGGCGGAGGCTGGCCCCTGCGCGGCCGCGCCCGTAGCGCACCAGCCCGACCAGCAGGGCGGCGAGGAAGCCGAGGGCGGCCGCCGCGATGATCTCGCCCTGCACGGCGCCCGCGGCGCCGCCGGGCAGGTGCAGGCCGCGGAGCTGGTCGAGGGTCAGCGGCGTCTCGGCGGGCGTGACGGGATTCATCGGGAGGGACCGCCGGTTCCGGCCTCACAGCACCGCATCGAGGCGCTCCATCAGCGGCGCGTAGGCCTCCGGCCCGGTCTCGACGTCGAGGCGCACGCCCGCGATGCCCCGGCGGGCATAGTCGGCGAGCCGGGCCTCGGCGGAGTCCCCCGATGCGCCGGCCGTCGGCAGCGCCGTGCCGCGGCGGCCATCGGCGAGGGCGAAGGGGTAATAGCCCGGCGGCCGGGTCCGCTCGAAGGCGTCGCTGACCAGGATCAGCCGGATCGCGATCCGCTCGGCGAGCAGCGTCAGCAATTCGTCGAAGCCCGGGCCGGGATCGTCGAGGGCGCTGGCGATGACGAGGTGGCCGCCGGCGGGCAGCAGGCTGCGGGCGAGGCCGAGCGTCGCCTCGAGAGGCGGCTCCGCGCCGGATTCGGCCCCGAGGGCGTCGGCATGGGCCTGGGCCAGCGCCCCGGTGACCGCGATCATGGCGCGCTCGCCGCCTGCCGGCCGCAGCACGGTCGGCGCGCCCGCCGAGGCCACCGCGAGGCCGACCCGGCCGCCATCGGCCGCGACCCGCCAGCCGAGCAGCGCCAGGGCCTCGGCGGCCGCGACCGAACGGAGCGCCCGGCGGGTGCCGAACAGCATGGAGGATCGGAAATCGGCGAGCAGCACCACGGCGCGGTCGCGCTCGTCGTGGTGGGTGCGGACGTGCAGCTGCCCGGTGCGGGCGGTGGCGTTGCGGTCGATGAAGCGGCGGTCGTCGCCCTCGGACCAGAGCCGGACATCCTCCGGCTCGGAGCCGCGCCCGCGGCGCCGTGTGACGATGCCGCCGGGCAGGCCCGCCAGCGTCCGGGTCGCGGGCGCGGAGCCGCGCCGGGCGAGGTGGCGCAGGCCCATCAGCGCCTCGCCGGAGAGGTGGATGCCGCCGCTGATCCCTCCCCCCTCTGCGGGGGAGGGTACCCCGCGGAGCAGGGGGGAAGAGGCGAGCGCCGTTTCAGGCACGGTCGCGCCTGATGGAAAGGCCGCAGCCTCATTCGGCACCGTCGCGCCCCGCTCCCGACCCCCGCTCACGCGGGGGCCACCCGCTCCCGTGGCGGGGGGAGGGGATCGGCGGCGCGCGAAGCCGAACACCGTCAGAGCGCCCGTACCCGCTGCACCAGCTCGCCGACGAGCCCCCGCGCGGTCCTGCCCTCGGCGGCCGCCCGCCAGGTCAGGCCGATGCGGTGGGAGAGGGCGTCGCGGGCGAGCTCGGTGACATCCTCCGGGATGACGTGGTCCCGGCCGCGCAGCCAGGCCCGGGCCTTGCCGGCCATCATCAGCGCCAGGGTGCCGCGCGGCGAGGCCGGGTGCTCGATCATCGCCCGCAGGTCCGGGGCGGCCGCGTCGGTGCGGGTCGCCGCCACCAGCCGGACGAGGTAGTCCTTGAGCGCCGGCGACACGTAGGTGGCGAGCGCGGCCTCCCGGGCGGCGCGCACGTCGGCCAGCGACAACCGCATGGTTATGGCATCGACATGGTGGGTGATCTCGCCCTCGACCAGGTCGAGGATCGCCCGCTCGGTGGCCTCGTCGGGCATGTCGACCACGACGTGGAGGAGGAAGCGGTCGAGCTGCGCCTCCGGCAGCGGGAAGGTGCCGGCATGCTCGATCGGGTTCTGGGTCGCCACGACCATGAACGGGTCGGACAGCCGATGGGTGGTCCCTGAGACCGTCACCTGCCCCTCGGCCATGGATTCGAGCAGCGCCGACTGCACCTTCGGGGGGGCGCGGTTGACCTCGTCGACCAGCACGAGGGCGTGGAACAGCGGCCCCGGCAGGAACTCGAACGTGCCGCTGTCCTGCCGCCAGACGGTGGTGCCGGTCAGATCGGCCGGCATCAGGTCCGGCGTGCACTGGATGCGCGCGAAGGAGCCGTCGAGCCCGTCGGCGAGCCGCTTGACCGCGCGGGTCTTGGCCAGCCCCGGCGCGCCCTCGATCAGCAGGTGGCCGCCGGTCAGGAGCCCGATCAGCAGGCGCTCGACGAGGCCGGCGCTGCCGATCAGGCCGCGCTCCAGCCCCTCGCGCAACGCCATGACGCGGCCGTGCAGATCCGCATCCGGGAGGCTCTCGGGCCGGCGTTCGGCAAGGGCCCCGCTCAGCATCCCACTCATGCGGCGAACGATCCGACGCGGATCGAATCCGCTGCCGCGGCCGTTTCCCGGGCCATCGTGTGGGCCGTGTGCTGCATCCTGCACGTCTCCTCGGCCGGGTCCCGAATTCTTAAGGGATCCTCAGGCTCTTGCCGGTGTGCCCGCTGCCCGGTGCGGCCGTCAATCCCGCTTCGGACACGCTGTCCGGTCCGGGCCGGGCCATGGTGTCACGGTTCCGTCACCTCCCCGCTCCCATGAGACCGCGGATGACCAGCTACGCCGCCCTCCCCGAAGAACTGAAATCCGGCATCGGCCTGCTCGTGGCCTTCGTGCTCGGCACGATCATCGGGGCCGAGCGGCAGTACCGGCAGCGCACGGCCGGCCTGCGCACGGCCGTGCTGGTGGCGGTGGGCGCCAGCGCCTTCGTGGATCTCGGCATGCGGCTGACCGGCCCGGACGGGGGGGTCCGCACGGTGGCCTACGTGATCTCCGGCATCGGCTTCCTCGGCGCCGGCGTGATCATGAAGGAGGGCATGAACGTCCGCGGCCTCAACACGGCCGCCACGCTGTGGTGCTCGGCCGCCGTCGGCGCGTTCTGCGGCGCTGACCTGCCGCTGGAGGCCGTGTTCGTGATGTTGACGGTGCTGGCCTGCAACACGGCGCTGCGGCCGCTGGTGAACGCCATCAACCGCGCGCCGATCCGCGAATCCGCCACCGAGGCGACCTACGAGGTCCAGGTCACCACGGCACCCGGCGAGGCGGGGCCGGCCCAGGACCTGCTGGTCGAGCGCCTGGAGGCGGCCCATTACCCGGTCAGCAGCGTCGCGGTCGAGGAGCGCGGCGAGCGCGCGGTCGACGTGGTGGCGACCCTCACGGCCAGCGCCGTGAAGGCGGAGGAGCTCGACGCCGTCACCGCCGAGCTCGCCCGCGCCCCGGGCATCCGCCACGCCACATGGTCGATCCAGACCGCCGACTGACGTTTCCAGGGTCGAAGCCCGATCGGCCCGGTATCTGCGCGCATATCACCTCAAGCGTCGTCCACGCGGCGCGACGACCGTCCAATGTCGGTCAAGGTCACGCAC
>Ga0255028_100187_pt1 | contig 14102 bp, 14 predicted proteins | sample DRGLUT_MetaT_FD_178168 | JGI IMG/M metagenome (GOLD analysis project Ga0255028, IMG submission 178168) | Metatranscriptome of freshwater microbial communities from Pennsylvania, United States - DR:GLUT (Metagenome Metatranscriptome) | ecosystem: Environmental > Aquatic > Freshwater > Creek...
GCCGGCGAGAAGTCCGACATCGAGGGCCGGATCAGCCAGATCAAGGCGCAGATCGAGGAGACGACCTCGGACTACGACCGCGAGAAGCTGCAGGAGCGCCTGGCCAAGCTCGCGGGCGGCGTGGCGGTGATCCGCGTCGGCGGTTTGACCGAGATCGAGGTCAAGGAGAAGAAGGATCGGGTCGAGGACGCCCTGCACGCCACTCGCGCGGCGGTCGAGGAAGGCATCGTCCCCGGTGGTGGCGTCGCGCTGCTCCGGGCAAAGGAGGCGGCCCGCGGCCTGACGAGCGAGAACAGCGAGGTGCAATCCGGCATCAAGATCGTCCTCAAGGCTCTCGAGGCTCCGATTCGTCAGATCGCCGACAACGCTGGCGTCGAAGGATCCATCGTGGTCGGAAAGGTCATGGAAAGTAACTCGCCGACATTCGGCTTCGACGCTCAGACCGAGCGTTACGTTGACATGATCGAGGTCGGGATCGTCGATCCCGTGAAGGTGGTGCGCACCGCCCTGCAGGACGCGGCCTCCGTGGCCGGCCTGCTCGTCACCACGGAGGCGATGATCGCCGAAACGCCCAAGAAGGACCCACCGCCGCCCATGCCGGGTGGAGGCATGGGTGGTGGATTGGGGGGCATGGATTTCTGAGCCGCCGTGACACGCCGTTTCCGACGTTATTGCCGATGCTCGCGGATCATGGGCCCAGCAGTGCGAGTAAAACACAGATTTCGCGAAGCGCTATGAGTATCGGGGCTCGGACCGACCGAGCGACGGCCGAGTCCGGCGGATCCGGAAGCGGCGCAATTCCCCAAACGCCGCTACAGACTATGGACAGGGCATGCTGCAGCAACGGTCCGAGATTCCCGGTGATGCTCCGTTCACGCTGATCGACGAGGCGCCTTCGCCAGCACGGATCGAAGCGTTCAGCGATGGGGTCTTCGCGATCATCATCACGCTCCTAGTCCTGGACATCCGCGTGCCGCGGGAAGCCGAGCGGCACGGAGAGGAACTGACTGCGTTGTTGCTGCGGCAGTGGCCCGTCTATGCCGCCTACGTCCTCAGCTTCCTGCAGGTCGGCGTGGTGTGGGCCAACCATCACACCATGTTCCATTATCTGCGCCATAGCGACCATGTGCTGCTGTTCACGAACCTGATCTTGCTGCTCTGCGTCGCCATTCTTCCGTTCACGACCGCGCTCATGGCGGAATACGCGCGTGCCGACACGAACGACCTTCGCGTCGCAGCGCTGCTCTACAGCGCCGCGCTCTGTCTGGCGGGGACGATGTTCAGCTTCATGTGGCAGCATGCCCAGCGCGCCAAACTGGTGAAAGCAAACGTAGACGCGAATCGTCTCTACGCGCTGACTTGGCATTGGCGGCTCGTGCCGCTCCTGTACGGCCTCGCCTTCGTTCTGGCCTTCGTGTCCCCCTATCTCAGCGTCAGCATCTATATTCTGTTGCTGATCTACTACGCCCTGCCGGGCCCCACGATGGTGCGCTGGACGACCGGGCAGCGAGAGGCCTGGGTCGCAACCCGGGCTTCGGGCGGTCGACGGCGCTAAACCCGCAGCCGCACAGGTGGCCCAGGAGCACAGCTGGCCTGAGGTCGAGCGGCCATTCCTCGCGGGTACGGGAGCGGCTCTTCCGAGGTGCCAGCCGAGGTGCCAGCGATGGGCTCGGACCGCGCGACGGTCCGTTGCAGGTCCTCTGAGCCTACCGTGAGAGGATTGCCTACAGCTCTCAAATAAATGCTGGGCCCGACACGGATTGACACCTTGAATGCCCTCGAAGCGGCGGAACAGCGCGTCCGGGTTGACGGCATTCTCTGCGGTACGAGGGGGTGTGCCCCGCATGTCTGACACCGCATCGTCGCGTTGCGCACTGACGCGCGTCAATGCGCGCGCGCCGCGGGATGTCAGTCTCGACCGGACCGGATTTTCTCAGGGCTGCCGCAAGAGGGTGCTTCGATGGCCGAGAATGTGGTTGCCGTCGCCGGATTGTTCGAGGACTACGAGACGGCTGCGACGGCGGTCCAGGCGCTCGAGCGCGCCGGCCTGCACCGTGTCGAGATCAGCTTGGTATCGAACGACGCGGACACGAAACAGGCCGAGCGCCTCGACGGGAGCGCTCGGAACCCGGCGGTCGCTGGCGCTGCGGTGGGCGGCGTCGTGGGCGGCAGCGTGACCGCGCTCGCGGCTCTCACCGCGCTTGCCATCCCGGGCGTCGGACCGGTTGTAGCGGCCGGCTTCGTCGCGGCTGCGCTCGGCGGGGCCGCGGTCGGTGGACTCGCGGGCGCTCTGATCGGGGCGGGTCTCAGCGCAGATGACGCGGACGCGTACGTCGAACGCATCCGCCGCGGCGGCACCCTGGTCGTCGTGCGCACACCCGAAACGCACGTCGCCCGGATCGAGGACATCCTCGACCAAGCGGGCGCGGTCACCGTAGAGGAGAGGGAAGCCGAATGGCGCGAGGCGGGCACCGGTGGACACGCCTGAGCGCACGTCCGGAGACGTCAATGGACGCGGCTTCGCTCGCGCATGGCTTCGACCGCGAGCGCCCGATAGACCAGCGCGAAAGCTTGCATCACGCCCAGATAGTCGCCGTGGGCCGAGGCGAAGCTGTGGGCTAGATGGAGAAGCTCGGGGTTGTTCGCCTCGAGGTCGTGGATGCACGCCACCGTGAAGGTCTCGGTCCCTGTCTCGTCGATCTCACGCACGAGGCGATCACGGGTCTCCGGGCTGACGCGCGGGAGCGGATGGAGCAGGGTGCCGAATTCGGCGCCGCACTCCGCGGCGAGCGCCCGGTAGAACAGGCCGAAACCCAACAAGATCTTGGACGGCTTCCCGAGGTCCGTCGCGCATCGCGCCACCATGTCAAGAATCTCCGGATTGTTTCGCTTGAGATCTTGCGTGAGGCTGTCGATGCAGGCTTCGGGCCCACGATCGTCGAACTCTCGGTGCACGCGCTCTGAAGTGGACATGACGACGCGCGGGAGAAACGGCATCGTTCTCAGACCTTTCGGCATTCGAAGACGGATACGGGGCGCCGTTCTAGCTCACGCGCGCGCGCCCGTCTTGCCTCAGGCTGTCGCAGGTTTGGCCGTCACACAGAACGACGACCGCAGGGCGAGATCTGACGCCCCAGGCGCTGCGGCGCCGTGATTTCCATCAGTTCGGGCCTTCCGGTCGGCGAGGCTCGCGAGGAGGGCCGCGGACGCGCTGCCGGGCGGACGAGCGGGCTCTCCACGAGGCCGCGGGTCCGGAGCTCCTCTGCGTCGCAGTCGCAGTGCCATCGAGGTTCCGGCTCTGCGCGTCACCCAGATGCGCGGATCACGGAGAATCTGCGGCTCTATCGAGGCGACGCTGAAACCTCGGGCCTGGTCCCTGCGTGAGGTGAAGCGCCGTGTGCGGCTGCTGTTCAGCCAGGAGGAACTCGCCACCTCGTCCGGAGCATTCCTGGACAGGCCGCTTCGACGGGCCGCTTGGCCCGGGAGTCGCGAGACGGGCTGGATAGGCCTCCCTGCCGCGGCGCAGGGTGTCAGCCGCCCCCGCCTTCAGGAGTCGGTCGGGTCTTGGACACGCACGACGTCACGGAGGCCGCCGCGTGAGCTGGCACTCCGGAACGAGGCCCAAGGCTGGCCCGGCCGCAGTACATCCGCCACCGAGCCTCGGCCCATACAGGTTTCGAAGCCGAACCGCGCGCCTAAAGGCTGATCGTGATGCGGTTGTCGACCCTAGTGACGCCCGGCGCCGCCCAAGCGGCCCGTTCGGCTTCCTGGCGCTCGGCCCAGGAGCGGACCGTCCCCTTGAGGACCACCTCGCTGCCTTTGGCCTCGACCATAACGCGGTTCGCATCCACCTCAGCGCTGCGCCGGAAAGCCTCATCGATCTTTTGCTTGATCTCCGAGGCAGCAGCGCGCGGCTTCACTTGGACGAGATTGCTGACGCCCTTCACGCCGCGGACCCAACGCACCGCCGCTTCTGCCGACCCCCTCTGGTATTGCCACTCGACCTCGCCTTCGAGACTGACCCAGCCGTTTTTCACCGTGACCTGGATGTGCTCCGCGCTCGTGGGCAGCCGGTTCTTGAGGGCCGCGACGGCGTCGCGCGCGATCTCCGGATCGGGCCTCTCGTCGACACTAGGCAGGCGAACCTCGATATCGTTTGCCACGCCCGCGACGCCGGCGACGTGCTTCGCGGCGCGCTCCGCCTCCCACTTGTCTGTGAAGCTCCTCGTGAAGCCGGTCAGCGTGACGACGCCGTTCTTCACGGCCACGGCGACGTCGGTCGAATCGATGCTGGGATTCCAGCGGAGTTCGGCTTCAACGTCTCTCTTGATTTCTGCGTCGGTTCGGATGGCCATTGTCGTGCCTCCTGTGTGGCGGACGGGAATCGGAGCCCTTTGTCGACGGCGGAGCGAGCCCACCGCGAGCCGCGCTCAGTATCGGCGCCGGGGTTGAGGGCGCCCTGACCGGCGTCATCGTGCGACCTGTTTGCGGAAGCGACCGCGGCTAGGGTGGCTCTGGCGCTCCCCGCCGAGATCTCCGCTCGCTGATTACGGGGCTGGCCTCCCCTGAGTGGGCGAAACGGAAGACAAATTTTGCTGCGGTCTGCGCCCACTGCTCTGACGCGTGTCAGCCCAGTGCAGTTTCGCCCGCATGCCGCCCGGACAGGCTCGCGAGCCGAATGGGGTGACGCTCGCGCGGATGCGGCCAGGTCCGGGATATTTCCGCGATCACTTCGCGGGGTGCGGATGGCGGCGACGTCAGATCTTCGCGCGACGGGACGGGCGCATCCCGCGGCAGCCTTCCGGCTCGTATCGCCGCCGTTCGCGCTTGAGGCTGGCGGTTTCGGTCCCCGAAACGGACCGATCTCGGGATCAGGTCTCTGGCATCGCGGTCGTGCTCGACCGCATCGATCAGGCCGGCGGCGTGCGGCAGGTCGTGAACGAATGTCTGCCAGCCTTGCCGGTGTAGCCTGACGCTACCGCCGGCCTTATGGGGCCGGGATCGTCGGCGCGCGGCCGATCCTGAAGTCAGACTGATCCGCGTCAGGGCCGAGACGGGCAGCACCCGCTAATCGATGGTCTTCCGCCCGCTCGACCGAGGAAGCAAGCCGGGCGGTATCCTGCCAAGCTTAGGGAGGATCCATATTATGTCTCGCGAACCCGTCGCCTTCCAGCGGTCGGGCGGTTCGACCAAGCGCGGCGTGCCGAGCCCGCTGTTGCCGCCGTTTCTCGCCCTCTACCACGACATGAACCGCCTGCTCGAGGATATGCCGGGCGCGGGCGCTGGAACCGCAGGTGCGGCCGACCAGCTCGACGCCAAGATCCTCGTCCCGGACATCACCATGACCGAGACGGAGCGTGAGGTGCTCATCACCGCCGAGGTGCCCGGCGCTCGTGAGGCGGATGTCGAGGTGATGCTCGATGACGACACCTTGATCATCCGCGCCGTGAAAGAGATCGAGCACGCGGAGGATCGGCAGAGTATTCAGGTGCGTGAGCGCCTCTTCGGCACGTTCCAGCGTGCGCTTGCACTGCCGTTCCGTGTCGATCCTGAGCAGGCCGAGGCTCGTGTCGCGAACGGGGTGCTCACGATCAGGCTCCCGAAGAGCGGGGCTCAGCGGCGCACGCGCCGCGTGCAGGTTCATGGCGCCTGACCAGACCACGCCGCACTGACGGACCGGATCACGGGCCTGTCCATCTCACACACTCCAGACGACGAGGACGCACATGGCTGGTGGAAGCCCTCAACCCTTAATAGTCGGCCGGATCTCGCTCGATACGGACGTCATGAACTATTCGCTGGCCCAGAACTGGTGGGTAATAGCTCTCCGGGGCGTACTCGCGATCGTGTTCAGCATCACGGCCCTCGCGATGCCGGTCTCGACCCTCATCTCTCTGATTCTAATCTTCGCCGCCTACATGCTGGTGGACGGCATCTTCGCCATCGTCGCGTCTCTGCGGGCGGCGCAGCACAGCAAGCGCTGGGGAGCCCTCTTCTTCGGCGGCCTCGTCAACATCATCACAGGGGTTCTTGCCGCCGCGTGGCCCGGCATCACCGCCCTCGTGTTCGTGGTGCTGACGGCGGTATGGTCCATCATCTCAGGGAGTACCATGGTGGTCGCGGCGATCCGTCTCAAGCGCAACCACGGACGGTGGTGGCTCGCACTTGGCGGAGTGTCATCGATCGCCTTCGGGATCATTCTCGTTCTTGCCCCGCTCGCGGGTGCCGTGGTGCTGACATGGTGGATCGGAATCTACGCCTTGGTCTTCGGCATCGCCATGCTGGTGCTCGCCTTCAGGCTTCGCGAACACCGCAACGATCGGCCGATCCCCGGAATGGTGCAGCCGGCGCAAAGCGCGATCTGAGGACCTGGCGGATCAGGGCCGGATTTCATCAGGCCCCGCTCGGGCTTGGTCAGAATCGTCTCCGTTGCCGACCCTCCGATCCCTGAGGGATGCAGCCCATCGTGGACGGTCGCCGATGAAGCCCGGGGGGCTGGACGCGTGCGGGCCGGTCACCGTCTCCGCACGAAGCCCGAGCCCTGGCGCACAGAATGTCAGTTGAAGATGCTTACGCGGCGTTCCTTTCCGCCACGCAGGAGAACGTCGATGTCACGCAAAGCCCGTGTCCGGCCTTCTTGGAAGCGCTGGAAGAAGGTGACCAAGTCCGGCGAGCAGAAGAAGGGCGTCCGCAAGCACAAGCGGTAGGCCAGCGGCGGCGCCCACCCTGCCAAGGTCCTCGCGGAGTTCGAACGATGCCGCAGCAACGGACGGCTCCCGAGTCTCGACAAGCCCTAGCCTTCGAAGCCGACGCCAAGACCGGGGTGCCGCGCCGGTGCCTACCCGGCCGGACCGAAGCGGATCGGTGTCAGCGTTATGTGGCGAGCGCCGTCCGATCCTGAACATTTCGAACCACAAGGTCGCCAACGTCGCGGGCTCAACACGCGGACGGTCACGCTCATAAAAGAGCGGCGCGCCTTCGCGGACAAGGCGCGAGCTGATGTCTCGATAGGCCGTTGGACGTGACGCCCGACCGGCCGATGGGAAGATGGTTTAGTCAGGGAGAGCCACCGATGAGCGAGGAGGGACGGCACATCGTCTGCCCGCACTGCGCGAGCATCAATCGCGTTCCCTTGTCCAGGCCGGCCAAGGCGGCGCGTTGCGGGCGGTGCAAGCAGGGGCTGTTCACCGGACAGCCTGTTTCGGTCGACGCCGCACAGTTCGACCGGCATATCCAGAAGAACGACATTCCGGTCGTGGTGGATTTCTGGGCTGCGTGGTGCGGTCCCTGCAAGGCGATGGCGCCCGTGTTTGAGAAAGTCTCCGCCGAGCTTGAGCCCGACTTCCGGTTCCTCAAGGTCGACACCGAAGCGGAGCAGGGGTTGGCGGCGCAATACGGTATCCGCAGCATACCCACGATGATCCTATTCTCGAAAGGCGAAGCGGTTGCCCGACATGCCGGCGCGGTCAACGCCGAGGCCCTCCGAGCCTGGCTCCGGCAGCACGAGATCCGGTGAGAGCCTGCACGGGGCACGAACGGGAGACCAGGCGAACTGACAGGCATCAGTGCGGCCCGGCGTCGGCGCGCCTAAGCGAGCTGAGCATGATTCCACGTCGTTCGATGGTGATTCCATGACCGCACTTCCCGTCGCAGGTATCGCTCGGTTCGAGCACTTCTTTCGGGAAACAGATTCGCTCGTCATTGATAAGAGCGATCTGAAGCGTCTCGGCAGCTTCATTGACCGTAAGCTCCGGGATCTCGTTCTGCGTGCGGCAGCCATTGCCAAGGCGAACGGGCGCGAGATCGTGGAGCCACACGATCTCCCGATCACCAAGGGGTTTCAGGAGCGGATCCACGAGTTCCGCGCCGTCAGCAATGCCGGAGCCGTCAAGGAGAGCCTCGCCTCGCTCACCGGTGGGCCGGCCTCGATGGCGGCCTGCAGCGATGATACCGAAGCGTGGCTTCCCGAGGTCGCTGGCGGCCTCTGCCTCACGCTCTCGCGGACCTTCAAAATCATCGTCGACCCTCGCCTGAAAAATCCTCAGACGGAGCACTGGGATCGAGCGGAACGGCTGCACGATCTCCTGTTGTGAGGCGTCATCACAGTCCGGATTTGCCCCGCCAGAGCGACCAAAGCCAGCAGGATCCCTACCACGCGATGGAAGTGACCGGGGCCGGGCGCGCAACAGCGACCCCGCTTCTCGGAGTGCTCCTGTCCGCGTCATCTATGGCCCAACTCAGTACGGCCCCATTTCATGGTTCAGCGATACGTCGGCAGGGCGCCAGCTTTGCACACCCAGTGACGGGCGTGACCAGTTCGAAGGAGGGACGCAGCGTGGTCAACTATCCGCGGTGGACGGAGGCTGCGGCCTTCTCGATTGTGGAGGTGATGTGCGACGGCCATATCAGACCCCGCTCGGATGACGCGCGGTGTTTCTGCCGTAATGGCGAGTATCACTGGATGCGATCGGGCGGTGTTTCCTATGCGTCCGGCGTGTCGTGCCGGTTACGTCCGGCAGGCGGGTCATGCCGGGCCGCGCTCACCCACCGCACTCCGGTGATGCGGGGTCGGCCCACAGGGAGGGCGACTAGACGGAGAATGTGCCCGCCCGGCCAGCCTCGCGTGGCGGCCATCGGCGCGTTGTGACGCTCGGTCAGGCCCGCAGGGCCGCCGCGAAGTCGGCTATGTCCATCTCGAGCTCATCGCTCAGCCGGATCTGCAGAACGGGCGAGACGATGTCGAGGAGCACACGGCCCGTGGAGGCCCTTGAACCCGGGCGGATCGCGAGCGTCAGGCGCGATCCGACGTTCAGTGCGTCGATGATGAAATCCCGGTCGAAAAAGCGGTCGGAACTCTCGACGACCAACCGGAAGCGATGCGGGTGAGCGAATTCGATCACCTCGGATTCGAGGGTGACTTCAGCCCCGAGCAGGAGCCGGCGCTCACGCAGGCGTGACCCCATGCCCAGCGCGCCCTCCGTCAATAGCTCCGCGCTCTCGACTGTCCGCAAGATGAGTGGCCACTCCAAGGCGTTCGAAACCAGGCCGAACACCTTCGCCGGGGACGCCGCCACCGTTCGGCTCGCATTGATCTGCATGGTTTACTCCGCAAGAGCTCTCTTACGCGTGACCGTCCCGGCTATCCGCGATGCCGCGAAAGCTGAGACTGACATTCTCATCGCGTCCATGACGATCGTCAGCCAATGTGCGATGCGAGCGCTGCCATGCCCGCCCTTGCACCCTCCGCCCGGGTGATCCCGGCCCGTCGCGTGGCGACTGACGCCCGTCAGGGCGAAACCGACAAAAGCCCGCTCAATTGGGTGAGCCCTGACCCGCAGAGGCGCGACCCGCCACGGATATTGCAATGATACGCGCGGACATCCCCGGATTGCAGGAGTTCAAGGCGCTCGCGACGGCGCGGGGCGGCGTATTCGTGTCGCTCTATCTGCCGACTTCGCCCCTGCACCCCGAGGCCAACCGCATCGCGTTCAAGGATCTCGCCAAGGACGCCATCGCGCAGTTGCGCGAAGCCGCCGTCTCGGAACGCGTGATCGAATCCTTCGAACGACAGTTCGGAGTCCTTTCGGGACGGATCCAGGAGAGCCTGGATGACAACAAGCACCGCCTCAACGGCGCGGATCCGCTCGCACCGGTCGAAGAGTTCTGGAAATTGCAGGCGCATGGCCTCGGCGTGCTCGTTCGGTCAGAGACGAAGTCCATGCAGACCTACCGCCTGCCAATCCGACCGGCCCTTCTTGCCGAGGTCGCCGACCGGTTCCACCTCGCCCCGCTGATCCGCACGATCACGTCTCCCCTGGAGATCTTCGTTCTCGCAATTTCGGCAGGGGGAGCCCGACTTCTCCACGTGGTCGTCAACATGCCGCCCGCGCGGGTCCCCGTTCCCCACCTCTCGGACGATCCCGCGGAGACCCTCGACCGGCCATCGATCCACGTGGGGGCCCCGCGCCGCCGTCTTCAGAACCGCGAGGGCGAGAAGGTCCTGGAAGCGCAATACGCGCGAACGGTGGACCGTGCGGTCCGCGAAGCCCTCGCCGGTCGCTCGACGCCGATGGTGCTGGCCGCGGCCGAGCCCATGCTCGGCATCTTCCGCGCGGTGAACACCTATCCGCATCTCATCGCGGAGGCCATCGAGGGCAGCCCGGACCACCGCAGCGACGCGCAGCTCGGCGACGCCGCACTCCCCATACTCGATCGGCTCTACCGCAACGAAGTGAAAGGCGTCCTCGCGCTCTATGACGATTTGAAGCCCTACCGGGCCACCAGCGACGTGTCCCGGACCGCCCATGCCGCGACAGCGGCCGCTGTCGACCGGCTCGTCGTCGACCTCGATCGCGTGATCCCCGGCCTGGTCAGCGATATTGACGGCAGCGTGACGTACTCCGTCTCCGACGACGCCGAAACGTATTCTGTTCTCGATGAAGTCGCCCGGCGTGCCCTCTGCACGGACGCCCGGGTTCTGTGCGCGAGCCGCGCGGAGCTGCCCGCGGGGTGCGCCCTGGCGGCGATCCTGCGGTACCCGTTCTGAGGCGCCGCCGCGCGCAGGTGCCCGGCGCGCTTGGCACCTGCGCCCCCCTCACTCCGGTGGCTGCGGGGACCCCGTCCTCCCGGGCCCTAGGGCCGGCCGGCGGGCCGCCGCCCATGTCGGGCCACCGATCGCGACGTCAGGTGGCCCGGCAGCGTCGCCGTGGCGCTCGCGAATGGCCTCCGGAGCCGTCTCGTCGTGGCGAGAACGCCGTCACGGCCGTTGTTCCGGATCCCAGAAGCGTCTCGAGGGCCGATGATCGCCATGCGCAGCCGATCGGATCGGCGGCATCGAGTTCGTCCGACGCTGACGGACGTCAGGGAACGCGATCGCGCCGTTCCTATGATCAGACTTTCAGCGGACGGGCCGCCGCCTGGTGGGCTTCCGCGTCACGTGATCGAGGCGCCCCGGGGCATGTTGCCGGCCGTGCGTCCGAAGGAGTCACTCCATGGCGGATGCAGCGACCCTCTCGCGAACGCGCGACCCGGCGGCAGCTTCGGATCCGGCTGTGCTGTTCCAGCCCTATCGCCTGGGACCTCTCGAGCTTCCGCATCGCATCATCATGGCGCCCCTCACGCGCTCACGCGCGCGGTCGCCGGGCAACGTACCGAGCCCTCTCGCCGCCTGCTATTACGCGCAACGCGCTTCCGCAGCGCTCATTGTCAGCGAGGCGGCACAGGTCTCGATGCAGGGGCAGGGCTATGCCTGGACGCCGGGCATCCACAGCAGCGCGCAAGTCGAGGGCTGGCGGCACGTCACCAAAGCCGTGCACGAGTCCGGCGGACGCATCTTCTGCCAGTTGTGGCATGTCGGCCGGATCTCGCATCCGGCCCTGCAGCCCGACAACATGCTTCCCGTTGCCCCATCTGCGATCACTCCGCAGGGGAAGGCGTTCATCGAGAACGAACGGGGAGAAGGGGCACTCGTCCCCTTCATTCGTCCGCGCGCATTGGCCCTCGAGGAGATGCCCTATATCGTGGGGCAGTACGAGCGCGCAGCGAGGAACGCCCAGTCCGCGGACTTCGATGGGGTCGAGATCCACGCTGCAAACGGCTACCTGCTCGACCAGTTCATCGAAAGCAGCACAAACCGCCGCTCTGACACGTATGGCGGTACGGTGGAGAACAGGACGCGACTGCTGCTGGAGGTTGCCGAGGCGCTCTCTCGGATCTGGGGACCAGACCGCATCGGTGTCCGGATCTCGCCACTCGGCAGGATGAACGAGATCCGCGACGATGACCCGGAAGCCACGTTCGGCTACATCAGCGAACGGCTCGCCGAATTTGACTTCGCCTATCTCCATGTCGTCAATCCGGCCTCGGAGCAGATGCAGGAGAGGGAGCCCCCCGACCAGCGGTCTCTGGCGCTCGTCCAACTTATCCGCGAGCGATTCAATGGGACGCTCATTGCCGCGGGAGGCTTCGACGCCGGGACCGCTGCGCGCTGGATTCACGAGGGGAGGGCCGACCTCGTCGCGTTCGGTCGCAAGTTTATCGCTAATCCCGATCTGCCGGAGAGATTGCGCGCAGGCGCCCCGCTCAACGCCGACGATCCGACCACTTATTATGGCGGCGGCGAGAATGGTTACACAGATTATCCTGATCTGGCGCAGGAGCGTGGCGAACGACCTCGGGGCTGCGTTGACCGAAGTTGGAGATGACTCCACTGTGCGGCCATGTCGTGGCCTGCGTGACAGATGTCCGCTTTCGGCGGCCGTCCGATTTTCGGCGGAATAGCCGTCATGGGCGGATTTCGTTGAAAAACTCGCTGTCGGCCTGGATCGAGGTTTGATGGGGGCTTGGCTGAGGGCCTCCCCCAGCCGATCAGGCTAGGCTCGGCTGCCCCAGCGGGATCAGCTTGGCCAGCTTCCGTAGGTTCTGGGCGGCGGCCGCGAGGTGGAATTTGTCCCGGGCTCCATCCGGCCCCCGCAACCGAAGCCGATCCAGCTTCAGGATCCGCTTGAGGTGGGCAAACAGCATCTCGACCTTCTTGCGCTCCCGCCGCGAGGTACGGCCCGCCTCCGAGGCGCAGATGTCGCGCGCCATCTGCCGGGCGCCCTCGTGGATCGAGCGTGGGATCTTGCGGGCGGATGCGTTGGGGCAGCATCGTGGCTTCAGCGCGCAGGCATCGCAGTCGTGCTTGCTCGCGCGGTAGCGCAGCATCCCGTCTGCGTCGACGAGCGGGGGCGGTGACCTGTAGACCTTCTGACGTTGCCGCAGAAGCTTGCCGGCCGGGCAGGTGTAGGCGTCAGCGCCAGGGTCGTAGGTGAAGGCTGATCGGCTGAAGGTGCCGTCCCGGCGCTCAGACTTGTCGAAGACGGGGATGTGCGGCTCGATGCCCTGCTCGTGGACGAGCCAGCCCAGCATCGCGGCCGATCCATAACCACTGTCGCCGGCGAGCCGTGCCGGGTAGAGGTCGAAGCGCTCGCGCGAGCGCACGATCATGCGCTTGGCGGCTGTGACCTCGGCCTGCCGGATCGCGGTGGTCGGCTCGACGTCCACGATGACCGCGTGGTCGAGGTCGATCAGGTAGTTGGCCGCGTAGGCGAAGTAGGCCAGCCCACCGTCCGCCCCCGTCCAGCGCGCAGCCGGGTCGGCGGGGGAGACGAGCTTGGGCACGACCGGCGTCGCAGCCCCGAACGCGGCGTCGTCGAGCACAGCCAGGTACTCCCGGGCGGCGCGGCTGACGCTCTCGGGTGGCAGGCCGTTCGTACCCTCGACACCCTTCTGCCGGTTGGCATCGGCCTTGATCAGGCTGGCGTCGACCGCGAAGCCCTCGCCGCCCACGAGCCCCTCGGCGATGCAGCGGGCGAGCACGGTCTCGAACAGGCGCCGCAGCAGGTCGCTGTCGCGGAAGCGGCCATGGCGGTTCTTGGAGAAGGTCGAATGGTCCGGCACCCGGCCGTCGAGCCCGAGCCGGCAGAACCAGCGATAAGCGAGGTTAAGGTGGACCTCGTCGCACAGGCGGCGCTCGGAGCGGATGCCGAAGCAGTAGCCGATGAGCAGCATGCGGATCATCAGCTCGGGGTTGACCGAGGGCCGGCCCGTCGAGCTGTAGAACGGCTGCAGGTGCGTGCGCAGGCCCGACAGGTCAACGAAGCGGTCGATGGCGCGCAGCAGATGGTCGGCGGGGACGTGGGTATCGAGCGAGAACTCGTAGAACAGGGCGCCCTGCTCGACTTGCCGAGGTCCCATCATCTGCTTCGGTCTCCGTCTCTCGACAGGAGTGAATCACCTCACGACTACCGCTGCAACACCGAGTTTTTCAACAGAATCGGCGCGATTCAGACCCGAAGACATCCTTGTGATCCGGCTGCGCGAAGCCGCTAAAGAACTCGAAAATCTAGGTAGATTTTCTTATATGCACTCGAGGGCACTGACCGACAGAAAAGCGGCAGATAACTGAGTCAATGGGCAAACAACTGAGTCAAATGTCACCACGATCTCGGCCTCGCCGAACACGGCGTAGACCGGCACCGAACCCCGGGGCGGCTCGTCGTGGAGCCGGACCTTGCCGCCGAGCAGGGCGGCGAGGGCGGCGTCGCCGGAGAAGCGGGCGA
>Ga0255028_100188_pt1 | contig 14051 bp, 14 predicted proteins | sample DRGLUT_MetaT_FD_178168 | JGI IMG/M metagenome (GOLD analysis project Ga0255028, IMG submission 178168) | Metatranscriptome of freshwater microbial communities from Pennsylvania, United States - DR:GLUT (Metagenome Metatranscriptome) | ecosystem: Environmental > Aquatic > Freshwater > Creek...
CAGGAACGCCACGGCGCCGTCGAGGTCGACGGTGTAGCCGCCCTTGACCTGGTTGAAGATCGTGCCGGTGACGCGGTCGTTGTTCTCGAACGACTTCTCGAGCTTGACCCAGCTCTCCTCGCGGCGCGCCTTGTCGCGCGAGATCACGGCTTCGCCCAGCGCGTTCTCGATCCGGTCGACGTAGACCTCGACCTCGTCGCCGACCTTCAGCTCGCCTTCCCGGCCGGGGCCGGTGAATTCCTTGAGGGCGACACGGCCTTCCGTCTTGGCGCCGATGTCGATGACGGCCACGTCCTTCTCGATCGCGACGACGCGACCCTTGACGACGGAGCCTTCGGTGATCTCGTGTTCGAGGAAGCTCTCCTCGAGGAGTGCGGCGAAATCGTCGCGGCTCGGGCTGCGCCCCAGAGCGGTACCTGCGGACATTCTCTCTCCTGAACGGCCTCCGGCGGAGGCCCGTTGCGTCGGCGGCTCGCGTTGCAGGCACCCTCGCTCGCCGCGGCCTCCCCGGAGTCTTTCGGGAGAAGCGACCGGTCCCGTGGGAGCCGGCTTGCCGACGCGTCGATACGGATGACGAGGGCGGTCCAGCCGGCGGCCCGGCGGGCGCAACGATGACGAGCGCGCGAGAGCGGATCCGGGAGGACGCGCGTGCCATACAGCATCGGCCCTGCGACTTCAACCGAAGGGGTGCGTTCGCGCCGCTGCGGAAGAGGCGTCCGCGGCGTGTTACCGCTTTTGCCCGCCGCCCTTGCCCGCTACCGTGCGGGCGCGATACCTCTGGCGGCAGACACGAGGGCTTCCGGCAACGGCGACGTGATCCTGCTCGTCCAGCAGGGCCATCGCTTCGCCGATCGCGTGGCGCACCGGGGTCAAAGACGGTGCCGGCAGGCGGAAGCCGATCGATGTCCGGTCGGGAGGAATGAACGTGCTGCGCTTCCGTCTCCACCGTCCGGCTGAAGCGTGTCGGCCGCGGTCGTCCCATCTGGTCGGGCGGCCCGGGGCCTGAAGCGCCGATGCCGACCGGACGACATTCACCGTTGGAGATGCTGGCGCGCAAGCTCGACAGCATCACATTCCTGGCCGATTCGGATCGGACCGCGATCCTCGATCTGCCCCACACGGTTCGGAATCTGCCGGGCCGCCACGATATCGCCCGGTTCCGCGACCGGCCGAGCCAATGCTGCCTCGTGCTCCAGGGCTGGGTCTCGCGCTATGCGGCTCTGTCGGAGGGCGGCCGGCAGATCCTGTCGTTCTATATCGCGGGCGACATGCCGGACCTGCAGAGCCTGCACCTGCATCAGATGGACCACAATCTGGCTACCCTGACGCCCTGCACCATCGCCTTCATCCCGCACGACGCCCTGCGCCGGACCCTCCGGCGGCACCCGGATCTCGCGGATGCCCTGTGGCGCGATACCCTGATCGACGGGGCCCATTACCGCGAACGGATCACCAGCCTGGGCCGACGTCAGGCGCTCGGGCGCGTCGCGCACCTGTTCTGCGAGCTGTATCTCCGGCTGCGCGCGGTCGGACTGGTGAACGGCCTCAGATTCTCCCTGGCCCCGAAGCAGGCGGAATTAGCCGATTCGCTGGGCTTGACGAGCGTGCACCTCAACCGGGTCTTGCGCACCTTGCGGGCACGCAAGCTGGTCACCCTCAGCAGCGGGGTTCTGACGATCGAGGATTGGGATGCCCTGGTCGCGGTGGCTGAGTTCGATCCGACCTTCCTTCACCAGGGCAACAACGCGCCGGCCGTCCGCGAGACGGCCGAACCCGCCTAGCCGCATTCAGCCGCCCTCAGGCTGCGCGGGCCAGGGGCGCGGCTGCGCCCTCCACTTCGTCGGTATGGACGTCGAACCGAGCGAGGTGCGCGGCGCCGAAGCTCGTCGTCAGGGCGCAGTCGGTCGCGTCCCGTCCGCGGGCCATGACGATGCGGCCGATCCGCGGCCGGTTGTGACGGGCGTCGAACGTGTACCAGCGCGGGCCGTCGGGTCCGTCGAGATAGACTTCGAACCACGCCGAGAAGTCCATCGGCGCGGGATCCTTCGGCACGCCGATATCGCCGAGATAGCCGGTGGCGTAGCGCGCCGGGATGTTCATGCAGCGGCACAGGGTGATCGCCAGATGCGCGAAATCCCGGCAGACCCCGACCCGCTGGGTGTAGCCGTCGAAGGCGGTGCGGGTTGCATCGGCCTGCTGGTAGTCGAAGCGCAGATGCGCGTGGGCGAAGTCGACAATCGCCTGGACCCGCGCCCAGCCTTGCGGCGTGCCGCCGAACAGCGACCATGCGACGCCCGAGAGCTTGTCGGTATCGCAGTAGCGCGAGCCGAGCAGGTACATCAGGACATCATCGGGCAGATCCTGCACGGCGCGCTGGCGCGCGCTGGGTGCCTGATCGTCCGGGAGGCCGCTGTCGGCGATCGTGAAATCGGCCGCCATGGTGATCCGGCCGCCCGGCGCGACGATGCGCGTGCAGGCATTGCCGAATTCATCGACGTGCTGGCGGGCGGGGATCGGCGGATCGAACGTGATCGTCTCCGGGGTCACGAGATCGCTCCGGCGCTCCGGACGCACGTTCAGGAGCAGGTTCATCGGCGTCGGGCCGACAGTATCGAGGGCGATCGAAAAACCGGTGCGAATCTGCATCGTCGGGAACCATGTCGTAAACCGCCGCTCGGCTGGGCGAGTGGCCGGTGGTGTCAATCCAGGGCCTTGGAAAGCGATGAGCCGAAGCAGAGTTCCACTTGGAATCACAGTTACTGCCTGGCGGCCTGCTCTAATATTCAGCAGGCGCGGCGCGCGCCGGCGCCCGATGTCTTCGCGCGACTGACCCCAGGGCCTGTCGCGGCAGCACAGCTCTGCCCGGCTCAGCGCCATGTTGCATCGCACAGGGCACGCTCGTATCCCTGCCGCCGTGGGGGCCGGAACGCCCGGACCCCGCCGAGACCCTGTGCCAGACGATCGATGCCGATGACGCCCGACAAGCTCTCCCTGCCCAAGGACAAGATCCGGGTCCTGCTGCTCGAAGGCATCAATGACAGTGCCGTCGCGCTGATGCGCGCGGCCGGCTACACCAACCTGACGCGGCTGCCGAAGGCGCTTGATCGAGAGGCCCTGCACGCGGCACTCCAGGGGGTGCACATGGTGGGCATCCGCTCCCGGACGCAGCTCGACGCGGCAGCCTTCGAGGCTGCGGACCGGCTGCTCGCGGTGGGCTGCTTCTCGGTGGGGACGAATCAGGTCGATCTCGAGGCGGCGCGCCACCGCGGCATCCCGGTCTTCAACGCGCCGTTCTCGAACACCCGCTCGGTGGCCGAGCTGACGATCGGCGAGATCGTGATGCTGCTGCGCCGGATCGTGCCGCGCTCGGTCGGCGCTCATGCCGGCCGCTGGGACAAGTCGGCGGTCGGCTCGCTCGAGGTCCGCGGCAAGACGCTCGGCATCGTGGGCTACGGCAATATCGGAACGCAGCTCTCCACCCTGGCGGAAGCCATGGGCATGCGCGTCCTGTTCTACGATCACACGGACAAGCTGCGCCACGGGAATACCGAGCCGACCGAGACGCTGCACGAGCTGCTTGCCCAGAGCGACGTCGTTTCGCTCCACGTGCCGGAGACCGACGCCACGGCCAACATGATCGGCGACGCCGAGATCCGGGCCATGAAACCCGGTGCGTTCCTGATCAACAACGCGCGCGGCACCGTGGTCGATCTCGACGCGCTCGCGGCGGCCCTGCGCGACGGCCACCTCAAGGGTGCCGCGGTCGACGTCTTTCCCGTGGAGCCGGGCTCAAACGCCGAGGCCTTCGTGAGTCCGCTCCAGGGGATCGAGAACGTCATCCTCACGCCGCATGTCGGCGGCTCGACGGAGGAGGCCCAGGAGCGCATCGGGGCGGAAGTGGCCCGCAAGCTCGTGGACTATTCCGATATCGGCTCGACGGTCGGTGCGGTGAATTTCCCGCAGGTGCAACTGCCCGCCCGGCCGACCGGCACGCGCTTCATCCACGTCCAGCGCAACCTGCCAGGCATGCTGGGGCGCCTCAACGACGTGTTCTCCCGGGGCCACGTCAACATCGCGGCGCAGTTCTACCAGACCGACGGCGAGGTCGGTTACGTGGTGCTGGAGACGGACGCCACCGACGCGGATGCGGAGGGGCTGCTCGACGAGATCCGGGCCATACCGGGCACCATCCGCGCCCGACTGCTCTACGAGCGGCGCTGAGCGCACGGTTACGCAATCGGCGGGCATTTACGCTGCCCGCGTGAACGTGCCTGCGACTGCCGCGTTCGTCTTGCGTGGCCATGCCGGCCGCTGTTCAAGTGGCGTGCGACCGGTCCCGGTGGATCGGATCGGCGGCGGAGGATTGACGTTGACGAAACGTGTTGCGCGCGCCTTGGCCGGCCTCGTGCTCGGCATCGCCGGGACGGTCCCAGCCGCCTCGGATGCCTCGGCGGATTGCCTCCGCCGCGTCTATAACCGCTCGAACCTCGTGCTCGTCGTGCGGAATGAGGCGGGACCGCCGGTGACGCTGCCGCCCGGGCGATCCCTGCCCGTGCGCCTGTCGCGACCGGGCCAGATCGACGTGTCAGCCTATTGCGGCATCCCAGGCGTCGGCGGCGAACCGGTGCTGCACCGGACCTTCGATTACGAGGCTGTGCTCGACCGCTGCTTCGTCCGGTTCGGCGACGATCTGTTCGTCCCGCAACTCGGGCGCGGATTTTTCGGGACGCAGGAAACCGCGCCGTTCACGGTCAACAATCCGCGTCAGGGCGACATCATCCTCGGGCCGGCAGCCCAGCCGGCCTGCGCAGTCCCGGGCGCCGTCCTGAGCCGCCGCGGCTGATCGCTCAGAGATAGTGCCGGAAGACGACGCCGCCGTCCTCGGCCGCGTCGGGCTGACAGGGGGCGACCGGCCCGATCAGCGGGCTGGCCAGACGCAGGGCGATCAGGCCAAGGGCTGCGAGCGTCGGGGCGATGAACCGGAACGGGCGAGCGAGCATGAGCGCCTCCGTCGCGCGATCGCCGCTTCAGGAAGAGTCCTGTGTGCAGCCCTGGCGCGCTTGTGAAGCATCGCACCAGGCAGTCGAAGCCGAGGTGCCGCAGCGCACATCGGTCACGTTCCGCCGGAACCGCTGCCGGCCTGACACCACCCGGTTACGGTCGGCCGATTGCGTCGACCGCGTCGCTGGCATGTATCCCGACGCGCTCCTATGCTGCCTGCAGCCGGGATGTACCTGCGGACGCGTGTCACGGTGCGCGGCCGTGCCGAACCGGCGCCAATGATTGCGTGAACGAGGACGCGCGTATGCTCACTCAGACTGGCAGCACGATCCTGCGGGAGGATCTCGGTGTCGAGGAGACGATCGAGTCCGACAACATCGTCCGCTGGGACGGCGAGCGGCTCTATGTCGAGCAGGACGTTTTTCACAACGGCCAGCTCGTTCATCGCAAGTATCGCCGCACCGTCACCGAGCCCGTGGCGCGTGTGCTCTGGACGATCATCAACCGCGCCAAGCAGTAAGCGGCGCTGCGGGATCGCGTGCGGTGGGCCGACAGGGTCACCGCACGCGACCGGCGATGGCGTCCCGGCGCGGGCCGGTGAAGCGCCTCGGTGTAAGGAATGTCCCCGATCCCGGGCCGGACCGCGACGCAGGCCGGCATACGCCAGATCGAGGATTTCGGCCTGCAGCCTGCTTCAGGCGGCTACGGCGTCCGGCGTCTCGACCAGTGTGAGATGCACCGGGCGGACTGCGTCGAGACGCTCATGCGCGGCGTCGAAGGCGGCGCGAATGGTTGTGGTGGCATCCTCGACGGCGACCAGCACCGCCAGCTTCTGCGTGGTCGCCCGATCCGCGATGCCGCGGGCGGCGCAGACCAGGGACTGCTCCAGATCCAGGAACTCGATCTCGGTATCGGCCCCGGCCTCCTGCGTGGCCGTCGCGAGGCGCGCAAGCACAGCTTCCAGCGCGTGACGCAGGACGAGCGTCCGCACGCGCTCCTGAAAGAGCGCCCTCTCGTCGATCTTCATGGGAATCAGTCCGCGTTCGGGAACACGGCTAAGCTCTCATACTTCCGCGGACTGTGCAGCCACCTTTTTGCAACAGCATAATACAGTCTCGCAGGCAGCAGGTGCAGCGCGCCGAGCATCGTGCCAGTCAATGTTTCTGGAAAGATGCTGGCACTATTCGAGTTCCTATGGGGTCCAGCTCGGTTCTGCCGCTCGGCGATAGGGGGTGGGATGCCGAAGAGGTAAAAGATTAATCTGTATTCGTCAGCCGAAGATCCGCCGCACCGGTGTCGACGGCAGGGCCGGCCGGCAATCGTTTGAGCGGTCTGCACCGGACATCGCAACTCCCCAATCGTTCCGGCAAGGGGCCGCGGCGGATGTCAGTATGGCGTGCCCTGCGCGCGCCGGGTACGCAGGGCCTCGGCATACCATTCCAATTCATCGAGGAACCGATTCGCGGCTTGCTCGAGCCAAGGCTCGGCGGGCGTTCCGTCTTCGTCGATGGCTTTCTGAAGACGGGGAATCGGCAGGAGCGAAGGGATGCTGGGCATGCCCATCTCTGCGAGCATCGCGCGCAGCGGCATGGCCGCCCGGACACCGCCGAACTGTCCCGCCGAGTAGCAGCAGATCGCTGACGGCCGCCAGTAATACTCCTCGAGGAAGTGATCGAGGGTGTTCGAGAGCGCGGGCGGGACCCCGTGATTATACTCGGCGGAGACGATCAGGAACGCGTCGGATCCACGATACAGGGCGGCCAGCCGCTCGAGCGGTTCCGGTGCCCCGCCGGCCGGATATTCTTTGTGCATCCGGTCGAGCAGCGGAAGCTTCAGCTCGGCAGGATCGACGAGCGGCGCGGCATGGCCCCGCGCCTGCAGCTTCGACGTCAGGAAACGCGCGGCCCGGATGCCGATCCGGTCGGTTCGGACGCTGCCGAGAATGACGGGCACGGTCAGGGTCATGATGGCCTCCGATCGGCGCGATCATGCCAGAGCCGGGCGCGCCGCTCCAGACACGCCGCGCGCCCCGTCCGGTCAGGCCTTCGCGGTGCCGGTCAACGCGGCCGCCGCGATGCCCACGGGGCCGCCGCTCGCGTAGGCGGCGATCGCCTTCGTCACCTGCTGCAGGATGGAGTCCAGACCATTTCCGATGCTGGCCGCGGATGACGCGTCGCCGCTCGGGGATCCGCCCGCGACCGATGCGGTGTCCGAGGCGCTGCTCGCCTGGCCGGACTGCGTGCCGTCCGCGGCGCCCGGCGCGAGCGGATGGTGGTGGTGATTGCGAGGACGTTGGACCGGGGTCGCATCGCCCGCGGCCTGGCTCGCGTTCGACACACCGGAGGTCGCGGCGGCCCCGGCGGCGTCGGCCGAGTCGGTCGGCGACGTGACGCCGTTCTGCAGGCCCATCTGGCTGAAGTCGGATTGCAGTTGCAGGAGCGAGGCCATCAGATCGTTCGACATGGCCGGCGCGGCGGCCGTGCCGCTCGACTGGGCGGCGCTGCTGGCGCTCTGGGCTGAGCCGGCAGCCTGCGACGCGGGTGTGAACGTGTCGGCATCCACCGGCTTTGCATTTGCGGCGCGCGCCTGACGCAACGCGCTGACGAGATCCTTCTGAAGGGATGTCCCTGAAACTGCGTTCACCGACATAGCCGAATCCTCTTGCCACCTTCCGGATTCGGCAGGCACGGCGCGTTCCAGAAATTCGCCTGTGATTTCAATCACCCACCCGGTCACGGCATCGGCAGGTTCGACCGCGCGGCAATTTCTGCCGGGACCTACCGAGCCGACATCGCGGGGCTGACGACCGGGCCGGGCGTGTGCGTGCCGGCGCGGAAAGCCAGCAGGGCAATCGCGTTCAGCAGGGCCCAGAGCAAGAACAGGACGCCGAGACCCGTGGCGACAGCCCCGGCGCGCGTGCCGGCGCTCTGGATGAGGATGCAGCCGCGCGTGAAGAGCGAGGCCATCGCCAGGGGCAGGCCGAAGACGGAGGGCATCGCGCACCGGAAACGTAGCTGGATTCCGGGCTCGCCGGCATGACGCAGACCGGTGCGAGCTCGCAGGGCTGGCCGGGGCGCTTCATGGGCACCCGCGAGCGCCTCGCGCTCGACCGCCTGCTCTACAGCGGTCTACGCCGCGGCGACGCCGTCCGTGTCGGGCGTCCGCACGTGCGCAACGGCCGCATCCGCATCGAAAGGAGAAGACCGGCCAGGCGGTGACGATCCGGATCCTCTCTCCCCTCGCCGCGTCGATCGCCTCGAGCCTCGTCGGGAAGCTGACGTTCATCGCGGGGGCGCGCGGCCGGCCGACGACCAGAAAAAACTTCGGGAACTGGTTCCGGAATGCTTGCGGGTCGGCCGGCGTGCCGGGCCGGGCCCACGGCCTGCGTGGAGCGAGAGCAGACAAGCCAGCACACACAAGATGTAAGAAAGTCGACGGTTCCCAGAGCAGGACTCGAGCCTGCGACAAGGCGGTGAACCGTCGCGGAATACTGCCGGTTTTTCGAGTACTGAGATTCTGCAAAAATTTCCAACCGAAAACTGTTATCGTCGATCTTTTTGAGGTTGTCTAACACAATTACACGCTTAATTTTAGAATAAAATCTATTAAATATTGTTAATATGGCAACGGCACAGGCGCTCGACGGGAACTACCGGGATGCGTGTGCGGGCCTCTTACTGAGCGTTGGGCTTGCGGCGGCTTTCGACCCGCCCCAGCCGTCCAAAGCACCGTGGGCGTTTTCCATAAGCGGTCATTTGCCAGACCTCTTGGGACTCCGTTCTGGGGTGGAAAGCGACCGTATTAGGGTGCGCCCTTGGGTGGCGAGCTGCCACAACCCAGGGTCATCGCGCCCAGCGGAAAAGTGGCGCATAAGGGACCATCACTGGCTTCGGACCGGCCGTCAGTGCGTGAGAGCAGCGAGCGCTCCCGGCCTGATCACGCGGAGCACCGTTTTGGCTAGCAGTAGGCCTTTAGCCATCCTCATTGCGGAGGCTGACGAGGTCGTCCGTATGGTCACGGCCGACATGCTGGAGGATGTCGGCTTCCAGACCATAGAGGTCCGCACGGCCGCCGAGGCGCTGGCGGTCCTGGAAGGACCGATCCCAGTGAGCATGCTGATTACGGGACGCGGCATCGTGGGCGATGGTGTTGCCCTGGCCCAACTCGTTCATCACCGTTGGCCCGCTGTTGGCATCATCGTCACCTCAGGGGCCGGAGCGGATCTTCAGGGCGTGTTGCCGCCGGGCGTGAGGCTGCTCAGCAAGCCCTACGACTTTGCAGACCTTATCCACGAAGTGGAGGCTGGCCTCGCACAGGTACACGACGAGCCCTCAGGCGCTCCCGTACTCCCCGGCGGTGTACCGCCCCATACGGGAATGGAGATGGGCAACGGCATGGGAGCTGTCGCCGCTCCCACGACAGAACCGGACAAAACGTAACGCTTGCTTTCACGACGGCTCGGTCTGACCCCCATCAGCTTGGCCGAGGCGATGTCCGCTTCTTGGGACTCTCGCTCGAGAGCAGACGGGCGTAGAATTACCCACAGGGGCCTAGCGCAGCATGAAGCTTCGTTCCGAGCGGGGGTGCTTCCCAAAGCCCACGGGACCGCCGCCTCGGCTCTGGCCGCCTCATGAGCCTTGGAGCCTGCCTGCAGGTACAATCAACGCGAGGAGCACACCGAGACCGGCGTCCGTGGCTGCTCCCTCAGCGCGAACCGTGTTGATGAGCTGGTTGCTCGCGTACCTAGAGTTGACTGACCTCGCACTTGACAGCATGAGCCCGATGGCCAGAGCAAGCGACAGGTGTCTAACCTGAAATATCTAACCTTCAGGGTTAGACAGAGCAACTTGAAAGTAAGCCGTTGAAAAGATTGGCTCCCCGAGCAGTTAAGCCATAACGCAATGGCATCAACGGCTTGGCTTCCGCACCCGCGCTTACCGACCCTACTGACAGGCAAGGCGAATTTTCGGCGCCTCCCGCACTCGTCAGTGGTCCGACGGCTGCTCAAACGCCCTCCCCTGCCCTAGCAATCAGCGACGCCGAGCGAGTCCAATTAGGCGGAGGAAAGATCCGCCTGTTGCCTTGATGTGCGTCCGACAAGGTAGGGAAACGGATCCTGACCAAGAAAGGACATTCCGGTTCCAACCCAAATCTACCGACCAGATCGCCTTTATCGCTTCCGCAAAGCAGATGGAGTGAATGAATTTCGCTCTAGCTGACGGCATCTGAGTGCCAGGTCAATTAAAGAAGTTCGTCTGCGCGCGCTAAAATATTCGCGTCCAACGTTAAACCTAAGCGCTCGATCACGGATGAATTTATCACCAGACTGAAATTCTTAGGTTGATAAAACGGGATATCCCCGGGGCTTCTGCCCTGGAATATGCTAGCGATTTGGTGTGCGGCGTAGGTATTCAGATCACTCAGGTTAACATCATACGACATCGCGCAGCCGTCAACGGCAAATTCTCGATAGGGAGCCATCGCCAGAATACGGGCTTCGATGGTAAGTTCACAAATGAGCTTGCGCGATGTTAAATTCTCGGGAGCTGCGTTTATCATGCAAGCGTCCGGTGAATTTACCTCGGAGAATGCCCTTCGATATTCCGCTGCTTGATGGGGGCTTTCGACCGGAGGTCCGATCAGATCCAGTCCAACTTTTTGGGCCGCCTCGTTGATAGCAATGCCTACGCGACTTTCCCACGCCGATCGTGGAGCGACCTGGAATATACGCTTAATAGACGGCTTCGCAGCTCTCAATAATTCAAGCCGATTCTGCCAAGTTTCGATGCCACCATCGACGATCACCCCAGTTATATTGCCGCCGGGGTGAGCGAGAGAATTCACGATCCCGTACGAAATCGGATCGCTGACGAAACCCACAATAGGAACGGATTGCGTCTCCTTCTTGAGCATCAACACCGTGCGTCCGCTGGAAGCTAAAATTGCATCTGGATGAAGTAACGCGGCTTCATGCACGACTTCATGTAGAGCGTCGTGCGATCCAAGTGCGGAATACCTTGCTACCTCAAGATTTCTTCCCTCAACGAACCCAAGTTTTTCGAGTTCCGAAAACAGAGCTCCATAGAAAGGCGAGCCTTTACTCGTCATTTGCTCCACAGGTCTCGAAGGATGAATTAAGGCGAGGCGAAAGATTTTATTTTCAAGGGCGGCTATGCTCAGGCAATTAAATCCAGCCGCAGAGGCTACAGCAGCAGCAACAAACTGGCGGCGTTTCATCTACTTCCCCCACACGGCTCGTGCCGTCCAAAATGGCATGATCCGGTATGTAAAATATACGGTGCCACCAAAGGCCGCCAGGAAATACAAAAAGGCAATCGCTCGGACTTCGACCTGCGCTCAGAACGCCGCCCCCGCGATGCTATGAGGCTGAAGAGGCAGAGGCAGCGATGAAAGTCCGCTTATTGGAAATGGCTGAGCGAAAGCAGATTGTCGCGAAGCCACCCATCTGAGACGCTCGGAGGTCATTGGCGCCAGCAGGACATGGCCGAAAGCTGCCCGTCCGCTTCTGGGCTGGTGTGCTGGAAACGCGGACGAGCTCCTACTGACCCAAGTCGGCCGTCTCGTAAGCTGTCAGCGGTTCCCGAAAGCGGCCGTTCGCCGGCCGCCGCTGAGAGGCGGTCCCGGCTGTCGAACGAGCTTCGACGTCGCGATCGGAACCAGACGTTGTGGCCAGCACGGTCGATCTGCAGCAAGCAGGCCCACAACGGCTCTGGATGGAAGCTGTAGGCAGCCTAGGCAGCTCGAACGGTCGCAAGGAAGCGCGCGACCTGGGTCCCCAAGTGCTCTGACTGTTGTGACAACTCGGACGCGGATGCCAGGACCTGCGTGGCTGCTGCTCCCGTATGCTCGGACGCCTGTGCCACGCCCGTGACGTTGGCCGTGACCTCGCCAGAGCCGGTCGCGGCTTGACTCACGTTGCGCACGATCTCCTGCGTGGCTGCGCCCTGCTCTTCGACGGCGGCCGCGATGGTGGACGCCACAGCGTTCATCTCTCGGATCCGGCCGGAGATGCCATCGATCGCCGCGACGGACTGCGAGGTCATCGCTTGGATGCGAGTGACCTCGCCACCGATCTCCTGCGTCGCACGAGCTGTCTGCTCGGCCAGCGCCTTAACCTCGGCAGCGACCACAGCGAAGCCCTTGCCCGCCGAACCCGCTCGTGCGGCCTCAATGGTCGCGTTGAGGGCCAGCAGGTTCGTCTGGCTGGCGATGTTGGTAATCAAGCCGGTCACCTCGCCGATCCGCACGGAGGCGGTCTGAAGCTCATGCACCAGCGCCGTCGTGCGGACCGCCTCCGCATCAGCGGCGCGCGCTAGTTCGGCCGAGCCGTTCACCTGCCGGGCGATCTCCTCCACAGAAGAGCCAAGCTCCTCGGCAGCCGCGGCGACCGTGCCGATGTTGGTCGAGGTCTGCTCCGCCGCAGCCGCCACGGTCGTGGACTGGCTCGCGGTCTCGGCAGCGATACCGGCCATGCTCTGAGCCGTCGCCTGAAGCTCAGTCGCCGCCGACGTGACGCCGGCGACAATGCCACCGACCGATCGCTCGAACCCATCGGCCATGTCGAGCAGCGCAGCTTTCCGTCCCGCCTCAGCCGCCGCTTTGGCCTCGACCGCTTCCGCCTCAAGCGCCTGGGCCCGCACCAAGCCATCCTTGAACACGCGCGTCGCCTCGATCATCCGGCCGATCTCGTCAGAACGACGCGTGGCCGGGACCCCCTTGGTCAGATCTCCGGTGGCCAGCGCGTCCATGACGTTGGCTAGTGCCAGAGCCGGCCGCGCGATCCCTCGGCCGATCAGGAAGGCGATGGTACCGACCAGCGCGGCGGCGACGAGCGACCCGGCGAGCAGGCTCAGCATCGTCGGGCGCATCTGAGCGACGGTATCGTCCGCGTACACGCCGGAACCGATGATCCAGCCCCACGGCGCGAAACCCTTCACGTAGGAGATCTTGTCGACTGGCTGGTCGGACCCAGGCTTCGACCACTGGTAGGGCACGAACCCCGCACCGTCCGCCTTCACAGCCTCGACCATCTCGCGGAACAGCGCCTTGCCGTTCGGGTCGCGCATTTCGCCGAGATCGGTCCCGTCGAGCTGGGGCTTGGCGGCATGCATAATCATGCGAGGTTGCATGTCGTTGATCCAGAAGTATTCCTTGCCGGCGTAGCGCAGTGCCTTGACCGTCGCGATGGCGGTGACCTGGGCTGTCGCACGATCCATCCGGCCGGTGCGCTCCTGGGCCTCGAAGTGGGTGAGGATGCTGTGGGCGGCCTCGACGAGATCCCGGGTCTTGAGCGCGCGCGCCTCAGTGACAGCGCCGTACAGCCCGTAGGCAGCCAATCCGACGAGGGCGGCGATACCGAAGAGGGCGACGATCGTAATCGCCTGGATCTTGGCGGCGACGTTGAGCTTCATGGCTGGGTACCTGGATGACGAAAACGCGCGACCGACAGCCCTAGGTTCGAGCCGATCGGGCGAATTACGCGGCGTTGGACGGATCTATTTTTGAAGCCCAGCTCCCCTGCAACTTATTACATGCGTCGTCGAAAATGGGGCGCATCGCAATCAATTGTGCGCAAAATATGAGATGTATTATACCATATCTGATCCTGGCCCGCGTACACTGAGCGTTATTGTCGCTTTTGCAACTGGAAAATGAAGTATTCAAATTTGACAATCTGTGACTGATTAATATCCCGTTAACCCTCCAAAAGCGCAGCGAAATCAGCACTCCATAGGGGCCCGCCCGGCTGGAGTTGCAAACCCGGGGGTGAAAAAATGGCGGCGAATGAAGCCGGTCTCGCACAGGTGCTTGATCCGTTGCGTCACAAGCTCCCAATCGAACAGCAAATGAGCTGAACGGCATGAGACTCAATCAGGTCCGAGAGCCAATATATTGGTGACGTCTGCTTCGATGCATTGCGGCTCGGAAGCGGATGGGCGGCAATCCACCCCGAGCGGACCCGATGAAACGCGACGGCACAGCCCTCATGCCTGCGCCACCGGCCACGCCTCCCCGACGTCGTGCCTCGC
>Ga0255028_100189_pt1 | contig 14050 bp, 10 predicted proteins | sample DRGLUT_MetaT_FD_178168 | JGI IMG/M metagenome (GOLD analysis project Ga0255028, IMG submission 178168) | Metatranscriptome of freshwater microbial communities from Pennsylvania, United States - DR:GLUT (Metagenome Metatranscriptome) | ecosystem: Environmental > Aquatic > Freshwater > Creek...
GCCACCGGCGGCACGAACCGGCCGTCGAGCGCGCGCAGCAGGGCCGGAACCTCATGGTCTCGCGACAGGAGCCGGTCGGTCTCGGCCAGATTCGCGAAGGCGGCGCGGGCCGTCTCGTCGGCAGGCAGGCCGGAGGCCTTCAGCGCCGCCTCGACGCCATGGCCGGCGACGAGCGCTTCGATCCCGGCCCGCTCCGACTGCACGCCGTGCGCCGACTCGGCCAGCGCCAGCAGCAGGTCGATCCGCTCCTCTGCCGGCGTCCCAGCGCCAACCACGTGAAGCCCGTGCGGGATCAGGGTCTGTTCCAGTTCCTGCAGCGCGGTCCAGAGGCCGGCGACATGGGTGCAGAGGTCGCCGGTCCAAGCCGGCTCGGCCGTCACGAGATCGACCGCCGCGCCCTGCTGCTGGATCAGCTCGGCGAGGCTGCCGCGCTCGGCCGTGGCTTCGAGATCGAGGCCGCGCCAGCGCTCGATCGAGCTCTTCAGGTCGATCAGCCCGCGATAGAGACCGGCCGCCGCGAGACTCGGGGTCAGATAGCTCACCAGCGTCGCGGCCGAGCGGCGCTTGGCCAACGTTCCCTCGGACGGGTTGTTGGCCGCGTAGAGGTAGACGTTGGGGAGCGCCCCGATCAGCCGCTCCGGCCAGCAGGCTTCGGACAGGCCGGTCTGCTTGCCGGGCATGAATTCGAGCGCCCCGTGGGTGCCGAAATGCAGCACCGCGTCGGCGGCAAAATCCTCGCGCAGGTAGCGGTAGAAGGCCGAGAACGCGTGGGTCGGCGCGAAGCCGCGCTCGAACAGCAGCCGCATCGGATCGCCCTCGTAGCCGAAGGCGGGCTGGACCCCGACGAAGACGTTGCCGAACTGCGCGCCGAGCACGAACAGGTCGGCACCGTTGGTCTGGTGGCGGCCGGGCGCCGGGCCCCACTGGGCCTCGATCTCGGCGAGGTAGGTCTCGCGGCGGAGGTGGTCCTCGGCCGGGATGCGGGCGTGGACGTTGGCCTGGCTGCCGTAGCGCTTGGCATTGCCCTCCAGGATCGCCGTGCGCAGGGCATCGACGCTCTCGGGCACCTCCACGGCATAGCCGTCGGCCGAGAGGCCCTTCAGGGTGTTGAGCAGCGAGGCGTAGACCGACAGGAACGCCGCGGTGCCGGTGGCGCCGGCATTGGGCGGGAAATTGAACAGCACCACGGCGAGCTTGCGCGCGGCCTTCGGGGTCCGGCGCAGCGACACCAATTGCGCGACCCGCTCGGCGAGGCGCGCGGCCCGCTCGGGGTGAACCCGCATGTCCCGGGCGTTGTCGCTGCCCGAGGCCGAGGAGCGGCCGCCGAACACCATCGGGGCGGTGGCGCCGTCGAGTTCGGGGATCGCGACCATCATGGTCGCCTCGACCGGCGACAGGCCGCGGTCGCCCGCCTCCCACTGTTCCAGGGTTTGGAACTCCAGCGCCTGGGCGGCGAGGTATGGCACGTCGAGCCGCCCCAGCATCAGTTCGGCGGCGGCGGCGTCGTTGTAGGCGGGGCCGCCGACCAGGGAGAAGCCGGTGAGCGACACGAGAGCGTCGATCGCGGCGCGGCCGTCCTTCATGAAGAAGGCATCCACCGCCGGGCGGTTGTCGAGGCCGCTGGCGAAGGCCGGCACCACGTCGAGACCCTGCGCCTCCAGGGCCGCGATGACGCCGTCGTAATGCGCGGTGTTGCCGGCAAGCACGTAGCTGCGCATCACCAGCAGGCCGACGCGACCCTTCGCGCCCGAAACACGCGGCAGCCGCGACGGGTCGTTGCCGATCCGGCCCGGCAGGCGGGGGTGGTACAGGCCGGTCTCGGGGTAATCGAGGGGTGCGGGCGCGGCCGGACCCTCGCGCCACGCCGCCCGCTCGCCCGCCGCGTAGCGATGGACCAGGAAGCGCACCAGCGCGGCGACGTTCTCGTCCGAGCCCGCGAGCCAGTATTGCAGGGTCAGGAAATAGGCGCGCACGTCCTGGGCCGAGCCCGGGATGAAGCGCAGGATCTTCGGCAGCTTGCGCACCAGGGCCATCTGCCGGCCGGCATTGCCCTGCTGGCCCGGCTTGCCGCGCAGCTTCTTCAGGAAGTCGAGGGCGCTGCGCTTGTTGCCGCTCATATCAAAGCGGCCGAGCCTCGTGGTCTTCACGACCTCGCCGGCCGAGAGGCAGCCGACGATCGCGTCGCAGGCTTCGCGCCGCGCCGCCAGCGCCGGCAGGATCGCCCGGACATGCTCGTCCATGAACAGCATGGCCGAGAGCACGATGTCGGCGCTCGCGATATCGGCCCGGCAATCGTCGAGGGCGGCGGGGTTGTTGTCCCACTCGGCCGCCGCGTGGAACCCCAGGACCAGCCCCGGCATCTCGGTACGGAGCCGCAGGCGCGCCCGCTCGACCGCGCTCGCGAGGTGATTGTCGAGGGTGACGATCACGACGCGGATCGGCGGCCGGCGCTGCGACGCGCCTGCCTTGGCCGGGCCGGCACCGTGGCCGGCGGAGAGCGCTTTAGCGGCCATAATGCGCCTTGGCGTCGTAGAGGGTTTCGAGGGTGATGAGCGGCAGCTGCCGCTCACGGGCGAATCGCTCCGTGTTGGTGCGCGCCTTGCCGCGCACGAAGAACGGGATCTTTTTCAGCTCTTTCTCGGCCTCGGGCGCCCAGGGGGCGACCGCCACCGCGACAGGATGGTCGAGATGGATCGGCGCCGGCGCGGACTCCGGTGCAGGCGCGGTTTCGGGCACAGGCGCGGCTTGGGGCACAGGCGCGGCTTGGGGCGCCGGTGCGGCGACCGGCGTGCCGCCGAGATGCGAGGGGCCGACGCCGTCGTGGAATTCGGGATCCTCCCGGAACATGCCGAGGAGGTGCTCTTCGAGGCCCATCATCAGCGGATGGACCAAGGTATCGAACAGGACGTTGGCGCCCTCGAAGCCCATCTGAGGGGCGTAGCGGGCCGGGAAGTCCTGGACATGGACCGGGGCCGAGATCACCGCGCAGGGGATGCCGAGCCGCTTGGCGACGTGGCGTTCCATCTGGGTGCCGAGCACCAGTTCCGGCGCGGCCGCCCGGATCGCCGCCTCGACGTCGAGGTAGTCGTCGGTGATCAGCGCCTCGATGCCGTGCTCGGCCGCCTCGGCGCGGACCTCGCGGGCGAATTCGCGGCCGTAGGTGCCGAGCCCGACAACGGTGAAGCCGAGTTCCTTCGCGGCGATCCGGGCGAGGCCGATGGCGTGCGTGGCATCGCCGAACACGAAGACGCGCTTGCCCGTGAGATAGGTCGAATCGACCGAGCGGGAGTACCAGGGCAGCCGCGAGCCGGGGCCGTCGAGTACGGGCGACGCATCGATCCCGGCGAGACCGGCCACCTCCTCGACGAACCGGCGGGTGCCGCCGACGCCGATCGGGACGGTCTGCGTGAACGGCTGCCCGAAATTCTTCTTCAGATATTCTGCCGCCGAGCGGGCGGTCTCGGGGTAGAGCACGACGTTGAAGTCGGCGTCCCTGAGCCGGCCGAGATCGGCGGGCGTGGCCCCCAGCGGCGCCACGACGTTGACCGCGACGCCGAGCGAATCGAGCAGCCGGCGGATCTCGATCAGATCGTCCCGGTGGCGGAAGCCGAGCGCCGTCGGCCCGAGGATGTTGCAGAGCGGGCGCTGTCCGGGCTCACGCGCGGGGCGCGGACCGGCGGCACCTGCGAGCGCCCGGACGAGGCGATAAAAAGTTTCCGACGCGCCCCAGTTCTCCTTCTTCTGGTAGGCGGGCAGCTCCAGCGGAATCACCGGGATCGGCAGATCGAGCGCCTTGGCCAGCCCGCCCGGATCGTCCTGGATCAGCTCGGCGGTGCAGGAGGCGCCGACGATCATCGCCTGCGGCTGGAAGCGCGCGTAGGCGGCGGCGACCGAGGTCTTGAACAGCGCGGCGGTGTCGCGGCCGAGATCCTGTGCCCGGAAGGTCGTGTAGGTCACGGGCGGGCGGGCGTCCCGCCGCTCGATCATGGTGAACAGCAGGTCGGCGTAGGTGTCGCCCTGCGGCGCGTGCAGCACGTAATGCAGCCCGGACATCGCGGTGGCGACGCGCATCGCGCCGATATGCGGGGGGCCTTCGTAGGTCCAGAGGGTGAGCTGCATGGTGCTACACCTCCAGCAGGGCGCGGCGCCGGAGCGGGCGCACGAACAGCTCGGCGAGGTCGCCGGCCTGCTCGTAGCCCTGCACGGGCGTGAACAGCAGCTCGATCGACCACTTGGTCGACAGCCCTTCAGCCTCCAGCGGGTTGGCAAGGCCGAGGCCGCAGACCGTCAGGTCCGGCCGGGCCGCCCGGCAGCGGTCCATCTGGTCGTCGAGGCTCTGGCCTTCCGTCACCCGCGTCCCCGCGGGGAGCCACTCGATCTCGGCGGCGAGATGCCCCCGGTGCAGGTAGGGTGTCCCGACCTCCACGAGTTCCGCACCGAGTTCCCGGGCGAGGAAGCGCGCGAGCGGCACCTCCAATTGCGAATCGGGGAAGAAGAACACCCGCTTGCCGCCGAGCGTGATGCGGTGGGGTGCAAGGGCGGTCTCGGCGCGCGCCCGGCCCGGTGCGGTCGCGGCCTCGAAGATTTCGTCAGAGACGCCGAACGCCTCGGCCGCCGCCCGCAGCCAGCCGGTGGTGCCCTCGGCGCCCAGCGGGAACGGCGCCGGGAGCCGGCGGGCGCCGCGCTCCTCGAGGGCCCGTGCCGTGTCGGTCAGGAAGGGCTGAGCGAGCAGGTAGCGGGTGCCTCGCCCGACCGCGGGCATCGCGCCGGCTCGGCGGGCGGGCAGGAACCGGACATCCGCGATGCCCATCGCGGCGAAAATCCGGAGAAACTGGTCCTCCACCACGTCGGCGAGCGCGCCGACGATCAGGAGCGACGGCGCGGCCGTCTCGGCCTCGCGCGGCAGGTCCGGCACCAGGGCCGCGAGGCAGGCATCCTCCCCTTGCGTGAAGGTGGTCTCGATGCCGGAGCCCGAATAGTTCAGCACCCGCACGGGTGCGAGGCGGCCCGACAGGCGCTGCGCCGCCCGGGACAGATCGAGCTTGATCACCTCCGACGGGCAGGAGCCTACCAGGAACAGGAGCTTGATGTCCGGCCGGCGCTCGATCAGCCGGGTCACGACCCGGTCGAGCTCCTCGTTGGCGTCGGCGATGCCTGCGAGGTCGCGCTCGTCGATGATCGCGGTGGCGAAGCGCGGCTCGGCGAAGATCATCACCCCGGCCGCCGACTGGATCAGGTGCGCGCAGGTCCGCGAGCCGACCACGAGGAAGAATGCGTCCTGGATCTTCCGGTGCAGCCAGACGATGCCGGTGAGTCCGCAGAACACGGCCCGCTGGCCGTGCTCCTGATGCAGGTCGATCCCGCCGCAGGAGGCTGTGTGCGCCAGGGGGGCGTTCATGAAAGCGCCCCTGCGAGTCGCGGCGTGCGGCGATTGCCGCCTTGCAGGCGGGCGGCCCGCAGCTTCAGGACGAACTGGCCGGCATTGACCGCGTAGCTCGCGTACGCGGCCAGCGCGAGGAGGAGGAGCGTCCGCCCATCGATCGCCTGCGTGGCGAGGGCGGCGAGATAGGCGGTGTGGAGGGCCAGCACCAGCATGCTGACCACGTCCTCCCAGAAGAAGGCGGGCGCGAACAGCCAGCGGCCGAACACGACCTTCTCCCAGATCGAGCCGGTGATCATGATCGCGAAGAGCGCGACGGTCTTGATCACCACCGAGGCTTCGGCGGCGAACAAGCCCTCGCCGGTAGTGAGGGCGCGCAGCACCAGGATCAGGCTGACGAGGAAGATCGCGAATTGCAGAGGCGCCAGGACGCCCTGGACGAGAGTCCACGGCGAGGCGTCTCGCCGCTCCCTCTCGGCGGGCGTGTAGAGCGGTCGTGCCGATCGGTCCCTGGGACCCATGCATCCGCCCCCCATGTGCCCGGCGGCGCCTGCGGCTCCGTCGTTGACAGAGGCTAGGGCCCAGCTCCTAGAAGTGTCAAGTGCGCTTGACGGTATCGGGCCCTGACAGGGGGAGCGATATTTTTTCTTCGGCTAAGATCATTGCCAAGTTCGTCAGGAAGCGTATCGTCGCTCGGCCGCCGGAGATTGCGGCGACTTGGCTGGTCAGATCCAGGGACCAACGAAGACGAAGAATAGACAGGCGAGCAACGCCGCACCCGATTCGCAAGCGGGAGCACCGGACCTTTGATGGCCGGGGCCGTTTCAGGGAGGGATGCCGATGGGAGACTGGAGGCATTTCGGTGAGCGCCTGGAATACGGCCCGCCCTCGGCAGGCTGCGGACCCGCGTGCGATGCCCTTCCCCACTACCGTGATGTACCCGCCGCCTGGCCTGACCGGCAGTCGCCTCTGCCCGAGGCGCTCGCGCGGGTCGTCGAAGCCGAGATCCTGCCGCGGCTGATGCTGGCCCACCGCCCGGTCGCCGGGCGTCGGGCGCAGCAGGCCGGGCGTGCACCGAGTCTGCATGAGATCGCGGCGTTCAGCGCCCTGCTGCTGGCTCCCGGACCGGTCGATCTCGGCGCCGAGGTGGAGGCTCTACGGGAGGGCGGTCTGCCGCTGGCGCGTTTGCTCCTCGACCTGCTCGCCCCGGCGGCGCGGCACCTCGGGGCGCTCTGGGAGGAGGATGCCTGCGATTTCCTGGCCGTCACGGAAGCGCTCGGCCGGCTCCAGACGATGAGCCGGCACCTCTGCGCCGAGATGGAGAGCGAATCGGTCTCCGCGAACGGGCGCAGCGTCCTGCTGCTGCCCTGCCCCGGCGAGACTCACCGATTCGGCCTGTCGATCGTCGCGAGCTTCTTTCGGGAGGCCGGCTGGGACGTGACCACGGCGGCGCCGGGGCCCGATCTCGATCCCCTGGACCTGCTCGGCATCGAGTGGTTCGACGTGGTCGGGCTGTCGCTCTCCTCGGATGTCCTCCTGCCGGCCCTGGTCACAGCCGTCGCGGATGTGCGCCGCGTCTCGCGCAACCCGGGAATCCGCGTGCTCGTCGGCGGCCCCTATTTTGCGCGCGCCGGCGGCGATGCGGGGATCGTCGGCGCCGATGCCTGCGCGGCCGATGCCTGCCTCGCACCCGCCGCGGCGGAAGCTTTGCTGGACAGACAGGCATTGGCCTGCTGAAAGGGTTGTAACCCGAACTTCACATTACGGTGACCGTGACTCTCCAGCCTCGCCCCACCCCGCAGCAGCCGCCCGCGGCCCTGCAGCAGGTGGCCGGTCACCTCGACGGAGCGGTGGCCGGGCGCATCGTCGCGGCCTCTGCCGACCTGTCATTGGTAATCGACGCCGACGGCGTGATCCGCGACGCGACGGTCGGCACGGATCTCGATGCGGAGAACATCCCCGGCTGGCTGGGCCGGCGCTGGGTCGACACTGTGACGGTGGAGAGCCGGCCCAAGGTCGATGCCCTGCTGCGCGACGCCCGGCCCGAGGGTATCACCCGCTGGCGCCAGATCAACCATCCTTCCCCCAGCGGCATCGACCTGCCGATTCGCTACACCTCGATTCGTCCGGCCGAAGGCGGCCCGATCCTGGTTCTCGGGCGCGACATGCGGGCCGTTTCGGCGCTCCAGCGCCGGCTGGTGGAAACCCAGCAGGCGCTGGAGCGGGATTACGACCGCCTCCGCGCGGCCGAGACCCGCTACCGACAGCTGTTCCAGATCTCTGGTGAGCCGGTTCTGGTGGTCGATGCCGGCACACGGCGGGTCTCCGAGGCCAACCCGGCTGCCGCACGCCTGCTCGGGCGCCCCGCCAAGCGAATCGTCGGCCAGGACGCGGTCGACCTGTTCGATGCCGCCAGCCCCCGGGCCATCGAAGCCCAGTTCGCCGCCCTTCGGGCAACCGGGCAGGCCGGGGAGATCCGGGCCACCCTGCCGCACGGGCGCGGCGAGGTGACCGTCTCGGCCTCGCTGTTCCGTGGCGAGGGCGGAGCCAGCGCGTTGATGCGGCTCGTGGCCGATCCGGTGGCCGCCGAGACTGGGGCCGAGGAAGCGCCCACCCGCGCGGTGATCGAGGCCTTGCCCGAGGGCTTCGTGGTCACCGACCCGTCCCGGCGGATCCTCACGGCCAACGCAGCCTTCCTTGAATTGGCGCAGCTTGCCACCGAGGGGCAGGCGCGCGGGCGGACGCTGGATCACTGGCTCGGCCGCGAGGAGACCGAGGCGCAGGCCCTGTTCGCCACCCTCGTCGAACACGGGGCCGTGCGCCGGTTCGCCACCGTGATCCGCGGCACGTTCGGCGGGATCGAAGATGTGGAGGTCGCCGCCGTGTCTGTGGCGGGCGCGCGTCCCTGCCTCGGCTTCGCGATCCGCCCCGCGCCGCGGCGGATCCCCGAAGGGCGGTTTGAGGGGCGCCTTCCGGGCGGGCGGGATGTGCCGCGATCGGTGGAGCAGATGGCCGAACTGGTCGGGCGGGTCTCGATGAAGACCCTGGTGCGCGAGACGACCGACCTGATCGAGAAGCTCTGCATCGAGGCGGCCCTGCGGATCACCCGGGACAACCGGGCCTCGGCGGCCGAGATGCTGGGCCTCAGCCGGCAGGGCCTCTACGCCAAGATGCACCGCTACGGTGTCGGCGACCTCGACGGGCCCGCCGAGGAGAACTGAGTCCCCGAGAGGCGATCTCCGCCGCCTTCACAAACACGGCGCGCAGCGGCGCGTCGACATCCGTGGCCGCGGCGCCCGGGATTTTGACCCGCCGAGGCGCCACATCGGGCTCGACCGGGCCCGCCGGACTGCCCAACCTTTAGCCCGACGCGTCGGGCTCCGGCACGCCTCCTGCGCTCCAGAACGATGGCGTCCATAACGGCGCGCCCTTTCGGAACACGAAGCAGGCCGCACCCGTCAGACAACAGGTCCGAGACGTGGATCGGCATAGGCGTCGAAGGCCCGGACGGCGCCTGCCGGCCGCATCCATCCAGCGTATCGTCGAGGGCGGATCCGCACACGGAAGCCCTCCATTCCGCCGCTCGCTGAATAATGTATTTTCAACCCGCGGCTGTATTCGCGAGACAAATGGCACGCACGCCGAAACCCGAAATGTAAATCTGACTTGACACTCGGTGCTGCACCGGTAGCTTCCGATCATGGCCGCCACGCCCGCCCCGAGCGCAGTCATCGAGCTGCTGAAGCCGCTGACATGGTTCGCGCCGATGTGGGCGTTCGCCTGCGGGGTGATCTCCTCGGGCCAGCCGGCCAGTGGCCAGTGGCCGGTGATCGCCGCCGGCGTGCTGCTGGCCGGGCCGCTGGTCTGCGCCACCAGTCAGGCCGCCAACGACTGGTTCGACCGCCACGTCGACGCGATCAACGAGCCGAACCGGCCGATTCCCTCCGGGCGCATCCCAGGCCGCTGGGGGCTCTACCTTGCGCTCGCCTGGACGCTGCTGTCGCTGGTCGTGGCCGCGGCTCTGGGTCCCTGGATCCTCGGGGCCGCCCTGTTCGGGCTGGTGCTCGCCTGGATCTACTCGGCGCCGCCGGTGCGGCTGAAGCGGAACGGCTGGTGGGGCAACGCGGCGGTGGCGCTCTGCTACGAGGGTCTGCCCTGGTTCACCGGCGCAGCCGTCATGGCCGCCGCCCTGCCCGACCGGCGGGTGCTCCTGGTGGCGCTGCTCTACGCGGCCGGCGCCCACGGCATCATGACCCTCAACGACTTCAAGTCGGTGGAGGGCGACCGGCGGATGGGGCTGCTGTCGCTGCCGGTGCAGATGGGCTCCGAGCGTGCCGCGCGCTTCGCTTGCTTGGTCATGGCCCTGCCGCAGGTCGCGGTGATTGCGCTGCTCGTCGGCTGGGAGCGGTACTGGCATGCCGGGATCGTGGCGGCGCTGCTCGCCGGCCAACTGGTCCTGATGGTCCGGTTCCTCGAGAATCCCCGGGAGCGGGCGATCTGGTACAACGGTACCGGCACCACCCTCTACGTCCTCGGCATGCTGGTCGCGGCCTTCGCGCTGCGCCCGCTGGTGGGAGGGGCGTGATGGCGCAGGATCTAGGCGCGGGCAGCGCAGACGCTCTCCCTCCCCCCTCTGCGGGGGAGGGTGGCTCTCGCGTCAGAGACGGTCGGGAGAGGGGAGCGACGGTGCCGAACCGGTCGCGATTCGTCTCACAGCCTGAGACGTCGCGCCGCCCCTCTTCCCCCCTGTCGCGCCGGGTACCCTCCCCCGCAGAGGGGCGGGGGAGAGCGTCCACGCCCGAAGCGTATCTCGGCTGGCCCCAGATCGTCCGCCTCGGCCTCGTCCAGACCGCGCTCGGCAGCGTCGTCGTGCTGATGACCGCCACCCTCAACCGGGTGATGGTGGTGGAGCTGGCGCTCCCCGCCCTCGTGCCGGGCCTGCTGGTTGCCCTGCACTATGCCGTGCAGGTCCTGCGCCCGCGCTGGGGCTACGGCTCCGACCGCAGCGGCCGCCGCACCCCCTGGATCGTCGGCGGCATGGCCGCCCTCTGCCTCGGCGGGTTCAGCGCCGCCTGCGGCACTGCGCTGGCCGCCGAGAACCTCGTTCTGGGGCTTGCGCTCGCCGCCCTCTCGTTCCTGTGCGTCGGCATGGGCGTCGGCGCGGCCGGGACCTCGCTCCTCGTCCTGCTGTCGGGCGGCGTCGCGCCGGCCCGGCGGGGCGCGGCCGCCACCGTCGTCTGGGTCATGATGATCGTCGGCTTCGCCGTCACGGCGCCGCTCGCCGGGCACTTCCTCGACCCGTTCTCCGGCCTGCGGCTCGCGGCGGTGTCGGGCACGGTCTCGCTCGTCGCCTTCTGCGTGGCGGCGCTCGCGGTCGCGGGCGTCGAGCGCCGCCTGCCGATCCGGGCGCCCGAGGCCGCGGAGGCGCGCCGCCCGTTCTTCACCGTGCTGGCCCATGTCCTGGCCGACCCGGTGGCCCGGACCTTCACGATCTTCGTCTTCGTGTCGATGCTGGCCTACAGCGCCCAGGAGCTGATTCTGGAGCCCTATGCCGGCTTCGTCTTCGCGATGAGCCCCGGTGCCACCACCAAGCTCGCCGGCCTCCAGCATGGCGGCGTGCTCGCCGGCATGCTGCTGGTGGCGGCGGTGACGCTCGTCGCCCGCGGGACCGCCCTCGCCTCCCTGCGGCTCTGGATCGGGATCGGCTGCGCCGGCTCGGCCGCCGCCCTGTTCGCCCTCGCGAGCGGCGCGGCGTCGGGATCGGACTTCCCCCTGCGCGCGACGGTCTTCGCCCTCGGCCTCGCCAACGGCGCCTACGCGGTCGCCGCCATCGGCTCGATGATGGCGCTCGCCGGCCGCGGCGACGCGCGGGAGCGCGGCACCCGCATGGGCGTCTGGGGCGCCGCGCAGGGCGTCGCCTTCGGGGCCGGCGGTTTTCTCGGCGCGGTGGCGGTGGATGCCGTCCGGCTCGTCACCGCCGAACCCGTCCAGGCCTACGCGGTGGTGTTCGCCGCGGAAGGGCTGCTGTTCCTCGTCGCGGTCGTCCTGGCGGCGCGGCTCGAACCCGCTCCGGCACCCGATTCGGTGCCGCTCGATCCTGCCTTCAGCGTGAGGTGAGGCCATGGCTCGGTTGGATGAAGGCGGCTCCGGTCGCGACAGCTACGACGTCGTCGTGGTCGGCGGCGGACCGGCCGGGGCCACGGCGGCGACCGATCTCGCCCGGGCCGGGCACGCGGTGCTGCTCCTCGATAAGCCCGGCCGGATCAAGCCCTGCGGCGGCGCGATCCCGCCGCGGCTGATCCGCGACTTCGCGATCCCCGATTCGCTCCTCGTCGCGAAGATCCGCTCCGCCCGGATGGTGGCGCCGAGCGGCAAGGCCGTCGACATGCCGGTGGGCGAAGGCTTTGTCGGCATGGTCGACCGCGAGCATTTCGACCCGTGGCTGCGCGTCCGGGCCGCGGAGGCCGGTGCCGACCTGCGGGAGGCCGCCTACGACCGGATCACCCGGCCCGATGACGGGCCGCCGCTGGTCCACTTCACCACCGGCGCCGGCGAGTCCCTCGCCCGACACGCCGTCCGGGCGCGCCTCGTCGTCGGAGCCGACGGGGCCTGCTCTCCGGTCGGCCGGGCGGAGGTACCGGGCCACGCCAAGATGCGGCAGGTCTTCGCCTATCACGAGATCCTGCGGGTGCCGGAGGCCGGCGCGCCCGGGGCCGGGTCGGTCGATGCCGCCCGCTGCGACGTCTACTACCAGGGCCGCCACTCGCCGGATTTCTACAGCTGGATCTTTCCCCACGGGGACACGCTGAGCATCGGCACCGGCAGCGCCAGGAAGGGGTTTTCGCTGCGATCCTCGATCCGGGCCCTGCGCGCCGCCACCGGCCTCGACAACGCCGAGACTGTCCGTCGCGAGGGGGCGCCGCTGCCGCTGAAGCCCCTGAAGCGGTGGGATAACGGCCGGGACGTGCTGCTCGCGGGCGACGCCGCCGGCGTGGTGGCGCCGGCCTCGGGTGAGGGCATCTACTACGCGATGCTCGGCGGCCGGCTCTCGGCCGAGGCCGCCGCCGCCTTCTTGAAAACCGGCGATGCCCGGGCGCTCGCAGGCGCGCGCAAGCAGTTCATGAAGCTGCACGGCCGCGTGTTCTGGATCCTCGGGATGATGCAGTGGGTCTGGTACCGCAGCGACGGGTTGCGCGAGCGCTTCGTCTCGATCTGCCGGGACAAGGATGTCCAGCAGCTCACCTGGGACAGCTACATGAACAAGGAGCTGGTCCGCGCAAAGCCCGCCGCCCACGCCCGGATCTTCTTCAAGGACCTCGCCCACCTGTTCCGCTGGGTCTCGCCGTGACCGTCCTGGCCGGCGCCGGCTGGGGACCACCGACCGTCGCGGCCGTGGCCGCCGTGCTGGTGGCGGTGGCCGGCGCCTTCGCGACCACCACGGACGGCTGGTACCGGGCACTGCGCGTGCCGGCCTGGAAGCCGCCGGACTGGGCCTTCGGACCGGTCTGGACCGTGATCTTCGCGCTCACCGCCACCTCCGGGGTGCTGGCCTGGACCGGCGATGCCGACCCGGTCGCCCGGGGCGTACTGCTCGCCGCCTTCTTGGTGAACGGGCTGCTCAACATCGCCTGGAGCGTGCTGTTCTTCCGGCTCCGCCGGCCCGACTGGGCGCTCGCCGAGATCGCGGCCCTGTGGCTGTCGATCGTCGCGCTGGTGCTGGTCACCGGCCGTGTCTCGGGCGCGGCGGGCCTGATGAACCTGCCCTACCTCGCCTGGGTCAGCACCGCCGCCTGTCTGAACCTGCGGATCGTCCGCCTCAACGCGCCCTTCGGGAAGACCGCGTGATGGAGGCGCCGATCGCCGCCGCCTTCGCCTCCGGGCGGATCGTCGACGGCATTCTCCTGCTCGTCGCCTGCGAGGCGCTCGCCCTCGCCTGGATCGGCCGCCGGCGCGGACCGCCGCTGCCGTCGCTGCTGGCGAATCTCGCCTCGGGCGCCGCATTGATGCTGGCCCTGCGGGCGGCGTTGGTGGGGGCCGGCTGGGTCGCGGTCGCCGGATGGTTGCTGGCGGGGCTGATCGCCCACTTGGCCGATCTCGGCCTGCGGTTCCGGGCGGCCACGGCACAACGCCGCAGCCGGGCGCCGACCGGAACAACGCCGCAAACGGCCGCGTTCACGCGCGTCACCTGATCGAAAAATCTCTACAGTTGCCCCGGGAGGTTGCCATGAAGCGCACGAACGCCCTCCCGTCCGTCTGGGCCTCTGCCCCGGTTCTGGCGAGCCTGCTCCTGGCCGCCCCGGCTCTGGCGCAGGACGGGTCGGCGGACCCGATCGAACGCGGCAAATACCTCGTCACGATGGGCGATTGCGCGGCCTGCCACACGGCGCCGGGCGGCAAATTCCTCGCCGGCAACTACGCGCTGAACATGCCCTTCGGCGTGATCATGACCCCCAACCTCACCCCCGATAAGGAGTACGGGCTCGGCAACTGGAGCTACGAGGACTTCGAGAAGGCGTTCCGGCACGGCTACAGCAAGAATGTCGGCTACCTCTACCCGGCCTTCCCGTTCGGCTGGTACACCAAGGTCACCGACGAGGACACGAAGGCGATCTGGGCCTATCTGCAATCGGTCCCGGCGGTGAACGAGAAGCGGCAGGAGAGCCAGATCCC
>Ga0255028_100190_pt1 | contig 14041 bp, 8 predicted proteins | sample DRGLUT_MetaT_FD_178168 | JGI IMG/M metagenome (GOLD analysis project Ga0255028, IMG submission 178168) | Metatranscriptome of freshwater microbial communities from Pennsylvania, United States - DR:GLUT (Metagenome Metatranscriptome) | ecosystem: Environmental > Aquatic > Freshwater > Creek...
CCCTGACCGACGGTGCGTTGCGCCAGGGCGGTGACCACGCCGAGCAGATTGCGCGAGCGGTGCTGCAGCTCTCTGACCAGCACCTCCTGCCGGGCCTGGGCGTTGCGCAGCTCGTCGATGTCCATTGCGGCACCGAACCACTCGACGAGCTGCCCGCGCGCGTCGGTGATCGGTGTCTGCCGCACCAGGAACCAGCGGTACAAGCCGTTCCGCGCGCGGATCCGGAGTTGCACCTCCACCAGCTTCCGCTCGGCATGACCCGTGCGGAACGCCTCGCGGGTTATGGCCTGATCGTCGGGGTGGATGGCGTCGAGCCAGCCGCTGCTCTGCGACTGCTCCAGGCTCTGGCCGGTATAGTCGAGCCAGGGCTGGTTGGCCGAGTTGTGCGTCCCCCCCGCATCCGAGCGCCACAGCAGGACGGGAACGAGGCTCGCCACGGCCCGGAAGCGCACCTCGCTGTCGCGCAGCGCCTCGTCGGATTTGCGCCGCTCGGTGACGTCCTGGCCGATCTTGAGGAAGCCGCGCAGGCTGCCGTCGGCATCGCGCAACGACGTGGTCATCCCCTCGATGAACACGCGCGCGCCGTCCTTGCGCCGGTGCCAGCGGATGTCGGGGGCCGAACCTTCGCGCCGCGCCTCCTCCAGCTCCTTCTCGTCCGCCCGGTGCCGCCGGTCCTCGGGGGTGAAGATGATGGAAGCGGGCTGCCCGATGGCCTCGCCGGCCGTCCAGCCATAAACGGCCTCCGCGCCCGGGTACCAGTCGGTGATCCGGTCCTCGCTATCCGTCAGGAAGATCCCGTAGTCGCGGGCATTCTCGACGACGAGGCGGAAGCGCTCCTCGGTGACGCGCAGAACGTCCACCTTGTGGAGGCGGTCGATCACCGGGCCCAGGATGGTCGCGTAGGTGCGCAGGAACTCGGTGTCGGCATGTCCGAAATCCCGCGGCTCGGTCGCATCCACCTGCAGAAGGCCATAGGGCTTCTTGCCAGGCACGAAGATCGGCACGTTGGCCAGCGCGACGACACCGGCGTTCCGCATGAACGCGGGGACATCGAAGCGCTCTTCCTTGCGGATGTCCCGCGTGATGACCGGCTTGCCTTCGCTGATCGCGAAGGTCTCGGAGGAGTGCTCGTCCAGGGGCAGGCGCAGCAGCCCGACGATGCCGAAATCCCAGCCCACGCCGGCCCGCACGAGCAGGCATCTCTGATCCTCCTGGATCTCCAGGATCTTGGCGCGGCCGGTCCCGAGTGCCTCGCCGACGAGGCGGCAGGCTTCGGCGAGCACCGCGTCGAGGCTCTCGCTGCCCAGGGCGAACTCGCCGAAATCGGCCAGCATCTGCTGGCGCTTCATCATCTGTTCGACGTTCGGCATCGCCGATCCTCGACGCGGAACGCCCGCGTGCCCGTCCACGAGGAACCCCGTCTCGATCCCTGCGCAGCATCCGAGCCATCTCTGGCCCCCTGCAAGGTTGCCCTGGGTCCGCGCGCATTCCAATGGGTCTTGGATACGCGGATCGTTCCGGGCCTGCCAAGGGCCAGCTCCAGACCGGGGGAGCCGCCGGTCTGGGGCAATCCGGTCACGGGCAGCGCGTGAAAGCGGGGCGGTCAATGCCCGTCCGCAGCCTACAGCAGCGTTTGCGACACGCCCGCCCTGCGCACCGGCGGGCTCGCCGCAGGTGCGCAGGGCCGCCGCGTCGTCCTGCCGCTTCAGCCCAGCGCCTGCACACTGGGCGAGCTCAAGCCGCGCGCACGGATCGCGATCTCGAACGGAGTCTCAGGCGGCGCGGCGCCGTGTCGTCAGCGAAACAGGTTCGGGGGCACCGGCGGGCTCGCGTTGAGCAGCGTGACCGTCACCCGTCGGTTCGGCGCGAGGTAGGGATTGTCGGGGAAAACCGGCTCGGTGTCGGCCCGTCCCGTCACGGAAGCGAAGTTGTCGTTGGGAACCCCGGCAGCCGCCAGGACCTCGCGCACGGCGAGGGCACGCCCGGCGGAGAGGTTCCAGGGTTCGCCGGCCCGCGTCGAGCCCGGGCGCGCGACGGCCGTGTGGCCGGTGATCGACAGGCGGTTGGGCAGCTGGCGCAGGGTCGGCGCGAGCGCCACCAGCACGCGACGGGTGTGCTCGTAGGGGTCGACGGAGCCCTCGCGGAACATGGAGCGGCCGTCCTGATCCACGAGGGACACGTTCACGCCCTCCTTGGTCTGCTCGATCACGATGTTGCGCGACAGCTCGGCAATGTCGGGCATCGCCTGGAGCGCCTGCCGGAGACTGGCTATGGCGCTGACATTGGCCTGCACGTTGGCGGCCGTGCGGCTGGCATCGAGATCGCTGGCGCGGCCCGGACTGGTCGAGCGCGCCTTGTCCTCCTGCTCGATAGAGCCCCTCCCTGCGTCGCGGGGCGTGGACGACTTGTTGCCTGCCGTGTCCAGGGCGGTGCCGTAGAGAATACCGCCCGCGCCGCTGGTTGCAGGGCTCAGAGCCGCCGGCGCGAAGTATTCCGCCAGACCGACCTTCTGCTCCTGCGTGGTCATGCTGATCAGCCACATCAGCAGGAAGAACGCCATCATGGCGGTCACGAAGTCCGCATAGGCGATCTTCCAGGCACCGCCATGGTGCGCGTGACCGGCCTTCTTGACCTTCTTGATGATGATCGTGGTCATCGAATCCCCACCGGATATCGGGTCAGATCTGGGCGGGCAGGGCGGCGGTTGCCGCTTCCACTTCGCTGAAGGTCGGGCGGACGTCGCTCATCAGAGACTTGCGGGCAAATTCGACCGACATCACCGGCGGCTGGCCGGCGATGTGGGCGAGCAGACCCGCCTTGAGCGAGAGGTAGTATTTGGCTTCGGCCTCGAAGAGGCTTTTCAGCGACTGCGCCATGGGCCCGAAGAAGCCATAGGCGACGAAGACGCCGAAGAAGGTGCCGACGAGCGCGCCGCCGATCAGATGTCCCAGCACCTCCGGCGGCTCCTTGATCGCTCCCATCGTCTTGATCACGCCGAGCACGGCGGCGACGATGCCGAGCGCCGGCGTTCCGTCGGCGAGCGACTGCATGGCCGAAACGACACGCTCCTGCTCCTGGTGGTGCGTCTCCAGCTCCTCGTCCATGAGCGCGTCGATCTCGTGGACGTTGTTGGCGCCCAGCGTCACCATGCGCATGTAGTCGCAGACGAACTCGACCGCGTGATGGTTCGCGGCAAAGGTCGGGAAGGCGTTGAACAGGGACGACTCGCTCGGATTTTCGATGTGCGGCTCGAGCGCCATCGAACCCTTCTGCTTCGCAAGCTTGTACAACGAATACTGCATTCCCAGCAGTTCGACATAGGATTGCTGGTTGTATTTGGGGCCCTTCAGGAGCGTGCCCAGCATGGCGGGCACGGCCTTGAGCACCGGCCCGGTATTGCCGATGACGAAGGCGCCGATCGCCGCGCCGAGGATGATGACGAACTCGAATGGCTGCCAGAGGACTTCCAGGTGGCCACCCATCATCTTGTAGCTGCCGAAGACGCAGGCGAAGACGATCAAAGTGCCGACGATCAGCCGCATAATTTGCCATCCCTGCGCGGCAGCAGGTCCATCCCGCGCGAAGCCACTAATGGTTTGGCAAATCACTGATTAAGGTTAACGGCGCGTTTCGAGGGCCCGTCGCAACCGCGAACGCGCCGCGATTCGCGGCGCGTCGGCCCTGCCTGCCCAGCGTGCCACGCCATCCTCGGCGCGGGCCTGTGACCCTCACCACGCTTGCCCGCACGCAGAAGCCGGACGCCCGCGGTGGCGTCCGGCCTCGAACACAGCGTGAGAGCAGGGCGGGCGGTGCCCTTCCGCCGCGCGCAGCCGGCTTTGCGACACGCCCGCCGAACTTGCCGGACGGCTGACGAACGGCCGCTTTGGAGACGCGCACACGGCGTTCTCGGCGGGCGGGGTCGGGTCGCAGGCAGCCCCTCGCTGTGGGCACCAAGCGTCTGATTCTCCTGACCACCAGAGCATCTTCTTGCGCCGCACCGGCGACCATGTCGGCGGAAATGCTCTAGCGGCGCGCCTCCCGAGACCGCGCCCGGTCGCGCAGCAGGGTGAGGATCAGCGCCGTCCAGCCGGTCTGGTGCGACGCGCCGAGCCCCCGGCCGGTATCCCCGTCGAAGAACTCGTGGAACAGCAGGGCCTCTCCGGCGCCGGGCGCCGTGAGATTCCGCGCCCCGTCGCCCAGGGCGGGCCGGCGACCCTCCGGATCCCGGGCGAACAGGGCGATCAGGCGGTCCTCCAGGGCATCGGCGATCGCGCTCAGCGTGCACTGGGCCCCCGAGCCCGTCGGGTACTCCACCAGGAAGTCGTCGCCGTAATAGGTATGGAAGCGCCGCAGCGCCTCGACGATGAGGTAGTTCATCGGCATCCAGACCGGGCCGCGCCAGTTCGAGTTGCCGCCGAACATGTTGGAGGTCGAGTCGGCCGGGTCGTACCGGACCGTGAACGACGCGCCCAGCTCGTTGAGCACGTAGGGCGCGTCGCGGTGGACCTTCGAGAGCGAGCGCACGCCGTAGGGCGAGAGGAACTCCGCCTCGTCGAGCATGCGCCGGAGCAGCGCCTTCATGCGGTGGCCGCGCAGCAGCGACAGGAGCTTGCGGTCCTTCACGCCGCCCTCGGTCCAGCGCGAGACCAGCCGGGCGAGGTGGGGCCGGTTCTCCAGCACCCAGTTCAGGCGCCGGGCGAAGTCCGGCAGGCGCTGCAGCACGGAGGGCTCGATCACCTCCACGGCGAAGAGCGGCACCAGCCCGACCATGGAGCGGACCCGCAGGGGCAGCATCCCGCCGCCGGGGATGTCGACCTCGTCGTAGTAGAACTCGTCGGCCTCGTCCCACAGGCCGAAGCCCTCGCCGCCCATATCGGTCATCGCCTCGGCGATGAGCAGGAAGTGCTCGAAGAACTTCGAGGCGGTACTCTCGTAGACGTCGTTGTGCAGGGCGAGTTCCAGGGCGATGCGCATCATGTTGAGCGCGTACATCGCCATCCAGGCGGTGCCGTCGGCCTGGTGCACCACCCCGAAGCCCGGGGGCGGGCGCGAGCGGTCGAACACCCCGACATTGTCGAGCCCCAGGAAGCCGCCCTGGAAGACGTTGCGCCCCTGCGCATCCTTCCGGTTCACCCACCAGGTGAAGTTGATCAGGAGCTTGTGGAACACGCCCTCCAGGAAGGCGATGTCGCCGCGCCCGCCGCGCCGGTCCCGGTCGATCTCGAACACCCGGTAGGCGGCCCAGGCATGGACCGGCGGGTTGGCGTCGCCGAACTCCCACTCGTAGGCCGGAAGCTGCCCGTTCGGGTGCATGTACCATTCGCGGGTCAGCAGCAGGAGCTGCTTCTTGGCGAAGCCGGGGTCGAGCAGCGCCAGCGGCAGGCAGTGGAAGGCGAGGTCCCAGGCGGCGAACCACGGGTATTCCCAGGTGTCGGGCATCGACAGGACGTCCGCCGCCGCGAGGTGCCGCCACTGGCCGTTGCGGCCGCCATCCCGCCCGCGCGGCGGCGCGGGCTGGAGCGGGTCGCCCGCCAGCCAGCGCCGCGCGTCGTAACAGTAGAGCTGCTTCGACCAGATCAGCCCGGCGGCGGCCTGCCGGAAGATGGCGCGGGCATCCGGGTCCGTGATGCCGTCCTGCAATTCCTCGTAGAACGCGTCCGCCTCGGCCCGCCGCTGCCGGATCGTGGCCCCGTCGCCGTCGACGGCGCGGATGCGCGCGCCCGCCGAGAGCCGCAGCCGGATCCGGGCGCTCGCCCCGGGCTCCAGCCGCAGCGCGTAGTGCAGGCCGAGCTTGGTCCCGGCATCCCGCCGCACCGCCGCGGCGTCGCCCTCGACGATCGCCGCGTGGAGCCCGTCCTTGAATGGGCCGGGGGCATCGGGCTGTCCGCCGTGGCGCCGCAGGTTGGTGTCGTTCTCGCAGAACAGCAGGTCCGGGGCGCCGTCGAAGGCGAGGCGGTACGGCCCCAGCCGCTCGTGGGTGCAGGCCACGCCCCCGTCGGGCGCGCGGGCGATCACCGGGCGCGCCTGCCCGGCCTGCCAGGACCACGTGTTGCGGAACCAGAGAAGCGGGATGACGTGGAGGTCGGCGGCCTCGGGACCGCGGTTGAGCACGGTGATCACCGCGTGGATGTCGTCGGCATCGGCCTTGGCGTATTCCACCGTGACGTCGAAGAACCGGTCGCCCGCGAAGATCCCCGTCTCGTCGATCTCGTATTCGGGCTGGTCGCGGCCGCGCGCCAGATTCTCGCGGACCAGATCCTCGTACGGGAAGGCGCCCTGCGGATAGCGGTAGAGCATCCGGAGATAGGCGTGGCTCGGGACGGCATCGAGGTAGTGGTAGACCTCCTTCACGTCTTCGCCGTGATTGCCCTCCTGGTTGGTCAGGCCGAACAGGCGCTCCTTGAGGATGCGGTCGCGCCCGTTCCACAGGGCCAGCGCCAGGTTGAGGCCGCCGCGCTCGTCGCAGATCCCGGCCAGCCCGTCCTCGCCCCAGCGGTAGGCGCGGGAGCGGGCGTCCTCGTGCGTCAGTGCGCGCCAGGCATCGCCGTCGGCGCTGTAATCCTCCCGGACCGTCCCCCATTGCCGCTCGCTGAGATACGGGCCCCACAGGGACCACGCCCGGTCGCCCCGGCCCTGCTCGGCGATCCGGCGGCGCTCCGCCCAGGCGACGGAGCCGTCCTCGGGCGATTCCATCAGCCGCGTCCCCGGCGAGGGGATCGGGCGGGGCGCGGGCAGGGCGTGTGCAAAGCGGTCATCGGTCTCGCGGGCTGCGACGGCGACGCCGGCCGGATGCATCATCGACGCCACGCCGCGCGGTGCTGGCGGCCGCTCTGGACACGAACCGGAGATCAGGGCCTTGGAGATCTATTTCGCGAGCATATTTGCATGAAGACAAATATCTTAAGGTCATAAAATGCTATTTTCACAATCCATTTACGTATATTCTGCCAGAAATACACGAGACTTTACTCAACAATCATGACTTGACGGCCGGGAGTGCTACCGGAACAATCCGGATCCCGGCCTCCGTGTCGCCGAGTCGCAGATCGGGCCGGGTCAAATCTTGCGCGATAGGTCCAGCCTGCCGCGCCGAGCACCAGGGGGAGACCGATGAGAAGCCTGCGCCTTGCCGCCGTCACCGGCCTTCTGATGCTCTGCGCCGCACAGGCCGAGGAGAAGAGCGGCCCGGTGAAGATCGGGATCGCCGTCGGCATCACCGGACCGTACGCGGCCTTCGGGGCGCAGATCCGGACCGGCGCCGGGCAGGCGATCGCCGACATCAACAAGGCCGGCGGGGTCGGGGGCCGAATCTTCGAGACGGTCGTGGGCGACGACGCCTCGGACCCGAAGCAGGGCGTCTCGGTGGCCAACAAGCTCGCCAGCGAGGGCGTCAAGATGGTCGTGGGCGCCTTCAACTCGGGCGTGTCGATCCCGGCCTCCGACGTCTATCTCGACGCCGGCATCATCCAGGTCACCCCGGCCTCGACGAACGTGAAGTTCACGGAGCGCGGCCTGTGGAACACGTTCCGCACCTGCGGCCGCGACGACCAGCAGGGCGCGGTGGCGGGCGCCTATCTCGCCCAACACTTCAAGGACAAGAAGATCGCCGTGATCCACGACAAGTCGCCCTACGGCAAGGGCTTGGCCGAGGAGACTCTGACGGCTCTGAAGTCGCGGGGCGGCCGGGCGGTGCTGGTCGAGGGCATCAACCCGGGCGAGAAGGATTATTCCGCGCTCGTGTCCAAGCTGAAATCGGCCAATGCCGACGTGGTCTATTACGGCGGCTACCACACGGAGGCCGGGCTGATCCTCCGCCAGATGCGCGACCAGGGCCTCGGGGCGATCCTGGCGGGCGGGGATGGGCTCGCCCCCAAGGAGTTCGTGCAGATCGCCGGGCCGGCGGCCGAGGGCACGCTGATGACCTTCGGGCCGGATGCCCGCAAGAACCCGAACGCCCAGGCCGTGGTGGCGGCCTTCAACGCCCGGTCGATCGATCCCGACGCCTACACGCTCTACGGTTACGCGGCCGTGCAGGTGCTGGCGAAGGCGATGGCCGAGACCGGCTCGAGCGACGGCCGGACGCTCGCCGACTGGCTGCATCGGGGCCAGCCGATCGACACCGTGATCGGCCCGATCGCCTACGACCGGAAGGGCGACATCACCCGGCCCGATTACGTCGTGTACGAATGGAGGAAGGGTCCCGACGGCCGGATCGACTACGCCGGCACCGAACGCACGCGCTGAGCTCCGCCCGGCCCGTCGGGACGCGGCGGCCGCCGAGGCTCTATGCTCCGCCGCCGCGGCGCGCCAGGGAGCCTCCATGTTCGATTTCAGCCAGCTCCGGTGTTTCGCCGCCGTGGCGGAGGAGCTGCATTTCGGCCGTGCCGCCGCCCGGCTGAACATGACGCAGCCGCCCCTGTCGCGGCAGATCCAGGTTCTGGAGCGCATCCTCGACGTGCAGCTCCTGGAACGCACCAGCCGCTCCGTCCGGCTGACGGCGGCCGGGCGCAGCTTCCTGCCCGAGGCGCAGCGCATCCTGCGGCTCGCCGAGACCGCGACCCACGTCACCCGGCAGGTGGCGGCGGGCCGCGCGGGCGTGCTCAAGCTCGGCTTCACCGCCGCCTCGGCCTACGATTTCCTGCCGCGCCTCGTCACCGCGCTCCGGCAGACGCTGCCGGACGTGACGCTCTCCCTGCGCGAGATGGTCAGCAAGGATCAGGTCGAGGAGCTGCTCGCCGGCCGCATCGACGCCGCCCTGGTGCGCCCGCCGGTGACGCATCCCGACCTGATCGCCGTCCGGGCGCTGGCCGAGCCCCTCGTGGCGGCGCTGCCCGCGGGCAATCCCCTGGCGCTGCGCGACCGGCTCACCCCCGGCGATCTCGGCCTGGAACCGCTCATCGCCTACGCGCCGAACGAGGCGCGCTACTTCCACGATCTCGTCCTCGGCCTGTTCACCGAGGCCGGGATCCAGCCGCGGATCGTGCAGCAGCTCACCCAGATCCACTCGATCCTGGCCCTCGTCCGCTCGGCCCTCGGCATCGCCCTCGTGCCGGCGGCGGCCGAGCGCCTGCGCTTCGAGGGCGTCGTGTTCCGGCCCCTCGCGCTGCCCGCGCCGCGGCCGGTCGAGCTTCTGCTGGCCTGGCGGCGCGTGGCGGACGAGCCCCTGATCGCCCAGCTGGTCTCGGTCCTGGCGGATATGCCGTCGCCGTGAATTGCCGGCCGATCGATGCCGGGGCGGCATCGATCGATCCAGACTTTGGCTTTGACTGCGCGGCCGAAGGGTGCGCCTGTTGCGGTGGACGGCGCGCAGACGCCGCGACGCGCCGGCGCTCAGGAGGATTCGCGATGGACAGCCTCACCAACCGCTTCAAGGCGGCGCTTTCCGAGGGACGCCAGCAGATCGGCCTGTGGTGCAGCCTCGCGAGCCCGATCTCCACCGAGGTGGTCGCCGGGGCCGGGTTCGACTGGCTGCTCCTCGACATGGAGCACTCGGCCAACGACCTCCGGGACATCTACGCCCAGCTCCAGGCGATGATGGAGGGCGGCACGCACCCGATGGTGCGGGTGCCGAGCGACGACCCGATCACGATCAAGCGCATCCTCGACGCCGGCGCGCAGTCGCTGATGATCCCCAACATCGACGATGCCGAGCAGGCCGCCCGCGTGGTCGCGGCGACGCGCTACGCGCCCCGCGGCATCCGCGGCTTCTCGCAGGCGCCCCGCGCCGCCCGGTTCGGCCGGATCAAGGATTACCACACCCGCTGCGAGGCCGAGATCTTCGTGGCGGTGCAGGTCGAGTCCCGTCGCGCCCTCGACAATCTCGACGCGATCGCCGCCGTGGAGGGCGTCGACGGCGTGTTCATCGGGCCCGGCGACCTGTCCACCAGCCTCGGCCATCTCGGCCAGCAGGGCCATCCGGAGGTGGTCTCCACCATCGAGGCGGCGGTCGCCCGGATCGTCCAGGCCGGCAAGCAGGCCGGCATCCTGACGCCGAGCGAGGAGCTGGCCCGCCGCTACATCGCCGCCGGGACCCGCTTCACCGCGGTCGGCTCCGATATGGGCCTGCTCGCCCGCGGCTCCGAGGCGCTCGCCGCCCGCTTCCGCGCCTGACCCCGCACCCGGGATCGATACCCATGAACATCGGATTCATCGGCCTCGGCATCATGGGCGCGCCCATGGCGGGTCACCTGATCGGGGCGGGCCACAGCCTGTTCCTCAAGACCCGGCGCAGCGTGCCCGAGGCCCTGCTCGAAGCGGGCGGGACCGCCTGCGCCACCGCCGCCGAGGTGGCGGAGCGGTCCGACACGATCATCCTGATGCTGCCCGACACGCCGGACGTCGAGCAGGTCCTGTTCGGCGCGGGCGGCGTCGTCGAGGGCCTGTCGCCCGGCAAGACCGTGATCGACATGAGCTCGATCGCGCCGCTCGCCACCAAGGATTTCGCCGCGCGGGTCGCCGCGCGGGCTTGCGCCTATCTCGACGCGCCGGTCTCGGGCGGCGAGGTCGGCGCGAAGAACGCCGCGCTGTCGATCATGGTCGGCGGCGAGCCGGACGCCTTCGAGCGCGTCAAGCCCCTGTTCGCCGCGATGGGCAAGACCGTGACCCATGTCGGCCCGGTCGGGTCGGGCCAGGTGGCCAAGGTCGCCAACCAGATCATCGTCGCCCTGACCATCGAGGCGGTGGCCGAAGGGCTGCTCTTCGCCTCGAAGGCGGGCGCCGACCCCGCCAAGGTGCGGCAGGCGATCACCGGCGGCCTCGCGACCTCGCGGATCCTGGAGCTGCACGGCGCGCGGATGATCGAGCGGACCTTCGACCCCGGCTTCCGCATCGGGCTGCACCAGAAGGACCTCAACCTCGCCCTGGACAATGCCCGGACGCTGGGCCTCAGCCTGCCCGCCACGGCGCTGGCCCAGCAGCTGTTCTCGGCCTGCGTGGCGCAGGGCGGCGCGGCCTGGGACCATTCGGCGATGGTGAAGGCGCTCGAGGCCCTGGCGAACCACGCGGTCGGCGACGCCGCCTGACGGCGCCGGATCATTCACACGCTCGAACGGGAGCGCAACGGAGGACCATCCGATGCAGGCCGAGATCGAAGCCCCGACCCGTCCGCACGCCGCCGGCGCGGGGGCCGGCGACGTTCCGCGCACGATCCGCCTGAGCGCCGACGACAACGTCGCGATCGTGGTCAACGCCTTCGGGCTGCCGGCCGGCACGGTCTTTCCGGACGGGCTGGAACTCGTCGAGTTCGTGCCGCAGGGCCACAAGGTCGCCCTCGCCGATATCCCGGAGGGCGGGGAGGTCCGCCGCTACGGCGAGGTGGTGGGCCTCGCCACACAGGCGATCCCGCGGGGCGCCTGGGTCGAGGAATCCCGGGTCACGACGCCGGTCGCACCCGCCCTCGACGCCCTGGAGATGGCCACCCGCGTGCCGGCCCCTCTGCCCCCGCTCGAAGGCTACACCTTCGAGGGCTACCGCAATCCGGACGGGTCGGTCGGCACCAAGAACATCCTGGCGATCTCGATCAGCGTGCAATGCGTCGCCGGCACCCTCGACGTGGCGATCCGGCGGATCAAGCAGGAGCTGCTGCCGCGCTATCCCAACGTCGACGACGTGGTCGGCCTGACCCACGCCTATGGCTGCGGCGTCGCCATCAACGCCCCCGAGGCGGTGGTGCCGATCCGGACGCTCCAGAGCCTCGCGCAGAACCCGAATTTCGGCGGCGAAGTCATGGTCGTCGGCCTCGGCTGCGAGAAGCTGGTCTCGGAGCGGCTGCTGCCCGACAACGGCGCGGCCGGCGACGGGGTGGTGCGGCTGCAGGACGAGCGCCACCGCGGCTTCTCGGCGATGCTCGACAGCATCCTGGCGATGGCCGAGGCGCGCCTGGAGGTACTGAACCGCCGGACCCGCGAGACCTGCCCCGCCTCCGCGCTGGTGGTCGGCCTGCAATGCGGCGGCAGCGACGCCTTCTCGGGCGTCACCGCCAACCCGGCGCTCGGCTTCGCGGCCGATCTGCTGGTCCGCTGCGGCGCCACCGTGATGTTCTCGGAGGTGACCGAGGTCCGCGACGCGATCCACCTCCTGACCCCCCGGGCGAAGAGCCCGGAGGTCGCCGAGGCCCTGATCCGCGAGATGGCGTGGTACGACGCCTACCTCGCCAAGGGCGAGGCCGACCGCCGGGCCAACCCGTCGCCGGGCAACAAGAAGGGGGGCCTCAACAACATCGTCGAGAAGGCTCTGGGCTCGGTCGCGAAGTCCGGCACCAGCGCGATCTCCGGGGTGCTGGCCCCGGGCGAGCGCGTGCGTGAAAAAGGCCTGATCTTCGCCGCGACGCCGGCGAGCGACTTCGTCTGCGGCACGCTGCAGCTTGCCTCGGGGATCACCCTGCAGGTCTTCTCCACCGGCCGCGGCACGCCCTACGGCCTCGCCCAGGCGCCGGTGATCAAGGTCGCCACACGGACCGAGCTCGCCGAGCGCTGGTCCGACCTGATCGACCTCGATGCCGGCCGCATCGCCACCGGCGCGGCCACGATCGAGGAGGTCGGCTGGGAGCTGTTCCACCTGATCCTCGACGTGGCGAGCGGGCGCAAGCGCCCCTGGTCCGACCAGTGGGGTTTGTTCAACGACCTGACGCTGTTCAATCCCGCACCGATCACCTGAACCGGTGTCCGGTCGCGGCTTCGGACGCCGCAGCCCGCGCCGTCCCCGGGCGCGCAGGGACCTGAGCCGCGGCGCCGGAGGCGTGCCCGGCCCCGAAGGGGCACGCCGGAGGCGGGCAATCCGGAACCATCGTCGGTGCAGAGCCTTGCCGCGCCGGCGGGTCTGGATCCCGGGTTCCGCTGCGCGGCCCCGGGATGACGCAGCGGGCTGCGGCCTCGGTCGCGCCTCCGGCCGGCAGGCCCGCACGGCGCCACCGCAGCCCGGAAGCCCGGAAGCCCGGCGCATCACAACCTATGTAAGTACGACTTAAATACGCAGAGTAATCCAAATATATATGTCAGTCGCTTTTATCTATAACTACTTATTATCTTTGCCGATGTAATCCGATTTCCATCGCCGAACTACCACGCGCCCGGTCTCTTATAGCCTCCACGATACCGTCCCTGCACGCCCGCAGGGCCGCCCCGCTCCGGGGCGGCCCTGCGCTGCCGCGCCTCCCATCGCACCCCCATCGGCCCCCATGACCCTGCGCATCGGCACGCGTCTCCAGATGATCACCGCCACGGCCCTGCTCGGCATGGCGCTGCTGATCGGGCTCGCGGCCTGGGACCTGTCCCGGGTGATCGGCGACGCGCGCGCGGCGCAGACCCGCAGCCTGGTCGAGGCGGCGCACGGGGTGCTGGCCTATTTCGAGGGGGAGGAGCGGGCGGGGCGGATGAGCCGCGCGGCCGCCCAGGCGGGGGCCATCGCGGAAATCCGCGGCCTGCACTACGCGGGAAGCGAGTATTTCTGGATCCAGGACATGCATCCGCGCATGGTCCTGCATCCGAAAGCCGCGCTGATCGGCCAGGATATCGGCGGCCTCGCGGATCCGACCGGCAAGCACCTGTTCGTCGACATGGTCGACCAGGTCCGCCGCGACGGCGCGGGCTTCGTCCCCTACATGTGGCCGAAGCCCGGCCTGGATCAGCCCGTGGCCAAGATCTCCTACGTGAAGGGCTTCGCGCCCTGGGGCTGGATCATCGGCACCGGCATCTACGCGGACGACACCGCCGCCCAGGTGCAGCCGGCGCTCCAGCGCCTGCTCGCCGGCGCCGCGCTCGCTGCGCTCCTGATCGCCGGGCTGGCGACGCTGATCGGACGGGGCGTCACCCGGCCGATCCGGGCGCTGACCGACACGATGGACGGCCTCGCGGCGGGCGATCTCGGCCGGGACGTGCCCCGCTCCGCAACCGCGGAAGAGCTGGGCCGGATGGCCGCCGCGGTCCAGGTGTTCAAGGACGGGCTGATCCAGATGAAGGCCCTGGAGGCGGAGACCGCGCAGGCGCGGCTGGCCGCGGACGAGCAGCGCAAGGCCGGGATGCGCGAGATGGCCGACCGGTTCGAG
>Ga0255028_100191_pt1 | contig 13879 bp, 11 predicted proteins | sample DRGLUT_MetaT_FD_178168 | JGI IMG/M metagenome (GOLD analysis project Ga0255028, IMG submission 178168) | Metatranscriptome of freshwater microbial communities from Pennsylvania, United States - DR:GLUT (Metagenome Metatranscriptome) | ecosystem: Environmental > Aquatic > Freshwater > Creek...
CCGATCGATGCCCGCGCGGTGATGCGCGAGGCGATGGTCCGCTCGGCGATCGGCTCGGCGGACCGGGCCGTGGAGCTCGGCCTGCCGCAGAACAAGATCATCCTCTCGGCCAAGGTCTCGGCCGTTCAGGACCTTATTGCCGTCTACCGCGAGGTGGCGCGCCGCTCGGATTACGCGATCCATCTCGGCCTGACCGAGGCCGGCATGGGCTCGAAGGGCCTGGTCGCCGCCTCGGCCGCCATCGGTGTGCTCCTGCAGGAGGGGATCGGCGACACGATCCGCTATTCCCTTACCCCCGAACCCGGCGGCGACCGGAGCGTCGAGGTGAAGGCCAGCCAGGAACTCCTGCAGACGATGGGGTTCCGCACCTTCGTGCCGATGGTGGCGGCCTGCCCGGGCTGCGGCCGCACGACCTCGACGACGTTCCAGGAACTCGCCCGCGACATCCAGAACTGGATCGTCACGTCGATGCCGGAGTGGAAGAAGACCTATCCGGGCGTCGAGGGGCTGAACGTCGCCGTGATGGGCTGCATCGTGAACGGCCCGGGCGAATCGAAGCACGCCGATATCGGTATCTCGCTGCCCGGGACCGGCGAGACCCCGACCGCACCGGTCTTCATCGACGGCAAGAAGGCGATGACGCTGCGCGGCCCGACCCTGGCCAAGGATTTCGAGACGATCGTGATCGACTACATCCAGCGCCGATTCGGCCAGCAGGGCGGGACGCGAACCGCTGCCGAGTGAGGCGCGGGGCGGGTCTCCTTCGACCGGCGGAGGACCAGTCTCCCGCACCGTCATTCAGGGCGCCGCAGGTGAGCCCGGAAACCAGAACCGCTGGTGGTGCAAAGTCTGAGCGCGTCGGCGGCTCCGGATCCCGGGCTCCCCTCCGCGGCCCCGGGATGACGGGGCGGCGGCCAGGTCTGGGCCTGACGCGCCGAATTAATGTTTATAGCCCGGTCCCCGCGCCGAGACCCAGCCCCGCGCTCTTCGCAGATGCACGCGGTTTCCGCCTGCCCGCGACCGTGGTAGCAACGCGCCACGATCCCGTGAAAGGTCGGCCCGGTGGCCGGCCCGCGCGGTTCGGCGGAGTCTTCGCGTTTTCTGCCCGGCCCCGATTGGCCCCTGAGCCGAACCGCGAAGCGCCGGCCACGCCCGAGCTTCCGACATCCGCATGAGCCAAACCTTCGCACCCGGCGTAGCAGCCCAGCCCGCGCCCGCAGCGCCCGACGCCGCGCGCGACCCAGGCCCGGCCTCGAACGGCGCCGACAGCCCGGCGCCGACGCAGGGGCCGGTGCCCTCCGGCTCGCTCGATGCCCCCGAAAAGGCCGAGACGCGCCACGGCCATGCCGGCTTCTGGACGCTGCTGGTCGGCTCCGTCGGGGTCGTCTACGGCGATATCGGCACGAGCCCGCTTTACGCGTTCCGCGAGGCTCTGGTCCCGGCCCGCACCGACGGCATCCTGCTGCCCGAGGAGGTGATCGGCACCGTCTCGCTGATCCTCTGGGCCCTCTTCATGATCGTGACGATCAAGTACGTCACGATCCTGCTGCGCATGGACAACAACGGCGAGGGCGGCATCCTTTCGCTGATGGCGCTGGCCCGCAAGGCGCTCGGCGGCTCGCGCATCGTGTTCATTCTGGGCCTGCTCGGCGCCTCGCTGTTCTACGGCGACGCGGTCATCACCCCGGCGATCTCTGTGCTCTCGGCCGTGGAGGGGCTGAAGCTCGTCACCCCGGCCCTGAACGACTACGTGCTGCCGATCACCGTGACGATCATCGTCGCGCTGTTCCTCGTGCAGAATCGCGGCACCGCCAAGGTCGCGGCCTTCTTCGGGCCAATGACCGTGGTGTGGTTCGTCGCCATGGCGCTCGCGGCCCTGCCGCATATCGGCCTGCACCCGGAGGTGTTCCGAGCGGTCAACCCCTGGTACGCGGTGCATTACCTGCTCGGCCACGGCAGCGGGGCGTTGGTAGCGCTGGGCGCGGTGTTCCTGGCGGTGACCGGCGCCGAAGCCCTGTTCGCCGATCTCGGGCATTTCGGCCGCAAGCCGATCCAGGTCGCCTGGGTCTGCCTCGTCTTCCCGGCCCTCGCCCTCAACTATCTCGGGCAAGCGGCCCTGGTGCTGGAGAAGCCCGACACGGCCGATCCGTTCTTCCAGCTGGTCCCGGTCTGGGGCCTGCTGCCGATGGTGGTGCTGGCCACGCTCGCCACCGTGGTGGCGAGCCAGGCGGTGATTACCGGCGCCTTCTCGCTGTCCCGGCAGGCGATCCAGCTCGGCCTGCTGCCGCGGCTTGAGATCCGCCACACCTCCGAATCGCATGCCGGCCAGATCTACCTGCCGCAGATCAACGGCTTGCTGATGATCGGCGTCGTGCTGCTGGCGGTGCTGTTCAAGACCTCCTCGTCGCTGGCCTCGGCCTACGGCATCGCGGTGACCGGCACGATGCTGCTCACCGCCTCCATGACCTTCCTGGTGATCTGGCGGATGTGGGGCTGGTCACCGGTGGCGGCCGCCGCGGTGATGCTGCCCTTCATCATCCTCGAATTCCTGTTCCTGCTCTCGAACCTGATCAAGGTGGTGGAGGGTGGCTACGTGCCGCTGCTGCTCGCCGGCGGCCTCATCATCCTGATGTGGACCTGGGTGCGCGGGGTCACGATCCTGTTCAACAAGACCCGCAAGACCGACGTGCCGCTCGTGGAGCTGGTGGGCATGCTGGAGAAGAGCCCTCCCCACCACGTCCGCGGCACCGCGGTGTTCCTGACGAGCGACCCCGAGATCGCCCCGGCGGCGCTCCTGCACAACCTCAAGCACAACAAGGTGCTGCACGAGAAGAACGTGATCCTCACCGTCGAGACGGTGGACACGCCGCGGTCCAACGAGGCCGACAAGGTCCGGATCGAGCCGGTGGGCCCGCATTTCTACAAGGTCGTGATGAAGTTCGGCTACATGGAGACGCCGAACATCCCGAAGACGCTGGTGCTGCTGCGCCGCCAGGGCTTCAAGTTCGACATCATGGCGACCTCGTTCTTCCTGTCCCGCCGCTCGATCCGGCCGGCGGCGCATTCGAACATGCCGCTCTGGCAGGACCGGATCTTCATCACGCTCGCCAAGAACGCCAACGACGCGACGGATTTCTTCCAGATCCCGACCGGGCGGGTGGTGGAGGTGGGGACGCAGGTGACGGTATAAAAAATGGATGCGGATTGAGTTGTCACGCTCGAATCAATTCTCAATACTGCAAACCATATCCTCTATTCCTACAGACTATTATTGCCGATTTGAATGGTGAACACTCGTCTGGGAAAGCTGCCGTCCGCGTGCGATCGTGCATAGTCTTTTTTACTGCTTTTCTGACAAAAAGCCTATATCTGCTTGGGCCATTAGGAGGACGTAATGCGGACCGGCCCTGCTATCGACAGTGTCATTGCTGCATGGCGCGCAGAACTGGACCATCTTCAGTACGTCGTCGATAAACTCAGAATTGCGCTACAGATAAAGGAGTACGACCCCAATCAACCCCGCATTCCCGCTCATCAAACTGGCGCGGGGCGAGGGATAAAAGACGGAAACACTCAAGAAATAGATGTTACAAAAACTGATTTAAGCAACAACTCTACGCTGCGTCAAGGCACTAGAAGAATACGCAGACATGAGTCTGCGCGATTTGATTGTTTGCAAATTTACTAGCCTTCGGCCTTGCTATGCACAAGCAATGGCCCGCCCGGTCGCATGCGAGAACGGCCACCCAATCCCTCCATTGAATTTTTAATGGTGAGATCATCATTATTGCAGAGCGATCACTCTCAATCCAAGCTGGCACGGACACTAAGGAGTGCAAGATATCTATAAGCGCTCCGAAATTTTCCGAAGGCATGTGGATCTGCCGCTACACGATCGGGTGGCCAGATGCCGTACGCGATAGTTTTGGCGCCGGCGTGAATTCTGTGCAAGCTATTCATCTAACACTGCAGAAAATCGGCATTGAACTTTACGGCAGCGCTTATCACAAGGCTGGCATCTTAGTGTTCGAGAAGCCGGGCGATGGATACGGCTTTCCTATCCCGAAGAACGGCCGCTATCTCCTGGTTGGCGCGGATAAGACCTTCGAAGGGTGACGCCGGTAACGGTGTGGCGCCAACCGCTGATGTAGATCGACGCCGGGATTATCTACACGGCGCATCGAAGGCGAACCCGGATGCCGATCAACGTCAACAATCCCGAAGCCGACGCACGGACGCGCCGGCTCGCCGCCCTGGCAGCCGTCGGCATCGCCGAGGCGATCGAGCGCAGGCACCGGGGTGAGACGCCGCGGGAGATCGCGGCCCGGTTGCGCGCACAGCATGGGATCACGCTCGGCGACACCGCCCGGGAGCCTCTGTCGCGGGGGATCTACGATGCGATGCGGGAGAGCCCTTGCGCTCCGTGAATACTTGTGGAGACGGCCACGCACCGTCCCCTTTCCCGGAGAGGTGGCGCGAAGCGGGACCTGATCCGGGATCCAGCACGAGAACGCGCCGCGCAAGCGGCCGAAGTTGATCTGGAAGGACGCTGCGCGCTGTCTTGTGCTGGGTCCCGGGTCGCATTCCGCTGACCCGCCATGCGCCCGGGAAAGGGCTCCGCGCTTCATGAACCCATGCGGTGACGGACCCGGACGAAACGCCGTTACGCGATCAACCTCATGTGCGCCGCCGCACGCGCCATGTCCCAGGCGCGGCCGAGGCAGGATGACCAACCCCATCCCTGCGTTGCGCCCGGCCCGAGGACCGACTTAGAATAGTTATTCTTCTGAGCTTGAGCGTTGGCCCGGTCGCGACATGGCACCGGCCGACGTGAGCCGGCTAAGCCGGCATCGGCCCCCGGCCCGGCTCGGACCCGACTGAACGCCGCTCCGGCGCCGCCAGACAGGACGCATCGATGATCAAACTCACCGTGAACGGGGCTGCGCGCAGCTTCGACGGCGACCCCGACATGCCGCTGCTGTGGTACCTGCGGGACGAGCTCGGGCTCACCGGCACCAAGTTCGGCTGCGGCGTCTCGCTCTGCGGAGCCTGCACGATCCATCTCGGCGGCGCGGCGACCCGCGCCTGCATCACCCCGGTCTCGGCGGCCGCCGGCCAGGAGGTCGTCACCATCGAGGGGCTGTCGCCGGACGGCAACCACCCCGTGCAGGTGGCGTGGCGCGACCAGAACGTCGCCCAGTGCGGCTTCTGCCAGTGCGGCCAGATCATGCAGGCGGCGGCCCTCCTGAAGGACACGCCCAAGCCCACCGACCAGGACATCGACGACACGATGAGCGGCAACATCTGCCGCTGCGGCACCTACCCGCGCATCCGCACCGCGATCCATCAGGCCGCCGGCCAGACGGCACCCGCCAGCAAGGGAGAGCGCCTGTGATTCACGACGCCAAGCTCACCGCCGAGCTCGCCGCCGGCACCAAGCCGGCCCTCGACAATGTCAGCCGCCGCGGCATCCTCGGCGGCGCCGGCGCCCTGGTTCTGGCCCTCTCGCTGCGCCCGGCCCGGGCCGACGAGACCCAGACCGAGGAGCAGAAGCAGCAGAAATTCGGCGCCGACGGCATGCCGCGTGGCTGGCGCGACGACCCGAAGGTCTTCGTCGCCATCGCGCCGGACGGCACCGTCACGGTGACCAACCACCGCTCCGACATGGGCCAGGGCATCCGCACCTCGGTGGCCTTCACGGTCGCCGACGAACTGGAGGCCGACTGGTCGAAGGTGAAGGTGGTCCAGGCCTGGGGCGACGAGACCCGCTTCGGCAACCAGGACACCGACGGCTCGCGCTCGACCCGCCACTTCTTCCAGCACTTCCGCCACGCGGGCGCCGCCGCGCGGCTGATGCTGATCCAGGCTGCTGCCAAGCAGTGGGGCGTGCCGGCCACGGAGGTGACGGCCGTCAACCACACGCTGACGCACGCCAAGTCGGGCCGGACCCTCGGCTACGGCGCGGTGGCCCAGGCGGCGGCCGAGCTGCCCGTCCCCACCGACGTGAAGCTGAAGGACCCGAAGGACTTCCGCTACATCGGCACCGGCAAGGTCGGGCTGATCGACAATTTCGACATCACCACCGGCAAGGCGATCTACGGCCTCGACACCAAGCTCGACGGGATGCTGTACGCGGTGGTCGCCCGCCCGGCCGTCTACGGCGGCAAGGTGAAGTCCTTCGACGACGCCGAGGCCAAGAAGGTCCCGGGCGTCGTGAAGATCTTCAAGATCGACGGCGGCGAGATCCCGTCCGAGTTCATGCCGCTCGGCGGCGTGGCGGTGGTCGCCAAGAATACCTGGGCGGCCCTGAAGGCGCGCGACGCGCTCAAGATCACCTGGGATGACGGCCCGAACGCCGGCTACGACACCGACGCGTTCCGCAAGGAGCTGGAGGCCGCAGCCCGCAAGCCCGGCAAGGTCGTGCGGACGCAGGGCGACGTCGACGGCGCCCTGGCCAAGGCCAAGACCAAAGTCCAGGCCGAGTACTTCGTGCCCCACCTCGCCCAGGCGCCGATGGAGCCCCCGGCGGCCGTGGCCCGCGTGAAGGACGGGTATTGCGAGGCCTGGGCCTGCGTCCAGGGTCCGCAGGCGGCCAACGACCGGCTGATGAAGGCGCTCAATCTGCCCGACGACAAGGTCAAGGTGAACGTCACGCTGCTCGGCGGCGGGTTCGGGCGAAAGTCCAAGCCCGACTACGTGGTCGAGGCGGCGCTGTGCTCCCAGGCGGTCGGCGGCGCGCCGGTGAAGCTCGCCTGGACCCGCGAGGACGACCTGCACCACGGCTTCTACCACACCATCTCGGTGGAGCACCTGGAGGCCGGCCTCGACGAGAAGGGCATGCCGGTGGCGTGGCTGCACCGCTCGGTGGCGCCGACGATCGGCTCGATCTTCGCGCCCGACCCGAAGCACGAGCTGCCGTTCGAACTCGGGATGGGGCTGGTCAACACGCCGCTCAACATCCCGAACATGCGGCTGGAGAACCCCGAGGCCGCCGCCCATGTCCGCGTCGGCTGGTTCCGCTCGGTGTCGAACATCCCGCACGCCTTCGCGATCCAGTCCTTCGTGTCGGAGCTGGCGCACGCCGCCGGCCGCGAGCCGAAGGAGTACCTGCTCGAGCTCATCGGCCCCGATCGCAAGATCGACCCGACCGAGATCGGCGACGTCTGGAATTACGGTGAGGACCCGAAGCGCTACCCGATCGAGACCGGCCGCCTGCGCGGCGTGATCGAGGCGGCCGCCAAGGGCGCGGGCTGGGGTCGCGAGATGCCCAAGGGCACCGGCCTCGGCGTCGCCGGCCACTACAGCTTCGTCACCTACACGGCGGTGGCGGCCGAGGTGGAGGTCGACGACAAGGGTCAGGTGAAGGTGAAGGCGATCGACATCGCGGTCGATTGCGGGCCGCAGGTCAACCCGGAGCGCATCCGTTCGCAGATGGAGGGCGCGGTGGTCATGGGGATGGGGCTCGCCCTCACCTCCGAGATCACCTTCAAGCAGGGTCGGGCGGTGCAGAACAACTTCGACGGCTACGAGGTCCTCCGGATCGACGCCGCTCCGAAAATGGTCCGTGTGCACCTCGTGCCAAGCGGCAACTGGGACGGGCCGCTCGGCGGCGTCGGCGAGCCCGGCGTGCCGCCGGTGGCGCCGGCGATCGCCAACGCGATCTTCGCGGCCACCGGTCGCCGGGTCCGGCAATTGCCCATCCGCGATCAGCTGAGCGCCTGAACCGTCACCCGTCGCGAGACGTTGGGGCCGCGGGGGAACCCGCGGCCCCAAGTTTTTGGAAAGTACCCGATCCGATGATGCGTCCCGCCCTGACAGCCTGCCTGATCCTGACGGCGGCCCCCGCCCTCGCCTCACCGTGCGGCGACCGGATCGACAGCGTCTCGAAGCGCGTCCAGTCCGAGCTGACCCAATCGATCTCCGCCAATACCAGCGGCCAGGGCAACGCCGCCAAGCGCGGTGGCGAAGGCCTGACCGGCACGGAGGGGCAGCGGGCGAACGAATCTCCGGAGGCGCCGCCCGAGAAGTCGGCCCAGGCCGGCCAGGGGGCGGATGCCGCCCAGCAGGCGAAGGTCGCCCTGGAGGAGGCCCGCACGGCGGACTCGAAGGGCGACGCGCAGGGCTGCGAGGCGGCGCTCACCCGTTCCGAGCAGCAGCTGAAGAAGGCGCCATGAGGTCTCGGTAGCCGACCGGGTTTTTCCCTGCGGTAAGGGGCGTAGGCCCGATTTCTCGAGAGAGCCTGCACATCCGCACGTACCTGTTGGAGGAAGCGCGCGGTCGGCAACGTATCCCTCACCCCTCTGCGGGGGAGGGAAGGCGCGTGGCATATCTCCACCGTCTTCTTCGTGAGAGCTAGGACCAGAGCAGTCTCGCCTGCCGCGCAGAAAGTTCGGACACCGCGTCCAAGCCACGTCCACCGAGACGACCCGCGCGGTGGTGACGCTCTCGGACGCCGCGGCGGATCCCTGCCGAACCCGACCGCATCTTCGGCCTCGGCGCTCTCGGAAGGCCCGGCCCTGCGGCCGTCGCGCGTCCGGCAGGCCAGGTTTCGACGTCCTGCGAAACCGGCCTTTCGGGGGGGGCCACCGCATGGCCCCGCCCGTCGCGCCGACGCGCCATGGATCATCCCGGCTGCGCGTCGGCGAAGTGTCGGTCGGGCGCGAAGCACGGCCCCGGTGAGGACAGCTCGGCTCCGGCGGCGGTGGCCCGCTCATCTCGGAGGCGGCCCGTCCTCCGGCCTCATCCCAGGGCCGGCGGCGGGGCAGCCGGGGACGGCGGCGGCCGCCCCGGAGGGAGGCTCAGGCGGCCGCGGCGGCGAGCGCGTGCGGGTTGCCGTTCAGGCCGGCGCAGAGATCGTCGATCTCGGCCAGGTCCAGCGCATCGCCGGCCCGGCCGGCGATGGTGTCGATCAGGTGATCCTGACGGGGGTCGAACGGATGCCCCTGCATCCGGTAGAACTGGTAATAGCGCAAAGCCGCCAGGACGGTGTCACGCTCGCGGTCGGTTACGGTGAAGTGCTGCATGGGTCGTAGCTTCCCCTTGTGGCTTCAACGAACGCTCGGGAGGGCCGCGACGCCGAGCCCAAGCTTGGCCATTGTAACCGGTGGGCAACTGTCCGAACAGTTCTTGACAGCTCGCACGGACGTGATTCGCAGGCGCCAGGGCCTTGCGGCGCGCCCGCAGCAGCCGATCCCTGGATCAAAAACCCAGTCTTCCCAGGCGCTTGCCGGCGTTTGGCTCGTTACAGACCAAGATCGGCCAGATAGCGCGGCAGCGCCTCGCTCGCCGGTCCGTAGCGCGCCGCGTCGAAGGCATCGGCGTTGTCCGACGGCTCCAAGTTGATTTCGCAGGTCGGGATGCCGAGGGCCCGGGCCTGCCGCACGTAACCTGCGGCCGGGTAGACCGCCCCCGACGTGCCCACCGCCACGAAAAGGTCGGCCTCGGCCAGCGCCGCCTCGATCGCGTCGAGGTGCATCGGCATCTCGCCGAACCAAACCACGTCCGGCCGCATCCGGCCCGGCGTGCCGCAGGCGGGGCAGCTGTCCGCCCGGGTCAGGTCGGTGCGCCACGGGGTGACCACACCGCAGGCGCAGCAGCGGGCCTTGAGCAGCTCGCCGTGCATATGGGTGACGGCGCGCGAGCCCGACCGCTCGTGCAGGTCGTCGACGTTCTGCGTGCACAGGAACAGCCGCCCGCCCTGCGCGGCGAGCCGGGCCTCGGCGCGCGCCAAGGCGACGTGGGCGGCGTTCGGCTCGGCCGCGACCACGCCGCGACGGCGATGGTCGTAGAAGTCGAGCACCGTACCGGGGTCGGCCGCGTAGGCCTCCGGGGTGGCGAGCTTCATCGGGTCGAACCGCGCCCAGATCCCGCCGCGGTCCCGGAACGTGCCGAGCCCGCTCTCGGCCGAGACGCCGGCCCCGGTCAGCACGAAGAGGGTCTTGGGACGTCCCGTCATAGGCTGCTCCTGCGCGCCGGAATTTGGCCGGATATGTCCGCTGGTTGGCGGCGCGGTTTCTTTTCCGCCACGTCTGGCCGGTGGATGCTGCGGCTCGCTTCACCGAGCGGGAGACACGAAATGTCCGATGTTGCGCTGCTGATCATCGATGTCCAGGAATCCTTCCGGCACCGCTCCTTCTGGAACGACGCCGATGTCCCGCCCTTCACCGAGCGCCTGCAGGCGCTCATCGACGGCGCCGCCGCGCGGCAGATCCCGATCCTGCAGGTCTTCCACACGGCCGAGAGCGGCCCGTTCTCCCGCGCCTCCGGCCATGTCCGCACCCTCGAGCCGGTCGTGATCGCGCCGACGGCCACCTTCCACAAGCGCCGGCACAGCGCCCTGGTCGAGACCGGCCTGTCGGACTGGCTGACGCGGCACGGCATCCGCCGGCTGATCGTGTCGGGCATCCGGACCGAGCAGTGCTGCGAGACCACGGCCCGCCACGCCTCCGACAGCGGATGGCAGGTCGACTACGTGACGGAGGCCACCCTGACCTTCGCGATGACCCATCCGGACGGCCGCCGCTTCAGCGCAGACGACATCAAGGCCCGCACCGAGCTCGTTCTGACCGACCGGTTCGCCCGGATCGCCTCGGTGGACCAGGCGCTGGCCGGCCCGGACCTGCCGGTCGCCGCATGAGCGAGGCAGGGCGGCGCATCGCGGTCCTCGTGGTCCTGCCGCCGCGCGCGCTGCTGCTCGACCTCGCCGGCCCGCTGGAGGTGCTGCGGATCGCCGGCACCGTCCAGGACCGCGTCGGCTTCGCGGTGGCCTACGCGGCACCGCGGGGGCTCACCCGCTGCTCGATCGGGCTCGACCTGGGTGGTGCCGGGCCGCTGCCGGAGACGGTGGCCGACGGGACGGTCGTGCTCCTTCCGGGCTCCGCGACGGGGGTGCTCGGCGGCGCGCCGGACTGGGCGGAGGATGCAACCGCCGAAGCCGAGATCGTCGCGTGGCTGCGCGGTGTGATCCGGCCGGGCCATAGCGTGGTGACCGTGTGTGAGGGCGCCCTGCTGGCGGCGCGGGCCGGGCTCCTCGACGGCTACGCCTGCACCACCCACCATGCCAGCTGCGACCGCCTGCGGACGGCGGCGCCCCGCGCCCAGGTCCGGGAGAACCGGCTGTTCGTGCAGGACCGCGACCGGCTCAGCAGCGCCGGAGTCACCGCCGGCATCGACTTGATGCTGCACCTCGTGGCCGAATGGGCCGGTCCGGCGACGGCGGTCGCCGTGGCCCGGACGCTCGTCGTGTATATGCGGCGCGGTCCCGACGATCCCCAGCTCTCGCCCTGGCTCGAAGGGCGCAGCCACCTGCATCCGGTGGTGCACCGGGCCCAGGATGCGATCACCGCCAATCCCGCCCGGGACTGGTCGCCGGCGCTCCTCGGCCGGGTCGCGGGGGCGAGCCCGCGCAACCTCGCGCGGCTGTTCCGGCTCCACGCCGGCATGACGGTGACGGATGCGGTCAACCGGTCCCGCGTCGCGCTAGCCCGGGACCTGATCGCGCAGAGCGATCTCGGCCTGGAGCAGGTCGCCGAGCGGGCCGGCTTCGGCTCCGCCCGGCACATGCGCCGCGTCTGGCGCCAGTTTCACGCGGCGGCACCGTCCGGACTCCGCGCTGCGGCGGCGCGCTAGATTCCGTCGCAGGCCTATGACCTCCTTCCCGTAGCGCGAATCGGCGCGGACCATGCATCCGTCCCCCGAGACGCGCCCGGCAGCGCGGAGGAATGAGCGGCATGCCCCAATTCGATCTCGCGATCCGCGGCGGCACCGTGGTCACGGCGGGCGACACCGTGCGAGCCGATATCGGCGTGCGCGGCGGCCGGATCGTCGCGGTGGCGGAGGGCATCGCCGACGCCGCCCGGGTGATCGACGCCTCCGGCCTGCTGGTCCTGCCCGGCGGCATCGACAGCCACGTCCACATCGCCCAGGATTCCGGCCCCGGCATCGTCATGGCCGACGACTTCGCCAGCGCCACCCGGGCGGCGGCGGCCGGCGGCAACACCTGCGTGATGCCCTTCGCGCTCCAGCCCCGGGGCGCGTCGCTGCGCGGGGCGGTCGACGCCTATCGGGCCAAGGCCGAGGGCCAGTGCCACGTCGACGTGGCGATCCACATGATCATCTCGGACCCGACCGAGGCGGTGCTCGGCCAAGAGCTGCCGGCTTTGGTCGCCGACGGCTATACCTCGTTCAAGGTCTTCATGACCTACGACGACCTCGTGTTGAACGACCGCCAGCTCCTCGACGTGTTCCACGTCGCGCGGCGGCAGGGCGCCCGGGTCATGGTCCACGCCGAGGGCTACGACGCGATCCGCTACCTCAGCGAGCGACTGGAGCGGGCGGGCGAGACCAGACCCTACGGCCACGCCCTGTCGCGGCCCGAGGTGGTCGAACGGGAGGCGGCCCACCGGGCGATCAGCCACGCCGAGCTGATCGACCTGCCGATCGTGATCGTCCACGTCTCGGGCCGCGAGGCCACCGAGCAGATCGCCTGGGGGCAGGCGCGGGGCCTGAAGATCCGGGCCGAGACCTGCCCGCAATACCTGACGCTGACGGCCGAGGACATGAAGGGGCTCGGCCAGGACGACCCCATGGCGGGGTCGAAATACGTCTGCTCGCCGCCGACGCGGGACGTCGAGAGCCAGGAGGCGGTCTGGTCGGGGATCCGGCGCGGGATCTTCGACGTGGTCTCGTCCGACCATTGCCCGTCCCGTTACGACGACCCGCAGGGCAAGCTGAACCCGCGCGGAAAAACCTCCTTCCGCTGGATCCCGAACGGCATCCCCGGCATCGAGACGCGGCTGCCGGTGTTCTTCTCCGAGGGCGTCTCGAAGGGGCGGATCAGCCTCAACCAGTTCGCCGCGCTGACCGCCACGAACCACGCGAAGCTGTACGGGCTGTATCCGCGCAAGGGCTCGATCGCCCCGGGCTTCGACGCCGACCTGACCCTGTGGGATCCGAACAGGCGCGAGACCATCCGCCAGGAGATCCTCCACCACGGCTCCGACTACACGCCCTGGGAAGGCTTCAACGTCACCGGCTGGCCGGTGATGACCATCGCGGGGGGCGAGGTGATCGCCGAGGATGGGAAGGTCTTGTCCGAGCCGGGCCGCGGGCGGGTGCTCGACCGGGCGGTCGATCCGGCCGAGCGGCGGGGCGCCTGACGGCCGCGCTGGCCCGCCGCTTGCCTGATCCCCGGGGGGAGCCTCACATGGATGTCGAGCTGATCGGCCTGACCAAGCGCTACGGCGCGGCCATTGCGGTCGACGGCATCGACCTGAAGGTGCCGTCCGGAGCCTATTGCTGCCTGCTCGGCCCCTCCGGCTGCGGCAAGACCACGACGCTCCGGATGATCGGCGGCCACGAGCGGGCCAGCGCGGGCGACGTGGTGATCGGTCCGAAGGCGGTGGGCGACGCGGCCCCGGTCGAGCGCGGCACCGCCATGATGTTCCAGAGCTACGCGCTGTTCCCGCATCTCGACGCGCGCGACAACGTCGCCTTCAGCCTCAAGATGCGCGGGATCGGCAAGGCGGAGCGCCGCACCAAGGCGATGGCCATGCTCGACCTCGTGCAGATGGGACACCTCGCCGGGCGCCTGCCGGCCCAGCTCTCGGGCGGCCAGCAGCAGCGCGTGGCCCTCGCCCGCGCCCTCGTCACCGGCCCGAAGGTGCTGCTGCTCGACGAGCCGCTCTCCGCCCTCGACCCGTTCCTGCGGGTGCGGATGCGGGTCGAGCTGAAGCGGATCCAGACCGAGCTGGGGCTCACCTTCATCCACGTCACCCACAGCCAGGAGGAGGCGATGGCGCTCTCCGACCTCGTGGTGGTGATGAATGCCGGCCGGATCGAGCAGGCCGCCGACCCGCGCACCGTGTTCGAGCGCCCGGCC
>Ga0255028_100192_pt1 | contig 13748 bp, 21 predicted proteins | sample DRGLUT_MetaT_FD_178168 | JGI IMG/M metagenome (GOLD analysis project Ga0255028, IMG submission 178168) | Metatranscriptome of freshwater microbial communities from Pennsylvania, United States - DR:GLUT (Metagenome Metatranscriptome) | ecosystem: Environmental > Aquatic > Freshwater > Creek...
CTTGCTGTCGCGGTAGGTCTCGCCGCGCTGGCCCTTCATGTAGACGTCGTAGAGCCAGTTGTAGGCCTTGGGCGTCCCGATGATGATCGCCTCACCGCGGGTCGAGGTCAGCGTCGGGTAGAGGACCTTGAACCAGGTGTCGGGCTCGATGTCCTGGGCCTCGTCGACGATCACCAGGTTCAGCGCGACGCCGCGCAGGCTGTCCGGCTTGTCCGCGCCCTTCAGCTCGATGCGCGAGCCGTTGCGCAGCCGGACGGTCATCCGGGTCTCGTTGATCGAGCGGATCCACTTCTTCGGGATGGAGTCCTTCAGCTCGTCCCAGAGGATCGAGCGGGCCATCCCGTAGGTCGGCGCCACATACCAGATGAGCTGCTTGGTCTTGGCCGCGGCCGCCCGCACCGCGAGGATGCGCGCGAGCTGGGTCTTGCCCCAGCGCCGGCCGGCGACGACCACGCGCACGCGGCGCGGGTCCTTGAACACGGTCGACTGGCCGCGGTGGAGCGTGAACTCGTGGGCTGCCGGCGCGCCCAGGCCCGGCAGCAGGGCGGCGCTAGTCATCCTCGCCGTCCTCGATCACCTCTTCCTCGCCGAGCGCGGCGATGGCCGCGTCATCGGTCTCGTCCAGGATCTCGGCGTCGTCGGCCTCCTGGGCGTCCCGGCGCGCCTTGATCTCGGCCTCGGTCAGATCGCGGATCACGAGCTGCGGCAGCTCGCGGTCGTCCACCTCGTCGTGGGCATCGAGCAGGGTGAAGCGCTCGTCGCGGGCGGCCACGACGATCTTCATGGCGCGCTCCAGCGCCTTCAGGTTCTTGTCCTCGGTCGAGAACGGCCGGTCTTCCTGCTTGGCCTTGGCGATCAGCGCCATGGCCTGCCGGGCGAGGATCTCGGTCCACTGGAGATGCTCGGTCTTGGTCTTCTCGATCTTCTGCTTGCGCTCGGCCGTGAGCTCCTCGGCCGTCTTCTCGGCCGCCTTCACGGTGGCGTTGGTGTTGGCCTTGGCGACCTCATGGGCGCGCGAGCCCCGGCGGATGCCGGCGCGCTTGATGAGCTTGGCCAGCGTGTCGGGCTTGATCTTGAACCGGGCGCAGATCTCGGTGGCGTCCGCGGTGCCGAGCTCCCACAGGTCCTTGATCTGGGCCCACTCGGCAGGGGTCAGGCGACGGCCGGCGTCGCCCGCATCCTCGTCGTCGAGGGCGGCGTCGTCTCCCGGAACCTGATCCTCACCAGTCAGCACTTACTTACTCCGTCGGGCATGGCTCGGGCGTCCCGGTGCCATCGGCCTGTATGTATTATATAGATACTTCTCTAGTAGTTATATACATTCAGGCCGATGGCACCGGATCCAAGTCCATCGACGCCCCGGAATTGGATCGGAGCATCTGGTAGGCGAGAAGCGTCGGGGCGATGGTCAGCTTCCGGCGCTCTCCGTATTTCCGGGCGATCAGGCCGTGCCGGTCCAGGTAGCGCAGCGAATACTGGAGCGCCTGATCCGTGATGCCGGCCCCGTAGGACAGGCACGCCTTCAGCTCGTGAAACCCGATGTCCCGGCCGCCGTCGGCTGCCGCGAACACCAGGTTCATGATCTCGTGCTGCTTGTCGGTGCCGGCGAAGGTCTCAGCCATCGACCGGCTCCTTGAGCGGCTCGTTCACGCCCTGCCAGTCGAATGCGGACAGAGGGAGGCGCTCCGGCAGCGCCCGGCCCCGATCGGGGTTCTTCCAGACGCCATACATCGGCGAGGCGAGCGTGATCTGCTGGAGGCTCTTGATGACCTGGCGCGCCTCCATGGCGTCGACCCGGCCCTGCCCCTTGTCGCGGTTGTTGCCGGTCTTCTCCAGCGCCGAGTGCCGGTAGTAGAAGTCCCGGCAGGCCTGGAGCAGGCTCTCGCGCTCGGCCGCGGGCTTGCCCTCGAGCTCGGCCAGGATCGCCTCGTAGTCCGACGGCGAGGCCGCGAAGTGGCCCCGGAAGAACTTGAGCCCGGCATCGAACTTGTTGGCGTTCATGGGCTTCACGAACCGGAAGCCGGCCTTCTGCCCGAAGTGGTTGAACTTGGACATGGAGCTCTGGATCTCCATGATCGGCGCGCCCTCGAGCCGCGAGGCCAGGTTCATCATCCGGTAGCCGGCGCCGATGCCGCGATACATCGTGTCCACGACGAAGCGCGAGATCACCCGCATGTTGCGGTTCACCCAGACGTAGCGGTCGGTGTTGGTGAGCTTGGTCTCGGACCCGCCCGGCTTCAGCTTCGGGAAGGCGATGTGCCGTTCCTTCAGCAGCCCCTTCGGGTTGGCCGTGACCAGGACGCCGATGGTCTCGCCGGCGAGCGTCAGCTTCCAGAAGCGGGGCCCGATCGGCAGGTTCTCGGCCTTGTAGTGCAGGTCGTGCAGGAGCTCCCAGTCCGCCTTGGTGCCGCGCTCCACGATCATCTCGTCGATGAGCGAGAAACGGGGCGCAGGGGCGCGCTCGCGCTCGATCAGTGTCTCGGGCGCTTGATACGCGCGGATGCAGCCAGGGAGCTCCCCAGCGCGACCGGGCGCGTGTTCCTGCACAGGGGCACGCATCAGTGCGAGCCCAGCGACTGCGCGATGAGCAGCGCGACGATGATCGCCGCCCCGAGCGAGAAGCCCAGGATCGCCTCGTAGGGGCTGCGTGGGATCACTGGGCGTCCCCGTCGCGCGGGTAGGTCCAGCGGCTGACCATCGGGCAGGAGACGCCGTGACGGCCGCTCGACAGCGTGTCGGCGACGATCTTGGGCAGCTCGTGGGCGTGCAGGTCCTCGAGCACGATCGAGCCGAGCTTGGCGCCGAGCAGCGCGGCCCGGGCCGACGCCTTGATGACCAGGTGGTCGAGGCTGGTCTCGACGACCCGGCAGCCCTGGAGCTCCACGGCCGAATGCGGCCCGGTCGGGCGGATGATGAGGTGGGTGACGCTCATGGTGCGGCCTTCTCGATGTCGACCCGCTCGCGGAAGCGCTTGGTCAGGGTGAGGGAGGGGGCGAGTTCGGCCGTCAGGTCGGTGTGGGTCGTGGCGACCATCAGCGTCCGGCCCTGCCGGCGCGCGACCTTCTGGATGTTGAAGGCGACGACCTTGGCCGTGACCCGGTCGAGCACGGCGCCGAACTCGTCGGCGATCCACACGTCGGCGCCGCTCTCGAGGACCTTGGCGAGCTTCAGCCGGTAGCGCTGGCCGTCGGAGAGCTCCGAGGGCTTGCGGATGTAGATCCAGGCGTCCGAGATGCCGGCGAGCGCCAGCAGGTGGGTCGCCTCGGTCATCGACGCGCCGACCTGCTCGATGACCGGGCGGTCGTCGAGGACGATCTCGTTGAGGTCGGCGACCTTGAGGCCACCGGCGCGCATCTGGGCGGCGAGCTCCTTCAGGAGCAGCGACTTGCCCGAGCCCGACTGCCCGGTGATGTAGACGACGTCGCCCGGGCGAACCTCGACCTCGAGCCCGTCGTAGATGACGAACTCCTTGTCGGAGAGGCCCAGGCCGAAGCCCTCGGCGACCTCGAGCACGCGCGGCGTCCGCTCCACCGAGGAGGTGAAGCTCTTGGAGATCCGGTAGACGCTCACAGGAGGTCCTCCGGGCCGTCCATCAGGACGACGTCGTTCTTCTCCTGCATGTTCTCCAGGCCGAACTCGGCGACGTCCTGGAGCGCCTGGTTGAGCATCACGGCGCCGCCCGAGAACAGCAGCGCGGCCTCGTGGTCGCTACGGCCCGGCGGCAGGATGACGTGCTGCTCGATGCGCTTCTCGCCGACGTTCCAGCCGATCAGGCAGAGCCCGTGCAGACGGCCGGCGCGGTAGTCCTCGAGCAGCTCCTCGAGGGTCTCGATCGCCTGCTTGTCGCGCTTCGGCGGCCGGGCGCGCTTCGGCGCGGGCTCGGGTGCCGGCTCGTAGGGCTTGCGCGAGAAGATGTGGAACACCTTCGGGGTGTTCGGGTCGGCCGCGGCCGCCTCGTCGGCTGCCGCCTTTAGGCGCTTGCGGAGTTCGTCGAGGGCGTCGCTCATGGGCGTGTCAGTCCTGACTTAACTCAGATGCCAAACTCGGTGAGGAAGCCCATGAAGGCCTCTGCACCCTTCTTGCCGGTCTCCAGCTCGATGCGCGCCATGAAGGCCTTCACACGCCGGCCGTCGGCGACCGAGACCTTACTGAACCCGAACACCTCGGCGAGCCGAGCCGGCGCCTCGTCGATTGCGGCCGCCTTGGCGTCGTTCTCGGTCTTCTGCTCCTCGACGGCCTCGCCGATGTCCTCGACGAAGGCCTCGTCCAGCATCTCGCCCGGATCCTCGACCAGGAAGTCGAGCTCCTTCTCGTCGAAGCCCAGGTTCTCCATGTCGATGCCGCCGCTCTCGGCGAGCGCGGACAGGCCCTGGCGCAGCAGGTCGGTGTCGTAGTCCTGGTTCGAGACCTGGTTGTCGGAGAGCCGCAGCGCATCGGCCTCGGCGTCGGACAGCCCGTGCAGCACGACCACCGGGACGGTCTTCATGCCCAGGTGCAGCGCAGCCAGGCGCCGGCCGTGGCCGTTGATGACCTCCTTGGTCTCGCCGCGCACGACGATCGGCGCCGTCCAGTGCCCGCGGGCCCGGATCACGCCGGCGAGCTTCCGGGTGCTCTCGGGCGTGTGCTTCTTGGCGTTCTTGGCGTAGGGGACCAGGTCCTCGACCGGCCAGTGCTCGACGACCAGGTCGGCCGGTTGGGTCTTAGCCGTCGTCACGGGACCATTCCTTCAGCATGCCGAGGAGGGTCGCCTCCGAGGGCTCCTCGTCGTCGATCTTGGGGTCGAAATTCTCCCCGGCCTTGCAGCCGAGGCAGGCCCGCACGAGCCGCGTCGGGTCGAAGTGGACGCACTCCTCGCACTCCGAGAAGCGCTGCTCGATGCGGATGCCGGTCACAGCGGCTCTCCGAAGCCGTCAGCCTCGGGGATCTCCGTCTCCTCCTCGGTGCCGGGCACTGGGGGCGCTGCGGCACCGAGGAGGAGGAAGCAGAGCGCGTCGCCCGCGTTCATGAGGGCGGTGCCGGTCTCGAACCCCTGCCGCTTCGCGGTCCGGGTAATGAGGTCGGTCAGGCGCTCCGCGTCGGCCAGCGGCACCTGGAAGCGCATCATCGCGTGCGTCTTCGGTGCCGCGGCGACCGGGTGATCGTCTTCCGGCGCGGTCTCGGACTCGGTTTCGTCTAAATCCAAGTCCTCCAGCGCTATAGTCGAAGACGAGAAGATCGACGTGATCTCCTGGTCTGTGAACGGCATGGTCTCCTGGAAGCCTTCGACATCGTCCAAGCTCCGCAGCAGTGCAGCCAGCTCGCTCGCGTCGTCCTCGCCGTATCGGGCGTTGTCGATGAGGCCGATCTTCTTGGCCTCGTCGTCGCTGATGCGGCCGAAGTTGAGCACCGGCACGGTGGCCAGGCCCAGATCACTCGCGCAGCGCCAGCGGTGCTCGCCGCCGAGGATCTCGAAACCGGCGTCGGTCTCGCGCACCAGGATGGGGCGCACGATGCCGCGCTCGCGGATCGAGGCGACGAGCTTGCCCTCGTTGTCCGGCGCGACGTGGTTGGAGTTCCACGGGTTGGGCCGGAGCTCGGTAGGCGAGACCTGGAGCGAGTTGGGTTGCATGGGAGGATGTGGTAAGTCAGTGCTGACTGACTTGTCAATGCCAACGAGGGGAAAAAGTAAGCCGTGACTGATCTCGTCCAGATGGCCGTGGGCGTCGTGAACGCCCAGCTCGTGAACCCCTCGAAGGCCGTGAAGGCGCTCGCCCACAAGACGCTGTCCTACGTGGTCGAGGGTGCCGAGTTCTCGGGCGCCGGCAACGGCCAGTGGAACGGGCGCTCGTCGTTCTTCTCGAACCTGCGCGGCACCTTCCCCGCGGGCTTCGCGCACCTGCTGCACGCCGAGCTCGTCCGGGCCGGCCACCGCGTCCACGTCGTGAAGAAGCCGCTGCCCGAGCCGCTCGGGCCCGAGGATCCGCAGGTCGACGCCTTCGGCAACGACAACCCCGACTACGACTACCAGATGCGCACGATCCGGCAGCTCCTGCGCCACGGGCGCGGGATCGCCCAGATCGCCACCGGCGGCGGCAAGTCGAAGATCGCCAAGCTCGCGGTCGCCCGCATCCGCCGGCCCACGCTGTTCATCACCACCCGCGGCGTGCTCATGCACCAGATGGCCGACGGCTTCCGGGACGCCGGCTTCAAGGTCGGGCTGATCGGCGACGGCGAGTGGAGCCCGGTCCGGGGCGTGAACTGCGCGATGGTGCAGACGCTGGTCGCCCGGCTCGAGGAGACCGACGTCTCGAAGGAGCTCATCAAGGGCGTCGAGCGCCGCGCGGCCGCCGAGGAGAAGGCCCGGGCCCAGCTCAAGGCGCGGATGAAGCGCGACGGCGCCAAGCCCCGGGAGATCAGCATCGCGCTCGACAAGCTGGAGAACCAGCAGATCGACGCGCGGCCCAGCGACGAGGAGATGGCGAAGGAGGCTTCGGCTCGGGCGATCCAGCAGATGACGCTGCGGGCCCGCACCATCAAGTTCCTCGAGATGATCGAGCTGGTGATCGGCGAGGAGGCGCACGAGGTCGGCGGCACCAGCTACTTCGAGATCCTGCGCCACTGCCGCAACGCCCGCTACCGGCTCGCGCTGACCGCGACCCCGTTCATGCGCGCGGACGCGGCCGACAACATGCGCCTGATGGCCGCCTTCGGTCCGATCCTGATCCAGGTCACGGAGAAGGAGCTGATCGACAAGGGGATCCTGGCCAAGCCCTACTTCCGGTTCGTCGACACCCCGACGCCGAAGGGCCTGTTCAAGTCGACGCCCTACCAGCGCGCCTACGCGATGGGCTACGTCAACAACGTGCCGATGCACCAGGCGATCGTGACCGAGGCCAAGCGCGCGGCCGCGCTCGGGCAGCCGGTGATGACGCTGATCCAGCGCACCGCCCACGGCGACATACTGGCCGAGCTGATGAAGAAGGCCGGCCTGCGGGTCGTGTTCCTGAAGGGCGAGGATGACCAGCGCGCGAGGAAGCGCGCCCTCGACCAGCTCGCCCGGGGCGAGATCGACGTCCTGATCGGCACGACGATCCTCGACGTGGGCGTCGATGTGCCGGCCGTCGGCCTGGTGCAGCTCGCCGGCGGCGGCAAGGCGGAAGTCGCGCTCCGGCAGCGGATCGGCCGCGGCGCCAGGCGCAAGAAGACGGGCGCCAACATCTTCTTCGTCTCGGACTACTCGACCGGCCCGAACAGCCACCTGCAGGGCCACGCCCGGGAGCGCCGCGGGATCATCGAGGGCACCGACGGCTTCCGGGAGGGGATCCTGAAATCGGGTGCCGACCACCCGTGGCATCTCGTTTCGGCGACGAAGCGCGCAGCCTGATCGCTATAGTGGGTCCCATGAGCAAGACACCCCGCCTCGTCGACCCGGTCCACCTCTTCGATGAGCGTGGGCACGCCCTCTCCTCCTACGACGTGCAGGAGACGGTCATTCAGCAGCTCCGGACGGAGAACGCCCGGCTGCGCGCCAACCTCGCCAAGATCAACCAGATCCTGGCCAAGTCGAAGGCGGCCCACGCCGCGAACGCACCGCCCCGCACGCACTAGCGGCGGCGGTTTTCCTCATTGTTCACCAAGGGCTTAGTGCGCCCGGAGCCATCAGTCAGTGCTGACATGACCCACGCGATCACCATCCCCCGCTACATCGCCCTGTGCGGCAACCCGGGCTCGGGCAAGAGCACCGTCCAGGAGATCCTGCGGCGCGACTACGGCGTCTCCCCGGTCGACGACGGGCACGCGATCCGCTCGATCGCCGTCGAGCACATGGGCCTCACCTGGGAGCAGGTCCGGACGCAGGCCGGCAAGCGCGAGACCGTGAGCCTCGCCGGCCGGGACTGGGTCGTTCGCGACCTGCTCGGGCAGATCGGCAACCAGCTCGAGGCGCTGCTCGGGCCGCACGCGATGCCGTTCCTCACCGAGCGCCAGGTCGTGGGTCGGCCCGGGCACTTCTCGTTCGGGTCGGTGCGCCGCGACCAGGGCCGCTACTACCAGGAACGCCACGGCGTGGTGATCGAGATCGCCAACCCGAACGCGGGCCCCTCCCCTTACGAGTTCGACCGATACGACCGATCCGTGGTCGATCTGACGATCGAGAACGAGGGCCGCTGCCTGCGCACCCTGGAGAAGGCCGTCTACGCCGCGCTCCAGGAGCTGCACGCCCGGCGCCAGGACTGGCTCGCCCGCGTCACGAAGGCGGCCGCGTGATGGTCCGCTGGTTCGACTTCTGGCTGCGGTCGGCCACGACCGCCCACGCTCTCACCCTCGCCTACTGGACGGCCGTGTCCCGGGAGGCGAGCGCGCTCATGGAGGAGGACCGGCGATGCTGACGCGCTCGAACATCAAGGGCAACCGGGCGCCGGCCGATCACCTCGAGGTGCGCTGCGACGAGACCGGCCGCCTGCTCGGCTGGATCTCCGGCATCCGGGCGGCTCTCGTGCCGCCCGACGAGCTCCTCGAGTTCGAGGCCGACCCGGACGGGATGGTCTTCGAGGACGAGGACGGCGTGACCACGCAGGGGCTCATGTCCGGGATCCCGGTCGACGAGTTCGAGGCTCGCTTCACCGACTACCGCACCCAGACCGCGCTGGAGGCCATCCACGCCGTGGTGCCCGAATATGCCCGGCGCTCGCGGCTCGAGGGCGTGCAGGCCTGCGTCTACACCTGGACCGCGGCCGTGGTGTGCCTCGAGGCTGCCGAGGAGCTGTTCGACTTCGACAACTTCGTCCCCTACGGCGAGCCGGACGGGGCGCTGATGGCCGAGGAGGCGCTGTTCCACGCCCAGGGCAAGCCGGCCGCGCCGATGCCGAAGGCCGCCCCACTGCCGTCGATCGCGGGACTGGGCCGCGTCACGACCCCGATCCCTGACCTCGCCTCGGTGCTCGTGAACGCGAAGATGCCGGTGTCGGAGCTGGGCAAGACGCTCAACCAGCTCGGACGCGCCGCCGCGCAGGCTGGCTCCGAGATGCAGAAGGCCATGGACCAGGCCTTCGGGAAGGCTCTGAAGGGCCTGTGAGCTACGAGTTCACGGGGCGTTCCCGTAGCGGTTAACGTCTCGTGAACCTATGAGGGGCGAAATGCGAGCATGATCGCATACGGCCAAGCGCGAGTTCGCCCATGAAGACCCTCGCCGTGCTCTCCCAGAAGGGAGGTGTGGGCAAGTCCACGATCGCCCGACTGATGGCCACCGCTTACGCCGGGGTCGGCTGGCGCGTGAAGATCGCCGATTTCAACGTGAAGCAGCTCACCAGCGTGGACTGGGCCGGTCAGCGCCTGGCCGCCGAGGTGAAGCCCGAGGTCCCGGCCGAGGCCTTCCCGAACGTGAAGCGGGCCCTGGCGCAGCAGACCCAATACGATCTGATGGTGTTCGACGGTAAGCCCGACTCCGACGCGGTCACGCTGGAGATCGCCCGGGAGAGCGACCTGGTCGTGATCCCGGCCCAGGTGACACTCGACGACCTGCGCCCGCAGGTGAAGTTCGCCCACGAGCTCCTCCAGCGCGGCGTGGAGCGGGCCGACATCCTGTTCGTCCTGAACAAGACGCTCGACAGCGCCACCTCCGTCACCGACGCCAAGGGCTTCATCGAGGCGGCCGGCTATCGCTGCGCCGGCACAGACCTGCCGGTGAAGACCGGCTATCAGCTCGCCCAGAACGGCGGCCGCGCGATCAACGAGAGCCAGTATCCCAGCCTGAACGAGCGGGCCGACGCGCTCGCCCAAGAGATCATCGACCGCTTCACCGAGCTCGCAGGGACCAAGAGATGAGCCGCCTCTCCGCACCGCCCCCGCCTCCCAAGGACGAGAAGCCCAAGGGCCGGCTGGCCCATGCCGTGCCAAGGCGCGGAGAGGCGCCCCAGAACATGACCGCGGCCGACAACAAGACCTGGCACGACCTGTCGTTCAAGGTCACGCTGGAGCAGCTCGAGGACTTCCGGCTCGAGGCCGCCAAGCGGAAGATGAAGCAGAAGGACCTGCTGCTGGCCATGTGGGCGCACTACAACGACACTTACCCGGTGCCGGATCGGTGAGGTCCGCATTCACCGGGAGGCTCGCACGCCAGCCATGCCCGCCCTCGTGTTCATCAGGCCGGGGCTGACCACTAGAACGCGCCGCATCCCCTCCCAGAGGGTCCGCAACCGGACAGACGATGCAGCGCAACAGACTTGCCGGCAACCCGGCGTTCGAGAGGTTCGAGAGGCTCACGGGCATGCGCCTCTCCGAGAAGGAGCTTGAGGCCTACGAGCAGCGCGCCCGAGAAGGTGGTATAACCGTCCAGGAGCTGTTCGACCGAGCCAGCAACGCCATCGAGCGCAACCTGGTGCGGCTGCGCTCCCTGACAGGGACGACCTTGCATTGAGCGAGCCCTACGACCTCCTCGAGCACCACAAGCTCCAAGACATGCTGAAGGGCGCTCGGGAGGTGCTCGCCATGATGACGCCCGAGGAGCGCACGACCGCGATCGCAGAGGCGCATGCCAAGGGTGTCGAGGTCGAGGTGCTGGTGGCCCGCGCCATGGGTGCGATCGTGCGCGGCTATCAGCTCGAGGAGATGGCCCGCAGAGACGTCCAGAAGGAACGCGAGAAGCTACCCAAGGTCGGATGGTAGAGACCCAAGGTCGGGAGCGTCGCTCGACCGATCGCCTGGTGTCGTGTCTCCCAAGGATGGATCCGGGAGCAGAGAGGGGACCCGAGGCATAGCCTCCGAGGGCGCGCCAAACCCCTAGGACTTCGACTGTGGCGCGGAAGTTACTGTGGCTTTTAGGTCATCCTCCCTCAGTAGTCGACATCTGTGGCGAACATACCACGTATCCACCGAGCAACACGCCGGCGCAGGATGTAGTGGAGGCGGAACCCTTCTTCGTTCATCTCGGCAATGTCCTGGAGGGTCATGATCGGCTCGCTTGCTGTGTTGATGACTACTTGTCGCACGCCCCCGGGAGGGACGCAAGTCAGTGCTGACTTATGCACAGGAGGAAGATTGTGCGAGGGAAGCTCACCGGCAGCGTCCGCGTGCGGGTGCTGCCCTTGTTGCTCGCACAGCGTCGGTCGCGCTGTGCGAGCTCCTGGTGCGCTTAGAGCGCGATGTCGAGCACCTTCGCGAGCGCCTTCGTGGTCTTGTTGCTCAGGTCGACGACATAAGCGACCTCGTTTTTGTCGTCGCGGATCTCCTTGAGAACATTGAACATTTGCAGGGCGTTGATGGAGGAGGAGCTCTGGGTGTCCGCAGTGTTGGACGCGATGTTCTTGCCGTAGCGCACGATGTGTTGCGCCTTAGCCGCATCGACCTTCAGATCCAGGCACAGCGCGCTGTGGGCGTCGCGGTGCGTCATGCTCAGCTCCGCGCGGGTCAGCGCGATCGCAGTGCGCAGGAGCGTCGCGGAGTATGCGTTGAGCGACTCCGCAGCGGCAGCGGCGCGGGCCACGTTAGCGACCTTCTGGGCGCTGTAGACGTTGAAGCGCTTGTTCTTGCGCTCCTGGCGGTTGATGAAGTTGGCGTCCACGCTGGCAGCGTGCATGAACTTGCAGACGTCAACGTGGGCGAAGTCAGCGGCGAGACCGTCAAGGGTCTTTTGGATGTTGGTGTTCTCGGGGTTCTGCTCGGTCTCGTAAGACTTGCGGGCGACGATAGCAGCGGCGACGTCGGCGGTGTAGGCGATGACGGCTTCGTTGGTCTTGGTCATGACTGCGTTCTCTCTCTGTGTGTCGTGATGACTTCTGTAGAATACTCGGGGGCGGCGGGGGAGCAAGCGCTTTGCCGACGGAAAAGCGAAAAAAAGTCAGCGGGAGCTGATTTTTCTGCGGGAGCGCGAAATCTGTGCACCGACGTGGGAAAGCTGTGAGGTCGGCGGAAAAGCCACTCGACGGGCGCGCGGATCTCCGCGGAGGCGGGTGTGGCTGGGAAGCCATGTGGCAACACCGCCGCCACAGTGGCGGTAATGCCGCCACACCCGCCTCCCATGGGGTCCCATGGGGCGCCGTGGCCTGCCATGGGGTGCTCCCCGGTATGGGTGCCTAGCCGTTCCTGGAAAATCCTGATGGGCCGAGTCTGCCCGGATCGGCACCATGGACCGAGCTGCCCATGGCGCGCCAGACGCGAATAACGGCCCGTGGGCGCCCATGGACCCCCTTGGACGACCATGGACAGCGCCGGAGCGGTCCATGGGGCTCCACGGGCCAATTCTCGCAAACCCATGGGAGAGGCCCGGTGCGAGAGAAGGGGCACCCCGGGATGGGATGCCCCTCGGCCCTCGTGCGGGCTCGTGTGTCTCGTGGATCAGGCGAAGAGGTCGCCCCGCAGCAGCTCCTTCTGGGCGCGAGCGCGGGCACGGTCTCGACGGCGCGAGGTCCGGGCCTCTGCGTGCTGCACCTTGGCGAGCTGCACGGCGGTGCTGAAGGGGATCGCACCGCGCTCGGCGTCCATCGCCCGGGCGATCTCGCGCAGGTTGCGCGACGCTTGGTCCGACATGATGCGGGCTGCGGCGCGTTGCGCGGCGCGGGTCTCGGTGTCCAGGCTGTCGACGTAGTCGCTGACCTCGGCGAGACGACGGGCGACGGAGGCGATGAACTTGGTCATTTGCTTAGCTCTACCTGTGAAAAGCGCTGTAGTTCGTTGTTCACAGTTAGAATTTAGCGAGTATTTTAGACGCTGTGTGTGGGAGGTCTTGGCGTAGTCTGGCGCGAATACATGGGATGGACTGGGGCGGTATGGGCGGCGCTCAGTCTTGTGGTCCGCGCTCCCATGGGAGAGAGCGGTGCGCCATGGCAGGCCGTGGCCTGAAGGACCGCATCCCATGGCCTGAGCCTGCCATGGCCTGGACCGGCCTCGAGGAAGGGCGCCCCGTGAGGAGCGCCCCGTCCCTGTCAGTCTCAGGCAGCCTTGGCGAACAGCACCTCCTCAAGCCGCTTGGTGATCGGGGCGTCCGTGAGGGTGAAGGTGGGGTTGCGGCTCGACCCCTCGCGCTTCACGATCCCCAGCGTCTCCAGCGCCTGCATGGTGGAGGACGCCTGGGTCGGGGCCGTGGAGGCGCTGACCGTGTGGCGCAGCAGGTGCTTGCGGATGGCGAGGTCGACGTGGACCTTGTCCGAGGCGCACGCCTTGGCGATCTCGCCGGTGAACGGGATGCCCGCCTTCCGCATCTGGAAGAGGGAGACCATGCACGCCCGGTTGATGGCGTTGGAGACGACCCCGTCGGCCAGGCCCTTCACCGCGTCCGCGACCTTGTCGACCGCGTAGACGTTGTAGCGGGACCCGTCGTGGAGCGTGCGGTTGATGAAGGCCGGGTCCACGTTCGCCGCGAGCATCACCCGGGACGTGTCCTTCCACATCAGCGCCTTGCGGACCTTGTTGAGGGTCTTGTGGATGTTGTGGGCGCTGCCGTGCTTCTCGGTCTCGAAGGCCGAGCGGGCGTCGATCGCCGCGGTGATCTCGGCGGTCATGCCTTGGACCGACAGCTCGTCGTGGGAGAGCATCATGGCCCGGAAGTCGGCCGGGGTGTCGTTGGCGGCGATCGTCTCCTCGACCAGGTCCTCGAGCTCCTGGGCCAGCTCCAGCGCCGGCTCGGGCTGCACTTCGAGGGTGGCGAGCGCCTGGTCCAGCTCGTCGAGGCCCTCGGCGGCGAAGGTCTGCTCCAGGCTCGCCTCGCGGTCCAGGTAGCGCATGTGGTCGGTGTAGTCGGAGACGTGCTGGGCGAAGGTGCCGGCGGTGAGCTGGGC